>Ga0335083_10011485_pt1 | contig 10632 bp, 10 predicted proteins | sample Lox_Sample_42_FD_206716 | JGI IMG/M metagenome (GOLD analysis project Ga0335083, IMG submission 206716) | Soil microbial communities from Loxahatchee National Wildlife Refuge, Florida, United States - Lox_Sample_4.2 | ecosystem: Environmental > Terrestrial > Soil > Wetlands | place: USA... | reverse complement strand
GAAGAGTTTGAAACCTACCGCAACGCGTTCGAACACCTGCTCGCCTGTGGCCGCAGCGACCGACCCAAGTCGGATTGCATCGATGGGTGGCTGCACGATGGAGACAAGCTCATTGCCACGACCGACCAGCGCTACGCCCGCGCCCTGATCGACTACTATGTCGAGCAGATCCTGCGTGGCGACCCGGCACGGCTGGCGCGACTGTGCGCGGCTTAGGGTAAACCTGCGCGGCTTAGGGTAAACCTGCGCGGCTTAGGGCAAACCTGCGCGGCTTAGGGCAAACCTGCGCCGCGTAGCAATATCATGCGCGGCGTAGAGAGACCCTGCGTGGCGCGAGTAACGCCTGATCGCCGCCCGATGCGGCGCGTCTCAGGGCAGCGGTACGCTGTGCTCACCTTTCGGCGAGACGGGCACGTCGGTTCCGATGTCGTAGTAATCGCCAGCTTCGCTCGCGAAGATATGCGCGACGATTGACAGTCCCTGTGGCTCGTCCAGCGTGCCAGCCGCGATCGACACACGTTCGCTGCCGTCCTCTTCGAAGAACAGGCTGGAACCGCAGGCGCTGCAGAAACCGCGCCGATAGCCAGGCACCGCCACGTACCAGCGCAGCGTGTCTTCGCCGAGCAGTCGGAACGCGCTACGGCGACAGGCGGTGGCGGCCACGAAGTGCCCGCTCGACCTGCGGCACTGCACGCAGTGACAGGCGATGACGTCGCGCAGTTTGCCGCGGACCTCGTACCGGACGCCGCCACACATGCATCCGCCGGTGGCGACAGTGTCGACAGGAACTCTACGAGTGTTCGTCATCGGGCGCGGTCTTGGACCACAGAGCGTTGATCTCATCGGCGAGGTGAGGGAACTCCTCCTCGGCGTAACCTTCGTGGATGGCGGCCACCTTGCCGTCCCTGCCGATGATGACCATGTGCGGTATGCCCTTGACGTTGTATCGGGCACCGAGGCGGCGTTCCTCATCGCTGATCAGTGTCAGATCGACCTTGCTGAAGGTCTTGACGATCTGGCGGAATTGATCGGTGTTCTGGCCCCAGTTCACCGCGAGCACCACCATGCGCTCACGCGTGGCCTGCTGCTGCATGCCGGCCAACACGGGCAGCTCCTTGCGGCAGGGATTGCACCACGATGCCCAGAAGGAAATGATCACGATCTTGCCGCGATAGCTGGACAGATGGACCGGGTCGCCGGCGGCGGCTTTGCCCAGATCATCCGGCGGCACATCGCCCACCTTGATGGTGTGCGCGCTCGCCGGGCCGACCGCCAGGGACATGCACATCATGAGCAGGGAGCCGAAAAATCCGCCACGCCGCCCATGTCGGTGGATGCTCGACCCGGATGTTCCGGGACGCCCGCCCTGTGTCGTCGATCGCATGTTCCCTCCCGACAGCGGTGATTGGCTTTATGCCGCAGCATCCTAGGATAGCCGCACAGCGATGAGCCTGGCGATGCGTCCCCGTTCCCGCGGCTCCATTCTTGCTACCCCTGAAGTACCGATGCGCCGCCCCGGGGCGGAGCGCAGCCGATGGGATCCGGCGGAACGCGGCAGCGATCCGCAGTCCCGGGGCGGCGGTGCGACGGAGGTGGCTCATGAAACTGCGTTTTGTGGCCCCGTTACGGCTACGTTCACGTTGGCGCTCGGCGGAACCGCCCTTGCGGCGGCGCCGGGAGAAGCGACGGCGTCGCGCGTCTCGGCAAGAGCTCACACGTCATGGAGGTGAAGGTGGTCCAACCCGGGAGTTCGGACTGAGTCCGGCCGGCACTCCTGCGGGCTCGACGGCGGAGACATCCACCGTCAGGACCGGGTTGAAGCACTGGTTGAGTTCCATCGGCGAGTAACCACGGGGATTGCACACGACACGCGTGCCATTCTCGACATAATCCGCCGACTCGTGAGTGTGCCCGTGCACCCAGAGCGCGACGGACGATCCGAACAGAGAGCCCAGATCGCTGGCGAAAGCCGGATTCAGACGCGAGCCGGCATATTTTGCGTGCACGCTGCGCGGATGCGGCAGGTGATGGGTGACCACGATCGTGGGTCCCGCGTGCGGTTCGCCAAGCTTCTCCCTGAGCCAGTCCAGTTGCTCCAGATGCAACGCGCGCGTGTCCTCCGGGCAGAAAGGCGACCCGTCACCGCGGCGGATCACGCGGTAATCGTGCATACAGCGTCGGGCATCGGCCATGGCCCGGTCGAGGTCGGCAGCCGTGGATCCATGCAGCGCGAAGTCGGTCCATAACGTCGCGCCCAGGAAACGCGCCCCACCGATCACCACCTCGCCCGCTTCCAACACGTCGACACCGAGCTCGCGGCCCCGGCGCAACAGATCCTGCCGCAGATCCTCGAGCCGCGCACCGAAGTATTCGTGGTTGCCCGCGACGTATACGACGGGAGTGCGCGGGAAGCGCCGGCGCCCCCATTCGACACCGCGCACGCCGACGTGGATGTCGCCCGCCAGAACGACCACATCGGCCTCCGCCGCCGGCGGAGTCCATTCATCGAATTCGATGTGCAGGTCGGAGAGGATGCGGACTCGCACGAGTGGATCCATCAGGTCCTGGAGTTGAGATACGCCTTGCGCAGGAACGGGATGAGGGCGTCGAAGTAGGCACGCTGGTCGTCATACATGGCCATGTGACTGCCGCCCTCGCAAACGACCACGCGCGAGTGAGGGATCAGCTTGCCCATGCGCTGGATCTGCTCCGGCGACATCTCGTCATGACGCCCGGCGAGCAACAGCGCGGGTACCTTGATCTGCGGCAGGCGTTTCCAGATGTCCCAGTCCTTGAAGTTGCCCACGATGTTGAATTCGTCCGGGCCCTGCATGATGTTGTAGATCTTCGCGTTCATCGTGCGGAAACAGCGCTGCACCGGTTCCGGCCAGGGGTCCAGGCGGCACACATGCCGGCTGTACACCTCTTCCATCAGAACCTTCTGATACTCCGGCGAGTCGTAGTCCCCGCTGGCCCGGTGCTTCGCGATGACCTGTTGCGCGGCGGCGGGTAGCTGCCCCACCAGCACGGCGGCGTACTTCACGTATTCCGCGACGCTCGCCGTCATGTTGGAAATGACGACTCCCGCCAGATGCTGCGGGTACTTGAGCGCGTACTCCATCGTGAGCATGCCGCCCCACGAGTGTCCGTAAAGAATGAATCTCTCCAGTCCGAGCGCGCGCCGCACCTGCTCGACCTCCTCGCGGTAGCGCTCGACCGTCCACAACGAAGTGTCTTCCGGCACGTCGGAGAAACCACAGCCCAGCTGATCGTAGTACCAGTAACGGATGCCGGCCTGGGGCAGGAAATCCTCGAAACATTCCAGATAGAAGTGGTTGAAGCCCGGGCCGCCATGCAGGGTGAGAACCGGAATCTCCCCCGTACCAACCTGTTTCACCCAGACGTCGTATTTGCCGTCGATACGCACCGTACGGGCGCCTCCCGTATGCACACCGTCCGCACGAGCGGAAGGCACAACGTTATGCGGCGCTCCACCCGACTTTGCTCGCGCCAGCCCACCCTCCGCGGACTGTCCGCCCTGTCCGCCCTGCGCGGGCTGCGCGGCCTGCGCGGCCTGCGCGGCCGAAGCCACGCTACCCAGCAGCGCCGACGTGGCGCCGGTGATCAGCAGATTGCGCCTGGATGCATCGATCATGGAGGTCCCCCACTCGCGAGTGGCGCACTGTAACTCGCGGGTCTGTCGGCTACCAGACGCGCATCAGGCATGGACCTTGACGGGTCAATTGCTTGCGGCCTAATGTATAGTAAAAGAACGATTACTCTACGGTCCGGTGAGCGCCTTTCAAGGCGTCGGGGAGGTTGCAGGCATGCTGTCGGCATGGCGCACGATATCGACACTGCTTGCCGCGCTCATACTCGCGGCGTGCTCAAAACACGAAACACAGACGTCGGGCACAGTGCTTGTCGCGATGGCGGACAACACTTTCACGCCCAGCATCGTGCACATCCCCGTGGGCGGATCGGTTGTATTTCACAACGCGGGCCGCAACGCGCACAACGCGATTTCCGTCGATCGCTCCTGGTCCAGCGAGAAGACCTACGGGAATATCAGTATCCCGCCCGATGAGATGACCGAGATGGTCTTTCCGACCGCGGGCGTCTATCCCTTCTACTGCACTTTCCACGGAACACCGGACGGCAAAGCCGGCATGGTGGGTGTGATCATCGTGGGCGATGTGCAGTACACACCGCCAGCTGGCAATCGAGGTGTGCTGGCTGCGGTGGACAAGGCGTCGGGAGTTACACGTAACGTCCCCGCCGACTACCCGAACATCCAGACCGCTGTGGATGCTGCCAATCCCGGTGATTTGGTTCTGGTGGACAAGGGGGTCTACATCGAGAGCGTGTTCGTCACGACGCCTTCGATCACCATCCGGGGCGTGGATCGGAACGAGGTGATCCTGGACGGCAAGTTCGCGCTCGGTACGGGCATCATGGTGGGCGCCAACGGAGTGGCCGTCGAGAACATGACGGCGCGCAACTACACACTGAACGGTTTCTATTGGACCGGTGTCACGGGATTCCGCGGCTCCTACCTGACCGCCTACAACAACGGCGATTACGGCATTTACGGCTTCGGCGCCACCAATGGCGTGTTTGAGCACTCCTACGCCAGCGGCTCGCCGGACTCCGCCTTCTATATAGGACAGTGCTACCCCTGCAAAGTCGTGCTCGACGATGTGACCGGCGCTTACAGCGGCCTCGGTTATTCGGGCACCAACTCCGGTGGTGACATGTACGTCGTCAACTCACGCTTCGTGCACAACCGCAGCGGCATGAGCACGACGACATTCGACATCGAGCTCTTTCCGCCGGGTCGCGACACGACGATCATCGGCAATCTGATCACTGACAGTGGCCTGGACAACGAGGCGGCCGGCTTCTACGCGACCGAGACGCTCGCGGGCACGGGAATCGGACTCGTCGGCACCCATTCCAACCTCGTGGAGCGCAACTACGTGGCGCGCAGCCGCAACAACGGCATCGCGATCCTGCCGTTGCTCGATCGGCACTACTGGCCGGCGACGCGGCATGTGGTCCGCGACAACACCATCGTCGCCTCCGGGCGGGCGGATCTGGCCGCCAGTGGTCTGGGTACGCTCAACAACTGCTTTGAAGGCAATCGGTTCCGCACCTCGCTGCCGTGGGGACTGCAGGCCCTGAATGGTTGCGGCCGGGTGCGGCTGCCCATCGCCTCGGATCTGTCCGGCAACCTGACCTTCTTCGGCTCGATCGCCCAGGTGTTCATGGGCCGGTTCTCCGTACTGGACTACAAGGATCGACCGGTGCCTCCGCCGCAGGAACAGATGCCGGGCGGCGCGCAGGCCCCGGTGGTTCCGGCCGCCCATCCCTTCGAGGATCACAAACTCGATCTCGCCTCCATCCATGAACCGCGGGAGACGACCTGATGCCCTCGCTCTTTTCCATGTCGGGTCCGGTGACGGTGTTCCAGGTCTGGTTCATCGTGTACGTCTACATGCTGCCCATCCTCCTGTACGCGACATGGGCCGGCCTGTCCCTCATGGACATGGCCGAATCGAAGGAAGGCGGTGGCTGGGCGGCGGTGGCCGTGATCGTGTTGCCTCTCGCAGGTGGCGCCTGGTACCTGCTGGCCCGCGCCCGCACGCTGACCCGGCCTGCGCGACTGGCTGCAGTGGTCACCGGCCTGATCGTCTGGTTCATTCCCGTGTTCATCGCGATCTGGCTGGTCGGACGACCGCTGGGTCCCAAAGCGCTCGGCTGAGCGCGTACCTTACGGAGACCCCCATGACCGGTACTTCCGTCACGATGCCCAGCACTGCGCAGATGCTGCTGGGTCTGTATGGGTATCTGCTGCCCGTGCTGCTCTACGTGCTGTGGTCCACCCTGGCCCTGTGGGATCTGGGCCGCAACGCGGGCCGCAGGACCGCGGGAGTCTGGGGCTGGACACTCGCCATCTTCCTGCTGCCGTTCATCGGTCCGCTGGCCTACTTCGCCTTGGGCAGCGGCCAGATCTCGCGCCAGGTGCGGCTCATGGCGGTTGGCGGCGGAGCGGGCGCGTACGTGCTCGTCCTGTTGCTGGGTGCGATGTCCGGTACGAGCTGATGCCGCTCGCACGGCGCGACCTGTTTCGTCTGGGTGCCGTCGGCAGCGGGTTCGGGCTGCTCGGCGCACTCGCGCATCCAGCCGCGAAATGGCTGGCGGCCCGGACCGCACCCCGCACTGCGACCACCGCCGCGACTTTGCCGGTCGATTGCGCGGCCGATAGCGGCTCCGTCGGAGCGGCCGCAGCCTACGCGGCCCGATACGAACCTGCGCCGTACCTGAAGCCGGGAGCGCGCGACGCACTGCACTCGCCGCCGCCGCCTCGCCCCCTGTCCGACGACACCCTGGAAGTTGATCTGCCCATCATCGAGACCACGCTGGATGTCGCAAACGGGCGCAACGTCCGCGTCTGGGCGTACGGCGGCACAGTGCCTGGTCCTGTGATCCGCGCAACGGCAGGACAACGTATGCGCGTCAGGGTGGCCAACCACACTTCCTCGGCAGCGCACAGCGTGCATTTTCATGGCGCCCACGATGTCATGCAGGATGGCCTGGGAAGGATCGCCCCCGGCGAGCGGCAGACTCTGGAGTTCGTCGCAGGTCCCATCGGGTTCCATCCCTACCACTGCCACATCCCGCCATACGCCTGGCATGTAGGCAAGGGGATGTACGGGTCGCTGATCGTGGATCCCGTGGAAGCTCGCCCTGCCGCGCACGAGTTCGTACTGTGCCTGTGCGGATTCGACGTGGACGGCACCGGCCACAACGACACGTACGCCTGGAACGGCGTTGCCGGCTACTACGACCGCTTTCCGCTCAAGGTGCCGGCGGGCGAGCTGGTGCGGATCTACCTCATGAACATGGTCGAGAACGACTCGTTCGCCTCGTTTCACCTGCACGCGCACACTTTCGACCTGTACCGTTCAGGCACGTCGGTCACACCGCACGAGCACACCGATATCGTCAGCCTGGGCCCGGCCGAGCGCGCCATCCTGGAATTCCGCCTGCCGCGGCGCGGACGCTACATGTTTCACCCGCACCAGAGTCATATGGCCGAGCGCGGCGCCATGGGTTGGATCGTTGCCATTTGAACACCTCAGCTCATCGGCGACCCGCTGCCACGCCTGCCCGGGGAGCGAGCGGGACGCGGTCCGGCAAGCCCCAGCGGGCCGATTCCCCGCGGCAGCGGCAGAAGGATGCCCGCCGCAACGCCATGCTGGCAGCGGCGGCGAGCCTGTTCGCACAGAAGGGCTACGCCCGGACCACATTCGAGGAAATCGCCGCGACCGCCGGATTCGGCGTCGCGACGGTTTACAAGTACTTCCGCGCGAAGGAAGGCATCGTCATCGCGCTGCTGCAACCGGACTGGGACCGCATGGCGGTGCGCGCGCGGCGCATTATCGAGCAGCCGCCCGCGGACCCCGGGACCGCCATGGTGCGCCTGATGTCGGTGTACCGGGACCTCGGCGGACACAACTGGGCGAGTCGGGAGCTGCTGCGCCTGATAATCTTCCCGGGGGTGGGCAACAGGGGTGCCCTCACGGCCTGGACCAAAGACTCGGACCGTCGCGCCCAGCAGCACATCCGCGCGCTGTTGCGCCGGCAACGCGATGCCGGACGTCTGGCACCGCGACTGCCGCTGGACGATGCCACGGCGGTGATCTTCAGTTTGCTGAATCAGCATTTCGCTCAGTTCCTGACCCAACCGGGAGTGAGCTTTGGCAGCATGTACCGGCAGTTGTCACGCCGCATCCGGCTGGTGTTCGATGACTGGCGGCGTCCATGAACAATCCGGCCGCGGGACCGGCCTATCGGGGAGTGTCATGTCAAGATCAATGAACAGGTCACTGGCCTTCGCAATCGCATTGCTGCTGGGCACCGCGGGCGTACGCGCCGCGGACACGCCACAGGGCGGCAACGAAGGGGGCGCCGGACTCGAGGAGATCATCGTCACCGCGCAGAAGCGCGCCGAGAGTCAGCAGACGGTGCCGCTGTCGATGACCACCTTCGGTCAGGCCGCGCTCGAAGAGAAGGCCATTACCAACTTCTTCGACTACGCCACGAAGGTGCCCAACCTGGGATTCGCCATGACGGGCGACGGGGTGGGGACTTCGCGCACGGTTTCCATACGCGGCATCTCCGGTGACAACGTCACCGGCTTCTACGTGGACGAGACTCCTCTGCCCGATTCGATCGATCCGCGCGTGCTGGACGTGGATCGCATCGAGGTGCTGCGCGGCCCGCAGGGCACCCTGTACGGCGCACGTTCGATGGGCGGCACGGTCCGCATCATCACCAAGGCACCCGACCTGTCCAAGTTCTCCGCGGACGTGCACGTCGGCACCAGCAAGACCTGGAATACCGACCGCCCCAACTACGTGGGCGATGCGGTCGTCAACATCCCGATCATGGAAGACCGGATGGCGCTGCGCCTCTCCGGGTTCTACGACTACGAGGCGGGCTACTTCAAGCGCCGCTACTGCACGGATCCAAACACCACGGCGTTCAACCTGAATGCAGCGCCGACGTGCACGCCACTCACCACGGATTCGTCACTGACCACGACTGTGGACAACGTCGCCGCCATCAAGACGTACGGTGGCGCCGCGGCACTCACCATCAAGGTCAATGACCAGGTCACCGTGACGCCGCGCGTGATGCTGCAGCGAGTCAGCTACAACGGATTCCCGATGGCCGACGTGCTCTCGATGCCCGACAACGGCTACGGCTACCCGGTCCCCTCAGGTCCCTACACGCTGCCCAAGCTGGAACCCGAGGATTTCGTGCAGGGACGCATGTTCAACATCCCGGAAGGCGGCACCGACAAGTGGGACCTGTACAGTGTCGGAGTGCACTGGAATCTCGGCATCGGCGAACTGGTCTCCTCCACGGCCTACTTCGACCGGAAGGTGGACGAGACCGAGGATCAGACCGACTTCATCTACGCCGCGCTCCTGGGAGGCTACCAGGCCCTGCCGGCCGGCATCACGGAGGAGAAGAACTACCAGCGCTTCGTGCAGGAAATCCGCTTCGCCTCCGCGCTGCCCGGACCACTGCAGTTCGTCGTCGGCGGGTTCTACTCCGACTTCCACGGGCGGCTGCCGTTCGCCGCGTCCTACCCCTCCTCCAACGCCCCGGGGTACGGCAACATCCTGATCAACGTGTTCGGTTCGTGCGCGCCGCCGCCGGCCCCCGCGGGTACCTACCTGTGCCCGAACCCGAACAACCCGGACCAGATCTTCGGCTCCTACTACAACACCGACATCCGCGAACCGGCCGTGTTCGGCGAACTGTCGTACGAGCTGACCTCGCAGTTCAAGGCGACGGCCGGATTGCGCTGGAGCCAGGTGAAGACCACTGCCGGCGGCTACCAGGAAGGCACCGTCACGCAGTCGAACACCGACTACTACTCCAACCCGCCGATCGGCCGCATCGTCGACCCGAACGTCACCACGACGGAGAACAGCACGACGCCGAAGGTGCAACTCGACTACAAGATCACGCCCGATGCGATGGTCTACACCATGATCGCCAAGGGATTCCGGCCTGGCGGCCTGGTGCCTTCGGTGCCCGCGGCGCTTTGCGCCGGACAGCTCCCGGCGGGGGTGACGGTCGATGAGACTCGCTCATTCAAGTCCGACTCGCTGTGGAACTACGAGCTGGGTACCAAGACGAGCTGGCTCGACAACCGCGTGACCTTCAATGCCGCGGGCTTCTACATCAAGTGGAAGAACATCCAGCAGAACATCCTGCTGGGCTGCGGCTTCCAGTACCGCGCCAACGCGGGCGCGGCCGAGAGCAAGGGTGGCGAAGCCGAGCTGCGCGCCCGTCCCATCGATCCGCTGGAATTCTCCGTGGGCCTGGGCTACCAGGACGCGAAGATCACCGAGGCCGGCGAACTGTCGCCGCAGCGTCCCGGCGATCCGGTGTTCCAGGTCCCGGACTGGACCGGCAACGCCGCCGCCACCTGGACGCAGTTCCTGACCGCCGACTGGAAGCTGGTCGGCACGATCGACTACTCGTATGTCGGACGCAGTTTCAGCGCCAACAACCTGATTCCGGACGCGAGCGGGGTTTTCCTGACACGTGAGCGGCCTGCTTACGACATCTGGGACATGCGCGTCGCCGTGGATCACGGCCAGTACGAAGTGGCGCTGGTGGCCAAGAACCTGGGCAACGATCACGCCAATCTGGGTGACAGCCGGTCGATCGCCGCCGAGACACCGGGCCGTCCGCGCCTGCTGGTCGATCAGCCGCGCACCATCGGCATCGAAGTCAGGGCGTCCTTCTGATGGGGAGGCGGATCGATATCCGGGATTCGACCTCGACTGTGCGATCCGTGCGCGCGGCTCTGACCGGCTGCCGGGCCGCTGCTAGGCTGACTGCCGCGGCCCTGGTCGCGTCGGCCCTGGTCGCGTCGGCCCTGGTCGCGTCGGCCCTGGTGACAGGCCGCGCCTCGGCACAGGAATCGGGGTCCTTCACGCTGGCCAGCCCGGATCTGCAGCCGGGCGGGCCGGTCCCCGACACCTTCGTGCTCAATGCCTACGGCTGCAAGGGTGGTAACCAGTCGCCCGCGCTCGAATGGCA
>Ga0335083_10011484_pt1 | contig 10632 bp, 11 predicted proteins | sample Lox_Sample_42_FD_206716 | JGI IMG/M metagenome (GOLD analysis project Ga0335083, IMG submission 206716) | Soil microbial communities from Loxahatchee National Wildlife Refuge, Florida, United States - Lox_Sample_4.2 | ecosystem: Environmental > Terrestrial > Soil > Wetlands | place: USA... | reverse complement strand
CTGGTGTCCCGGATGCTGCCCGGCTCGGTGCTGGTCGACATCTCCATCGACCAGGGCGGCTGCTTCGAGGACTCGCGGCCGACCACGCACGCCGACCCCACCTACCGGGTCCACAACTCGGTGTTCTACTGCGTGGCGAACATGCCCGGCGCGGTGCCGCACACCTCTACCTACGCCCTGACCAACGTCACCCTGCCCTACGTGCTGGAGATCGCGAACCTGGGCTGGCGGGAGGCGCTGAAGGCGGACCCGGCGCTCGCGGGCGGCCTGAACACCCACGAGGGCACGCTCACCTGCGGGCCCGTCGCCGAGGCACACGGCCTGCCGTGGACCGAGACCGGGCAGATCATCCGCTGACCGACCGGGACCCAGCCCCGGGCATGGCGGCTGCGGTCAGCCGCTACCTCGACCACCTGTCCGTCGAGCGGGGCCTGTCCGACCACACCCTCCAGGCGTACCGCCATGACCTGGCCAGGTACCAGGCGGTGATGACGGCCCGGGGCCGCGCCGCCATCACCGAGGTCACCGCGGCGGACGTCGCGGGCTTCCTCGCGGGGTTGCGGGAGGGCGGCGAGAATCATGCGCCGCTGGCCGCGAGCTCGGCCGCCCGCGCGGTCGCCGCGGTACGCGGGCTGCACGCCTTCGCGGCCGCCGAGGGGCTGGCCGGGTCCGATGTGGCCAGCCAGGTGCGCCCGCCCACCCCGCCGCGGCGGCTGCCGCGGGCGATCGGGGTGGCCGAGGTGGAGCGGCTGATCGGGGCCACGGGCGCGGGTGAGGAACCAGGCGACCCGCGGCCGCTGCGCGACCGGGCCCTGCTCGAACTGCTGTACGGCACCGGCGCGAGGATCTCCGAGGCGGTCGGCCTGGACGTGGACGACCTTGGCATCGCCGGCCGGGCGGACGGGCCCGGCGGGCCGCCCGCGACGCTCCGGCTGTCGGGCAAGGGAGGCAAGCAGCGGATCGTCCCGGTGGGCAGGTACGCCTGGGAGGCGCTCGACGCCTACCTGGTCCGCGCCCGCCCGGCGCTCGCCGCCGGCTCCCGGCGGCCCAGCGCCAGCCCCGCGGTGTTCCTGAACGCCCGCGGCGGGCGGCTCACCCGGCAGGGCGCCTGGGGGGTGCTCAAGGCGGCCGCGGAGCGGGCCGGCCTGGCCGGGATCTCCCCGCACACGCTGCGGCACTCCTTCGCCACCCACCTGCTCGACGGCGGGGCGGACGTGCGGGTGGTGCAGGAGCTGCTGGGCCACGCCTCGGTCACTACCACCCAGGTGTACACGCTGGTGACGGTGGACAAACTGCGCGAGGTGTACGCCTCAGCGCACCCCCGGGCACGCGGATGAGCGCCGGGACGGTGAGTCGGCTTGCTGTCGGCCCAGGCAGGCCCTAGAGTCCCGGTTTCAGCGGAGGCATTTCTGCGACATCCGCCGGGAGGTGCACACAAGGTGGCAGGTTCCCACAGAAAGGCCCAAGCCAAGATCGCCAATATCGGACCTACCGGGCGTCCCCTGCCGGTCTTCCCTGAACCCGAGCCACTGCTGGCACACGGCCCCGCGCGCATCGCGGCAGTGTGCAACCAGAAGGGCGGGGTCGGCAAGACCACCACGACGATCAACCTGGGCGCGGCCCTGGCCGAGCTGGGGCGCCGCGTCCTGCTGGTGGATTTCGACCCGCAGGGAGCGCTCTCGGTCGGCCTGGGCGTTCAGCCGCATGAACTGGATCTCACGATCTACAACCTGCTGATGGAGCGGGGTGCGACGGCCGCCGAGATCGTGATGAAGACCAACGTGGCCGGCATGGACCTGATGCCGAGCAACATCGACCTTTCCGGGGCCGAGGTACAGCTGGTCCACGAGGTGGGCCGTGAATTCGTGCTGGGCAGGGTCCTTGAACCCGTGCTGGCGGAATACGACATCGTCCTCATCGACTGCCAGCCGTCACTAGGGCTGCTCACCGTCAACGCTCTGGCGTGTGCGCAGGGCGTGATCGTGCCGCTGGAATGCGAGTACTTCGCGATGCGCGGAGTGGCGCTGCTGACGGAGACCATCGACAAGGTGTCGACCAGGCTCAACCCGAGGCTGGTCATGGACGGGCTGCTGGCCACCATGTACGACTCCCGGACCCTGCACTCGCGTGAGGTTCTCATGGGTGTCGTCGAGGGGTTCGGCGACAAGGTCTTCCATACGGTGATCAGCCGTACCGTGCGGTTCCCGGACGCCACCGTGGCCGGCGAGCCGATCACGCGGTTTGACCCGGCATCCACCGGGGCCAATTCCTACCGGGAACTGGCCAAGGAGGTACTGGAGCGGTGGCGGCAGGCCGAGCGCGCGGGTCCCGTCCGCGCCGGGTGAGCCTGCCGGGAGTCGCCGAACTGCTCCGCCCCGTCGGCCCCGGCCCCGCCAGTGACCTCGGGCGGCAGGCCAGTGGGCGAGAAGCCCACCCGCAAAAGATTACGGTGTACCTTTCTGCGGACGAGCTCCTCGATCTGGAGCGCGCCCGCCTGACCTTGCGCGCCCACGGGATCGGCGTGGACCGGGGCAGGCTGGTCAGGGAGGCGATCGCGGTACTGATGATGGACTTGGCGACAGGGATCGACGCCAGCGTGATAGCCCGGCGCCTGCGCCCGGACAGCCAGCACGGCCCGGCCAGCGCGGCACCGGCCAGCGGCGCCCTGGCTAACGGGACTCATGACGCCCTGGTCAGCGGCGTCTTCGTGGCCGGTGCCGCGGCCAGCGGCGCCCCGGTCAATGGCGCCCCGGTCAATGGCGGTCCGGTCAATGGCGGTCCGCATGGTGGCCCCCTGGCTGGTGGCCGCCTGGCTGACGTCGGCCTGGCTGATGGCGGCCCGGCCGTCAGCGCCTTGGCCGGGAGGGGCCCGGACAGCGGGGTCCTGGCTGGTGGCGGCCTGGTCGACGGCGCCCCGGCGGGGGCTCAGTGATCGCAGCGGTGACCAGCGATCCCGGTGGCGACGCCGCACCGGCCCCGGGCACGGGCGGATTCGAGGTCCACCTCGACGTGTTCGAGGGCCCATTCGATCTCCTGCTGGGCCTGATCTCCAAGCACAAGCTGGACATCACCGAGGTCGCCCTGTCCCAGGTGACCGACGAGTTCATCGCCTACATCCGGGCGCGTGCCGAGGGATGGGACCTGGACCAGGCAAGCTATTTCCTGGTGGTGGCGGCGACCCTGCTCGACCTGAAGGCGGCCCGGCTGCTGCCTGCGGGCGAGGTGGAGGACGAGGAGGACCTCGCCCTGCTGGAGGCCAGGGACCTGCTCTTCGCGCGCCTGCTGCAGTACCGCGCCTACAAAGAGGTTGCGGCCGTCTTCGCGGGCAGGATGGCCGTCCAGGCCCGCCGTTTCGCCCGCCGTGTGCCGATGGAGCCTCAGTTCGCTGAGCTGCTCCCGGAGGTGCTGCTGGGGCTCGGCCCGGCCGAGTTCGCCCGGATCGCCGCGCTGACGCTCGCCCCGCGCTCAGCGCCGGTTGTCCCGACCGGCCACATCCACACCCCGCGCACCAGTGTCCGCGAGCAGGCGGGGATCATCGCCGGGCGGCTGAGGACCCTGGGCAGGGCCACCTTCCGGCAGCTGACATCGGACTGCGCCGGCACTTACGAGGTGGTAGCCCGGTTCCTGGCCCTGCTTGACCTCTACCGGGACGGTAACGTCTCATTCGAGCAGCTGGTGCCGCTGGGTGACCTGTATGTGACCTGGGCCGGCCGGGAGACCGGCCCCCTCATCAGAGCCGGCGAGGAAGACGATTGGACATGATGGTTGGCGACGGGGCCGGGGACGTGGTCAGCGAGGCTCAGCCCGGCCCGGGCCTGCGGGCCTGCCTGGAAGCGATCCTGCTGGTGGTGGACGAGCCGGTTCCTGAAGTGGTGCTGGCCCAGGTGCTTGAGCGGCCGCGGGAGGAGATCGCGCTGGAGATCGCCGGCCTCGCTGCCTCGTACGCCGCCGAGGGCCGTGGTTTCGAGCTGCGCGAGGTGGCGGGTGGCTGGCGCTTCTATACCCGCGAAGAGTGCGCACCGGTCGTGGAGCGCTTCGTCCGCGACGGGCAGGAGGTCAGGCTGACCCAGGCCGCACTGGAGACGCTGGCCGTGGTCGCCTACCAGCAGCCGGTCAGCCGGGCGCGGGTTTCGGCGGTGCGCGGCGTCAACTGTGACGGCGTGATGCGCACCCTGACCCTGCGGGGCCTGGTCGAAGAGGCGGGGACCGAGCACGAGACCGGCGCCATCCTTTACCGCACGACCGGGTACTTCCTGGAACGGCTCGGGCTGGCCAGCCTGGATGAGCTGCCCGACCTCGCCCCCTTCCTGCCCGATGAGATCGAGGACCCCGACGGCGCCGAGGAAAGCATCCCGGGCACCGACCATGCCCCGGAGACTGACCCTGCCCAGGACACTCAGCCTGCCCAGGACACTCAGCCTGCCCAGGACGCTGAGCCTGCCCGGGACGCTGAGCCTGCCCGGGACGCTGAGCCTGCCCGGGACGCTGAGCCTGCCCGGGACGCTGAGCCTGCCCGGGACGCTGAGCCTGCAGAGGACGCCGGGGATGCGGGCGATGAGCACGCAGGCCCATGACGGCCGCGATCGCCGTGCCGGGCGCCCGCAGCGAGCAGGCGGCCCGGGCGGGCGGCCGCAGCGGGAGGGACGCCCCGGCGGGCGCGGCGGCACAGGCGGCGGGGAGAGCGCGCGCGGCGTGGACCTGACGGCTGCCCCCGGGCACGATTCGCTCGTCGACGTACCCGGCGGCATCCGCCTGCAGAAGGTGCTGGCCGCCGCGGGCGTCGGCAGCCGCCGGCATTGCGAGGAGCTGATCGGCGAGGGCCGGGTCGAGGTGGATGGGGAGATCGTGCGCCGGTACGGCGCGAGGGTCGATCCCGACCACCAGATCATCAAGGTGGACGGCAGGCGCATCCCCAGCCGCCAGGATCTGGTCTACCTGGCGCTCAACAAGCCAGCCGGGGTGCTCACCACCATGTCGGACGATCGTGGCCGGCCCACCATCAGCGATTTCCTCGGCGACCGGGCGGAGCGGCTGTTCCACGTCGGCAGGCTCGACTACGACACCGAAGGGCTCATGCTGCTCACCAACGATGGTGAGCTGGCTCACCGCCTGGCCCACCCACGGTACGGCGTGGCCAAGACCTACCTGGCGGACGTCGCCGCGCCGCTGCCCCGGGATCTGGGGCGGCGGCTGCTCACCGGGATCGAGCTTGAGGACGGCGTGGCCAGCGCGGACAAGTTCCGGGTGGTCGAGCAGGCGGGCTCGCGGGCGCTGGTCGAGATCACTCTCCACGAGGGGCGCAAGCACATCGTGCGGCGGCTGCTGGCCGAGGCTGGCCATCCGGTCAGCCGCCTGGTCCGCACCCGGGTCGGCCCGGTCACGCTCGGCAACCTCCGGCCCGGCGCTACCCGGGCGCTGACCACCCGGGAAATCGGCGAGCTCTACGCCGCCGTCGGTCTCTAGCCCGGCGGGCCCGACGCCGTCCTGGCTTCTCTCACGCGCCTGGATGATCCGGCATCCCGGTCTTGTATCAGGATGCGCCCTGTCTCCTCTGTAGGCACAGGGAGGGAAGTCCTCCCCGCGTATCACTGATATTCGGCCCTGTGGCGCGCTGCTGGCGCTGGCCTAGATGCCTAGGCGGCGGCACGGATCGCGTGCAGAACTGGCCGGTGGAAGGTGCATCATGTCGCGCTTGGCTGCCTTCTATGTCGTGAAGGCCATGGAACGCGCTGCTGCGGGGACCACCCCGGCTAGTCCGCCTCGTGGGCCTCGCGAGCGGGCGGATCACGACGCGCCGGAGACCATCCGCGCTCACAGCAACACCCCCTCCTTCTTGCAGCGGGTATTCGCCGCGTTCAGCGGCGGCACCGGCGGCGCCCCGGGCAAGGCCGGCCACCGCAGGCTCGGCCGCGCCGTGCGGGCGGATTAGGCGTGCGGGCCCCGGCCAGCCACGGGGGCCTGGCCGGGGACCCTCACTTCCCACGTCCCGCACAACCGGACCGTCATCACGGGCAGGCGCGCTGCGGAGGCAGCGACCGCGCATGCCCGGGCCTGAGACACCCCACGCGACGGCGATGCGGCTGGCCGCCTGCCGATAGCCTGGAGCGGCGGCAGTGACCCGGGCGGTTCCCGGGTGTGGGGAAAGGAATCAGGCCGGTGGCGGTCAGGGCAATCCGCGGTGCGGTCCAGATTGACGCCAACGAGCGGACGGCTGTCCTGGATGGCACCACTGAGCTGGTCACCGAGGTCATGACGCGCAACGGCCTGGTCACCGACGATGTGATCAGCGTGGTATTCACCGCCACCCCCGACCTCACGGCCGAGTTCCCCGCCCTCGCCGCCCGCAAGATCGGGTTCCAGGATGTGCCGCTGCTGTGCGCCAGTGAGATCGACGTGCCCGGCGCCCTGCCCCGGGTGGTACGGCTGCTCATGCACGTAGAAACCGGCAAGCCGCGCGCCGCCCTGCAGCACGTGTACCTGCGGGGCGCGGCGGCCCTGCGGCTGGACATCGCCCAGTGACGCCGCGACCGGGAGGGCCGGAGACCGGCCCGGGCGGGCTGGGCAGCGCCGTCGTGATCGGGACCGGCCTGATCGGGACGTCGATCGCGCTGGCCCTGTGCGAGCAGGGCGTGACCGTATGGCTGACCGATCACGACCCCGCAGCGGCCCGCCTGGCCGCCGACCTCGGGGCCGGGAAGGTACTGCCCGAGCCGCTGGGCGCGGCGGAGCGGGGCCAGGGCCCACCGGAGGCGGCGGTGTCGCCGGGACGGCGACCGCAGGCGCAGGATGCGCCCTGGGCCGATCTGGCGGTACTGGCGGTCCCGCCCGCCGCCGTCGCGCCCTCGCTCGCGGCCGCCCAGGCCCGCCACCTGGCCCGCTGGTACACCGACGTGGCCAGCGTGAAGGCGCTCCCGCTGCGCCAGGCCAGCGAGCTCGGTTGCAACCTGGACTGCTTCGTGCCCGGCCACCCGCTGTCCGGGCGGGAGCGGTCCGGTCCGGCCGCCGCCCGGGCCGATCTGTTCCTCGGCCGCCCGTGGGTGATCTGCCCCGGGCCGCGGACTGCGCCGGAGGCGGTCGCGGCCGTCGCCAGCCTGGTGCGCTGCTGCCGCGGCGAGCTGGTGCAGGCCGGCGCGGACGAGCACGACCACTGGGTGGCGCTGGTCTCACACGCGCCGCACGTGGTGGCCGCGGCCATGGCGGCCCAGCTGACCGGCGCCCCCGGCGGGGCGCTCGGCCTCGCGGGCCAGGGGCTGCGCGACGTGACCAGGATCGCCGCGGGCGACTCCGGGCTGTGGACGCAGATCCTGGCGGCGAACGCAGCTCCGGTGGCCCGGGTTCTCGCGGACGTGGCGGCCGATCTCACCGCCGTTGCCGAAGCGCTGGCCGAGACGGGCGCGCCGCCGCATCCCCCCGGGCACCCGCCGGTGAAGCTGCTGGCGGGCCTGCTGGAGGAGGGTTCGGCGGGGGTGGCGAGAATCCCCGGCAAGCGCGGCACACCGGTGCGGGACAACGCGGTGGTGCAGGTCGTCATCCCCGACCAGCCCGGCGAGCTGGCCCGCCTGTTCCAGGTGGCGGGCGAGTCCGGCGTCAACATCGAGGACATCGGGATCGAGCACTCGCCCGGCCTGCCGGTCGGCGTGGCCGAGCTGACGGTCCGCCCGGATGCGGTGGACCGGCTGACACAGGCGCTGGCGGCGGCCGGATGGCCGGTGCGCCGGTAGCATCGCCAGGGTGACTGAGCGCCTCGTGATCGCCGTTGATGGCCCGGCCGGGTCCGGCAAGTCCTCTGCTGCCCGGGGGGTGGCCCGCGCGCTCGGCCTGCGCTACCTCGATACCGGCGCGATGTACCGGGCCCTGACCTGGTGGCTGCTCAGCCGGGGGCTGGACATCACCGACCCGGCGACGGTGGCCAGGCATGCGCAGGAGCCGGTGATCGAGGTCGGGACCGATCCGGATGCCCCGGCGATCACCGTCGACGGCGCGGACGTGTCCGGCCCGATCCGCACCCGCGAGGTCTCCAACGCCGTCAGCGCGGTCGCCTCAGTGCCGCAGGTCCGGGAGCACCTGATCGCGATGCAGCGGGGGATCATCGCGCGCCACGCGGGACCGGGCGGCGGCATCGTCGCCGAAGGGCGGGACATCGGCACCGTCGTCGCCCCCCAGGCCCCCGTCAAGGTGTTTCTCACCGCCAGCGAGTCCGCACGGGCCCACCGCCGCAGCGCCGAGCTGGCCGTGGACCCGGGGGCGACGGCGGCGGTCACGCAGCGGGAGCAGCTGCGCCGGGACCGGGCCGATGCGCCGCAGACGGTGATGGCCGCCGACGCCGTGGAGATCGACTCCACCTCGCTCGGCCTGGACGAGGTGATCGGCCGGATCGCCGGCCTGGCCAGGGAAGCCGCCGGCCAGGGCCAGCAGGCGGACCCGGCGCGGACGGGATGACCATGCAGGATGCGGAAGCGGCCGGCGGTTCCCCCGGCGGGGACGTGCCCGGCGCCGGGGAGTTCGTCCCGGTCCCGGTGGTGGCGGTCGTCGGCCGGCCCAACGTCGGCAAGTCCACCCTGGTCAACCGGATTCTCGGCAGCCGCCAGGCGGTGGTGCAGGACACCCCCGGCGTCACCCGCGACCGGGTGGCCTATGACGCCTCCTGGCGAGGGCGCGCCTTCACGCTGGTCGACACCGGCGGCTGGGAGCCGTTCCCCGGCTCCGAGGCCGGGCAGGCCAGCCGCGCTCTCGCCGAGCTGGTGACCGCGCAGGCCCGGCTGGCGGTGGAGACGGCCGACGCGGTCCTGTTCGTGGTGGACGTGACCGTCGGCATCACCGACTCCGACGACGCGGTCGCCGCGGTGCTGCGGCGCTCGGGCAAGCCCGTGGTGGTCGCGGCGAACAAGGTGGACGACACGCCCGGCGAGCCGGCCGCGTCGGCGCTGTGGGCGCTCGGGCTGGGGGAGCCCTGGCCGGTGAGCGCGCTGCACGGCCGGGGGAGCGGCGACCTGCTCGACGCCCTGCTGGCGGCGCTGCCACGGGCCCCGGCCGAGCCCGTACCCGGGCCGGGCGGCCCGCGCCGGGTGGCGCTGGTCGGCCGCCCCAACGTGGGGAAGTCCAGCCTGCTCAACAAGCTGGCGGGCCAGGACCGGGTGCTGGTGGACGCGGTGGCGGGCACCACCCGTGACCCGGTGGATGAGCTGATCGAGCTCGGCGGCATCAGCTGGCGCTTCGTGGACACCGCCGGGATCCGGCGCCGGGCCAGCCACAGCCAGGGCGCCGACTTCTACGCATCGCTGCGGACGGCGGGGGCGCTGGAGCGGGCCGAGGTCGCGGTCGTGCTGGTCGACGCCAGCGAGCCGCTCACCGAGCAGGACCTGCGGATCGTCTCGATGGTGATCGAGGCGGGCCGGGCGCTGGTCATCGCGTACAACAAGTGGGATCTGGTCGCTGAGGAGCGCCGGCTGCAGCTGGACCGCGAGATCGACCGTCAGCTGTACACCGCCCGCTGGGCGCCCCGGGTCAATGTGTCCGCCCTCACCGGGCGGCATCTGGACCGGCTGGTCCCCGCGCTCCAGCAGGCGCTGGCCGGCTGGGAGACGCGGGTGCCGACCGGCAGGCTCAACTCCTGGCTCACCGAGCTGACGGCCGCCACCCCGCCGCCGGTGCGGGGCGGCCGGCAGCCCAAGATCCTGTTCGCGACCCAGGCGGGCATCCGGCCGCCGCACTTCGTGCTGTTCGCCACCGGGTTCCTGGAGGCCGGCTACCGGCGCTTTATTGAGCGGCGGCTGCGGGAGGAGTTCGGTTTCCAGGGCAGCCCGGTGCATGTGTCGGTACGGCTGCGTGAGAAACGGGCGGGTCGCCCGCCCGGCCGCGTGAGCCGGCGCTAGGCCTGTCACGCCGGGGCCGGGTGCCTAACTTCAAACGCCTCGACCGTCTCCGTCTCGACACTCCAGAAATGCGTCTTCGTGGCCGCCGCAACCGACGGCTGAAGACCAGAACACCCGGAGGGTTATTTCGGACTGCCGAAACTCGCGTGCCGTTGCCAGGAATCTTCCCATTTCCGCCTTAGGGTACCGGATAGCACTCAACGAAGGCCCCTGCCGTGGCGCTGGCGTCGTTGCCGGGGATATCTGCTCACGTTTTGCCATTGGCCAGGCTGGGTCGCGTCGACGCAGAGGGGAAGCTCATGGTCTTGCCAACCGGAATCAAACGACTAGCGCTGGCCGCGGCCAGCGCGCCGCTGGTGGCCACGATGACTACAGTGATGCTCGCGGGTCCCTCGTCCGCGGCCCCGCAGCCGGTGAAGGCCGCTGTGGTGCGCCAGGCATCATCCGACCATGTCTTCCGCACGCTGCACACGGGTCTGAGGGTCCGTAAGAGGCCGAGCACCTCGGCCAAGATCGTCGCCGTGCTCGGCGCGGTCGGCAGCGAGGTGACGGTGAACTGCTTCACCCGCGGCAGCACGGTCCTGGGGGACAGTATCTGGTACCACATTGTGAAGCCGCACAACGGCTTCGTGGCGGGCTTTTACCTCGCCACCGGCGGCGACCCAGCCGCGGGCGTCCCGGCCTGCGCTGTCCGGCACCGTACCTTCCGCACGCTGCACACGGGTCTGAGGGTGCGTCAGAGGCCGAGCACCTCGGCCAA
>Ga0335083_10011482_pt1 | contig 10633 bp, 6 predicted proteins | sample Lox_Sample_42_FD_206716 | JGI IMG/M metagenome (GOLD analysis project Ga0335083, IMG submission 206716) | Soil microbial communities from Loxahatchee National Wildlife Refuge, Florida, United States - Lox_Sample_4.2 | ecosystem: Environmental > Terrestrial > Soil > Wetlands | place: USA: Florida... | reverse complement strand
AACTGGCGCATGGTGCGTTTCCTCATGAATGCCATGCTGGCGTCGGGTGGCTTTTCGTGGACTGTCGTGCGTGTCAAAGATCGAGCCGAATATCTGGACGCGCTCGACCGGGCCAGTATCGATAGCGATATCGCACCGTTCGCAGCATTCCTGACCCGCTGTGTCGGGCGGTCGTGGAACGTTCATAATCCTTTTCTATTAGTGCAATTCAGATCCTATTGACCTAAACTGCAACTTGCGGATCAGTCTGGTCAGTGCCACGGCGAGTCTCGCCGCCGTCGCCTGCATTTTACACGGGGCTGAAATGCCTGCCGGGTCCTTTGTGTACACTGCCGCGCCGCAGTTCGAGCGCGCCGCGGAGGCGAATCGCTTCCCGAAGGGGGCGGCGGTTGTGCTCGTGTCACCGGCCGGCAAGCAGCGGATCGCGTCCGCGTTCTACGCTTCCGCGGACCCCGCGGTATCTTTCGATGGCGCGCGAATCCTGTTCGCCGGCAAAACCTCGTCGGTAAGCTCCTGGCAGATCTGGGAAGTTCCGGCGGCGGGCGGCACGCCGCGTCAAATCTCCGCGTGCCGGACCGATTGCACGCACCCTCTTTATATTCCCGATGGCCGGGTCGCTTACACGCAAACCACTCCCGCCGGTTCGGATATCGAAATCGCGGATGCGAAGGGCGTCGCGCAGCGGCTGACTTTCGCGCCGGGGCGGTACGTGACGCAGGACGTGCTCCGCGACGGGCGCATTCTATTCGAATGCGGCGGCGAACTGTTCACCGTCTACCCCGATGGAACGGGTGTGGAATCGGTGCGTTGCGATCATGGCCGGCACCGCGCGGACGCGCGGCAACTCGAGTCGGGCGATATCATCTTCAGCGCCGCCGCAAAGCTGGCGAGGTTCACTGCGGCGCTGGCGGTGCAGACGGATGTGGCCCAGCCCGAAGGCGAGGTGGCTGGACCGGTGGCGGAGATCGGGCCAGGCAAATGGCTCGTCTCTTTGCGCAAAGCGAGCGGACCGTTCGGGCTATTCGTCTGGACGCGGGAGAGCCGGCGGCTGGAGCCAGTGGAGACTCCGCCGGGCACAAATGCGATCCAGCCCGTGCTGCTGCGCGGCCGTACTGCTCCCAATCAATTTCCATCGGCGCTCGTGGAAACGCGCACCAACGGTAACCTGTTGTGCCTCGATGCGCGCACTACCAAGGATCAGCCGATCACGGAGTCCGTGGCTGCTGTCCAGGTGTACACGCGCAATGCCGCCGGGGCGCAGGTGCTGCTCGGGCGCCAGAGCCTGGCGGGCGACGGTTCCTTCTACGTGCAGGTGCCGGCGGACCAGCCGCTGCGCATCGAACTGCTGAACGCCGCCGGCGGCACGGTTCGCGCCGAAAAGGGCTGGTTCTGGATGCGGCCGAGCGAGCAACGCGTTTGCGTGGGATGCCATGCCGGGCCGGAGCGGTCTCCGGAAAACAAGGTGCCGGAAGTTCTGCTGCGGAGTATCGTGCCGGAAAAACTATTGGGAGCGACAAAATGACGGCTGGACGGACCATCGGAATCCTGACTGTGTGCGCGGCGGCTTGCGCGCTCGCGGGCAGCGGGCCGGCGCCCATCGAGTTCGCGGACGCAACGGTGCAGGCGGGCATTCATTTCACGCACTCCTTCGGCGCCGAAAAGCTGGGCTCGCTGCTCGAGAGCACCGGCGCGGGATGCGTCTGGTTCGATTACAACAACGACGGGAAGCCGGATCTGTTCGTAGCCAGCGGGCGGCCTCTGGGCAGCGAGATCCATCCGTATCCTCTGCGGAAGATGCCGGATCCGATGCCCAGCAATCACCTCTACAAGAACAACGGAGACGGAACCTTCACAGACGTTACCGCCGCCGCCGGCGTGGCGGGCGACAGCTTTAGCTTCAGTGCCGAGGCGGCCGATTTCGACAATGACGGATTCACGGACCTGATCGTCACGAGTTACGGCAAGGTCAATCTGTATCGCAACAAAGGTGACGGAACGTTCGAGGACGCCACCGCCAAGGCCGGCCTGGACGTCAAAGGGTGGGCCATCAATGCCACCTGGCTCGACTTCGATCGCGATGGCTGCCTCGATCTGTTCATCGGCCGCTACGTGAAGTTCGACCCCAAGTACCGGTCCTACTACGCCGCCGACAACTATCCTGGTCCGCTGGACTACCCGGGCGATTCCAACCTGCTGTACCGCGGCAATTGCAAGGGCGCGTTCGTGGACGTGAGCGAGAAATCGGGCATCGGGGTGTTCAAATCGAGGGCCATGGGAGTGACGGCAGCTGATTTCGACGGCGACGGCTACCCCGACATTTACGTGGCGAACGACAAAACCGAGAACTTCCTGTTCCACAACAAGCGCAACGGCACTTTCGAGGAGATCGCTACCGAGGCCGGTGCGGCATTCGGGCAAAACGGCGAATCCACTTCCGCGATGGGTCCGATCTTCTTCGACATGGAAAATCGCGGCGCGATGGATTTGTGGGTGAGCGATTCGAAATACAACCGCATGCTGCGGAACATGGGCTCGCTTCAGTTCAACGACATTACGCAGACGGCCGGAATCGCCCAACTCACCGCCCAATACACCAGCTGGGGTGACGGCGCCTACGATTTCGACAATGACGGCTGGCGCGATCTGGCCACGTTTCACGGCGGCCTGATTCACATGGTCCCGCAGGAGCATTCGCTGTTCCGCAATCTCGGGGGCGGTAAATTTGCGGATGTCTCGGCTACGGCCGGTGCGGTATTTCAGAACAAGACCGTCGCCCGCGGGGCATGCTTCGGCGACTACGATACGGATGGCAGGATGGACGCCTTCGTGGTGAATCTGGGAAGCGCCGGAGTGTTGGTCCACAACGTCACGAAATCGGTGGGTCACTGGATCAAGATTCGCCTCGTGGGCACCAAAAGCAATCGCGATGGCATCGGGGCGCTCGTGGAGCTGGCCGCGGGCGGTCTCAAGCAGCGCGCCGAGCGCGTGGCGGCATCGGGCTATTTGAGCCAGGACGATTGGCGCTTGCACTTCGGGCTGGGAGCGAACCCGCGCGTCGACCGAATCACGGTGACGTGGCCGAGCGGAATCAAGCAGGTGATGGAGAATGTGGCGGCCGACCAGGTAGTCACGATTCAGGAGAAGCCATGATGCGGCAGGCGGTTTCGAGCCACTCGCATGGCTCGGGAAAATCAAAAACGCACCGAGGGAGCGGTGCCTTTCCGGGCACAACAACGAATTCAGCAGGGGCTTCGGTTTCGCCTGCCTTATTCCGCAGCCTGCCGGCCATCGCGCTCACGCTCCTCGCGGCCGCGGTCTCGCAAGGCGCCACTGCCGGCAAGGCGATTCGTTATCCGAGTCCCGACGATTTGGCGCTTTCGGCCGATGGCGCGCGCCTGTACGTGGTCTGCGGCGGCAGCGATGAGTTGCTGGCGATCGATCGCGGCACGAACACGGTCTCTGGCCGCGTGACGGTCGGCCGGCTGCCCCGCGGGGTGGCGGTCAGCCCGGACGGATCGCGGATCTATGTGGCGAATTCCTGGTCGGACAACATCAGCGAGATCGACGCGGCGACGATGCAGGTGGTGCGCAAGCTTCCGGCCGGGTTTGAGCCCACGGGCGTAGCGCTGGATGGCCAGGGCAAGTTTCTGTATGCCGCCAATCGCCTCGGCGGCGATGTTTCGGTGATCGAACTCGCGACCGGGCGTGAGGACCGGCGCCTGGTGGCCGGTCGCGGTGCGAGTTGGCTCACGGTCTCCGCGGATGGCTCGCGCATCTACGTGACCCATATTTACCCCAACATCCGGAATTTCCGGACCCAGCCGGAGTCGGAGATCACCGAGATCGACACGGCCTCGCGCCGGGTGGTTTCCCGTCTGCCACTTCACAATGTCGGAGGGGTGTTTCACATCGCGCTTGCCAAGGACGGCAGGCTCGGGATCGCGGCGCAGATGCGGCCCAAGAATCTGATCCCGCTGGCGCACGTGGAGCACGGTTGGGCATTCGGGAATTCGCTGGCGGTGTTCGGCGACGATATCGGCGGTGTGGTACAGCTTCCACTGGATGCTATCGAGGATTACTTCTCGCTGCCGTTCGGCGTGGCGATTGCGCCGGACCAGTCTAAGGCTTACATTTCCGCATCCGGCTCGAATGAAGTCGCCATTCTCGATGTGCGCAAGTTGGCGGCCGCGGCGAAATCTCCCGATGCCGCCAGGCTGGCGAACGACCTGTCGGCCGCTTCGCGCTACGTCCTGGCGCGCGTCCCCGTGGGCCGCAATCCGCGCAGCGTAGTGCTCTCGCGCGATGGCGGCGCCCTTTACATCTCCAATCGCCTCGACGATTCGATTTCGGTGCTCGACACGGCGCGAGGGGCAGTGACGGCGACCATCCCACTCGGCGGGCCGACAGAGCTTACCGCCGAACGGCGCGGCGAGCGCCTCTTTTACTCCTCGCACTACTCGTTCGGAAATCAATTTGGCTGCGCGAATTGCCACCTGGACGCCACCATCGACGGCCTCTCGTGGGATCTCGAGCCGGATGGCTTCGGCGTCGACATTGTGGACAACCGTTCGCTCGAGGAAGTGGCCGATACCGCTCCGTTCAAGTGGAACGGCGGCAATCCCGACCTCCAGACGGAGTGCGGTCCACGCACCGAGCGCTTCTTCTTCCGGACCGCGGGCTTCCGCGGGGACAATCTGGAAGATCTGGTGAGTTTCATTAAGTCGATTCCGCTGCGGCCGAATCGCTACCGGCTTCCCGATGGCGAATTGACCCCGGCGCAGGAGCGCGGCAAAGCGATCTTCAACCGCACGGTCCGCAAAAACGGCGCCCCGATTCCGGACGAGCTGCAGTGCTTCGTCTGCCACGCCGGATCACACTACACCAATCAGGCAATGGCGGATGTGGGCACCGGAAAGCCGACCGACCGCTCGCCGGAAGTCGATATTCCGCACCTCACCAACGTCGCGTACAGCGCACCCTATCTGCATGACGGATCGGCGCGTTCGCTGGAAGAAATCTGGACCGTGTTCAACCCCAATGACAAGCACGGTGTGACCAACGACCTGACGAAAGATGAGTTGAACGACCTCATCGAATATCTGAAAACGCTATGACGAAAAGTTTCCTTTGCGCTCTGCTGGCGGCGGCTTCGGGCCTCCTGGCTCAGGACATGCCGCAATTTCGTTGGGAGAATTTCACGACCGCCCAAGGACTCCCCGACAATCGCGCCTACAGCGTTTGCGTGGATGGCGATCGCGTCTGGGCGGGGACCGATAACGGCCTGGCGCTCTACGAGAGTGGCAAGTGGAAGGTCTTCACGGCGGCCGATGGACTAGCGCACCGCGCCGTGCTTTCGCTCGCCCTCGACAAGCAGACTCACGACTTGTGGATCGCCACCATGGGCGGGCTGACCCGCTATTCCGCCGGCCGATTCGATTCCTTCACGCAGCTCAATAGCGGGCTCCCCAACGACGTCGTGTACGGTGTCGCGGTCCAGGGCGACTATGTATGGGTTGCCACCGCCGCGGGAGGCGCGCGGCGCAATCTGCGCACCGGCGAGTGGAGCCACTTTAACGAGCGGAACACGCCCATGTACGAAATCTGGACCTATGCGGTCTCGGCCCAGCCGGACAAAGTCTATTACGCGGTATGGGGCGGCGGCATTCTGGAATACGACGTCAAGACCGACCACTGGAAGGACTACAACGATCCCGACGGCGAAACCGAAATCGTACTGTATAAGGATCAGGGTCTGATCCACGAGATCACCACTTCGGTCAGTTATGCCGGCGGCATTCTGTGGGCCGCCACGTATTTCGGCGCCAGCCGGTACGACGGGCGCAACTGGCGGAACTTCCTCGATAAGGATAGCGGCCTTCCCAGCAATTTTCTCAACCAGGTGAAAACGCTGGATGGCAATCACGTCTGGTTTTCCACCGACAAAGGCCTGGCATATTACGACGGGGAGCGCTGGGCGGTGTGGCGGCCGGCACTCGATACCCACACACCCGAGATGTTAGTGCGCGACGCCAAAGGCGCGGTTTCGCATGTCGCGGTGGAGACTGCGCCCGCTCACCACTACACCTTCGGAGTCGATTTTCAAGGCGACGATATCTGGGTCGCGACCGCCAAAGGAGTCAGTCACGGAGTTTTGATTCGTACGAAAGGACAATCGCAATGATGATTACAGATGTACTCGAACAGATCGGCAATATTCAGCAGGTCGCGAAAAAGGCTATCTGCGAGCCGCGCGTGCTGAACGAAGCCGGCGAATACGGCAGCTCTTTCTCACGGGGATTACGCATCGATTTAAACGGTCTCACCATCCTGCTGATCTCCGGAACGGCCAGCATCGACGAAAACGGCCAGACGGTTCACGTCGGCGATTTTCGCGCGCAGTGCCGGCGCACGTATGACAACATCACGGGCCTGCTCGCAGCGGAAGGCGCCACGTGGAAGGACATCGTGCGCACGAGTTGCTACCTGCGCGACATCGAGCGCGATTACGCTGCTTTCAACGATGAACGCACGCGCTTTTTCCGTGAGCAGGGGCTCGATCCGCTGCCCGCTTCGACCGGCATCCAGGCGATTCTGTGCCGTCCGGAACTGCTGATCGAGATTGAAGCCATTGCCATGTTCATCCCTGCCAAGGAGGAATAATGCTTCGTCGTTTGGCATTGTTGGCGCTGGCAAGCGCCGCGGGCGCGTTCGCTCAGACCTGCTCGTGCGGAGCGAACCCGCCCGGTCCGCCGCCGGTCCGCACGCTCGCTCCCTACGCCAATGAGCCGGAGGACATGCGGCCGTTTTCGCGCTTTACTGTGCCCTATTACGAGCACTACACCAAGACTCCCGAGTATAACGGCGCGGCATCGGATGTCGCGACCGTCCCGGTGGCCAACGTGAGCTCGGTAGACATCGGGTTCCTGGGGCCGATCGCAGACCACAAGGACATCGCGCTCGGAACGGCGATGCTTCGCGGGGCGCAACTGGCGATCGCGGAGGCCAATGCCCGCGGCGGGTACGGCGGCAAGCCATTCCGCCTGATGATCCACAATGACGCCGCCACCTGGGGAGCGTCCAGTAATGAGATTGTCAAGATGGTCTACGAGGATAAGGTCTGGGCTATGCTCGGATCCATCAGCGGCGATTCCACGCACATTGCGCTTCGGGTCTCTCTGCGCGCCGAATTGCCCATCGTCAACAGCGCCTCCACCGACCCGACCATTCCCGAGACCATCATTCCCTGGCTCCTTACATCGATCCAGGATGACCGCGTCCAGTGTTATACCCTGGCCCGCCGCATCTATACCGACCTCGGCCTCAAACGCATTGGTTTACTGCGGGTAAACGAGCGCTACGGGCGCTTCGGCGTCATCAAGTTTCGCGATGCCTCGCGCCGGTTGGGACATCCGGTGGTGATCGAGCAGAAATACGCACCCATGGATACCAGCTTCACGCGCGAACTACAGGTGATTAACGACTCGCGTGTGGATGGAATTGTGCTCTGGGGCGATGCCGCCGCTGCCGGCACAATCCTCAAGGAAATGCGGGCCATGGGGATGAAGCAGCCTGTTTTTGGCAGTTTCCGCGTGCTCGGCGACGATCTTTTCCGCAATGCGGGTGATGCCGCAGAAGGGCTGGAGGTCGTCTATCCCTTCGACCCCACGCGCGATGATCCGGTGTGGCTCGACTTTCAGAAGCGCTTTGCGGCGGCTTACCAGGCGAAGGTGGACGCGTTTTCGGCCATGGGCTTCGACACCATGAATATCCTGCTGGGCGCCATCTGCCGCGGCGGGTTGAATCGCGGCCAGATTCGCAACGCCCTCTATTCGCTCGAAAACTATCGCGGCGTGACGGGCGAAATGACGTTCGATCCAAATGCCAAGAACGTGGCTGCGATGTATCTCGGAAAAGTGAAGGGCGGCAAGATTGCGTTCCGCCGCTACGCCATGGAAAAGCCGTACGCCACGGTGGGCGAGAACGGCGTCCCGTACGTCGGGCCGGACATTCCGGATGCCGCCGGTCCCGAGCGCAAGATCGGAGTCTTTGGCCCCGGCGCGGACAAACTGGCGATCGCGGCCGATGGCTATAAGCTGGTTGGCATCCCGTCGGATGTGCCGTGGGGGAAGGCTTCGACCGAATTGGTCAAGCTGGTCTATGATCCCTCGGTGATCGGTTTGGTTGCGGTGGGCCGCGAAGCCTCCCACCTCGCTGAACAAATCGCGGTGAAAACGTTTCTGCCAGTGGTGGCCATCTCTTCCGACCGCGCGCTCACCTCTACGAACGTCCCGTGGATCTTCCGGGTCGGCGCCGATGTGCCGGTCGCGGACGCGGTCCGCTGTCTGACGGCGGGTGCCGACCGCGCCGGGCCGAACCGGCTCCGCATCCGCGATCTTCTGGCATCGGGTTCACCGGTGGCCGAGAAGTTCGCGTTCGCCTCGAACGGCGAACCACGCTGAGACTCAGAATCAGACATAGTGATCCCAATAGCGAACAGTTCTTGCCGCTCCCTTGCGGTTGCGGCTCTTTAGTCGTGCGTCTCATAGTGAGCCGCGACCGCAACGGAGCGGTGTTTTCTCCGTTTCAGCCTGGCACGACGTTTGCTCAAGGATTCATTCTATGCCGGCCATCTTGCAGGATCTCCGGTATGGCATCCGCATGTCGCTGCGGACTCCAGCTCTGACACTCGTCGCGGTGTTCACGCTCGGTATGGGGGTCGCCGCCAACACCACCATCTTCAGTTACGTGGACATGATGATGTTGCGCCCCATTCCGGGCGCGCCAGAGGGCGACCGGGTGGTGGCATTCGAAGGCGTTGCCGCCGACGGCAGACCCCTGCCAACTTCATATCGCGACTTCCGGGATTATCGCGACCGCCTCAACCCCATTTTGGAATTGGCGATCGGTACGCCCTCCACCGTAAATATCGGTACCGGTGATCGCTCCAGCCAGGTATGGACGGAGGTGGTGTCGGCGAATTATTTCGCTACCTTGGGCATCCGGCCCGCGCTGGGCCGATTGTTCCGGCGCGACGAAGATGGCGACGTTGCGGGAGCCGCTCCGGTCGCGGTTTTAGGCTACGATCTTTGGAAGTCCCGGTTCAACGGCGACCCGCACGCCATCGGGACAAGCCTGGTAGTCAACATGCTACCGATGACCATCGTAGGGGTGGCGCCGCAGGGATTTCATGGGAGCATGCCGGGCATTCAACTTCAGTTTTGGGTGCCGATTACCGCGGCGTCGGAATTGGGCCTGATGCCTGCGGGCGCACTGGACGACCGGGGGGCACGCGGGAACATGGCGATCGCCCGGCTCCGCCCGGGAGTAACCATCGCTCGGGCGCGCGCGGAATGTGCAGCCACGGCGCACCGGATGGCGGAGGCCAGCCCGGCGACTAATGGCGGCATCGGAGCACTGGTGCTGCCGGTGCGAAAGAGTCATTTCGGCGGCCAGAACACCCTGGAAGGTCCGTTACGTATTCTCATGACGGCGTGCGGCCTGGTGTTTTTGATTGTCTGCGCCAATGTCGCGAACCTGTTGCTGGCACGTGTCACCACGCGGCGCCGGGAATTCAGCTTGCGGATGGTGGTGGGCGGAGGCCACTGGCGCCTGGCGCGGCAATTGTTCGCCGAGAGCCTGGTACTGGCTGTGATGGGAGTGCTTATAGGCCTGCCGATGGCGATGTGGATGAGCCGCGGATTCGGCTATTTGCAGCCGCGCGGCGCCAACCTGCCGGTGTCCCTGGATCTCCCGGTGAACGGCGACATCCTGTGGTTCAACGCGCTTATCTGCGTGCTGGCATGCGTGGCTTCCGGGGTCGCGCCGGCGCTTCATGGAGTGCGCACCAACTTGAATGAGGCATTGAAAGATGGCGGACGAAGCGGCACCGCGAGCCGCCGCTCACAGCGATTGAGCCGCGCCCTGATCGTGTCCGAAGTCGCCATGGCCACGCTCGCGATCATTGCGGCGGGGCTATTCGCCAGAAGTTTCGACATGGCCAGGCGCATCTATCCCGGTTTCGACGCGGCCAATGTTCTGGTGGCGCACCTGGAGCTTTCTGCTACCGGCTATGAATCACCGCAAAGGAAGGAGCTTTGCGACCGACTGAGTAGCCGGCTTCTCGAGCGGCCAGGGGTCACGGCCGTGAGTTGGGCGGAGACCGTGCCGCTGTGGTTCTTCGGCGGACCGGTAAACGACGTGGCGCCCGAGGGCTATGTGCCAAGTCCCTCGGAAAGTATGGGAGTGGAGCGCAATCTCGTCGCGCCCGGCTATCTCAATCTCGTGCGCATTCCGATTCTCGCGGGCCGCGACTTCGACGACCACGACACCAGCAGCGCTACTCCGGTCCTCATCGTGAACCAGACATTCGCGAGCCGGTACTTCTCCGGGCGCGAAGCGGTTGGCCGTCACGTGCGCGTGCTCGGCGAAAACTACACCGTGGTTGGCGTTGCGCGCGACTGCAAGTATCAGAAACCGACCGAAAGCGCGCAGCCCTTCCTGTACCTTCCGTACCGGGAGAAATCGTATGGTCCCGCTGTCGTCTTTCACATCCGGACCACGGGCGAACCGGAGCAGGCAGCAGGAATTCTGCGGCGCGAGCTCAGTGCCGTTAACCCCTCGGTCCGTGTGTTGG
>Ga0335083_10011481_pt1 | contig 10633 bp, 10 predicted proteins | sample Lox_Sample_42_FD_206716 | JGI IMG/M metagenome (GOLD analysis project Ga0335083, IMG submission 206716) | Soil microbial communities from Loxahatchee National Wildlife Refuge, Florida, United States - Lox_Sample_4.2 | ecosystem: Environmental > Terrestrial > Soil > Wetlands | place: USA... | reverse complement strand
GCCGATTGCATTTCAGGTGGACGTTGCTTGCTCCCTTGCCATTGCGCGCCGCGCGCCGCCTTGTGGCGGGCGCGGACCGATCCGGCGTTGCTGAAGGCGTGGTGGTGTCCAAAGCCCTGGACGACCGAGGTGCTGGCCTTCGACCTGAAGCCGGGCGGCGCTTTCCATACCGTCATGCGGGGACCCGACGGCGGCGTCAGCGACAACCCGGGCAGTTTCCTCGATGTGGTGCCGCAATCGCGCCTCGTCTTCACGTCGATACTCGGGGAAGGCTGGCGTCCGGCCAAGCCGTGGCTGGGGTTCACGGCGATCATCACGATGGCCGACGAGGGCGCGGGAAGCCGTTATACCGCCACGGTGATGCACGGGAACGATGCTGCGCGTGAGCAGCACGAAAAGCTGGGGTTCTTCGACGGCTGGAATACCGTGATCACCCAGCTCGATGACTTCGCCTGCGCGCTGCGTTGAGTGTGCAGGCGGGCGTGCCGGCAGCGCGGCAGGCTACTTGCGCTTGATGAACGTCGACATGCCGTCGATCGCGGTCCGGGCGGAAGTCAGCGCCTCGTCGATGGCAGCGTGCGGCGTGAACCCGAAATGCTGGAGCAGCGGCGGCACCTGCCTCAGTGAGCCACCACCCGCACTGACCTGGGTAATGGTCGCGGTGGCCAGGAAGACCGGCTTTTCCGGGTTGGCACCGGGGGCATCTTCGGGAAGGCGACGAACCATCGCCGAAACCTTGAAACCCTTGTAGATCGCGTTGTTTTGAGACATGTTGGTCTCCTTTCTGCGGTCAGCATACGCTGTTCGCTGCGCGGTGTCCGATTTTCCCGTGACTGACAAGCCATCGGCCACTCCGGCGCCGAAATATCTCCAAGGGCTTCCCGCCGGCGAACCGACGCATCGTAAATTTTCAGTTACACCGGGCAAACGCCTCTGCTAGAATCCGTTTCATGTCTCGCAAGCGCCTCTCCACCCTATCCCTACGCCGCCTAGCCCTAGTGCCCGGCCGGGGTCCGCTTGCCCGCTTCTCCGGCGCCTGAATCGAACGATTCGCTGCGCGCCACCTGATTTCCCCCTGACCCCGGCCCACGAACCAGCCTTCGCCATGCGAAGGGCTGCAGGGGAAATCGCATTCGAAGATGTTCGATTTCCGCTGGCGCGGCTTCTCATGCCCCGTCGCCAGCCTGCCGATTCGTGGACCAGACATGATTGCCCAGCCCTCCGCCAAGTACCACCCGTTCCCGCCTGTCGCCATTGCTGACCGCACATGGCCCAACCGGACCATTACCGCCGCGCCCGTATGGCTCTCCACCGACCTGCGCGACGGCAACCAGGCGCTGTTCGAGCCGATGAACGGCGAGCGCAAGATGCGCCTGTTCCAGGAACTCGTGCGCATCGGTTTCAAGGAGATCGAGGTCGGTTTCCCGTCGGCGTCGCAGACCGATTTCGACTTCATCCGCAAGCTGATCGACGAAGACCTGATTCCCGAGGACGTGACCATCATGGTCATCACCCAGTCGCGCGAGGAGCTGATCGCGCGCACGGTGGAAGCGGTGAAGGGCGCGCGCAAGGCCATCGTCCATGTGTACAACGCCACCGCCCCGGCCTGGCGCCGCATCGTGTTCGGCCTCAGCGTGCCGGAAGTGATGGACCTCGTGCGCCATCACGTGAGCTACCTGAAGCAGTTGACCGACCAGCATCCCGAGACGGAGTGGGTGCTCCAGTATTCGCCGGAGACGTTCAGCGCGACCGAGCTGGAGGTGTCGCTCGAAGCCTGCCACACCGCCATGCAGGCGTGGGGCATCGGCCCGGGCCGGCCGGTCATCATCAACCTGCCGACCACGGTCGAGAACGCCACGGCCAACGTCTTCGCCGACCAGATCGAATGGATGCATCGCCGCCTCGCGCCGCGCGAGCACGTGGTGCTGTCGGTGCACCCGCATAACGACCGCGGCACCGGCGTGGCGGCCGCCGAGTTCGCCATGATGGCGGGCGCCGATCGCGTGGAAGGCTGCCTGTTCGGCAACGGCGAGCGCTGCGGCAACGTCGACATCGTCACGCTCGCGCTGAACATGTACACGCAGGGCGTGCATCCGGGCCTGGACTTCTCCGACATCAACGCCGTGGCGCGCATCGCCGAGGAATGCACGTCGATCCCCGTGCATCCGCGCCATCCGTACGCGGGCGACCTCGTCTTCACGGCCTTCTCGGGCTCGCACCAGGATGCGATCAAGAAGGGCTTCGCCGCGCAGGATCCGGACGGCGTCTGGGAAGTGCCTTACCTCCCGATCGACCCGGCAGACTTGGGCCGCACCTACGACAGCGTGATCCGCGTGAACAGCCAGTCGGGCAAGGGCGGCATTGCCTTCCTGCTCGAACGCGAGCACCACGTGGTGATGCCGCGCCGCATGCAGGTGGAGTTCAGCGCCGTGGTGCAGCGGGCCACCGATGCGAGCGAGACGGAGATCACCGGCGATGAACTCTGGCGCCTGTTCCGCGAGACCTACCTGTCGTCCGCCGATCGCGGCGATGTGTTCCAGTACCACGCGTACCGGCTCGACGAGAGCGGCGAGGGCATCGAGCTCGACGTGACCACGGGCGGTGTCCGCAAGACGCTGCGCGGCCACGGCAACGGGCCGATTGCCGCCGCGGTGAACGCGCTCGGCCTGCGGCTGCGCATCGATGCCTACGAGGAACGCGCCACCGGCGCCGGCGCGGATGCGCAGGCGATGGCCATCGTCGAGGCGGCGGTGGAGGGCGTGCCCGGTTCCGGCTTCGGCGTCGGCATGAGCCACAACATCGTCGAAGCGTCGGTGCAGGCGGTGATCAACGTGGCGAACCGCCTGTTGCGCCAGCAGGAGATGCGCGCGGCGGCCTGATGCCCGGCAGGACAGCGGAAGAGACGACGTAAACGAAACGAGGCGCCATGTCCGCATGGCGCCCCGTTTTGCATGTTGCTGGCGTCTAGCCCTGGCGAAGGTCCTCACTTGGCGGATACACACACCACGAGCCGTCCCGATGACGGAAGAACAGCAGCGACACATCGCCGTCGGGCCGGGCCATTTCGACTTCCACGCACCCTTCGTGCCGCGGATGGCGGATTCGCGTGACGCGCTTCGGCGTAGCCGCGTCGCGTCCCAGCCATTTCTGGGCCAGTGCGCTGAGGGACGTTCTGCCGCTGTTCATCTCGCCATGACTCCTGTGGGTGCCCTCACTCGGGCTTGTTTGCAGGATATGAGAGGGTTGCGCCAAATGCGACTTGTGTGTGGCGAACCTCGCGTTCGGAATTGACGAAGCCTCGCCGCGAACTCGCCGCGACCTCGCCGCCTCAGCCCGCCAGCTCGCGATGCAGCGCCAGGTATTCCTGCGCGAGCTTGTGCCGCGGGTCGAGGTGGATCATCGGGGTGGCGTGCTGGTGCGACTCGCGGATCTTCACCGACGACGACAGCCGCGAATCGAGCACCGGCAGCCCCTCGCCGACCAGTTCCTCCACCAGTTGCAGCGGCAGCGAGGCGCGCGGCTGGAACTGGTTGATGACGATGCCTTCCACTTCCAGCGCGCTGTTGTGGTCCTGCTGGATCTCCTTGACGTTGTCGAGCAGCGTATAGAGCGCGCGGCGCGAGAAGTCGTCGCAATCGAAGGGAATCAGGCAGCGTTCCACGGCGATCAGCGCGGAGCGGGTGTAGAAGTTCAGTGCGGGCGGGGTGTCGATATAGATCGCGTCGTAGACCTTCTCCAGCTCGATCAGGGCATCGCGCAGCTTGTAGATCTTGTAGCGGGATTCGAGCTTGCCGTGCAGGGCGTCGAGGTCGGGATGCGCCGGCATCACATCGAGGTTCTCGAACGGCGTCTGGTGGATGAACGTGGTGACGGCCACCGGCTTGAAGCTGTAGGTCAGCGATGTCTCGAAGAAGCCGGCCACGCCGGGCGTGGCTTCCGCGGCCTGGGCGCCGAGCAGATACTGGGTCGAGTTGCCCTGCGCATCCAGGTCGACCACCAGGGTGCGCAATCCTTCACTGGCGCTGATGGCCGCGAGGTTGCAGACGATGGTCGACTTGCCGACCCCACCCTTCTGATTGAAAACGACGCGCCGCATTTGTCCCCCAGCCGAATATTTCTTTGTTCGAAGCCGCAAGCTTACCCGAGGGGGTGGGGCGTTGGAAGCAGTGCAGCAATTTTGGCGGGGCGGGCGTTGTTTGTGTTCACAAGGTGCGCAGGAGTCCCCTGCAGCGAGCTATTGCATCGCCCCGCCCGCCGCCGGCGCCGACGGTTCGGCCGGAGTTTGCGCCGCTGCGCCCGCGGTTACGGCGCGGCGCCCTCAGAGCCCTCCGCCACGATTTCCCGAATGGCCTGCTCGAAGACCTCGACAGGCTGGCCGCCACTCACGAGGTACTTGCGATTGAAGATGATCGCCGGCACCGAGCTGATGCCCGCCGCCTGGTATTCGCGTTCTTCGGCGCTGACGTCGTCGGCATAGTTGCCGCTCTCCAGCACGCGACGCGCAGCCGCGGCGTCGAGTCCGACCGAAGTCGCCGCCTCGACCAGCACGTCATGGCTGCTGGGGTCCTTGCCCTCGCCGTGGTAGGCCTGCAGCAGCGCCGCCTTGAGCGCCACCTGCCTGCCTTCGATGCCCGCCCAGTGCAGCAGGCGATGCGCGTCGAAGGTGTTGTAGACGCGCTCGCGCGGGCCGAATGCGAAGCCCACACTGGCGCCGCGCTCGCGGATCATCGCCTGCGCCTCGGCGATCTGCGCCGGAGTGCGGCCGTATTTCTTGCCGAGGTACGCGACGATGGACTCGCCGCCCGGACCCATGTCGGGGTTGAGCTCGAACGGATGCACGACGATCTCGGCGTCGACCGCATCGCCAAGGCGCGACAGCGCGCGCTGCAGCGAGGACAGGCCGATCGCGCACCACGGGCAGGCGATGTCGGAAACGAAGTCGATTCGGATGGGTTGGGTCATGGCGCTTCTGCGGGTCGGGTTGGCCGATGGGATGGCCGGGGCCGACAGGGTAGCCGGAAATGGCGAAGCCTGCTCGTGGACCCGCCATCCCCTCGGCTATCCCGGCGCCATCCCTCAATGCGCCGTGACCCGCTCCGCCAGCCTGCCGAGCAGTGCCGCCCCGTCGCCCCGCCACGCACTCCCGTGCATGCACGCCAGCGTCAGCGGATTCAGCCCGGCCAGCCGCCGCAGGTGATGCCCGGTTTCCGGGCTGTGCGCGTAGTAGTCCATCTGCAGCCGGAAGGCCTCGCTCGATTCGAGGATGTCGTCCTCGGTCAGCGGCGGGTTGCTGTCGCCGGGCTGCGTGAACAGGTCGCCGCACAGCAGCGTGCGCGTGGTCTCCTCGAATGCCATGCCGCATTCCCAGCCGTGCGGCACATGCGGCGTGGCCATCCAGCGCAGGCGGTGGCCGCCGAGGTCGAGCACCTCGCCGTCGGCCATGGCGCGGGCCGGGCGCATGGCGATGTCGTTGACCGACACCATCGCCGCCAGCTCGCCGCACAGTGGCACGGCATCGGGCGCGAGTTCGAGGAAATCGTTGAGCGCGCCGCATTCGTCGGCCTCGACGTGCGAGAAGCCAATATAGGTGAGCCGCGACACCGGCATCACGCGCCCGATGGCGGCGCTGATGGCGGGGAACAGCTTGCGCGGGCCGGTGTGATAAAGGAGCGGGCGCTCGCTGGCGACGAGGTACTGGTTGAAGGAGAAGCCGCCCGGCATGGCCGCGGGCGGCACCGGCGTGGAGATGCGGAAGATGCCGGGGGCGATCTCATCCACCGTGGTGGGCGGTTGTTGCGTGGTCTCCATGTTCGCTCCCTCCTTTGTGCTGGGGCGGTGTTGTCATCAGGCGTTGCAGGGCCTGCTCCGTGGCGCGGCGGACCCGGTCGGGGTCGGCCAGCACCTGCGTGAGCCGTTGCCATGCGGAGTAGTCGAGCAGGACCATCACGCACGCAAAAGTGTCGTCGTCGACCGGCGGGCCGGCGGTGCCGGCGAGCGCGTCACGCACCATGGATTCCAGCGCGTGGCGTTGCGCATCGACGATCTGCGCCAGCGCGGGCAGCGACGCCGCGTCGCTCGGTGTCCAGCGCATCCACGGGTCCATGAAGCGGTACTGGGCGTGCAGCGCGGCCACGAGGCGGCCGAGCAGCGTGTGGCGGTCGCGCGTGGCGAGCAGGGCCTGCATGTCGACCTGCGGCGCCTGCGCCATCACCATGCCCGTGCAGTGCGGCACCAGCGCCTCGCGCGACGGGAAATGCTTGTACACCGTGGCGACCGATACGCCCGCGAGCGCCGCGATCTCGGCGTGCGTGGTGGCGAGGGCACCCTGCCGGGCGTGCAGTTCGACCGTGGCGGCGACGATCCGGCGGATGGTGTCGGCCTCCATTTCCTTGCGCAGGGTGTTGTCGTAGGTGCGCGGACTCACAGATGACGGGTTCCGGTGAAGCGATCTGCTATTCAACATAGAAGCGCTACATCGAAATGGCAAGCGGGAATCGCGGGGCTGTGGCGGCCTGTGCGATACCCCTCGCGGCGCGCGGCGCAAAGTGCGCTGGCAGTGAGTACCATGTATCTGGAACGTCGCCCGCGCGCGTTGCGGTCGGCATCGCACTCGATTGGTCACGACTCCGGCCTCACCATGGAACCCCTGCGCGTCCGCAAGTCTGGAGGCTGGACAGGCATCGCCGCGGCGCTGGCCGTGGCGATGGCGTGCGGCATGGCGAGCACGCTGGCCAGCGCTGCGGGTACCGGCCAGCCGGATACACCGCCAGGCACTTCGCAGGGCGCCTCGCCCGATACCCCCAGGATCGCCGCCCTGCGTGCCGCCTCCGGCATGATCGCCACGCTGCTGCCGCCGCCCCGCGTCTCCACGCGCCAGCGCGGCCTCAGCCTCACGCCGTGCGAGTCGACCTTCCGCGGCGCGCCGGGCGAGGAAGAGGGCCGGCAGTACGTCTGCGGCGTGCTGACCGTGCCGCAGGACTGGGCGCATCCCGACGGCCGCAATCTCGACCTGCACTACGTGGTGGCGCGCGCCACCGGGCCGGTGTCGTCCGACCCCGCGCGGCGCGAGGCGCTGCTGCCGCTGGCCGGCGGCCCCGGCCAGAGCGCCGTGACGCTGCCCATCGACCAGTACCGCGACCTGCGCCGCGACCGCGACATCGTGCTGCTGGCCCAGCGCGGCAGCGGCCACGGCCAGCGCTTGGGCGTGGAGGAGTGCATGCTGCTGGCCCTCGACAACGACCGTGACGCCACGCAACTCCAGAACGTCATCGACGCCATGGCGCGCCGCCGCGCGGGCGACAGCGGACATGCCGACCCGCTCTCGAGCGCCTCTGCCGGCGCGCAGGTGGACGACCTGTGCTGGCGCGCCTTCGCCGGCCAGCGTCTCGACCTCAACCAGTTCACCACCGCCAACAGCGCGCGCGACGTGCTCGAACTGCTGCGCGCGCTGGGCTATGCGCGCTTCACCCTGCACGGGGTGAGCTACGGCACGCGGCTCGCCATGACGATCATGGACATGCTGCCGCGCATGCCCGCCGCGCCGGTCCTGCGCGCCGTGGTGCTCGACTCGCCGTTCCCGCCCTCGGTCTACCTGCTGTCGTCGCTCGCCCGCAATCCGCAGGAGCCGGTGCTGCAGATGCTGGGCGACTGCGCCGCCGATGCGGTCTGCAACCTCACCTATCCCAACCTGAAGACGCGGCTGCCCGCGCTGCTCGCGCACCTCGCCGCGCAGCCACTGATGCCGCCGGGCGCGCTCGTCGGCGTGGAGGAAGCGGTCGCCGAACTGGGCGACCTGAGCCAATCCCGGGCCGCATGGATGCCGCGCCTGATCGACGAACTCGAACGCGGCCAGTTGTCGACGTACCGCGCGCTGCACGCCCGCCGCGTGGGGGAGGGCGAGGCGGCCGTGCGGCTGCGCGGGGCATCGCTGCGCGACGGCAGCGCCCCGTCGATCCTGTCGCTGCGCAGCGTCATGCAGGGGAGGCTGGCGCACTACCTGAACCAGACCGTCCACTGCAACGAGGACATGGGCTTCGAGCGCCTCGACGATGCTCTTGCCGCCATGCGCGCCGCCCCGTTGCCGCAGTTCGCCGACGCGTCGTGGCTGCGCGAGCAGGCCGCGCTGTGCACGCACTGGCCGGTGGCAGTGGCGCCGCGCGCGGTGAAGGCGCCGGTGTCGAGCGGCGTGCCGACGCTGATCCTGCAGGGCGCCTACGATCCCACCACGCCGGTGTGGATGGGCAGGCTGGCGGCGCACGAGCTGTCGAACAGCCGGCTGGTGATCGTGCCGCAGCAGGGGCATGGCGTGTGGACGTCGGACGACAACTGCATCGGCCCGATCGCCACGTCCTTCCTGCGCGTGCCGGGTGCGCCGCTCGACCTGCACTGCGTCGCGGCCCGCCGGGTGCGCTGGGCGATGCCCGACACGGCGCTGCCTGCGGACTGAGCGGCCGGCGAGGCCCCTGCGCTTGCGGTATGCTGTCGGCCCCCGCGCCAGACGCACCGGCCGCATGCGTCACACACGCAGCAGCCGCGCCGGGGGCATCCGATCCAACCCGTATCGAGACAATAAAACCATGCGCAGTATCTCTCTCCTCTCCGGTTTCAAGACCCTGAAGACCCTGAAGACCCTGGCCACCGCCGCCGCGACCGTGACGGCGCTCGGCATCGTCGCCGCCGGCAGCGCGTCGGCGCAGGAACAGACCATCCGCGTCGGCACCGTCAGTGGTCCCGACTCGCAGGTCTGGCAGGTCGTGCAGAAGGTGGCAAAGCGCGAAGGCCTGAACGTCAAGGTGGTCGAGTTCAACGACTACGTGCAGCCCAACGCCGCGCTCGACGCCGGCGACCTCGACGCCAACAGCTTCCAGCACCAGCCCTACCTCGACAGCCAGATCAAGCAGCGCGGCTACAAGATGGTGAGCGTGGGCTACACCTACATCTCGCCGCTCGGCATGTACGCGGGCAAGCTGAAGTCGCCGAAGGACCTGGCGCAGGGCGCCAGGGTGGCGGTGCCTAACGATCCGTCGAACGAGAACCGCGCGCTGCTGCTGCTCGCCGCGCAGGGCCTGATCAAGCTGAAGCCGGGCGCCGGCATCAACGGCAACAACGCCACGCCGCTCGACGTGGCCGAGAACCCGAAGAAGCTCAAGATCGTGGAACTCGATGCCGCCCAGCTGGCGCGCGCGCTGCCCGACGTCGGCGCTGCCGTCATCAACACCAACTACGCGCTGGCCGCCGGCCTGCAGCCGACGAAGGACGCCATCGCGCTGGAAGACATCCACAGCCCGTACGCCAACATCATCGTGGTGCGCACGCAGGACAAGGACAAGCCGTGGGTGAAGAAGCTGGTGGCGGCCTACCACTCGGAAGACGTGCGCCAGTTCATGAAGACGCAGTTCAAGGGCGCGATGGTGCCGTCGTTCTGAGCGTCAGCCTGAACGTCGTCCCCGCGGAAGCGGGGACCCAGTGACTTTCTTCAGCGTCGAAGCAAGACGCTGCGCAACCTCGCGCAGCGCTCGTCCACGGCCGCGCGCGAGATCAAGGAACTGATCGAGGCCTCGGTGGGGCAGATCCGCAGCGGCTCCGACCTCGCCGGCGAGGCCGGCCGGACCATGAACGACGTCACGCAGGCGGTGGGGCGTGTGATGGACATCGTCGGGCAGATCGTCGAGGCGTCGGACGAGCAGGGCCGGGGCATCGAACTGGTGAACCAGGCCGTCGGCCAGATCGACCACGTGACGCAGCAGAACGCGGCGCTGGTGAACGAGGCGGCCGAGGCGTCGCGCTCGCTCGAGGCGCAGGGGCAGGAACTGAACGAGGCGGTGGCGTTCTTCCGGCTGCCGGCGAACAAGCCGGGCTTGTTGCAGCAGGTTTGACAGTCCGGGGCGCTGATCGGGAGAATGGGTGCTTCCTTCCCCGCGCCACCTCCGAGTCAACCCCGAGCCCCCCATGCCCGACCTGCCCATCTCCTTCGAAGACGTCGCCGCCGCCCACGACCGCATCCGCGGCGTCGCCCACAAGACCCCCGTCCTCACGTCCTCCACCGCCGACGCCGTCACCGGCGCGTCACTCTTCTTCAAGTGCGAGAACTTCCAGCGCATCGGCGCCTTCAAGTTCCGTGGCGCCTACAACGCCATATCGCAGTTCTCGCCCGCACAGAAGGCGGGTGGCGTGATCGCCTTCTCCTCGGGAAACCACGCGCAGGCCATCGCGCTCGCCGCGCGGCTGCTGGGTGTGCAGGCGGTGATCGTCATGCCGCACGACGCGCCCGCCATCAAGATCGCTGCCACGAGCGGCTATGGCGCCGAAGTCGTGCTCTACGACCGCTACACCGAGGACCGCGAGGCCATCGGCAAGCGCATCGCGGCCGAGCGCGGCATGACGCTGATCCCGCCGTACGACCATCCGCACATCATGGCCGGGCAGGGCACGGCGGCGAAGGAACTGCTCGAGGAGACCGGTCCGCTCGACGTGCTGGTGACCAGCCTCGGCGGCGGCGGCTTGCTGTCCGGCTGCGCGGTGGCGGCGCACGCCCTGGCGCCGCAATGCGCCGTGTACGGCGTGGAGCCCGAGGCCGGCAACGACGTGCAGCAGAGCCTGCGCGCCGGCACCCTCGTCCACATCGACGTGCCGC
>Ga0335083_10011480_pt1 | contig 10633 bp, 8 predicted proteins | sample Lox_Sample_42_FD_206716 | JGI IMG/M metagenome (GOLD analysis project Ga0335083, IMG submission 206716) | Soil microbial communities from Loxahatchee National Wildlife Refuge, Florida, United States - Lox_Sample_4.2 | ecosystem: Environmental > Terrestrial > Soil > Wetlands | place: USA: Florida... | reverse complement strand
GTCATGGGCGGGCTGCTCCTGCTCGCCAAGCGCCCGCCAGCTCGCCGCCCACGCCGAGCACCGCCAGGCAGGTGGACCCGGGTCAGCGGCGACGCGGTGGGCACCAGCCAGGTAATAGGTGAGGTGATCGCAGAATTTTGGGCCGAACGGAGCTAGGTTCCCGCCCTCCCGCGGGTCCTTCCAAATCTGAGCATCTCTAGCCGCCGCTGCAGCACAGCGAACCGTTCTGCAGCGAGCCGCTCGGCGGCGAGGCAATAGCGACAATTGCCGGGAAGCGGGGAGACTTATCTCATAGTGGATTCGTGTCATTTTCCATAGCCCGTATGACGGGCCTGGTGGTGCAGCTGTCGGGCAGGCACCGGCACTTCACAATCCAAGGTCAAGAGCATGCCTGTGGAAGCGGCCAGCGACGCCTTCAGCTGGAGGACAAGGATGAGTACTGACGTGACGGACGTCCTGCGCGCGACCGATCTGCTCGGTTCGGCGTCTGCCGCAGACCTTGAGGCTATCGCCGCAGCATCCCGGTCGCGGACCTTCCGCCGCGGTCAGATCCTGTTCACCGCCGGTGACCCAGGCAACACCTTGGTCGTGGTCATCTCCGGCCAGGTCAAGGTGGTAGTCCGCTCCGCGGACGGCGGCGAGCTGACGCTGACGGTCATCGCGCCGGGCGGCGCGTTCGGCCAGCTCAGTGTCGCCGACGGCGGCCCAAGGTCGGCCGACGCCGAAGCCCTGGAGGATTGCCGTCTGCTGTTCGTCCCGCGCGAGGCGATCCAGGACCTGTGCGGGCGGGCGCCGTCGGTCGCGCAGGCCTTGGCGAGTTCTCTTGCGACCAGCTTGCGGCGGCTTACCGAAGAAGCGTCCGACCTGGTATTCCTGGACCTGCCGCGCCGTGTCGCGAAGGTGCTGCTCAGCCAGCCTCGGGACGATCATGGCGTAATCGGCCAGAAGATGAAGCAGGAAGAATTCGCGCACCGGGTTGGAGGTGCCCGGCAGAGCGTCAACGCCGCGCTGCGCGGGTTTGAGCGACGTGGCTGGATTCAGGTACGCAACCAGGTCGTAACGGTGAAGCAGGCAGCGGCCCTGGGCCGATTTGCCGGTGACTGACCAGCCCACGGGAAGCGAAGCGGCCACCGCCCCGGCGAGGCTGTCGAGATCGGTGAGAGTGGTTAGGTCGGCGACTGTCGGCTCCGCATGTTTTGACGCGCAGGCCCGGCCTGGCGGCCGGGCCTGTCACTGGCCTGTTTGCCGTGTACGGCTGCCCGCCGCGGACCTGGCCCGGAAATTCGGAGGGGAGCCGATCCCCTGGTGATACACCCGCACGGGCTTTACCGGGATCGTCCCCAGCTGGGGCACATTCCGCGCCCGCAGCTAACCCAGGGCTTCCGGACAAGAGCGAATCATCCGGCACACCCACGGTCGTGCTGGTTCACGGTAGCTTTGCCGACGCCTCGTACCGTGGCAACTACCCACTCCCGGAAGGGGGGACGGCGGTCGAGCTCACGATCCGGCCCGAGCTGTACCGTCCGGCGTTCGCCGCCGACCTGCCGGAAGAGGAGACCGTGGCCCTGGCCGTCAGATCTCGTCGCCGTGCGAATGTCTTGGCGGGACGGTTACCCGATGAGGCTTGCCGCCTGACGCAATGCTTCCCGGCAGAATTTCGGCAGCTCGCGTGGGTCGTTGATGAACATAGAGGGCTTGACGCAGATGGTCGTGAAGCCCTGTTCCCATTGCTCGGGCAGGGATTCCATAGCCTGGCCGAGGTCGGCGACCGCGTCGCTGGAGGGGAAGTGGCCGCGGATGCCGCCCACCATCTCCATCTCGTCCGGGTCGCGGTTGGCGGCGGCCATCGCGGCGCGCAGGGCCTGGAGTTCTCCGGCTTGCGGCCGGCCGAGCGGGTTGAAGCCGTGCCCGTACCGGACTAGCCGGCGCAGCAGGGCGGGATGCAGCCGCTGGCCGCCGAACCAGAGCAGCGGTCCGCCCGGCCGGTGTGCTTTGGGTTCCAGGTAGACGTCGCGGAACCGGTAGTGCATGCCGTCGAAGCTGGCGGGTGAGCGGGCATAGACCTGCTCCCAGGCGGCCAGGTGCTCGTCGAGGAGCCTGCCCCGCTGGCGGAACGGGATGCCCAGGGCCGTGTACTCGTCCCGGCTCCAGCTGACGGTCGGGATGACGATAAGGCGTCCCTGGGATAGCTGGTCAATTGTCGCGAGGTCCTTGGCGAGAACGAGAGGGTGCCGCAGCGGGGGGATCACCGCTCCGGCAATAAGCCGCAGCCTGCTGGTGACCGCGGCTATCGCTCCGAGCAGAATCAGCGAACTCGGCCAGGGGGTCGACGGGTCCTGGTTGCCCGGGTACGCCCAGTCGCGCGGGTTTTCCATCAGGCCCGCCGCGCCGGCGTCCGGCCCGAGGACCACGTGCTCGCTGAGCATGACCGCGTCGAAACCGGAGTCTTCGGCTTCCCGGGCCATGCGCACCAGGCCCTGCAGGTCGGTGCCGGGCAGCATGGTCCAGTTTTCCGTCAGGACCAGGACCAGCTTCAACCGGGACAGTTGGCTGCTCACCTGGCCTGGCCAGGCTTTGCGGTGGCGGGCACGGCCAGTACTGGGATCTGCAGGATGTGCAGGAGCCGGTCGGTTACGCTGCCGAGCATCAGGCCCGCGAGCGGGGTGTGGCCGCGCGTTCCCACCACCACCAGGTCGGCACCTATGTCCTTGGCGACTTCGGCGATCAGGGTCGCTGGGTGTGCATGGCCCTCGATCACCTTGACGCTCACCGAGATTCCGCTCTCGGCTATCTCGGCCACCTGGCGCTTGATCTTCGCTTCCAGGTCTTCCTCGTCGACGCGCCGGGTGTAGCCGATCGACGAGCGGGCCGCGGACAGTTCCTCGCCGTGTACCACGACGAGTTGGGCGCCGTTGGCGCGGGCCAGGTTCCTGGCGTAGCCGAGAGCCTGATCGGCGCCTGCGGAACCGTCGGTGGCCCAGATGATCGTTCTGAACATGGCATGTTCCCTTCGGGAGACTATTTTCAGCTGTGGCGCTGGCAGGTCACGAGCTTGACGGGTGCTCCAGTGCGGACTCCGAGGGTTCACTGAGGTCGGCGACGGCGTGACTGGCCTGGGGCCGTCCGTGCACGATCAGGGCGACCACGAGGCCCACGACGAACCATCCGATGGCCGCGTACGGGGCGATGACAGTCGGGCTGCTCACCTTGTAGATGGAGCCGAAGATGGCCCCGCCGCTCACCAGTAGGCTGACGGTGACGGCGAGATATACGGCCCAGCGCCGGGGGTGGTCTCTGAGGCCCCGGACCGCTCCCACCGCCAGCAGCAGGTAAATCAGGATCAGCGCGAAGCTGCCGAACGTGGAGCCCCAGGAGAACATCGCGAAGTAGTGCGGCGTGGCGGGCAGTGCGAACAGGCCCGTCCAGAACGCGGTCAGCAGGGCCCAGACGGCGTAACACGCCACCACGAAGATGTTGGCGCCCACCGGGGTACCGCGCTTGGCTGACACCACGGCCAGGAAAGCGGGCAGGCGCCGGTCGCGGGCCATCGCGAACAGGCCGCGCGGTCCGGACACCGAGATCCCGATCAGGACGGCGAGCATGTCGAACAGGACCAGCAGCTCGATCAGCCGCCGGATGGCCACCGAGCCGTAGCCGCCCTGGCTCGAGGGCCCGGCTAGGGCGAACAGCGGGGCGCTAGCCACCTTGGCTATCTTGCCCAGGTCGAAGTGGAAGCCGGCCACCTGGGCGTACGAGCCGATCAGGAAGAAGACGGTGGCGGCGATGACCGCGAACAGGATCGCGCGGGGGATGTCCCGCTTGGGGTGCTCGGTTTCCTCGGCGAGGTTCGCCGCGGTCTCGAAGCCGACGAACAGCAGCACGCCGTACAGCACGCCGAAGAGCACCCCGCTCAGGTGGGTGGGTGACGAGCTGGGGTTGAACGCCTTGGCGCTGTTACCGGAACCTACCTTGGCGATGACGTAGATGAAGAAGATCGTCAGCAGGGTCAGGGAGACCATGGCCAGGACCAACTGAGCCCGGGTGGATAGCTGGACGCCGGCATAGAGAATGGCCGAGATGAGCACGATGAGGACGACCATCCAGCCGCCTACCGGCAGCGGCGTGGCGTTAAACTCCGCCTGCAGCGTGTCGTGGACGTAACCGGCGATCAGCACCAAGATGGCGCCGCCGAGGACGATGATGCCGCTGTAGTACAACCACCCGGCGGCCGCGCCCACCCGGCTGCCCAGGCCGTCGGTGACGTAGTCATACAGCGAGCCGGCGGCATGAATGCGCTTGGCGTACTCGGCCACGATCCACCCCAGGCCCAGGATGCCGATGGCGGCAACCAGGACGGCCAGAGGCGCGGCGCCGCCGGCGCCCTTGCTGGTTGCGTTGATGCCGACCAGCAGGGGAATCAGGAACGCGATCGAGAACACCGGGCCCATGAACCCGATCGACTGTGCCACCGCGTCGGGAAGCTTGAGTTTGTGGTGCGTCGCCAGCCGTTCGTATGACGAGCCTGATTGCTGTGATGCCACCGAGATCCTCCTCAGCCCGGATACGTAGGGCGTCGGCGGCTGCCGTCAGCCCTGTCGTCGCCTCACCGCAGCCGGCCGGGTATCACGGTGGCCGACCAAAACGTTCGCTTCCGAACGAATGAGGTTACCGAGATCATACGGGTCCGAACGATCTGACGCAAGAGCTCCCGGCAAGAATGTCTCCAGGTGCCGGACGGGCTGCTGGAATGCGCCGGACCAGCCAGGATGACGTGCTAGCTGCGGTTCCTGGCGGCGGCGGATACCAGGGCGCCAAATAGTCGCTGCTGGGCCGGATCGTCGGCTGCGGTGTCTTCCGGATGCCACTGAACGGCGAGGAACCAGCCCTCGCCGGGTTCGGTCAGCTCGATGGCCTCGACCACGCCATCCTCTGACGAGGCCGTGCGATGCAGCCCGGTGCCGATACGATCGAGGGCCTGATGGTGGTAGCAGCTGATGGTCACGGTGTCGTGGCCCAGGACGCCGTGCACGGCGGTGCCCGGCCGCAGCGCCAGTTCCGACCGGACGTGGCGGTGGTGCCTGGGCATGTCCTGCACCAGCGTGCCGCCCATCGCCACGTTCACGACCTGCATGCCGCGACAGATGGCGAGCAGCGGCCGGCCTGCGCGCAGGCTCCACCGCGCCACGGCGAGGTCGAACGCGTCCTGCTCCCGGTCCATGTCGTACAGGGACTCGTGCTGGGCCCCGCCGTAGTACGCGGGATGCAGGTCGCCGCCGCCGGGAAGCAGCAGTCCGTCGGCGAAGGCCAGCCGCCGGGCTACCTCGGCGTCGCTGACCGTGCCGCCCGGCGCCGACGGATGGACCGACAGCGGCTCGCCGCCTGCGGCGTAGACGGCCTCGACGAGCTTGCGCGCCGCGACCTCGGCCTCGTAGCGCAACGCGGCCGCTGAGGACGAGAAGCGTGCGGGAATCGCGATGAGCGGGCGCGGCCTTTTGCTCGTCATCCGTGACCCCTTCTGCCGTCGGCCAGTAACAGGCAGAACCGTTCTGCCTTCGCCCACGGGGCAGGTTATTCGGTAGCAAACGATCTGTCCAGGGCCGGCCGGGCCCGGGACTGGCGGCATGGCTCAGGCGGGGGCGGGGCCGTTTTCCATGTCGACCACGATCTTGCGAAGCGCGGCGGCCAGAACCCGGATTTCCTCGGGGCTGAGCGACTGCACCACGAGTGCCTCCTGCTTGTTGAACACCGGGAACAGCTCGGTCATGAGCTGAAGGCCGGCCGGGGACAAGCGCAAGAGCACCCGGCGGCCGTCTTCGGGGTGCGTGCGCCGCTCGATCAGCCCCATCTTCTCCAGGGTGCCGGCCACGCCGGTCAGGGTTCCCTTCGAGATGCCCGCCTCGGCGGCCACGTGCCGCGTCTCGATCTCCTCCCAGATCCAGATCACCCAGAGCACGACCCATGCGGTCCAGGTGAGGTTGTAGGGAGCCAGCACGGTGTGCTCGAAGTGGTTCCTGATCGCTCCTGCCGCCCGGTACACGTTGCTCACGGCGGCCATGGCCGGCATGTCCAGCGCCATCCCGGACAGGCGCTCGCTCACCGCTGCCTCGGTCGCCGTGAGCGTCCGGTAATCCTGCGAGGCTGCGTGCGGAGAGGCAGCCCGGGCAGTCTTGCTGAGCGTGCAGTTGCCGTCCGTGCACGGGCACCGCTCAGGATGGCAGACAGCTTCATCACCGACACCAGGGGCATCGGTCGGCGCCGGTCGCGGTTTGGCCCTGCTCATGCATCGATCCTATGTGCGTACTGGTGATCATGCTGATCCGCCGAGCGCGCATCACGCATCCTCCTCCGGCAGATTCCGGGCTCTCTACCCCTTGCCTCAACGCCACTCGCCAATTATGTTTGGACCCTAACGATCTTACCGGAGGAACCGTGAATAGCCAAAGCCAGGACGTCGGCGCCGTGATCGAGCGGCTTCAGTCGCAGAACATCGATGTGGTCCGGGTGTCGTACTCGGACATGATCGGCGTCGACCGGGGGCGCGACGTGCTCCTGTCCGAGTTGTCGGCTGCGCTCGGTCATGGCCTTCCGTTCAGCCGCTGCATCTACCACACCACGCCGATGGGTGACTGCATCCCGATCCAGGGCGGCATAGAGGATGGGCTGCCCGACATACACGTCAAGCCGGACCTGAGTACGCTGACCCCGCTGCCCTGGGAACCCGGGGCCATGTCCTGCCTGGGCGACACCTTCCTCGCCGACGGTACGCCGGCGCCTGAGTCGCCCCGGACGGTCGTCGGGCGGGTCGCGGAACACCTCGCGCAGCTGAACCTGCAGGCCATCGTCGGGCCGGAGCTCGAGTATTTCGTCTGCGAGCCCGACGGTTCCGCGGGCACGGGCTTCACCCGGTATGCCAATAGCCCCGGCAACGTCTACGTCGTGGGCCGCAAGGGTGACCCGAACGGCCTGCTGCTGCGGACCCTGCGCTACCTGCGCGAGGCCGAGCTCCAGGTCACCGCGGCCAACCACGAGTTCTGCGCGGGCCAGTTCGAAGTCAACCTCAACCACAGCGAGCTGGTCGATGCCGCCGACCGCGCCTTCCGGATGAAGTCCGCGGTGCAGGAGATCGCCCGGCACGAGGGCCTGCTCGCCACGTTCATGGCCAAGCCGTTCAACGACGAGGGCGGATCCGGTTTCCACCTGCACGTGTCGCTGGGCGATGAGTCGGGGGAGAACGTGTTCGGCGAGACCGACGGTGAGTACGGCCTGTCCGACACCGGCCGGCACGCTATCGCCGGCGTGCTGCGGCACGCCCCGGCGCTCGCCGCGCTGGCCAATCCCACCATCAACTCCTACAAGCGCTTCGGCCCGGACACCCTGGCCCCCTGGCTCATCGACTGGGGCCTGGATAACCGCAGCGCTATGGTACGTATCCCGCCCGACCGGGGACCGGGAGCGCGCATGGAGGTCAGGCTGGGAGACGCGACCGCGAACCCTTATCTGATCATCGCGGCTACGGCCGCGGCCGCCTACCTCGGCATCCGGGACAAGGCCGAGCTGCCGGCCCCGCTGGAAGGCTACGGCTACAACCCGGATTCCGCCCCGATGCTCCCGCAGACCCTGCCCGCCGCCCTCGACGCCCTAGAAGCGGATACGGCTCTCACCGAAGTCCTGGGCAGCTACTTCGTGGGCTCGTTCCTGGCCTACAAGCGCAACGAGGTCGAGCGCTTCGAGCGGTTCGTCACCGACTGGGAGTTCCGCGAGTACGCCTACCACCTGTGACCGGCCGCCCAGCCCGGCGCGTACACCAGCCTGAAGGAGTCACCATGCACCCGCCGAAGCCGGTCCCGCTCGAGGACGTCGACCTAGCCGACCTTGACGTCTTCGATCGCAACGAGGCGTGGGGGATGTTCGACACCCTGCGCCGGGAGGCCCCGGTGTTCTGGAACCCCGAGCCCGGCGGCAACCGCGGCTTCTGGTCGGTGACGCGGTTCGCCGACATCGAGCAGGTCGACAAGAGCCCGGAGATCTTCACCTCCGAGCGCTACGTCAACCTCGAGGAGCCCCCCGAGCAGTACATGGACCGGCGGCGCTCCATGCTGGAAACCGACGGCCCCCGTCACCAGGCGCTGCGCAAGCTGCTTCTGCGCGACTTCAGCCCCGGCACCCTGCGCCGCTACGAAGACTTCCTGCGCGGACTAGCCCGGCTCACCGTGGACGCCGCGCTGGCGCATGAGGAGTTCGACTTCGTCGACGCGATCGCCGCCGACTACCCGATCAATGTGCTGGCCCGCCTGCTCGACGTCCCGGACGAGGTCACCCCTCAGCTCGTCTCCTGGGGGAACGAGATCGTTGGCGCCACCGACCCGGACTACGCCCGGGTCCTCATCGACAGCCCGGAAGCCGAGAAATACGCCCACCTGCCGTTCCGCTCGCCCGCCTCGATCGAGATCTTCGAGTACGGCCGCAAGCTCGCCGCCGAGCGCCGGGGCGGCGACGGCGACGACCTGGTCAGCCGGCTCGTCAACCGGATCCCTGAGGACGGCGTGCCGCTGACGCCGACCGACTTCGACAACTACTTCCTGCTGCTGGTCGTGGCCGGGAACGAGACGACGCGGCAGGCGATCAGCCACGCGATGAAGGCGCTCATGGACCACCCGGACCAGCTGGCGTTCCTGCGCGACAACCCGGACAAATCCCAGGTCGCGGTCGAGGAGCTGCTGCGGTTCGCCTCACCGGTATACCACTTCCGGCGCACCGCCACCCGCGACGTCGAGATGGGTGGCCAGCAGATCAAGGCCGGCGACAAGGTCGTCATGTGGTTCGCCTCAGGCAACCGTGACGAAGCGGTGTTCGCCGACCCGTACCGGCTGGACCTGACCCGGTACCCGAACGAGCACATGACGTTCGGCAAGGGCGCGCACACATGCCTGGGAGCGCACCTGGCCCGGCTCGAGATCAGGATCATGTTCGAAACGCTCCTGCCGCGGCTGGCCTCCATTGAGCAGGCTGGTGACATAGTCCGGGTCCGCAGCAACTTCGTCAACGGCATCAAGCGGTTCCCGGTCCGGGTGTCAGCCAGGCATCCGAGCACAACCAGACCCGCCACCCGGATCAGCCGGCGACCGGTAACGGAGACCCGGACCTCCCTCCGGGAGCACGAGGGCGACCTTGTCATCGAGGCGGTCGACCACGTCGCCACCGACGTCGTCGCGGTCACCCTGGCCGACCCCGGCGGTGGGGCGCTGCCGCCGTGGACGCCGGGCGCCCACGTCGACCTCATCCTCGAACCCGGCCTGGTCCGCCAGTATTCACTGTGCGGCAGCCCCTCGGATAGCAGGACCATCCGGGTCGGCATCCTCAAGGCTCCCGACAGCCGGGGCGGCTCCGCCTTCGTGCACGAGCGCCTGCACCCCGGATCGGCACTGCGCGTCCGCGGCCCACGCAACCATTTCCCGCTGGTCAGCTCGCCCCGGTACCTGTTCATCGCGGGCGGCATCGGGATCACTCCGCTACTGCCGATGATGGCCGAGGCCAGCGCGTCGGGCGCCGACTGGACCCTGCTCTACGGAGGCCGGTCCCGCGCCTCGATGGCCTTCACCGGCGAGCTCAGCTCCTACGGCGGCCGGGTCACCCTGGTGCCGCAAGACGAGCTCGGGCTTCTGGACCTGGACAAAGCGCTCGGCCAGCCGCGAGACGACACCCTGGTCTACTGCTGCGGCCCCGAGGCACTCCTCGCCGCGGTCGAGCAGCGCTGCGCCTCCTGGCCCGCCGGTGCCCTGCACCTGGAGCGCTTCGCGGCCAAGCCCGCCGAGGCGGACGCCGCCGCTGACAAGCCCTTCGAGCTCGTCCTGGCCCGCTCTGCCCTCACGCTGACCGTGCCGGCCGGCCGTTCGGTGCTCGACGTGGTACAGGACGCCGGCATCAGCGCCCTCGGCTCGTGCCGCGAGGGCATCTGCGGCACCTGCGAGCAGATCGTCCTGGACGGGGACGTCGATCACCGCGACTCAATCCTCACCGCGGACGAGCGGGCTCGTAACGAGACGATGATGATCTGCGTGTCCCGCTGCCGTTCCGACCGCCTCACACTCGACATCTGACGAAGGGTTCAGCCTCGATGACCGCTATCCGCCCAGGCCGGACCCGGCCCGCCGTTGCGCCCACCGACTGCTGGTACGTGCTGGCACCCAGCGACTCTGTAGGCCGGGCCCTGCGCGCCTACCGGGTCGTCGGCCTGCCCCTGGTTGTGTTCCGCACTGTCGCCGGGCAGGTCGTGGCGCTCCATGACCGCTGTGTGCACCGGCCCTACCCGTTGAGCGCGGGCCGTCTCGACGGTGACGAGCTGAGCTGCGGGTTGTGCGGGTTCGTGTACGGGCCGGACGGGCAGTGCGTGCGCGTGCCCACCCAGAGCCGCGTCCCGGTGGGCGCCGCCGTGCGGGCCTACCCGGTTCGGGAGGAGCAGGGGCTGGTCTGGGTCTGGGCCGGCGAGCCGGGACGCGCCCGGCTCCACCGGCTGCCTGACCTGCCCTGGCTCGTCCAGGACGGGTGGACCACCGTTGGCGGCGAACAGATGGTCAACGCCGGGTTCTTGCTGCTACACGAGAGCTTCGCCGACGTCACCAAGATTCCCGTCCTC
>Ga0335083_10011478_pt1 | contig 10633 bp, 9 predicted proteins | sample Lox_Sample_42_FD_206716 | JGI IMG/M metagenome (GOLD analysis project Ga0335083, IMG submission 206716) | Soil microbial communities from Loxahatchee National Wildlife Refuge, Florida, United States - Lox_Sample_4.2 | ecosystem: Environmental > Terrestrial > Soil > Wetlands | place: USA: Florida... | reverse complement strand
CCGTTCGGCGGCTACAAGGAGTCCGGGTTCGGGCGTGAGGGGGGGCGGGAGGGGATGTGGGAGTACTTGAAACCGGATAACAAATTGCGGATTGCGGATTTCGAATTGCGGATTGAAGACTCCACGACCGGAACGGGACAATCCGCAATCCGCAATCCGCAATCCGCATTGCCCCCCATCGACCGCACCCCCAAGCTCTTCATCGGCGGCAAGCAGGTCCGCCCGGATCAGGGGTACAGCCGTCCGATTCACGCGCCACCGCCGCCGCGCTCCGACGGCCGGCTGTTAGGGGAAGTCGGGGAGGGGAGCCGCAAGGACATCCGCAACGCGGTGGAGGCCGCGCACGCCGGCGCCGGGTGGGCCCGCGGCGCCGGTCACACCCGGGCGCAGGTGCTCTACTATCTCGCCGAGAATCTGTCGGCGCGCGCCGAGGAGTTCGCCGCGCGGGTGGCGGCGCAGACCGGTGCCAAGCCGGCCGCCGCCGCTGCCGAAGTCGAGGCGACGATCGCTCGATTGTTCTCCTACGCCGCGTGGGCCGACAAGTACGACGGGGCGGTGCATCACGTCCCGATCCGCGGAGTGACCTTGGCGATGCACGAGCCAATGGGGGTCATCGGCATCGCGGCACCCGAATCATCGCCGTTGCTGGGGCTCGTGTCCCTCGTGGCGCCGGCCGTGGCGGTCGGGAACGCGGTCGTCGTGATTCCGTCTGAAGCTCACCCCCTGTCGGCGGTCGACCTGTACGGCGTCTGCGAGACATCCGACGTCCCGCCGGGGGTCATCAACATCGTCACGGGCGCCAAGGACCCGCTCGCCCTGGTGCTGGCCGAGCATGCGGACGTGGACGCGGTCTGGTACTGCGGCAGCCGGGAAGGCGCGCGCGCGGTGGAGGCAGCGTCGGCCGGCAACATGAAGCGGACCTGGGTGGAATGGGAAGAGCGCGACTGGGTGGGGGGCGATGTGCGCCACAGCGAGGGGCGTGAGTTTCTGCGTCAGGCGACTCAGGTCAAGAACATCTGGATTCCCTACGGCGAGTAGACCGCTGCCCGCTCCCCCCCTCGACGCCGGCACCAGCGCGATCGAACATCGCGTCAACTACTCCGAGACCGATCAGATGGGGTTCGTGTACCACGCGAATTACCTGATCTGGCTCGACATGGCCCGCACGGAACACTTGCGCCAGTGCGGGTACACTTACAGGCAGCTCGAGGAGGACGGCGTCTTCCTCGCCGTGACCGAGGCGCGTTTGCGCTACCGCCAGCCCGCCCGGTACGACGATCTGGTGCGGATCCGCTGTTGGGTTCGCGATCTCGCCTCCCGCCGGGTCGTGTTTGGTTACGCGGTGGATCGCGCGGGCACGGACGAGCTGCTGGCCACGGCGGAAACCGCGCTGGTCGCCCTGAACCGCGCGCACGCGCTGGCCCGCATCCCGGAGCACGTCAGTGATCGTTTGCACGCGATTCCCGACCCGGTTCGTCTGTAGCGGCGCCGGCGCGCTCGTCGCGCTGCTCCTCGCCGGCGCGCCCTCCGTCCTCCCTGCCCAACAGGACGAGGCGCTGGTCGGCCAGCTGGCCCGCCTACTCGCCATTTCCGACGCGAGGGTATTCGATGAAGCGGTGCTGCGCGGGGCCTTAGGGTCCGACAACCCCGGCGTCCGGCGCCAGGCCGCCTTGGCCGCGGGGCGCATCGGTGATCCTCAAGCGGTCGGGTTGCTGCTGCCGGTCCTGAACGACAGCAACGCCGCCGTCGCCGCCGCGGCCGCGTTCGCCCTCGGTCTGCTGCGCGATGCGAGCGCGGTGGAACCGCTGCTGACGGCGATCCGGACGGTCGCTCCGGACAGCCAGGGCCTGCGGGAGCAGGAGGCGGTCTCCGCCATCGCCCGCATCGGCGGTCCGAGCGGCGTGCGGGCCTTACAGCAGCTGCTCGAAGGTGTCTCGCCAACCCGCCCGCCGACCATCGCGATCACCCAGGCGCTCCTCGAAGCCTGGCGGCTCGGCCGCGGGGCGCCGACGACGCAGCTGCTGCAGTTCGCGGACGCATCGGACCTGGCCGCCCGTAGCAACGCGGCGTACAGCCTGTCACGGTTGCGCCCTCCCTCGGCGCTGCCGACGCTGCTCCGCCTGATCAACGACCAGGACACCGAGATCCGGGCGACCGCCGCCCGCGGGCTCGTGGCCGCCTTGGCCGATACGGCGCGCATGGCCAGGCCGGCCGTGACCTCCCGGTTGCGGCCGTTACTCGGCGATGCGGCGATTCACGTGCGGATCAATGCGTTGCGCGCGATCAGCACCTATCGCGGCGATTCGACCCTCGTGCCGGCCGTGGTCGGTCTCGTGGGGGATGCCAATATCGGGGTCGCGGTGCAGGCGGAGACGACCTTGGGTACTCTGGGCGGCAGTCGGGCGGTGGAGGTCTTGCGAGGTCAGCTGTCGAGCCCGACCTTCGCGCTGCGCCGCCAGGCGGTCCTCGCCTTGGGAGAAGCGGATTCTGCCGCCGGCACTGCGGCGGCCCAGGCGCTCACGGGTGACGCCGATTGGCGCTGGCGCGCCGTCGCGGCGGAAGGATTCGCGGCGGCGCAGAACCGCGCGCGGCTCGAGGGCTTGCTCGCCGACGGGGACGGCCGGGTTGTCGCGGCGGCTCTGCAAGGGCTCGTCCGCGTCGTGAAGGACAGTAGTGATACCGCCTTGGTGACACGGGCACGATCGCTCGCCGGGCATCCCGACCCGACAGTGCGGAGCGTCGCCGCGGATATCCTAGGTCGGGCGGGGATGCCGGAGGACGTCGATCGGCTGACCGAGGCGTACCGCCGGGCCGCCGCCGATCCGATCAACGATGCACGCTTGTCCGCGGTGAGCGCGCTAGCCGCCATTGCGCAGCGTAGCGCGGGCGGCCGCCTGCGCGTGGTCAACCAATTCGTCTCTACCACCCCGCGGTCCGACGATTACCTGGTACGCCGGCTGGTGGCCGAGCGCTTTCCCGATGCGGCGGAATCCTGGGGCGCTCCGGGCCCCGTCGTCACCGGCCGGACCGAGGCCGACTACCGCGAGGTGGTGCGGACGTACTTGCTCCCCGGGATGCTCGGTCAGGATCCGCCGGTGGTAACCATCGAGACCGACCGCGGCAACGTGCAGCTCGAGATGCTGCCCGTGGAAGCCCCGCTCACGGTCGCGGCGTTCCTGACCCTGGTGGACCGCCGCTATTTCGACGGACTGCGTTGGCACCGCATCGTCCCGAACTTCGTGATTCAGGATGGCGATCCGCGGGGCGACGGCTGGGGCGGCCCGGGCTACTCGTTACGCGACGAGATCAACCCGGTGCGGTACGCTCCCGGCGTGGTGGGGATGGCCCTGTCCGGACCGGATACCGGGGGCAGTCAGTACTTCATCGCGTTGAACACGGCACCGCACCTGGACGGGATCTACACCGTGTTCGGCCGGGTCCGCGCGAATATCCAGACGCTCGAGGCGTTCGGCATGGGTGACCGCATCCGGAGCGCGCACCGCTGATGCGTCGCGTGGGTCTTGCCGGCGTGCTGGTCGGCCTGGCTCCGGTCCTCTTGGCGGCGCAATTCGGCTACTTCGGGCAGAATCGGGTTCAGTATCGCGGGTTCTCCTGGGCCGTGCTCCCGGGCGCGCATGTCGATGTGTATCACTATCCCGAAGAGGCGGAGCTGGCGCGGGTGGCCCTGGCTTACGCCGAAGAGAGCTACACGGTGCTGGAGCGGCGGTTCAATCACGCCGTCACCCGCCGGATCCCCCTCATCATTTACGCCTCCCACACCGATTTCGAGCAGACCAACATCCTGGAGTTTCTGCCTCCCGAGGAGCTGCTCGGAGTCACGGACTTCCTGAAGCGTCGCGTCACCCTGCCGTTCACCGGGGACTACGCGGAGTTCCGGCACACGATCCGCCACGAGCTGGTGCACGTCTTTCAGCTGAGCCTCGCGACGCAGGCCTATCTCCGGTACCCCCGGGTGACTCACCCCGGGCTCCCGTTGTGGTATACCGAGGGGCTCGCCGAGTACTTCTCCGCCGGTGAGGACTCGCGCGACGAGATGGTGTTGCGCGATTTCGTGGTCTCCGGGCAGCTGCCGTCCATCGAGGACCTCACCTATGCCGGGGGCGGCGCGATCTACGCGCTGGGCGGCTCGATTCACCGCTACCTGGCGCAGACCTACGGAGAGTGGCGCATCGCCCGGTTCTACGAGGAGTCGTGGAAGTACCCCTCGTTCGAAGACGCCATGGCCGGCATCTATGGCCGGCCGCTGCGGCGGCTCTCCGACGAGTGGCAGTTCTGGCTGCGCCAGCGCTACCTCCAGAAGGCGGACAGCATCCCGCCGGTGGGGCTCGAGGCGCAGCTGGTCACGCACTACGCCATCAAACCCGTGGCCTATCGAGCGCCCGACAGCACGCTGCACATCCTGTATTTCTCGGCCCGGAACGGCTACGCCACGATCGCGGAGAGTCCGGTCCATGAAGGGGGTGGGGGCGGGGGTGGGGGTGGGGGCCACAGCCGGGACGTGGTGAAAGGAGAACGCGGCCCGCAGTTCGAGTCGTTCCATTTCTGGGCCTCCCGGATGGACGTGAACGATTCGGGGATCGCCGTGTTCGGCAGCCGCTTCGAGGCGCGCGATGCGCTGTTCTTCTTCGACGTCCGCAACGGGCGGCTGGTGGGTCGGTATGAATTCCCCCAGCTGATCTCGATCCTTGGCCCCGTGTGGGCCCCCGACAAGAAGAGCGTGATCTTCTCCGGATTGACGCTGTCGGGGTACTCCGATCTCTATCGGGTCACGCTGCCGGACGGCCGGCTCGAGCGGCTCACCGCGGACCGCTTCCAGGACGTGGACCCTTCGGTGAGTCCGGACGGCCGCTGGGTGGTGTTCTCGTCCGACCGGACGCCGTTCGGCCCGGATGGGGCGCGCAACCTGTTTCTCCTCAATCTGGAAAGCCGCGACATTCGCTACCTCACCTACGGCGATTGGAACGACCAGGGCCCGCGGTGGGCCGCGGACGGACGCATCTGGTTCACGAGCGATCGCGACGGCACCTTCCAGGTCTACTCGGTGGACACCTCGGGGACGGGGCGGCGGGAAACCAAGGTCCAGAGCGGCGCGTTCGATCCGATGTACCTGGCCTCTGACAGCTCGCTGGTTTTCGGGGGGTTTGAAGGTCTGAGCTTCAACATCTACCGCATGCGCGTCCGCCCCACCTCCGACACGGCCAGTCCCCCCCCGGCCGTGACGCTGGCGGCCGACCGGATTGCCCCGGGGTGGCCCTGGGGAGAGCTCGAGGCGCCCCAGACGGCGACGGCGGCCCCGGTCCCGTATCGCAAGCGGTACACTTTGGACTTTGCCACCGCGGGGGGCGCGTACGCACCCGGGGTGGGCGGTACGCAGGGCATCCTGGCGGTCTTCTCGGACCTCTTGAACGACCACCAGGTGTGGGCCCAGGTATCGAGCTTCGCCTACGCGGGGTCCGGGTTCACCAACCTGTTCGACAACATCAACGCCTCCGTCTTCTATCTCAACCAGGCGCACCGGATCAACTGGGGGGCCGGCGCGTTCCGGCTGCGAGGATTGTTTCAGGAGGGCGACTTCTTCAGCCAGTACTCCGAGACGTCGATCGGAGTCGCAGGGCAGGTGCGCTACCCGATCAATCGTTTCCGGCGACTCGAGTTTGAGGGGCGCCTGGAGCACTCGGACCGGTTCGACTTCGGGAACCCCGACGTGACCGAGCCGCGCCGGGTCGCGTGGTTGGCGTCCAATTATCTGAGTTACGTGAAGGACAATACGTTGTGGCTCGATACGGGGCCGATCGACGGCAGCCGGTTCAACTTCACCGGCGGCCTCGTTAATGACCTCACGCACGGACGGTTCGACTCCTACCTGATTTCGGGGGACGCCCGCCGCTACTTCCGCACCTCGCTGCACAGCGCCCTGGCCCTGCGGGCGTTTCTCTACTACGGTGGTGGTGAGCGCCCGCGGCAGATCAGTATCGGTGGATCCTGGGGGATTCGGGGATACCCCTACTACGGCTATGTGGCCGGCTCCCGGGTCTGGTTGGCGTCGGCGGAATGGCGGTTTCCCCTCCTTAACTTCCTGGCCCTGGGCCTGCCGGTCGGCGTGGCCCGGTTTCCCGGGATCCAGGGCGCCGTCTTCTTCGATGCCGCCCGGGCCTGGACAGAGAACAGCGCGGCGATCCGCGGCGTTTTGGAGAGCGCCGGCTTCGGATTGCGCGCATCGTTCTTCGCGCCCCTGGTGCTACGACTCGACATGGGGTGGCGCTTCCCGGCGGATCACTTCCTGGCCTACGGCCTGCCCCTCGATCAGCGCAACCCGACCTTCGTGATCTTCTTCTTCGGGTTTAATTATTGACTCGCCGTCACTTAGTGCTTGACCGCCTGTGGCGCGGTTCCTACATTGGCGCCTGTACCCTGGTTGTAGCCTGTCACGGCGGCCTCCCGCCCCTGGTCCCCGCCGGCCTGCAGCCGGCCGATCGCGACAGCGCCGTGGCCTTTGCGGCCCGGACGACACCGGGACGCTCGACGGCGCTGACCTTTAAGTGGAAGTACCGCGACGAGCGTCAGAGCGGCGGAGGGCGGGGGATGGCGCGGTTGGCCGTGCCGGATTCCCTGCGCATCGACTGGCGGGCGGTGCTGGGGATGGCGTCGGGTGCCGCGGTGATGATCGGGGACTCCGTTGCGTGGGTCGACCCGTCCCGGGATAGTGTCCCGGCCGAGCCTCGTGGGGTCGCAATGGCGTGGGCCGCGGTGGGGGTGGTTCGGCCGCCCCCGGTGGGGGCTCGGGTGCTGACCCTCCGGACCGGGGAAGGAACAGCGAGCGCGGTCGTCTGGCGGTTCGCCACGGACGCCGACACGCTCGATTACAAGGTCACCGAGGGGCCACCGCGGATCCTCGAGGCGGAGTGGCGGCAGGGGGGGAAGCAGCTCGTCCGTATTCGGACGGTGCTGGACGAGCATGCGAGGCCAACGAGTGCGCGGATCGACAGTCCCAGGCAGTCGGCGCGGTTCGAATTCACGGTTGTGGCGGTGGACACGGTTCCAGTGTTTGCGGCGCCGATGTGGCGCAGCCGCCACTAGCGCGCTGCTCGCGACCGGGTGCCTGTACGGCTTCGCCGGCGGCGGCCTGCCGAACATCAAGACGGTCGCGATCCTGCCGTTCGACAACCTGACCGCGGAGCCGTCGTTGACGCAGTCGGTGTCCGCCGCGGTCCGTGAAGCGATCGAAGGACGGCTGGGTCTCCGCGCGGCGGGGGAAGGATCAGCGGACGCGGTGGTGCGGGGACGGATCGTCCGCTACGATCCGGACCTGGCCGTGGCGATCCAGACCGGTACGGGGCAGGCGAACGTCACCAAGCGTCAGGTGCAGCTGACCGTCGACGTCGAGATCGTGGATCAGCGCGACGGCAAGACGTTGTGGCAACGGCAGGGCATCACCACGCTCGGGGAGTACCAGCCGCCGCAACAGGCGGATGGATTGACGACGGCGTTGCAGAAGCTGACCACCGAAATCGTGGAGGGAGCGCAATCCCAATGGTGAGCCCCCTCTTCGCCCTCCGCAGCCGTCGTGGCGCGAGCCGGATGGGTTGCCTGTTCACCCTGCTCATCTTCTTCGCCGCGCTGTATTACGGGGTGAACATCGGGGAGCTGTACTTCCGCTACTACCGGTTGCTCGACGAGATGCAGACGCAGGCCCGGGTCGCCTCCGCCTTGGACGACGGGACGATTCGCCGCCGGATCGAGGCCGCCATTCAGGAGATCGGCCTCCCCGACGAGGCCTCCGCCTCGCTCGAGGTCGTCCGGACCCCGTCGCCCCGGGAGATCACCATCGAGACCGAGTACCGCGAGTCGGTCCACCTTCCGCTGTTCGACCACACCTTCAGGTTCCATCCCAAGACGACCGAGCCGCTCTGATCGCTGGGCGGCGCTGCTGCTGCTGCCCATGCTGCTCGCCGCCGCTGGCGATGTGCCGGTCGCGCGCTTCTTTCTCGTCCTGGCGGCGATCGTGCTCGCCGGCAAGCTGGCGGGCGAAGCGTTCGAGCGCATGCGCCAGCCGCCGGTCTTGGGGGAGCTCCTCGCCGGCATCATCCTGGGCCGGGGACTGCTGGGGTTGATCCCGGTCGCCCCGGACGATCCCCTGACCCCCGTCTTCATCCTGCTCGCCGACGTCGGCGTCGCCGTCCTGCTGTTCGAGATCGGGCTCGAGATGGACCTGAAGGAAATGCGACGGGTCGGCGCCGGCGCGACCGCGGTCGCGCTCGTCGGGGTGGCGCTGCCGTTCGCATTGGGGGTGCTCTACGACCGGTTCGCTTTGCCGGAGTCCGTGCTGGCGCCGGGGACCGAGCGCACGGCGGTGGCCGTGTTCATCGGTGCGGCCCTGACCGCTACCTCGGTCGGGATCACCGCCCGCGTTCTGGCCGACCTCCGCCGCACCCAGAGCACCGAGGCCCGGTTGATCCTGGGGGCCGCGGTGATCGATGACGTCCTGGGTCTCGTCATTCTGAGCGTGGTTTCGGGGTTTGTGGCGGGAACTGCCGTGACGCTGCTCGGCGTCGGTCGCGCCCTGGCGGTCGCGTTCGGGTTCCTGATCGCCGCCGTCGTCGTGGGAGTGCGGCTCGCGCCCCAGCTGCTGCGGGCGGTCGAGCATATGCGCGGGCGTGGCACGTTCGTGACCGTGGCCGTCGCCGCGCTGCTCGGAATGGCCGCCGTGGCGGGCTTGGCGGGTTCGGCGGCGATCATCGGCGCGTTCGCCATGGGACTCATCTTCTCCGGCACGCCGCAACGCCACCGGATCGAGGAGCAGATGCGACCGGTCGCGGATCTCTTCACCCCGATCTTCTTCCTTCACATCGGCGCCTCGGTGGACCTGCGGGCCTGGAACCCGTTCGATCCCGTCGGCCGGGAGGCTCTCCTGGTCGGGGGCGTGCTCACCGTCATCGCGATCGTCGGCAAGCTCGGGAGCGGCTGGGCGGTCCCCTGGCAGCGCTTCAATCGGCTCGCGGTCGGGCTGGGGATGGTGCCGCGAGGTGAAGTCGGCCTCATTTTCGCCCAGATCGGACTGGGAACGGGTCTGTTGTCCCAGGCGTTGTTCAGCGCCATCCTGCTGATGGTGATTGTCACCACCATGGTGGCGCCGCCGCTCCTGACCCTGGCGTTTCGACGCGCCGAGGCGGCCCGATGACGACCGCGGCCAAGGTCCGCACCCGCGAGGAGGCGGCCCGCTGGCGGGCCGGGCTCACCGGGGGGAAGGCCCTGGTCTTCACCAACGGCGTGTTCGATCTCCTCCACGTCGGCCATGTCACGCTGCTGGAGGCCGCCAGGGAGTTGGGCGCGGCTTTGGTCGTGGGGGTGAACAGCGACGCCTCGGTCCAGCGGTTGGGGAAGGGGAGCGACCGACCGATCGTGCCCGAAGCGGACCGGGCGCGCGTGCTCGCCGCGCTGGCCGCTGTGGATTGCGTGGTGCTGTTCGATGAGGCCACGCCGCTCGAGCTGATTCGCGCCCTGCGGCCGGAGATCCTCGTCAAAGGGGCGGATTACGCCAAGGACCAGATCGTCGGCGCCGCCGACGTAGAGTCGTGGGGCGGCCGGGTGGTTCGGGTACCGCTGCTGGAAGGACGATCCAGCACCGATCTGGTGCGTCGCTTACGCGAATCGAAATGAGGCGGCGCATTCCGCAATCCGCAATCCGCAATCCGCAATGAAGTTGCTCGTCGCCACCCGCAGCTCTGGCAAGGCGCGCGAGATCCGCGACCTGTTTCGCAGCCTCCCGATCGAGGTCACGTTCCCGGCCGACCTGGGGCTGGTACCGCTCCCCGAAGAAGCGGACCTGGAGCAGGGCGGCACCTACGCCGAGAACGCGGCCGCCAAGGCGCGCTACTTCGCCGGGCGGACGGGATTGCCGACCGTGGCCGACGACTCGGGGATCGAGGTGGAGGTCCTGGGGGGCGCGCCGGGACTGCACTCGGCGCGGTGGGCGGGCGCCGACGGCGCCGACCAGGACGCCCGCAACAACGCCAAGCTGCTGGAGGCCCTGCGCGACGTCCCGGCCCCCCGGCGCCGGGCGCGCTACCGCTGCGTGGTGGCGTATCTCGAGACGCCCACCGCGGCTCCGGAGATCGTGGAAGCCACCTGTGAAGGGGCGATCTTGACCGCCCCGCGGGGCACGGGCGGCTTTGGCTACGACCCCCTGTTTCTCTCGGACGATCTGGGCACGAGCTTCGGCGAAGCCGAGCCGGCGGCCAAGCAGCGGGTGTCGCACCGGGGGCGGGCCTTCCGTGCGCTGATCGAGGTGTTGGTCCGACGCGCCCTCTAGTCTGAAGGCGGACGAAACTTGACAGGTTTGCTAATGGATGCCAGCATTGACCGCGTTAGCATGGCTGGAATTTGGCCCTAGTCGCATTCTCGTGATTGGCGCGCACCGCTGACTTGAGGCGCGCTCACTCGACAGGAGGCGGTATGGTCAAGTGGTTCAAGGGGGGACGGGGGGTGTGGTGGCGTGGCATCGGCGTGATGCTGTGCACCGTAGCCACGCCGCTGACAGCCGGTGTCGCAAGTCCCGCCGCAGGTTCCGCGTCTCTCACCAACATCCGATCCCTTGCCCGAGCCTACACGCTCG
>Ga0335083_10011476_pt1 | contig 10634 bp, 9 predicted proteins | sample Lox_Sample_42_FD_206716 | JGI IMG/M metagenome (GOLD analysis project Ga0335083, IMG submission 206716) | Soil microbial communities from Loxahatchee National Wildlife Refuge, Florida, United States - Lox_Sample_4.2 | ecosystem: Environmental > Terrestrial > Soil > Wetlands | place: USA: Florida... | reverse complement strand
AGCGGGTGGCCTTGCGGTTCGTGGAAATGGGAAATGAATTTCTAAAGAAACTGTCTGGAGCGGGTATTCCTGAATTGGCCCGAATGCCGCACGCCCTCGATCCGGAGACAGGATTTCGAGTTCGCTCAAAGTTCACCTTCATGGATTTCATCGAGGTCGCGCAGCCGGCCTCTCCACTGCGCTGGCTTGCGGATCTCATTCTTCCGCTGGTGGGCGCCCGAAAGCTGATTCAGAACGACGGCCGCGAATTTCTGGTCAAACTGCTTGAGACAAATAGCACGCGGGTACAGAGCGACATTCTCGATCGCGTCCAGGAAAGCCGCGGCCGGTTGGAAGTGGAAATCCGCAAACTCCTCCATGAGGTGAGCCGTTTCGCCGAGGAGGCCTTGGTCCGCGCACGCAAAGTTAAGGAGGAGGGTGAACCAGCGGTCGAAGCAGAACTGCATCGCCTGGAGGATCTGGAGCGAGAGGTATCGAGCCTTGTAGAGCCTGTCCAGTCCGTCTACGGACAGGCATAAATGAACCGGATCGCGGGAAACTTCGTCACCTATTGCGAAGAAGATGTCACATTGGAAGGCTGTCGCTCGATTTCGAAAACCTCTCGATATAGGTCTGTTCCGTAGCTGGTTTCTAGTGGTTGCCCTTCCACGAGTTTGAACGTTCTCGTGCCATCTTCCTTGCGTTCCGCCCGCAAGAACAGAGCCCCATTGCTCTTTTCGTCGTAGTAGCGGCTGGCGAACTCATACAAATGTGTTACAAAGAAAACCTTTGTGGCCTTTTCGAGCAAGGCACGAACAATCTGGCCGGCAATGTCCGACCCTTCCCGTTCGTTGGTCGCGGCAAACGACTCGTTGAACAGCAGCATGGAATTCGGAACGACATGATCGGCAATTTCGCTCATCCTCGAAAGCTCCTCATCGAACTTGCCGCTCTTCATGCGAGTGTCCTCTTCGCGCTTGTAGTGCGTGAATAGAGCGGGGCAGATTTCGGACTCGAACGCCTCGGCTCCCACGAACAAGCCGCACTGCATCATCAACTGAGCAACACCCACGCTGCGGAGAAAAGTGGACTTTCCCCCATGATTCGCTCCGGTAATGATGACCAGGTTTTTGCGGTTGGCGTTGATTGTGTTTGCAACCACCGCGCGATTCATGGTGAGAACAAAACAAACATCGTACATACTCCGAAATTCTTGCTTTCGTTCGCCCGCCCGGCGAGGAGTTGGAAAGATAACTGGCATTCCCCTGGACACCAAATGAGCATGCAGGTTGAGTGCGCCAACGTAGAACGCCAGTTCCGTCCGCAGCATTTTGAAAAACCCCAGCACATGTTCGGCGGATTGGGAGAGTGCCCGTGCGACCCGCACAATTCCTCGATTGCGCATGTTGGTCAGGATTTTCCCGCCGGCCTCGTCGCGCGGATCGAGACGGAAGGTATAGCCCGGAGGGACTTTCCCGAGAAGTCGATCGAGCCAGTTCGGCTCCTTGCCGTGCGGTTTACGGAGCATGTAGTTCGTTCCTTCGTTCGTGTCACCCAGTTGAGCGCTTACTAAGGCTCCCTTGCGGAACTTCAATTCGCTGAGATGATCCTTGATCTCCGCCAGGTAGTCCTCGCCCAACTCCTTTCTGAGCATGGAGAACATCGAGGTGAATGCTTCGGAATGAAACGCTGCTTGCTGTTCTTCGGCGATCTTTCTCAGTTGCCGGAGGACGCCGATCAACATCTCCATCATGTCGACGGCGCTGTAGAGCATGGAGCCCGGGTACTCACTCGATAGTCCCCACCAGTGCCGCCTGGTTTCCTCCCCGACCGCTGTCATCGAGTCGTACAGGCCCCGCACTACGGTCGGGTTCGCGATGCAGTCCTTCAATACCGCCTGCCGATAAAGAATCGTATCTAGATCATTCTTGAATCCCGAGAACAGCGCTTGCTGTGCAATGGCAAAGACAAATTCGTCGCCGCCAGCCATGGCACGAAACAATGTGTCGAGTTCGAGATCCTGCAACAGAGCGGGCGCGTTCCACAGCAAACTCCGAAGCAAGGTGCCCCGGTCGAATTCCTGACGGCGGCCATACCTGTTCCATGATTCAGGCTGGTATAGATCGAAGTCTCTGTCGCGGTGCATCAAAAGGACTCTCATGCTTTGATCCGCTCCTTGAGCCTGCCGTAAGTTACGCGGTGTTTCTCGGCGATCGCGTGCGCATAGGCCAGTCCGTCGGCCGATCTACGTTCGAGCTTAAATGTGCGAACTGCGAGATCATGCGGATCGACGATGCTGACAATGCTGACGGTTTTCTCGCTGAAAGACGCCAATTCATCGAGAAAGGTGACCCAGACGCCGAGAAGGCCGATCGCATCCATTTTTGCCATGACTTTCTTGCTCAGGAACACCGCATCCCGCAGTGTGGTCGAAGAGAAGATCTCGTTCATGATGACGATGCTATTGGGAGTCGCATGGTCGAGGATCGTGCGAATGCGTACCAAATCGTCATGCAGCTTGCCGCGGAGGTTAGTGATAGTTTCTTCGCGTTCGAAGTGAGCGAACATATTGTCGTATAGGAACAAACGGGCTTGGGTGCCGGGAACCGGACACCCGAGACTGGCCAGATAGTGCAATTGGCCGAACGTGCGGGCAAATGTAGTCTTGCCTCCCTGGTTCGGACCGGAAACCACAAAGATGCGCTCCGGGCCGCTCAGAAAAAAATCGTTGGTGACAACCGACCCTTTTTCAGCAACCAGTTTCTGTGCGAGAGCGATGTCAAATGTATTCCGGCCTGACACTTCTTTTGAAGTCCGTGACAGCACGGGCAGGCAAAACCTCAGGCCATCGGCTTTTAGTTTGTCCGCGTATTTCAAATAGGAAACGTAGAACTGGATCTCACGGTCAAAACGCACCAGCACGTCGTCTTGAAAATCTCGGCGAGTCGTGCTGAATTCCTCGAGGCTGCGGAATATGTCAGCAAACAATAGCGCGAGCCGTTCAAGAATTTGAGCCTGGATATGATTCATGCTATCCGGAACTGGAACCTTCGCACCGTGGTCGTTATCTTTTTGCCGCCAAAATTTCGCGAAGGTTTCTTCTACCGTAGTGCTGTAATCGTTTTCGCCGTCGTCGTGGCGGACCGTGATCGAGTCGTCCTTCATGAGGAGGGAGTAGCTGATGTTGGATAGGTCCGTTATCACTCTCTGGCCGTCAACGACCAGCTTTCTGAAAGAGGAGGAGTTTACGTATTCGGTAAGGTATTTTCGGAACGCGCGCAGTCCACGCGAGTGCAGGTCCAGAGCAGTCAGTTCCGACGACAATTCCTGCGCTGCCTGCCAGTAGATCTCGGCGGCTCCCAGGAAGGCCCGCTCCATTGCGTATTTGTAGTAGAGCTCCGTGGCCCGTTTGAGCCGCTCGCGCATCGCGCGCATAGCCGCGGCGAACAAATGGACTGCCTGCGTGAGACGGCTGTCGGAGAAATCCCCCATAATCTCCTGGCGATAGCCGATTGCGTCGAGATCGCTGAGACGGGCATAGAAGAACGGCGTCAGGTTGTAGTCCCCCCAGGATTCCGTAATGCCTGCCACAACCTGATCGAGATTTAAGTCGCGGAAAAACTCAGGGGCGGCCTGATCCTCAACCTCTGCATTAATACCGACGCCCCCGAAAAGAATGCTGCGAAAAGGCATCGAGTCAAGGTCTGGATCGCGATGGGATGGCGGTTGGCTCATATCGACTGTTGACGGTGACGCGCGACCTTGGTCTGTTTCTCTCATGCGGCGCTCTCCGCGTGCCAAGCCAACCGGAAATCGATATACAAAGGTGACGTTTTGACGTAACCCTCGCTGCAATACCTCGGGAGAGTGGCCATTTGGATCATTCGTTGAATTGCGCCCGGCGAACCGTGGCTGAATTCCACGACTTGCTCCAGGAACTCGGATAAGTTCACAGCATCAAGCCGCAGTCGTCGGGCGAGTTCTTCGGCGAACAGCAGGGCCTCGCGACGAGCGAAGTTCGGCACGCGCATGCGTTCGGCGCGCAACGAAAACATTCCCATCAGAAATCCCAGATCCTCCATGTGCTCCGATCGTGCGACGGCGACGACAGGTGTGTCCCCATAGAACATCAGATCGCGAGTATCCGAGGAGAGTGCTGCTGCCGGACCATGCAGGTGATCGAGCACGATCCAGTAATTCCCCTGCCGCACCGCCTCAAGCACGATTCCTCGCAGCGAGATCGTGGACTTCCCGTTGATAGCGTCGGAGTTGCGAAGCCACGAGCGAACCGATCGGTCCCTTACCGCTACTAACGCCCGAGCAAGACTTTGGAAAACCAGCTGTGGTGTGGACGAATTCGAGCAATACAGGACTTGGGGACGAGCTTGTATTACGTGACGAATGAGAAAGGTTTTGCCGGCGCCGCTGGCTCCGTAGAGCACGAACGACTTGCGGCTCGACAAGCGCGTTTTAACTTCCTCGATCTCCTTGTCGCGGCCAAAGACCGGAGGAGGGGTCTCGCATAGTTGCGCGACAGCCGTTATCCATTGGCGCGTCGCGTTCATGCGTTCTCATCCGCTTGGTCACGCTCAGAGAGAAACGTGCCAGTCTTTTGTGAGCGAATTCTGACATGGAACTGCCGAAAGAATGCTCGGCAAAGTGCTTCTAGACAATCTGACGTGGGACTGTAATTTGGCGGGAATGCGCGCGGCTTTGCGGGATGCTCAACCGACCTTGCTTGATTCCGGAATCCTGACACAATACTCCTCGTCAGGAGTCATCAGCTATCCGTAGCCTCAGCAAGGACAGCGGTTAACGGTGGAACTCCTTCACCGATAACGACTATCTTCAGTCTTGAGCAGATCGTGCGCATTGTCAAGCCGATCAGAGTTTCAAAGCGCAAAGCTGATCACCGCCTTTGGTCTCTGGGGCCAACCACGGGCATGGCCATTGTTAGGAGATGAATGAAGAACAGAGCTCTCAAGTTTGTGCTTCTCATCGGAGTGGTTAGCTTTTTTGCCGACTTTACCTATGAGGGCGCCCGCAGCATCAACGGTCCTTTCCTGGCAGTTCTGGGAGCGAGTGCAACCTTGGTCGGGTTTATCGCTGGCCTCGGTGAACTACTGGGCTATGGCCTGCGGCTTGTGTCCGGTCCGCTCAGCGAGCGTACCGGCGAATTCTGGCCGATCACGATATTGGGATAAATAGTCCAGATGAGCGCCGTACCACTGCTGGCCTTGGCACCCAATTGGCAAATTGCCGGATTGCTGATCATTGCGGAGCGCGTCGGGAAGGCCATTCGGAATCCTCCACGCGACGTCATGCTTTCCCATGCCGCGAAACAGATGGGATACGGATGGGGATTCGGAGTGCACGAGGCGCTCGACCAGTCTGGGGCGTTGTTCGGTCCGCTGGTCGTGGCCGCGGTGCTCGCGCGGCACGGAGACTATCGAGCCGCTTTCGCTGCCCTGCTGATTCCTGCGGCTCTAACGCTGACCATGTTAGTAGTTGCGCGGATGTTATATCCCCGGCCGGAAGATCTGGAGGCCAGCGTTCCCGACATGCACGCCGCAGGATTGCCGCGCGTGTTTTGGATTTATCTTGCCGGAGCAGCGCTAGTCGCTGCCGGGTTTGCTGATTTCACGCTCATTGCATTCCACTTCGAGAAGGCCAATGTCATTCCGAACACCTGGGTTCCGGTGTTCTACTCGATTGCTATGGCAGCCAGCGGAATGGGTTCGCTGTTGTTTGGGCGCCTTTTCGATCGAACCGGGTTCTGGATCCTGCTTCCTTTGACTGTCATTGCTGCAGCCTCGTCCCCACTGGTTTTTTTTGGGCGCTTCTGGCTCGCCCTGATTGGCTCCGCTCTCTGGGGAGTTGGCATGGGAGTGCACGAATCGATCATTCCGGCGGCTGTGGCGGCGATGGTTCCGCAACAGCGTCGGCCATCGGCTTACGGAATTTTCACAGCTGGCTATGGAATCTTCTGGTTTATCGGCAGTGTGATTATCGGGAGGCTATACGATGTTTCCGTCTCAGGTTTGATTGTCTTCTCAGTCGCCGCACAGCTTGCCGCAATTCCATTCTTCCTAAGTGTTAGAAGAAGGTTGCGAGCTAAGCGGGACGGAGGCGAGTTGAGGCATTGTAAAGGGGCGCAGGTTTCAAATCTCCCGAATGGTGAAGACGGCATTCACGCTTCGGTGGCCCGTCAACAACTGCAGCCCCAGAAGCGGAGCGTCGTTCTCCTCCTGGCTTACCAGGTGCCGTCGCCGAGCGTCGTGTTTAATGGCATAGCGCTGCATGTCCTCGGCAGTTCGTTCCATAACGGCCGCTTCACGAAGCAGCAGACGATGACCCACCGATTCGTCGACCACATGCGCGAGAACTAGCTGCAAATGCGGGAGGCATAGCGAAATAGCTTCTGCGGATTCAGGGTTCTTCTCGAGTTTCTGAACGATCGAGCGAACCAATTTGTCTTCCGTATTCCATCTGATGGTGCACGCCGGACAAGACGGTTTCATAAGTCGGCTGGCATCCAACTGCACCGAGCCGTTCGCGGCTATGGCGCGAAGATTGTGGGCTGTTTGGTTCAGCAAGCGTGGATACGCTGTGCAAACGCCGCGCGGAGAAGCGACCTGCTCGTAGTGCCAGGTGTGCAGCGGGCAAAACCCTCCAATGCGAGCATGCTCTTCCTGCGTTTCCGGCCGGACAGACAGATCGTACTGGTACTGACGAAAGAAATCGAGAAGTTGATGCAGTACACCTCTACACATCTCACAAGGCGTCACGCCGCGCGCGTCGAGGCGAGCTCTTTGCGGCTGGCGGACTACCGCTCCCGAGGCCGTACTCTCGCTTTCCTCATCACTCTGCTGGCGCAGTTTCTTGAGTTCTGCGGCTAGCCGTTCTCCTTGCGCCTCCGGCAAAGACACAAAGGCGTTGGACACGCGGTCAAACATAGCGGCAAGGAAAAGTTGGGAACGCTCTGCCGTCAGGAAGCGGATGAGCTCCTCTTCAAAACCCAGAACTCCGCTAGCTTTCAGCGCTTCAATGTCATTGGCCTGCTTCGCCGCCAAACCATCCCGCGCAGAGACAGAAAACGGTTTGACGGTTCCACCCTCCAGCAGGCTTCGCGCAGTGTTAGCAACATAGTCGATAACCTCCTGGCGCGTCTCGAGACTTGCTGTGTCCTGTTTGTTGACGACCACAAACACCGCACGAACCGACAAGCTGGACTGTCTCAGGAAGCGGATCTCATCTTCGGTCAGCGGGCTCTCGTAGCTCGTGACCAAAATCAGAACATCGATTTCAGGAATGAACTGCTCTGTGGTCTGCGAGTTCTCGAAGATCGCCGAGCCGAGACCGGGAGTATCGACGAAGTAGAACCCGCGGCGAAGAATCTCCGCCGGAAGTTGGATTTCTGCGACGCGGATACGCTTTACGTTCCCGGGATTCCCCTTTTCCGTAACCAGTTCCGGCAATTCTTCAAGCTTTGCCTCGCCGCGAAGCCGGCTGCCGTAGTAGTCCAGGAGCACCCGTTCGCTGGTTCCGTATCGTACCGACGTGATCACCGAGGTTAGCGGAACCACCCCCGTAGGAAGCCGATCCAAGCCAAGAACGGCATTCATCAGAGAGGACTTCCCGCGATTGAACCGCCCTGCGACCACGACGGTGAAGCGATCTTCGGCGAGACGGGTCAGCAGTTCCCGCCAGGGCTCCTCAGCCTGCCACCGTTTAGTGGGATCATCCATCTGGGTAACGGCAATGAGTTCTCCAGCACGAATGATCTCTGCCAGTTCAAACTTCACTTGTTCATACGTCTTCAGGTCCATCGCCAGACTCCCATCCGCCTGAAGTCCAGTTCCCAGCTCTCTTCAGCGCTGGAAGTTACCGCAGGCAATCAGATTTTTGGATCAGGGAATCTGCAAACAGACATAACTCTGCAACAGGGGATCCCTGTCAGGAGTCATCATCTGTTCCGATCAAGAATTGGAACAGCGGTTTGCGGTGAACTCCTTCACCGAGCTAATTTCGCCTTAATTATAATGAATTTCGGGGTACAGCATTCGGGAGGAGAAGAGCGCTGACTGCCTTTCTAGCATTTCGGCTCGCGGAGATTACGGGCTTAGCCGATCGATGACCATGATTCTGCCCAGAGATGATCCGAGTCGGCGACGATTCTCCAACAAAGCGGAAATTCGGCAGGTGGTCTCCTGATTGCGCCGAACATTGCCCAATGCTCTCGCGCGCCCCACGAGCGTTGCAAAGGAATGATGACCTTCCCGGGACGGCATACCGATCGTGGAGATTACGATGACTGTGCCCGGAGCGGTGGAGTTGATCACCCACCTGATTCGCTCGGATCCAAAGCTCACCGTGGGCGCGGGGACGGTGCTCGACGCGGATGTGGCGCGCGTTTGCGTGGATGCTGACGTCAGTTTTGTCACAGCTCCCTCACTGAATCCTGCGATCATGGAATTCGCAGCCAAGCAGAATATCGCGGTCCTCCCTGGCGCCTTGACTCCGACCAAAGTGGTCACGGCATGGAGCGCTGGTGCCGATTTCGTCAAGGTCTTTCCGTGTGGTCCGGTCGGCGGGGACGCCTACATCAAAGCGCTGCACGCATCTTTACCTCAGATTCCATTAATTGCCGCAGGGGGGAGTGAATCACCAGACAGCGGCTAGTTTCATTCTGTCGGGGGCGACCGCCATCGGGGTTAGCACAGAATCGATTCCGACCGAAGCGATTGCAAGAAGGCAATTGAAGCGCATTCACGAATTGGCCCGACGATTCACCAGACTTGTGAAAGACGCACGGGAACAGATCGAAGCCTGGAAACGCAGCCAGGTCGTGAAGGAATTCACAGGAACCGAGAAGTGTGAAAAGTAGCGAGTTCATCCAACGCTCTTAACTTCGCACGGACGCAACTCTATCAATAGGTGCTCCAAATGAAGACTCGGGTTTCCGTTCGGCTTTCTTTTGTCGTCCTTTCGCACAGCGGGGTAGCTTTGTCCTCGGGTCGACTCCGCTTGCTGATGATCAACCGCAGCCTCCTTTGAAGCAAAGCCACTTCTCTTCGTGGCACGTTTTGCATGCATAATGGCGTGTTCTGCATGGTAAAGATCTGGCCAGCGATCTAAAGTAAGGGACATGTACCAAACAAGAGCCTATTCCGCTGCTAGCGAAACATCCCCTCTTGCCCCAACCACGATCTCCCGCCGCGATCCCTCCGAACACGATGTACAGATAGAGGTCCTCTTCTGCGGAATCTGTCACTCCGATTTACACGCGGCCCGGAACGAGTGGAGCGAGTTCATGTCGACGACTTATCCGATCGTGCCAGGTCATGAGATCGTTGGACGCGTCACGAAGGTCGGCTCCGCCGTTACCAAATTCAAGCCCGGCGATCTCGCCGCAGTGGGCTGCCTGGTCGATTCGGATGGAACATGCACTGAGTGTCGCGCCGGCTTCGAGAACTTTTGCCCCAACTTGACCCTCACGTTCGGTACGCCGGACAAGCACTTGGGAGGGGTGACGTATGGTGGCTACGCCGAGAGCGTGGTGGTTGATCAGAGGTTTGTGTTGCGTGTCGCGTCGAATTTGAACCTAGCGGCTGCTGCCCCTCTGCTCTGCGCAGGAATTACGACGTATTCGCCAATGCGCCGTTGGAAAGTTGGCAAAGACAAGAAGGTTGGCGTGGTAGGTCTCGGCGGACTAGGCCACATGGGAGTGAAGTTCGCGCGGGCGTTCGGTGCCCATGTGGTTGTTTTTACGACTTCTCCCAACAAGAAAGAAGATGCCCTTCGATTAGGTGCGCACGAAGTCGTGGTCTCGCGCGATGCCAACGAAATGCAGAAGCATGCCGGCAGCTTCGATTTCATTCTGGACGCGGTTTCAGCCGATCACGATATCAATGCATATCTCAACCTGCTCGGGCGAGACGGCAATCTCACCATTGTCGGCGCGCCCGCGAAACCTCTCGGTGTGGCTGCCTTTGCCCTGATTATGCGAAATCGCAACTTCTCCGGCTCGAACATTGGTGGCATCCGCGAGACTCAGGAAATGCTCGATTTCTGCGGACAGCACAACATTACAGCCGATGTCGAAGTCATCCCGATCCAGAAGATCAACGAAGCTTACGAGAGATTGCTCAAGTCGGATGTGAAGTATCGGTTCTCGATCGACATGGCCTCTCTGAAATCGGAGTAGACGAATGAACAAGTACCTTCGCTTCTCTGGCAGCACGTTTTCGAAATTGGAAGAGCATGGCGTCTCGGCCTCTGCTGTCCTGCGCAGGGCTGGACTGCCGCAGGACCATGCCAAACAGCCAATGGTGCGCCTCAAGACCGAGGAGTTGTTTGCACTCTGGCGTGCGATTGGTGAGGTCAGCACAAACTCTGCGATCGGCCTCCTGCTCGGCACGGAGAACCGTACCGAACGTTTTCATCCCATCGGGCTTGCTGCTCTATCGTCGGAGACTTTCGGTGCAGCCATGGACCAAATGGCTCGCTACAAGCAGCTCACGTGTCCGGAAGAGATCATTCAGCAGAAGGACGACGAAGAATGGAGCATTCGGTTCCGCTGGCTTCTAGCAGATGAGGCCGAACCGCCGGTAATGATCGAATGCGCCTTCGCTTGGGTGCTTTCAATCGCGCGT
>Ga0335083_10011473_pt1 | contig 10635 bp, 7 predicted proteins | sample Lox_Sample_42_FD_206716 | JGI IMG/M metagenome (GOLD analysis project Ga0335083, IMG submission 206716) | Soil microbial communities from Loxahatchee National Wildlife Refuge, Florida, United States - Lox_Sample_4.2 | ecosystem: Environmental > Terrestrial > Soil > Wetlands | place: USA: Florida... | reverse complement strand
AGGAGCTAATCTTGGACGTCAAGGGTAAAGTGTTCCTCATCGTGGACAATGTGAAATACCACAAGTCAGCAGCAGTGAAAAGCTGGGTGGAACAGCACGCGAACCGGATCGAGCTTTTCTTTCTCCCGGCCTACTCGCCGGATCTGAATCCCGATGAATGGGTCTGGAACAACATTAAGAATGATCACGTGGCCCGAATAGTTCCGGATCGTCCGGGTCATCTTTTCGAAATCGCAGAGAAGGCGTTGCGCATGCTTCGCAACACACCGGATAAAATCAAGGGTTTCTTCTCGGACCCGCATCTCGCCTACATCAAGCGTGCCTACGCTTAATGATCAGAAACCTCAAGAAACCTAATTCCGGATTAGTAAGACCCGGCAACGTTGCGACGACCACTCGAATCCGCCCTGGCTGCAGGGATCACGAACCGTGTCGGCCGCTTCGTCGGACTCCGGGCGCGGATAGCAGGTTCCTTCGTGCCAGGCATCTGTACCTTTGCCGACGACGGCCCATAGCCTCTCGCAACCATAGCCCAAACATACTCGACCATTATGGTCTAGACCTGTGGATACCGATGGTTGCTCGGATGCCCCGGTACGGCCTGTCACCGCCCGGCATCCACAGAACGGCGCGGATGCGGGCGACCGGGCAGAATGGCAGCACGCTCTTAATCGGGTGGCGCCTGGCACAATCCCGCCGTTCTGGTGACGGCGTGTGGATAGCGTGTGACCGTGGCTGATCTCTCTCCGGCGGTCGAGGCGGAGCTGGCGCGGTTGCGGGCGGAGAACATCCGGCTGCGCAGCCTGCTGAAGATGACCCCGGAGCAGGCGGCTCCGGCTGCCCCCGGGCAGGCGGCTTTCTTTGAGGCGCCCCCGGGGATGGTGCATAACCGGTCGCCGGAGGCGGCGAAGGTGGCCTTCTTCGGCACGCTGTTCGCAGCGCGCACCGATATCTACGCGACCCGCTGGGACAACCCGCACACCGGGAAGCACGGCTGGATCCCCGCCGTGCGCGGCATGTGGCGCAAGGGCGTCCGTCACGAGGACCGCGGCTACCTCCCGCTGACCGCGAAAGTCATCGAGTCCCACCTGCGGGGCGAGGTGCACGTCGGGCTGTACCCGCTGCTGGACGGGGACAGATGCTGGTGGCTGGCGGCCGACTTCGACAGGAAAGAGGCGCTGTTCGACGCGTTCATGTACGTCAAGGCGGGCCGGGCGCTGCAGGTCCCGGTCGCCCTTGAGGTGTCCCGTTCCGGCACCGGGGCGCATGCCTGGGTGTTCTTTACGTCCCCGGTGCCCGCCGAGACCGCGCGGCGGCTCGGGACCGGGCTGCTGCGGGAGGCGATGTCGCTGCGCGGCCGGATGAGCCTGGCCAGCTACGACCGGCTCTTCCCGTCCCAGGATCTGCTCCCGTCCGGCGGAGTCGGCAACCTGATCGCGGCCCCGCTGTTCAAGCCCGCCCGGGACAAGGGCGCGACTGTCTTCCTGGACACCGAGACCCTGGAACCGTACAAGGACCAGTGGGCCTACCTGTCCACGCTCGGGCGGATGAGCCCGCAGGAGGTCAGGCGCGCCGCCGACAAGGCCGGGAAGGTCACGGTCGCCGCCGAGGCCACCCGGCTGCGCGCTCCCGGCTCCACCGAGATCCGCCAGCAGGCCCCGGAAGTCCTGCACGCCCGGCTCGGCGCCGGGATCCGGGTCGAGCAGGCCGAGCTGACACCGGGGCTGGCCGCGACGCTGCGGCACGCAGCGTCTATGCACAACCCGCTGTTCTACGAGCGGCAGCGGATGCGCGCCTCCACCTGGAACACCCCCCGGTTCCTGTACAGCTACGACGAGACCCTCGACGGCGGCCTCATTCTGCCCCGCAGCATGCTCGACACCGTTACCAGCCTCGCCACCCAAGCCGGCAGCCGCCTCGACATCACCGACGAGCGCGCCGGGGGAGCCGGGCAGGAGTTCACCTTCACGGCTACGCTCACCGGCACTCAACGCGACGCGGTCGCGGAACTGACACGGTATGACCTGGGCGTACTGGTCGCGCCGCCCGGGGCGGGCAAGACCGTGATGGCCTGCGCGGTCATCGCTGCGCGCCAGGTCTCCACGCTCGTCCTAGTCGACCGCAAAACGCTCGCCGACCAGTGGCGGGCACGGATCGCCGAGTTCCTCGGCGTCAAGGCCGGGCAACTCGGCGGCGGCCGGGCGAAGCTCCGCGGGACGATCGACGTCCTCACCCTGCAGACGCTCTCGCGGCGGGACGACATCGCCGACCTCACCGCCACCTACGGGCTGATCATCGCCGACGAGTGCCACCACGTCCCGGCAGCAGCCTTCGAGCAGGCCGTCAAGCAGATCCCGGTCCGCCGCTGGCTCGGCCTGACCGCCACCCCGTACCGGCGCGACAAGCTCGACGACCTCATCCACATGTACCTCGGCCCCGTCCGCCACACCATCACCAGTCCCCGCGAGGCAGCCGACGGTGCCGGCATGATCCCTGGCAGCGCGCCCGGCGGGCGGCCTGCTCCTCTCCTGCACCTACATCGGACCCGGTACTGCTACAGCGGGAACGCCAGCCCGAGAACCCCGGGCGGGATGAGCGTCATCTACAAGGACCTCATCGCCGACGACGAGCGGACCCGGCAAGTAACCGCCGACGTGGCCACCGCCCTCGCCCAGGGCAGGAACTGCCTGGTCCTGACCACCTGGACCACGCACCTGGACAAGATTGCCAACGCGCTGCGCAAACTCGGTCATGACCCCGTCGTGCTGCGCGGCGGCATGGGCGCCAGGCAGAGGGCCGCCGCGCTGGCCCGCCTCCAGCCTCAGCCCGGCGGTCCGCCGCTGCTCGCGATCGCCACCGGCTCCTACGCCGGGGAAGGATTCGACTGCCCTCCGCTGGACACTCTCTTCCTCGCCGCGCCCGTCGCGCAGAAGGGAAGCCTCCTGCAGTACGCCGGCCGGATCCTCCGCCCCTACGACGGGAAGGCCACCGCCGAGGTCCACGACTACCACGACGAGCTCACCGGCGTCCTCGCCTCATCCCTCGCCAAGCGCGCACCCGGCTACACCAGCCTCGGCTTCCCCGACCCACGCAAGCTCCCGTACACCCCAAGCGCCAGCACAGCGCCCCCGGCACCCCGGGAGCAACTCCAAGCGCAAAGCGGATATTGATCACGGCCGGCAGCGGCGGCGGGAACGAGGTACAGAGTCAAGCCAGGCTCGCCGCGTCGAAGCGTTCCATCAGGCTGGGCTTACGCCGATGCTGCCTGCGCAGGTCGTCGATCCGCTCGGTGAACACTTCCAGGCTGCCGTTCCGCCCGGCCAGCGCCCGCAGGTCACACAGCAGCGTCACCGCCGTATCGTAGTCACGCTGGTTCTTCGTCTCGATCAGAGCCGCCGCCCGCACCCAGGCTGAGGCCTCCCGGGCCGACAGGTCGTCAAGATGCTTCGCGTACGCGGCGGCCTTCTTGACTTCCTTCTCCGCGGCCTCGGCGCGCCTGCGTTCCGCTACCGCCTTCGCGATTTCCGCCTTGTAGGCAGCGGCCGCGTCCCGCAGTTCCCCCGCGGTCCGGGCGGGAACACCCGCCGCGACTGGCCGCCCGGGTACGCTCTCGCGGAACTGGCGCAGCAGCAGCGCCTGAACCTGGACGCCTTCCCCGGACGCGACTCGCCCGAGCAGTTCGTCCTTCGCGGGCACGGGAAGCGACGCGATCCACTCGCCGATCCCGCCCGGCTCGTCCTCGCCTAGGTCTGGGCTGGCCTCCACCGCGATGTCGATGAGATCTTCGTCGATCTCCAGGAACTCGACGACGGCCTCCAGCGGCGCGCTCAGCTCCGCGAGCCCGGCCGGCACCGGCGGCTCGGTGGCCTCATCATCTACCTCATCGTGCTCGACCGCGAACAGCCACGCCAGGTACAGCAGCCGACAGTCTCCCGCGATGAGCTCGGAGCGCACGCCAACCATGGACCCGAGATCGGGGGTTTCTTCCCAGTAGTCGTCGGGTTCACGGTCGGCGTAAAGGTCGATGATCAAGTGCTCGCCCGTCACCGTGAACGAGGCGGCGGTGTCCCCGTAGAAGTACTGCCCAGCGGTCTTGGTGTCCAGCGCCGCACGCGGTACCCGGAGCATCAGCCGCCGCGTCCCCCAGTTGGCAAAGTACAGATGAGCGTCGAAGTACTGCTCCATCATCTTGCGCGGGTCGCCCCTGAAGTCGCCCCACTGGTACTCGTTGGTGAACCGGGTGGCCGTGATCTCCGCCCGGGTCGACAATGCCCGCAACTGCGCGCGCTGTGCCTCGGTTAGCGGCCGGTCGACCGCGAGGAACTCGTAGTACTGGTACTCGCTCACGACCGCGCCTCCCGTGCAGTGTCCAGTTCCGCCACGCGCCATGCTAGAAGAGCAGATCCCAGCGCCTCAGCCCCTTCGAAGGACCGGCGATCACGATCGAACCGAGCAGGAAGTGCCTCGCCCTGACACTAGACCGCCCACCTGCGGGTCCTCGCCGACATGCAGCGCGAACCGGGCGCCGGACTGATGCTACGGAAAGGCGGTATCGATGCGGACGGGCGGAGCACCGAAGGCGCCCGGCATCAGAAACCATCTGGACCCAGGTCATAACAGCCGAGGAAGGCGAGACCGGAACCGTCATCGCGCTGGAAAGCCCCTGCACCGGGCTTGCAAACGCGCAGCCGGGGTCACGCGAGTGTAGCTCGGTACGCACAAACAGCTTTCGTTTCTTTCGAATTACGGTATGCTGGTTGCGAGGAGGGACGTGATGGCTACGACGACAGCCTCGGCGGGAGTTGTGTTCCCGCCGCGTGATCTTAATGCGCTGCTGGACCTGGGCCGGTTCCTGGAGCACCACACCGAGCCGGGGCTGCTGCTCGGCCCGGACGGGGAGCAGGTCCCGCTGCCCGCAGAGGTCTACCGGGTCCTAGTCGAGGTGGTGGAGGCCATGCGCGAGGGCAAGGCCATCACCCTCGTCCCGCGCACCCAGCGGCTGACGACCCAGGAGGCGGCCGACTTCCTCGGCGTCAGCCGGCCGACCATGGTCAAACTCCTGGAGGACGGCAAGATCCCCTTCGAGCAGCCAGGGCGCCACCGCCGGATCCTGTTCACCGACTTGCTCGCCTATACCGAGCGGCAGCACGCGGGCCGCCGTGCCGCGCTGGACCGGATGACCGAGGACGCCAGTGAGGCGGGCATCTACGGCGGCACCCCGGAGGACTACGCGGCGGCCCTGAAGAAGGCCCGCAGGCGAGCCGCCCGCCAGGAGGACGGCTCCTAGTCATGCCGCGCTACACGGCTGTCCTCGACGCCTGCGTGCTCGTGCCGGTCGCGCTGGCCGACACCCTGCTGCGCGTGGCTGAGAAGGGCCTGTACCGCCCGTTGTGGTCGGACCGGATCCTCGGCGAGGCGCAGGCGGCCATCGAGGAGATCCACCCGGGCATCGACGCCGCCAAGCGCTTTGCCAGCATGCGCGAGGCGTTCGATGACGCGATGGTCACCGGCTGGGAAGAACAGCAGCACAAGATCTGGCTGCCTGACGAGGACGACCGGCACGTGGTCGCTGCGGCGGTTCGGGGCGGCGCGCAGGCCATCGTCACCGCGAACGTGAAAGACTTCCCAGCGACCGCACTTGAGCCTCTGGGCCTGGAGGCCGTCCACCCCGATGATTTCCTGCTCGACCAGCTTGACCTCAGCCCGCCCACGCTGCTGCAGGTCATCCGCGAGCAGGCCGCCCACAGCCGGAGGCCGCCGCTCGCCCCGCGAGACCTGGCCACTCTTCTCGGCCGGGCGGGCGTCCCAGACTTCGCCGACGAGATCCTCCGCCTCATGGGCTCTCCCTTCGACAGCACCTGACATCGACCACGGACGCGGGCAGAATGGCCGAGCAGGTCGGATCTGGGGCACGCCACGACTGTGGCCCGGACCCCGGCCAGGCGCTTTCAATTCGCAGGCCCGGACTCTTAATCCGCGGGTTCGGGGTTCAAGTCCCTGGCGGCGCACCCGGTCTGACCTGGCCATATAACCTCTTGGTTATATGGCTTTCGTCATTGTGGGGCATGGATGGGGCATTCCTGGGTCACGCGCGGGCGCCCCGCCTGCTGACGAGACGCCCGCTCGATTGACCGGGAACTGTTAAGTGGCAGCCTGTTGAGCTGTGGGAACTCACATCTGGCAGTAGCCGGAGGCAGTGATGGCGGCCGGGATGTGGGGCAGAGCCGTCCCGCCGGACCGGGATCCTGGGGCGCTGCGGGCGGCCTTGATGACCATATCGGCGGTGGCCTGGGCGGCGCGGTGGGCGGTCTCGGGCAGGACGGATAACGGCACAGTCAGGTATTGGAACCCGCTGAATACCCCGCCCGGGGAGCGGACCCGAGCCACGAAACACCTGGTCCCCTCGTCGCTGCGCTTTTGACTTTCCCGTTAGATGCAAGCCTTCTGATGAGCAGATCGTGCATCAGAAGGGAGCACAGCCGGGTCATCCCAGCTCACAGGGCTGGCATCAGGACGAGCGGAACGCCGTTCCGGTGATACCGTGACCATCTGACCTGCGGTTTCTCGCCCGGCTGATGCAATTCCTGAGAGTTAGTGTAGGTGTCGGCGGTGGTGACGATGCTGGAGTGGCCGAGCATCTGCTGGATCACCTTCAGGTCCGTGCGCGAGGCCAGGGCCAGGGTGGCGGCGCCGTGGCGCGGGTCGTGCAGCCGGATCGGCGGCAGGTCAAACTCCCTGACCAGGGTGTTGAACCGGTGGGTGAGGTACTCGGGGCGGACCGGCCGCCCGTCCGCGTAGGTGAACATCGGCCGTCCCCGCCGCCAGCCTGGCCCGGTGCGGGCACGGGAATCGGGATGCCGTTGGTCGGTGAACTGGCGCTTGAGCAGTTCGACGGCCTGCCGGACGGCCTGGTCCACGAGCCTGCGGGCGCCGTCCTTGTCCAGGGCGATGGTCCGGAAGCTGGCTCGGCTCTTGGGCGGACCGCAGTACAGCTCCCCCGGCAGCGCGATGACCTGCCGGGAGATGGTCAGCTCGCGGGACTCGGAGTCCAGGTCGTCGCGGTCCAGCCCGGCGGCCTCGCCGCGGCGCAGGCCGCGCAGCGCGATCAGCCACCACAGCGCGGCTAGGCGGTCGTTCTCCACGCCGAGCAGGAAGGTGATGAGCTGCCGCAATGTCCAGACGGCGACCGGCGGGCGGATGCCGTCGCGGCGCCAGGCCTCGACGCGCTCGTCGGTCCAGATGACGGGGTGCGGCCGGACGGGCTTGTCGAGCCGGACCTGGGTCAGCGGGTTGGCCGCGATGAGGCCCTCGCGGACGGCGGCGTTCAGCGCCGCTCGCAAGGTGGCGCGGATGCGGTCGACGGTGGCGGGGGCGATCAGCGTTCCCTTGCTGGTCCGCTGGCGGGCGAGCAGGCTGAAGCAGGCCTGCAGCCGCTTGCCGCTCAGGTCGGCGAGGGTGATCCGGCCGATGCTGGGGATCAGGTAGCGGTCGATGTGGTCACGGTAGCTGTGTACGGTCGACGGGCGCAGGTGCGGCTCGGCCTGTGCCAGCCAGTACCGCAGCCACCGCGCGATGAGTACCCGGTCGGTGCACTCGGCCCGGGCGGTGCGCACCCAACAGCGCGGGATTCCGTCGCTTTGCCGGAGCGTTCCCGCAAAAGCGGCGGGCAGCGGTGAGACCAGGTCACTCGCCCGGCGGTCTACCCGGCTATCAGGCTGTACCGGGCAAGCGGCTGGCACGCCAGGCGCTAGTTCGCCAGCCGCGCCGGCGGCGGTACCCGCCTGCTCATGGCCAGGCGCCGCTGACCGGGAGACGCCGGACCAGAGGCTTCATGGGGTCGCCTCGGTGGTGAGCTGGTGGGCGACGAGGGCGGCGTAGGCGGAACTGACGGCGAGCAGTTCGTCGTGGGTGCCGGTGGCGGCGACGTGGCCGTCGTCGAGGAACACGATACGGTCTGCGGCGCGGATGGTGGACAGCCGGTGCGCGATGACGAGCGTCGTGCGGCCGTCGCGGACGGCGCGGATGGCGGCCTGGATGTCACGCTCATTCTCGGTGTCGAGGTTGGCGGCGGCCTCGTCCATGAGCAGGACGGGGGCGTCGCGGAGCAGGGCGCGGGCGATCGCCAGCCGCTGCCGTTCGCCGCCGGACAGCCGGGCGGCGCGCTCGGTTAGGGCAGTGTCGTAGGCGCCGGGCAGCCCGGTCACGAAGTCGTGGGCGTTGGCGGCGCGGGCGGCCGCCTCGAGCTGAGCGCGGGTCGCTTCCGGGCTGGCGAGGCGGAGGTTGTCGGCGACGGTTTCGGCGAACAGGTAGACGTCCTGGGGCACGACGGCGACCTGCCGCCGCAGTTCGGCCAGCGGGATGGCGCGCAGGTCGAGGCCGTTGAGGGTGATCGCGCCCGCGTCCGGGTCCCAGAACCGCAGTAGCAGGTTCGCGCAGGTCGTCTTGCCCGCTCCCGTCCGGCCGGCGATCGCCACGAACTCGCCAGCGGTGACCGTGAAGCTGACATCGCGCAGGACTGGGCGGCCGGGTTCGTAGCCGAAGGTCACGTGGTCGAAGTCGACCGTCACCGGCCCGGGTGTCTCGGCCGGCCTCGCGGGCAGGACCGCCGTTCCGGTGTCGGGAACGGCAGCCGGCTGGTCGGCTACCGTCATGACCCGCCTGGCCGCGGCGCGGAGCGGCGCGAGCGCGCTGGCCATCCCCGCCGCCTCGGCCACCGGGGCGACCGCGCCGATGGTGAGCGTGACCGCCATCGTGGCCGCGGGCAAGGTGAGCTGGTGCGCGGCCTCGGCGGCCACTGCGGTGACGAGGACGGCGGCGGCGGTAACGGACATGATCAGGTCGGTGCAGGCCGCTTGCAGGCCGGCCGCCCGGCCCTGGGCGAGCTGTCGTCCCTGGTACCGGCGGGTGAGACGGTCGACCCGGTCCGTCCACGCCGGGACCTGCCGGAAGATGGTCAGTTCCCTGATGCCCTGCACCCCGTCCACCACCTCGGCGTTCAGGTCGCCCAGGGCGCCCCGCAGCGCTGTGCCGGCCGCCTGGCCGCGCCGGGCAAGTATCACTGGCACGACCGCCAGGACGATGAGCCCGGCCGCCGCGATCGCGGCGAACGCCGGATGGAGTACGCCAAGCGCGGCCACGGCCCCGGCCGAGATGACGGCGGCGGCCGTGGCGGTGATACCGAGGTGCGCGTAGAAGGCTTCCAGCGCGTCGACGTCTCCCATGACCACTGCGGCCAGGTCTCCCGTACGCCTGCCAAGCAGGGCCCGCGGCGCGGAGCGTTCCATCCCGTCGAAGACCGCCAGGCGCAGGTCGGCCTGGTAGCGGAACGCGAAGGCGTGCCCGAACCAGCCGTTGGCCCAGGTACCCGCCGCCGCCGCCGCGACGGCGACGGCGAGCACCGCTAGCGCCGCCGTGAGCCGCCCGGGCTGGTAGCCGCCGGCGGCGGCGCCTGCTAGCCATCCGGCGCTCGCGGCGGCGGTCACGGTGCCCGCGTGCTGGGCGATGGCGCCGACCGCGGCGGCGAGCAGGGCGGGGCGCGCCGTGGTCCCGTAATTCAGGCTCGTCAGCAGCGGGAGCCGGCGCAGCGGGCCGTCCGGCGGCTGGGGCGATTCCCGCCCTGCGGCTGCACCGTGGCCGTGGCCGTGTGCGGCATGAGCGTGCGTATGGGTACCGGCGGACATCAGCTGGCCTCCTGGGCCGAGACGAGCCGGGCGTAGGACCCGGCGCGGGTGAGCAGGTCGGCGTGGTGGCCGGACTCGGCGATCCGGCCTTGATCGAGGACGACGATGCGGTCAGCGTTGCGCACGGTGGACAGTCGGTGCGCGATGACCAGGGTGGTGCGCCCGGCGGTAACCCGGTCGAGGGCCTGGGTAATGGCGGCCTCGGTGGCGGCGTCCACGCTGGCAGTCGCCTCGTCCAGGATGAGCACCGGCCGGGCGGCGAGCACGGCGCGGGCTAGTGCGAGCCGTTGCCGCTGCCCGCCGGACAGCCGCAGCCCGCGTTCGCCGATCTCGGTGTCATACCCGGCGGGCAGTGCGGTAATGAAGCCGTGCGCGTCGGCGACGCGAGCGGCGGCGCTGATCTGTTCATCGGTCGCGTCCGGGCGCGCCATCGCGAGGTTGTCCCGCACCGTGCCGGAGAACAGGTACGTGTCCTGGGCGACGAGCGAGACCATGCCGTAGAGCTCGGCGTCCGTGAGGTCGCGCACGTCGGTCCCGCCCAGCAGGACGGCTCCGTGCTGCGGCCCGGCGAACCGCAGCAGCAGCGCCGCGACGGTGCTTTTCCCGGCACCGGACGGCCCGACGATCGCGGTCGTTGTGCCGGGCCGCAGATCGAGATCGAATTCCGCCAGCGCCGGCCGGGTGCCGCCCGGGTAGGTGAACGTGACGTTCTCGAAGCGCACCGATGCAGTCAGTTCGCCAGTTGCCCGCTGCGACGCGGTAACGGGAGGCACGGACGGCACGGCGGGCTTAGCGGCGAACAGGTCCTCCAGGCGCTGCGCGCCGCTGACCGCCTCGTAGCTGGCGTGGAAGGCGGTCGCGAGCACCCCGATCGGCCGCAGCGCCTCCCGGGCGAGGAACAGCGTCAGGAACAGCGTCCCGAGCGCGAGCCCGCCGCCGGCCACCCGGTAGGCGG
>Ga0335083_10011472_pt1 | contig 10636 bp, 7 predicted proteins | sample Lox_Sample_42_FD_206716 | JGI IMG/M metagenome (GOLD analysis project Ga0335083, IMG submission 206716) | Soil microbial communities from Loxahatchee National Wildlife Refuge, Florida, United States - Lox_Sample_4.2 | ecosystem: Environmental > Terrestrial > Soil > Wetlands | place: USA: Florida... | reverse complement strand
ATAGAACGTGTCGCCGTGGAACAGCGGAAAAATGGAACCACGGATGTACGCGGATTGGCACGGATCGGATCAGAGGCCTTGAGGACTCACACCAATTGCGTGTTGGTCCGTGACAATCCGTGATTAGTCTTCTTGCGCGCTATCGCCGACGGCTTACAGCCGGCGCCGGAGGCTTCCCGGTGTAGTCCTTGGGATAGACGACAACGTAGCGTTGTAGCGATTCGCCGGCGCTTTCGGTCCGCAAGTCGGTGTGGTTACGCAGCGCGATATGAACGATACGCCGCTCGCGCGATGCCATCGGCGCGAAGGCGTAGGGCATGCCGGTGCGACGCACCTGTTCCGCGGCTACCTCTGAGGCCAGGCGAAGCTCTTTCTTCCTTCCCGAGCGAAAATTCTGGCAGTCGAACAAGACCAGATCGTGTTCTTCCGGCGAGAGCCGAAGCATCTCGAGCGCGACATGCTCGAAGGCTCGTAGCAATTCAGCGCCGCGCTCCAGCAGCAATGAACTGTCAGCGCCACCGAGCTCTACCAGAACCATAGGGGTTTCCGAATCGTGCTCATCGACCGGCGGAGGGTCAACGATGATCCGGTATTTCAGGCGGAAGTCGCCATATTTGATGATCCCATTCAGCAGTTCACTGATCTTGCGCGCGGCTGCGACTTTGTCCTGAATTGGCATAGGTCAGTCTATTTGGTAGCCTTGCTGGTCTTGCGGGCGGCGCGTTTCTCCATCTCGGCGCGCATCTCCTTGCCCAGGCCGGTCCGATTCATAATGGATTGCTGAATTATGGCAATCACGTTCCCCATTACCCAATACAGGCTCAGCCCTGAGGGCAGCGACCAACTGAAGAAGCCAAGCATGAGCGGCATCATGACGGTCATCATGCGCTGCTGGGCCGGGTCCATTCCGGCGCTGGGCGTCATGCGCTGCATGAAGAAGGTGCTCGCCACAATCAGAATGGGCAAAATATACAACTTGTCCGGCGATGACAGGTCGTGGATCCAGAGGAAGTGCGCCTGCCTCAGTTCGATCGCGTTACCCAGCATGGAGTAGAACGCCCATAGAAATGGCAACTGGATCAGCAGGGGCAAACATCCGCCCGCAGGATTCACGCCCTCTCTCTTGTACAGCGCCGAAACCTCGGCGTTCATCTCCGCCCGGCGCGGATCGCGCACAGGCACGTTCTTGTACCTGGCCTGGATGGCCTTCATCTGCGGCTGCAGCCTCTGCATCTTCAGCGCCGATTTCTGGCTGGTGATGCGCAACGGCAGCAGCGCGATGTTGATAATGACCGTGAGGATGATGATTGACCATCCCCAGTTACGGACCCAGTGGTTGTAGGTCCACTTCAGCCACTGGAAGAGCGGGCGCGCGAAGAAACTAAAGTAGCCGAAGTCGACAACGTGTCGCAGGTCAGGGCCGCCGGGCTTGCCGTCGTCGAGTCGAGCCTGCACCGATTCCAATACGTCTACGACCTTCGGTCCGACAAAGAGCCGCTCGCTGGTAACACCCTTCGTATCGCCGACGGCTGCGCCCAGCACCTGATAAGTCTCGGTTTTGTTCGGGTCAGGATGCTCCGGGTCCTTCGGAACTGTAATCGCGTGATGCAACGTGACCAGAACCGCATCGCGCGGCAGGTCAGGCAGGAAGATAGCCGCAAAATACTGGTCCTGCACACCCGCCCAGCTCAGCGGACCGCGCAGAGTATTGCCTCCGCTGACCTTTTTGGCCTCAAGCCGAGTAACCTTACCCTCCGCCTCATATTCGACGCGGGCAGAAGCGTAGTTCGGACCGGTCACCTGATCGCCAAATGCGGCCGGCCAAACCGGGTACGCCTCGACGATCTTGCCGTCCTGGGTAACGGAGGTTTCTACATCGAGAACATAGCTCTCGTTGAAGTGAAAGCTTTTGTGAACTATGAGGCCGCTGTCGGAGTACTCATAAGTCAGCTCGGCCGGAGCGGTGATTGTGCCTTGGGAGCTGGGCACGTACAACGCTGAGTTCAGTTGCTCGCGCAGCTTGTCGTCATAGGTGAACAGGCCGAGCGGCAGACCGTACTGCGTAGCCGCCGCGTTAACCAGATCCAATGGCTGGCCCTGTTCGTTCTTGTACTTTTTCAGTACCCACGACTTGACCTGCCCGCCCTTGTTGGTAAAGACAATGCGGTACAGATCGTTCTCTACCACCGTTTCTACTTCGCCGGTCGCCGCTCTGTGTTCCGTTTTGGTCGCAGCCGTCGTCTGTTTCTGCGCCGCCTGCGCCGTCGGTGGCGCTTGCTCGGGCGGAGAGGTGGGCTTTTGCGGCTCCGCTGCTGAGTTCTGGGCCGCTGCGGGTTTGGCTTCCGGATTGGGCGGGCTCTTTGGCTTGTTCTTGAGAAGCAGGAACTGGCCTAGCAGAATGAGGGCAAAGGTGACGGCTAACACCAGCGTCATCCGGCTTGAGCCGCCAGAATCTTGTTGTGGATTGCGATACTCGGGCAAGTTCGTCCGTTCGTTGTCGACTGATGAAATTTCGCTTGGGACGTGCGCAGTTTTCTTCAAGACTTCGCGCCAGGGCACGACTTCAGTCGTGCCGGTGATCATCCCATATCTTTCATGCTCACCAGCGGACTTCAGTCCGCGAGGGAGCGCTCTCGAAAATTACGACTCTGGCCAGAAAGACGGCAGGGGCTAAAGCCCAACTCGCTAACAATGCGGATCGGCACGACTGAAGTCGTGCCCTGACACGAGGTTTTCTGCACCAAGCGCGCTGTAGGCGTTCTTCTTCCAAAACTTCTGCGGAACCGGGTCATATCCGGCATGTGCAAACGGATGGCAGCGCAACAGGCGTCCGCACGCGAGCATCACACCCGCCATGGCTCCATGCCGCTCGATCGCTTCCGCGGCGTATTCCGAGCAGGTCGGGACGAAACGGCAGGCGTGGGGCAGCGACGGCGATATCCACCGTTTGTAGGCGGACAACATTGCCTGTAAAGTCTGCCTCATTACCCCTCTGCCTTTGCTTCCCGTGCCCGCTGCATCGCCACTTTGAGACCGCGCTCCACCTCAGCGAGCAATTCGCCGAAAGGCAACTCCAAAACCGACTTCCGGGGATTGAAGACTACGTCCACCGGGGTATTCTCTCGCGGCCAAGCCAAGCGGATGGCTTCCCGCATTCTGCGCCTGATCCGGTTGCGTTCGACCGCGCCTCCCAGCATCTTTCCCACGGTCAAGCCTACTCGAACGAAGCACGCCGCAGGCGCCTCACCGGCGCCACGCCGCAGGAAAAACACGGTCATGTTCCCAGTGAACTGCCGGCGCCCTTGCTGATACACCTGCTGGAACTCAGAGTGCCGCAACAGGCGCTTCGTTTTGGGGAATGTACCGCCGGCCTCGGTCAAAACTCACGTCCATCCAAGGATTACCGGGAAATCCTAGGAATCTTGAACTGCTGAAATACGCGTCCGGCAACGGCATGGCGCCGGATTACTCGCGATGACCGGCCTGTACCGCAACGCGCTTGCGTCCTTTTGCACGCCGGCGGGACAAAACCGCGCGGCCGCTCTTGGTCTTCATACGAGAGCGAAATCCGTGCGTCTTTGAGCGGCGACGACGGTTGGGTTGGAATGTGCGCTTCGGCATTCGTAAACTGCGCTCCTCACTAGGGCAAAATGTCTCCAGGCAAAGCAAAAGTATACAAGGCAGCGCACCTTAGCGGCAACCTTCGCAATGCCGTGGCTCTCGCGATCTGAGTTCGTTCATTCGTGCGTGTGCGCTTGTCTGGCGAACATCCGAGAGCGAAGACCGCAGGACTCCGGAAGTGCCGAGTAATCACCAGGTGCGTGACTGCACATCACGTGCGGCACTCACCGCGCGTCCAAAAAAAATTTTCGTGCAGTAACTTTCCCGGAATCAATCATTCTCTCGCACCCTGCCTTCGCACTGGTGCACACCCCTATTGCGCACTTTTTTTTTCGTGCTAGTATCCCATGCAGCCACAGACAACCAAACGCACGCAACTGAGTGCTCGCTGCATATCTGGCAGCCCCGCATGGGTGGCGGATCTTTTCATTTTGCCTGATGTGTGGCGGACTACACGCTGTGGCATCGTGTGTTCGGCCCTGTTCCCTCTGAACTTTACTCCGATCGGTTGAGGCGCCTTTCGCCTCAGGTTTTGCTGCTATGGCTTCTATTGGAACGGTCACTCCTAATCCGTGGGTGCGTGTCCTTGACGCACTGGAAAAGAAAGTAAATCGCAGCTCCTACGAGGCTTGGCTCAAGCCGACTCGCTTTAGCCACTCGCAGGGCCCTGTCCTATTCGTGCGCGTCCCCAACCCTGAATTTTGCCATATCGGGGAAAAATGGGGAGATCTGATCAGTGAAGCCATCGACGACCTCGGTCTGGAATATCAGGACGTCGAATTCGTCACCGATCAGGAGAAGCACAACGCGGCCCCAAAGAACGGCGGTGAACCTGCCTCCGATGAGGGTGGTAGGGAACCTTCCGAGTCGGTCGCTGTTCGGCAACAGCGTTTCGACTGGGATGGAGCGGCGCAATTGAACCCCAAATACACCTTTGACGGCTTCGTTATCGGCGCCGGCAACCAATTCGCGCACGCTGCGTCGCGGGCGGTGGCGGAACGTCCCTCCAAAGCCTACAACCCGCTGTTTCTGTACGGCGGCGTGGGCATGGGCAAGACCCACCTGATGCAGGCGATCGGGCACGAGGTGAAGAAGCGTGAGCCCTCGATGGCCATCTCGTACGTATCCAGCGAGAAATTCACCAATGAGATGATCAATGCGCTGCGCTACAACAAGATGACCAGCTTCCGCGAGAAGTACCGCACGATGGACGTCCTGCTCATCGATGACATCCAGTTTCTGATTCACAAGGAGCGCACCCAGGAAGAGTTCTTCCATACCTTCAACGCGCTGCATGAGAATCTCAGACAGATTGTCATCGCCAGCGACCGTCCGCCAAAGGAGTTGGCGGAGATCGAAGACCGTTTGCGCAGCCGTTTTGAATGGGGGTTGATCGCCGACATTCAGCCGCCCGATCTGGAAACCAAAGTGGCGATTCTACAGAAGAAAGCGGAGTCAGAGCGCTTCCATCTGCCGACAGATGTAGCTCTCTACATTGCGTCCAACATCCGCAGCAACGTCCGTGAGCTCGAGGGCGCGCTTATCCGCCTGACCGCATACTTCTCCCTGACCGGCGGCGAACTCAATCTGCAGACAGCACAGGAAGTGCTGAAGAACATAATCGACTCTCAAGCCAAGAGAATCACGATTGATTCCATTCAGAGGGTTGTGTCGGAACAATTCGGTCTGCGGCCGGCAGAGATAAAGGCCAGGAACAACTCGCGCGTGATCGTATACCCGCGGCAGATTGCGATGTTCCTGGCAAAGCACCTGACAGACGCTTCCCTGCCGGAGATTGGACGCCAGTTTGGCGGCAAGCACCACACGACTGTCCTGCATTCTGTCGAGAAAATCGAAGAGGCACGCAAAGTCGACAAAGATTTGAACAGGCTGCTGAATAAACTGACGGAGACTTTGGGTGGATAAAACCGCGCTTGCGCGCGGTTTTTCAGTTTAGGGTGGGTTTTTCCTTCAGCCGACTTGTGGACTCTCTGTGCAAGGCTCTGCACATCGCCGCTGAATTCGCGTTGCGGCCTGACATGGCACAGATCACGCTGCTCTTGCGATCAGGTTCTCCAGACCCGCAAGCTGCGGCCAGCCTCAAGAAACGCTGTTTTGCTCCACTTTTCCACTTTTCCAGACGCTCTACTGTTACTACTGTTTTATTAGATTCTTATTTGATATAAGGAAATGCGTAGTCGCGGGCCGACACGCGAGGTAAACGGTGCAACACCGTTGCAGAAGCCACTCGCGGACCCCAGCGGCTTCCCAAAGGTGAAAATGATGGCTGCCGAAGCTACGGGAGCGGTTCAGGGAACGGCAATGGAAATCAGCGTAAGTAAATTTGAGTTGCTGAGAGAACTGACGGCCACGCAGGGAGTGGTCGAGCGCAAGACAACGATTCCCATCCTGTCGAACTTTCTGTTCGAAGCTGCCGACAACCGGCTGACCATCACCGCCACCGACCTCGACCTGAGCCTGCGCACCTCCTGTGCCGCCAAGGTAAAGAAGGAAGGCGCCTGCACCATTCCCGCGCGCAAGCTCTACGACTACGTCAAGCTGCTGCCCGACGGCGACATCGCGATAAAACTGCTAGAGAACCACTGGGTCAACATCCGCTCTGGCAGGTCGAACACGAAGATGGTCGGCATGGCGCGGGCGAACTTTCCCGGATTGCCGGCCTTCCCAACCGCAGGTGTGATGAAGGTTCCCGCGCAGACGCTGCGCAGCATGATCGGCCGGACGATCTTTGCCATCTCAAACGAGGAGTCGCGCTATACGCTGAATGGCGGCCTGATGGTGCTCAAACCGGAGTCAATCACCATGGTGGCGACCGACGGCCATCGCCTGGCGCACATCGAAAAAACCGGCGAGCAGTTTGAAGTCACCGGCGAAAACAAGACGCTCATTCCCAAGAAGGCGATGAGCGAGCTGTATTCGTTGCTGTCCGCCAAGGCGGACGAAGTGGACTTCATCGACTTTGCCAAAGACGAGTCGACGCTGTTCTTCCGCATCGGCGAGCGGCTGCTGACCTCACGCCAGTTGACCGGGCAGTTCCCCAACTACGAAGCGGTGTTGCCGCGTGAAAATACCAAGGCTGTTGTGGTCCACGGGGACGAGCTGAATACTGCGCTTCAGCGGGTAGCGCAGTTTGCCGATGAACGCTCGCGCGCCATCCGCCTGAAGCTCGACAAGAACGAGATCAAGATTTCGTCCTCCTCGACCGATGCCGGCGAGTCGGAGGACTCGATCGAAACCGCCTATACTGCCGATCCCATGACCATCGGCTTCAACTCGGAGTACCTGATCGATTTCCTGAAAGCCTCAAGCGCCGGCGATGTGCGGCTGGAATTCAAGGACGCCCAGTCCGCCGGCCAAATGCGCCCTGACGATAGCGGCGACGACGGCTTCAAGTACCGCTATGTCGTCATGCCGATGCGGATTTGAGAAGAAAGAGTCAGCTTTCAGCCGAAAGATCTCAGCTGAAGCCGGATACAAGTGTCCGGCGCTCCTTTTGCTTTGTCATTACGAGCGTAGCGAAGGATCTGTCCACTACCCGCACTACGAATAAGCAGTCTTTTGCTTACCCACGATTGTCTCGAAGGTGAAGCGGAAGCAGGTCCTTCGCTTACGGCTGATGGCTGATAGCTTGTTTACCCATTCGGACGGACGTACTTGGTCTTGCTGTTGGTTTTCAGCTTGAAGACTTCGCCGTTGATGCGCTTGTTGAGCTGGATATTGCTGTAGGTGGCCAGGCGGTAGTCGCCGGAGGGCTCCAGGAACTTCTGCTGTACGCTCACGCCGCGCGCGGGATCGATCCAGAGGGTGATGGTGGAGAACATGTTGTGGACCTTCTGCGATTTCGGCGTCAGCTCCAGCTTGCCGGCGCTTATGCCCTGCACGTCTTCCATGCCGGCGAACTTCACGTCGAAGGACTTCTCCAGGTCCTTGCCGCTGCCGCCGAAGCCCAACACCAGGAAGGTCTCAAACTCGGCCTTGTTCTTGCCCGCGCTGTACTCGGTGACCTGGTTGGCCTTGGGGATGTAAACCTGCACCACGCCACCTGTAAACAGCACGGACTTCTTATCGGGCGAGGTGATATCAGCCGCCATTTGCACGTCATCGCCCTGGCGGCGGAAGTACAAGGTGCCCTTCTGCAGATCGTGTTCGTTCACGACCATCTGATACTGGTCCCAGACGAAGTCGGTTTGGGCCGAGCGGAAGTTCGCCGCCGCGTTGTCCATCGAGCTGAGAATGGCTTCCAGATTCTGTGCGTGAGCGGCCGAGACCAGCAGCAGGCCAACCAGGGCGAGACCGAGGCTATGTTTCATGGGCATGACTTGAGAAAGTTAACACGGCGCCGGGATCTGGGTTGCATTCAGGTCCAGGCAGTGGTGATCAGTGATGGGCCCAAACCTGGTAGGCGACAATTTTGTGTTTGCTGTCGCGCACCGGTTGGTAGCGGTCGATGGTGAGCTCTCCGGAGATGGGTTCCAGTACGCGCAGCAATGACTCCCGGATTGCTTCGTCGCTGCCCTCCCGTACGGCAGCCGCGTCAACTTTGTACACGAATCCGTTGCCTTCCGGCCTGACCACAACTTCCGTCTGATGCGGTGAGCGCACCGTTGGTTTGTCGCCGAAGTTGATCGCCAGCGGCGCGAGAAAGGTGAAGGCCAGGATCAGCGAGACCATGATGTCGTACGGCACACTCCCGCGCGGATAGGTCCACCACAGGTAGCCGCCGAGGGTTTGGGAGAGCTTGGTCATTGCTGAATAGTGTAGAGACGCGAAGCATGCGGTGCAATCGCTGCTTCGCTCACACCCGCAACTCGACTACCGTCGCCCCAGCCCCTCCTTCGTTTTGCGGCGGCTCAGAAACCGTGGCGACGTGCGGATGCTGCTGCAGGAATTGCCGGATCGCCCTGCGCAGGATACCCATACCGCTGCCGTGCACCACGCGCACGCGGATCGCCCCAGCGAGGAACGCACGATCGACAAACTTTTCAACTGCCCGAGTAGCGTCGTCTACGGTTTGCCCGATTACGTTTATCTCCGTCGGCACGCTTTCATCCTCGTGCGCCAGCGCCACGCTGATGCCTCGCGCGCGTGCCGCCGAAACCGGATCGGCACCCGCCCTCACCAGGACGTCGGCAACATCGTCGCGCGCGACCTTCATTTTCATCGCGCCTACTACTACCTCGAAGGAATCGTCATCAAAGTGGCGCGTTACCTTGCCATCACGGCCCAGCGACTTGAGCCGCACCGTGTCCCCGACGAAGACCTGCTGGATTACATGCGGAGTCGCGTGACGATCGCCGGTGTCAGCGCCGGTGGTGTGGGCGACGACAGTAGAGTCGAACTGCTCGCGGAACTCGCGCCTCATCTTGGCAATGCGGCGCTCGGCATCCTTGGACAGCTTGAGCGACTGGGCACGGTCCTGCACGGCGTTGACCGTTTCCCGTGCACGGTATTCAAAGTCGCGCAGCACGCTCTCCAACTTCTTCTCCAGCTCGCGGACTTTTTCGCGCTGTTCCTTCTTGCCTTCCGCTGCCAGGTGATTGCGCTCACGCGCCAGCTCTTGCTCGCGATTGCGCAGCTCGACGCGTTCACGGTCAATTTCGCGCAGATCGGCGTGCAACCGGTCGAGGAAGCGCGCCACGTCCTGCGCCTGCGACGTGAGCCGCTCGCGCGCCTCGCTAACGATCTCGTCATTCAAGCCGATCTTCTGCGCGACGTTGATGCCCGCCGACGCGCCCGGCACGCCCATGCGCAGCTCATAGGTTGGGGCCAGAGTGCGCTCGTCAAATCCGACCGCAGCATTCAGCACGCCAGGGGTATTCGCGGCGTAGACCTTAAGCGCGGTGTGATGAGTCGAGACAATGCTCAGACACCCACGCCGGCGGAAGTAGTCGGCAATGGCAACAGCGAGGGCCGCGCCTTCTTCAGGATCGGTGGCCGATCCGAGCTCGTCGAGCAATACCAGCGAACGCTCCGTAGCTTCTTGCGAGATGCGATTGATGTTGGTGACGTGCGCCGAAAACGTCGACAGGTTCTGCTCAATCGACTGGTAATCGCCGATGTCGGCAAACACACCATCGAGAATCGGTAGCTCGGCCCGCTCTGCGGGTACGGGCACGCCGGCTTGAGCCATCAGCGCCAGCAATCCGATGGTCTTCAAGGCGACAGTCTTGCCGCCAGTATTCGGGCCGCTGATGACAACCTGGCGATGCCGGCCATCGATCTCGACAGTGATGGGAACCACTGTGCCGCCCTTCGGCTTGAGCGTGCGCTCCAGCAGCGGATGCCGGGCCTTGTGGAGGACTAGCGAATCGTGCGCCTGGCTTTCTTCGACAGGCCGGCCTGGCGGATCCAGAAAGCTCACGCCTACGCAGTCATACGCCTGCGCGAATCGCGCTTTGGCGAACTGAAGCTCCACTTCGCTCATGACGTCGACCGCGGCCGCGAGCAGGTCAGCATACTCGCCGATGCGCCCGGTCATCTCCAGCAGGATGCGGTGAATCTCTGCTTGCTCTTCTTCGTTCAGCCGAACCAGCTCGTTGTTCTGCTCGATAGTCTCCAGCGGCTCCACGAAGACCGTCTGTCCGCTGGAAGACGCCCCGTGCGCTACGCCTTGGACGCGCCGCCGTTGCTCGGTTTTCACCGGGATTACGAAGCGGTCGCCGCGAACCGTGATCAGCTCGTCCTGCACCGCACCGCCTTCGGAGAGCCGGCGCAGATACGCGCGCAAGGATTCCTGAATGCTGCGTTTCTGCTTTTCGATTTCCCGGCGGATGCGGGCCAGCGCGGGCGAGGCGCGGTCATCGAGAGTGCCGTCGGGCAGGATCTTGTTGCCGAAGTAATGCAACAGCGGAGCGAAGTCGGCCAGCTCCTGCGAGAGCGCGGTCATCTGCTGCCAGTTTTCTTTGATCTGTACCGTGGGATGCAGCACGATCTCGCGCCACTCGGCTGCACGGTCGGCCAGTAGAAGGACTTCCCGAATCTCGGCCAGCTCCAG
>Ga0335083_10011471_pt1 | contig 10636 bp, 8 predicted proteins | sample Lox_Sample_42_FD_206716 | JGI IMG/M metagenome (GOLD analysis project Ga0335083, IMG submission 206716) | Soil microbial communities from Loxahatchee National Wildlife Refuge, Florida, United States - Lox_Sample_4.2 | ecosystem: Environmental > Terrestrial > Soil > Wetlands | place: USA: Florida... | reverse complement strand
TTCAAGCGCGGCAAGCGCCTGTTCCTGGGCGTCACGGACCCCACCGACGAACACGCCATCGACGAGATCAAGTTCCAGACCGGCCTCGCCGTGGAAGCCATCGTCGTCGACGACGACAAGCTGCAGAAGATCATCGACAAGGCCATCGAGCAGGCCGATTCGGCCATGCCGGACCTCGGCGGCGACGACGGCGGCGAGCTCGACGCGCTCGAAGTCAGCGGCGGCGAGGAGGACCCCAACGCCGATGTCGGCCGCGACGATGTCGAAGACGCGCCCATCGTGCGTTTCGTCAACAAGGTGATGCTGGATGCGATCCGCCGCGGCGCCTCCGACATCCACTTCGAGCCGTTCGAGAAGATCTTCCGCGTGCGCCTGCGCATCGACGGCGTGTTGCGCGAGCTGGCCCAGCCGCCCGTGCAGCTGGCCGGCAAGATCTCGGCGCGCCTGAAGGTCATGAGCCGGCTGGACATCGCCGAGCGCCGCGTGCCGCAGGACGGCCGCATCAAGATGCGCCTGTCCAAGACCCGCGCCATCGATTTCCGCGTCAGCACCTGCCCGACGCTGTTCGGCGAGAAGATCGTGCTGCGTATCCTCGACCCGAGCTCGGCCATGCTCGGCATCGACGCGCTCGGCTACGAGCCGTTCCAGAAGGAAATCTACCTCAAGAACCTCGCCAAGCCGCAGGGCATGATCCTGGTCACCGGCCCCACGGGCTCGGGCAAGACCGTGTCGCTGTACACCGGCCTCAACATCCTGAACCGCGAAGACACCAACATCTCCACCGCCGAGGATCCGGCGGAAATCAACCTGCCCGGCGTGAACCAGGTGAACGTGAACCCGAAGGTCGGCCTGACCTTCGCCGCCGCGCTGCGCGCGTTCCTGCGCCAGGATCCCGACGTGGTCATGGTCGGCGAGGTGCGCGACCTCGAGACCGCCGAGATCGCCATCAAGGCCGCGCAGACCGGCCACCTCGTGCTCTCCACGCTGCACACCAACGATGCGCCGCAGACGCTCACGCGCCTGGTGGACATGGGCGTGAAGCCCTACGCCATCGCGACCTCGGTGTGCCTCATCATCGCGCAGCGCCTCGCGCGCCGGCTGTGCAACCACTGCAAGCAGCTCATCGACGTGCCGCCGGACGCGCTGCGCAAGGAAGGCTTCCAGGAAGCCGACATCGCCGCCGGCATCAAGATCTACGGCCCCAAGGGCTGTCAGAACTGCAACGAGGGCTACAAGGGCCGTCTCGGCATCTACCAGGTCATGCCGATCACCGATGCCATCGGCCGCATCATCATGAGCGGCGGCAACGCCATTGACATCGGCGACCAGGCCGCGAAGGAAGGCGTGTGGGACCTCAGGCGTTCGGGGCTGGAGAAGGTCCGGGCCGGACAGACCAGCCTTGAAGAAGTCAACAGCGTTACGATCGACTAGGAATCCTCAGCATGGCGCAATCATCCACGGCGATCCGGGCGATCAAGAAGGACATCGCCTTCAACTGGCAGGGCATGGACAAGAAGGGCCAGAAGATCAAAGGCCGCAGTCTTGCCCCCAGCGAACAGGCCCTGAAGGCCGACCTGCGCCGCCAGGGCGTGATCGCGACGCGCATCAGGAAGCAGTCCGCCGCGCTCAAGTCGGGCGGCAAGGTCAGGCCCGAGGACATCGCGATCTTCAGCCGCCAGCTGGCCACCATGCTGGCCGCGGGCATCCCGCTGGTGCAGGCGTTCGAGATCATCGGCGCGGGCCATGAAAAGCCTTCGGTGCAGAAGCTGATCCTCGACATCAAGAGCGAAGTCGAGGGCGGCAGCTCGCTGCACGAATCGCTGGCCAAGCACCCGCTGTATTTCGACGAGCTGTACGTGAACCTGGTGGCGGCCGGCGAACAGGCCGGTGCGCTGGAAACGCTGCTCGACAAGATCGCCACCTACAAGGAGAAGACCGAGGCGATCAAGAAGAAGGTCAAGAAGGCGCTGTTCTACCCCACCGCGGTGCTGGTGGTGGCGGTGATCGTCACCGTGATCCTGCTGATCTTCGTGATCCCGCAGTTCGAGAGCCTGTTCAAGGGCTTCGGCGCCGACCTGCCGGCGTTCACGCAGATGGTGGTCAACCTCTCGCGCTTCGTGCAGAGCGAGGGATGGATGCTGCTGATCGCCCTGGTGGTCATCGTCTACACATTCGTCTATTTCAAGAAGCGCTCCAAGGCCATGCAGCACTTCCTGGATCGGGCCGCACTCAAGGTGCCGGTGGTCGGTCCGATCCTGAACAAGGCCGCCATCGCGCGTTTCGCGCGCACGCTGTCGACCATGTTCTCGGCGGGCGTGCCGCTGGTGGAAGCGCTGCAATCGGTGGCGGGCGCCACCGGCAACATCCTCTATTCCGACGCGGTGCTCAAGATGCGCGATGAAGTGGCCACCGGCCAGCGCCTGCAGCGCGCGATGGAGAACACCGGCATGTTCCCCAACATGGTGGTGCAGATGATCGCGGTGGGCGAGGAATCCGGCTCGCTGGACGCCATGTCCGGCAAGGTCGCGACCTTCTACGAGGAAGACGTCGACAATGCGGTGGACAGCATGTCCAGCCTGCTCGAACCGCTGATCATGGCCATCCTGGGCGTGCTGGTCGGCGGCCTGGTGATCGCCATGTACCTGCCGATCTTCAAGCTCGGTTCCGTGGTCTGAAGCGCGGCCGTGGCGCTGCTGTTCGTACAAGCGCCACTGGCCTTCGTGGCGGTGGCGCTGCTGCTCGGCCTGCTGGTGGGCAGCTTCCTGAACGTCGTCATCTACCGCCTGCCCATCATGCTGGAGCGCGAGTGGCGCGCTGAATGCGCCACGCTCGCCAGCGACGAGGCCCATACACGCACCCTGCCCGCGGCGCTGGCCGGGGCCGACGCCGGGCCCGCCTTCAATCTCGTGACGCCACGCTCGGCCTGCCCGCACTGCCAGGCGCCGATCCGCGCCTGGCAGAACATCCCGGTGCTGAGCTGGCTGTGGCTGGGCGGCAAGTGCGCGAGCTGCAGGGCGCCGATCAGCGGCCGCTATCCCGTGGTGGAACTGGTCACGGGGCTGCTCACCGCGGCGGTGGCCTGGAAATTCGGCTTCGGCTGGACCGCGGCCTGCGGCATGCTCCTCACCTGGTTCCTCGTCGCCCTCACCGGCATCGACCTCGACCACAAGCTGCTGCCCGACACGCTCACGCTGCCGCTGATGTGGCTGGGGCTGCTGGCCAGCGTGGCGGGACTGGCCGCGCCGGGCGTGGTGTTGCCGGTCACCCCGCCGCAGTCCATCCTCGGCGCCGCCATCGGCTATGGCAGCCTGTGGAGCGTGTACCAGCTGTTCCGGCTCATCACCGGCAAGGAAGGCATGGGTTACGGCGATTTCAAGCTGCTGGCGGCGCTCGGCGCGTGGCTGGGCGTGGGCCTGCTGCTGCCCGTGGTGCTGATCTCGGCCACGGTGGGCGCGCTCACGGGCGTGCTGCTGATCCTCACTGGCCGCCAGGCGCGCGGACAGACCATGCCGTTCGGGCCTTACCTGGCCGCCGCGGGCTGGATCGCGCTGATGTGGGGGCCGGAACTGGTCACCGGCTACCTCGGCTACTTCCACCCCGTCCGCTGATGCCATGAGCCCGCGGCCGGCACCGCTGCGCGTAGGCCTCACCGGCGGCATCGCCAGCGGCAAATCCACCGTCGCGCGGCTGCTGGCCGATCGTGGCGTGCCCGTCATCGATCTCGACCAGGTGGCCCGCGAAGTGGTCGAGCCCGGCACGCCGCTGCTGGCGCGCGTGGCGGAACGTTTCGGCGCCGGCATCCTGCAGGCCGACGGCCAGCTCGATCGCCGCAAGCTGCGGCGGATCGTGTTCGCCGACCCGGCGGAGCGGCTGGCGCTGGAGGCGCTGCTGCATCCGGCGATCCTCGCGCGCACCGAAGAGCGTGCCGGCGCGATCCGGGACGCGCCCTACCTGGTGATCGTCCATCCGCTGCTGGTGGAGCACCAGGCAGCGGGCCGCTACGACCTGGTCGTGACGGTGGACAGCGAGGAGGCGCAGCAGCGCGCGCGCCTGCAGGCGCGCGACGGATCCGACGCCCGCGAAGTGGACGCCATGCTCGCCGCACAGACCTCGCGCGCGGCGCGCCGGGCCGTGGCGCAGGAGCTGATCCACAACACGGGGGATCTCGCCACGCTGCGCACGCAGGTGGACGCGCTGCACGCGCGGCTGCTCGAAGCGGCGCAGCGTCCGCGCGCAGCGCGCTGAATCCGCACCGCGGCTGCGCGGCCGGCGCTACTCCAGCGGCAATCCCGCGTTCTTCACCACCGGCCGCAACACGAAACTCGAGTCCACGCGCGCCACGCCCGGCAGCTTGGTGAGCACCGTGCTGTGCAGGCGCTCGAAATCGGCCGCGCTGCGCGCCACGACGCGCAGCACGTAGTCCGCCGCTCCGGTGGTGAGATAGCACTCGGTGACTTCGGGCACGGCCATCACCGCGCGCTCGAAGGCGCCGAGGTCGCGGTCGGTCTGCGCCTTGAGCGTGATGCGCACCATGAAGCTCACAGTGATGCCGACTTTCTGGGGATTGAGCAGCGCTGTGTAGCGCTCGATCACGCCTTCCTGTTCGAGCTGCTTCACGCGCCGCAGGCAGGCCGATTCGGACAGCCCCACCTGCAGCGCGAGCTCGGCGTTGGAGAGCTTGCCATCGCTCTGCAGCGCCGTGAGGATGCGGCGGGCGAGTTTGTCCATGCGTGGATTCTGCCACCATTTTATATTTCTACGCAATTATCTGCTGCTCTTGCGGCGCATTGCGCCCAGTTTCGCAGCTTTCTGCAGGGGTGCTGGAGCACACTGATGTTCCCAGCAGGCAGCAGCCCCGAGGTCCATCATGCGCATCGGCGTTCCCAAGGAGATCAAGAACCACGAATACCGCGTCGGCCTGGTACCCGAAGCGGTGCGCGAGCTCGTCAATGCCGGCCACCGGGTGCTGGTGGAACGTGCGGCCGGCGAAGGCATCGGCTGCAGCGATGCGGATTACATCGTCGCCGGCGCGGAACTGGCGGCCGATGCCGCCGCGGTGTTTGGCAACGCCGACCTGATCGTCAAGGTCAAGGAGCCGCAGCTCGTCGAATGCGCGCGGCTGCGCGCAGGCCAGGTGCTGTTCACGTACCTGCATCTCGCGGCGGACCGGCCGCAGGCCGAGGCGCTCATGAAATCGGGCGCCATCGCCATCGCGTACGAAACGGTGCTCGGCCCGGACCGGACGCTGCCGCTGCTGACGCCGATGAGCGAAGTGGCGGGCCGCATGTCGGTGCAGGTGGGCGCGCATTACCTGCAGAAGACGCAGGGCGGAAGCGGCGTGCTGCTGGGCGGCGTGCCGGGCGTGCGCGCCGCGCGCGTGGTGGTGATCGGCGGCGGCGTCGCGGGCACCCAGGCCATCGAGATGGCGCACGGCCTGCGCGCCGAAGTCACGGTGCTGGATCGCTCCATCAACCGCCTGCGCGAGCTGGAGAGCCAGTTCTCGGGCACGGTGCGCACGCTGTATTCCACGGCGCACGCCATCGAGTCCGCGGTGCGCGATGCGGACCTCGTGATCGGCGCGGTGCTGCTGCCGGGCGCGGCCGCACCCAAGCTGGTCACCGAGGACATGATCAGGAGCATGCGGACCGGTTCGGTGGTGGTGGACATCGCCATCGACCAGGGCGGCTGCTTCGCCACCAGCCGGCCCACGTCGCACGCCGACCCGGTGTTCGTGAAGCACGGCGTGATCCACTACTGCGTCACCAACATGCCGGGCGCGCTGTCGCGCACCTCGGCATTCGCGCTCAACAACGTCACCCTGCCTTACGTAAAAGCGCTGGCGGCCAAGGGCTGGAAGCGCGCCACGCAGGACGACCCGGGCCTCGCGGCCGGGCTCAACATCGTCGAAGGCAGCGTGGTGCACGAGGCGGTGGCCAGCGCACTGCAGGCGGCCTGATCCGGATTGGCCGCGGGCCGGGCGCGGCGCCCGGCCCGCGGCCAGCCGCATATCAGCGTTTACGGACGGCGCCGCGCTCAAGCACAATAGCCGGATGACCGCCGAAGCCGCCGCCAGCGGCCCCAGTGACGAGCCTGTCGTCTACGAGCAGCCGCTGAACGAGCGGATGCGCACTTTCCTGCGGCTCGATTTCCTCTACAACCAGGCGCTCTACCACAACAGCCAGCCCAGCCAGTGGGGCAGCCGCGCCGCGGTCAGCAGCCTGCTGGACATCCTGGCCATCACACTGCGCGGCGACCTGCGGAGCGATGTGCTCAAGGAACTCGAGCGCCATCTGGCCACGCTCGCCGAGCTGCAGCACCGCCCCGGCATCGATCTGCCGCGGCTGCAGGCGCTGCTCGCCAACCTCGCGCGCCTGCGCAATGAGCTCTCGGGCGCGGGCACGGGCTGGCTCGCGACGCTCCGGGACTCGGAATTCCTGGCCTCGATCAAGCACCGCAGCGCCATCCCGGGCGGCACCTGCGAATTCGACCTGCCGGATTACTCGTTCTGGCTCAGCCTTGCGCCGGAAGCGCGCACCCAGACCTTCGCCCGCTGGCTGGGCCTGTTGCGTCCCTTGTGTGATGCCATCGCCGAGCTGCTGTGGCTGACGCGCCAGAACGGCAAGGTGCGCGAGGAAACCGCCCGAAGCGGCGTGTTCAACATCACCTTCGACCGCGACACGCCCTACCAGCTGCTGCGCATCACGCTGCCGCCCGGCTCGAAGCTCTATCCCGAGATCAGCGGCAGCCACTACCGCTGCAGCATGCGGTTCCTGGAGTGGTCGGGGCTGGAGACGCGGGCGAAGCAGGCGGAAGAGGACATCGCTTTCACTTTGACCTGCTGTCCCTGAGTGCGCTGCGGCCTGGTGCGAAGCGGTTCGCGACAGCGCCAGAACCAGCGCCTAAAGCTGGATTTTCCCGCCGCCCGGAATGCCGCCGGCCCCCACGTCCGGCACCACGATCCGCGAAGCCGCCTCGCGCCGGTACTGCTTGGCCTCTTCGATGGCCTGCTCCAGCGCCGTCTGCACGGCGGCCGGGAATTTCGCGATGGCCTGTTCCAGCGTCGCGGCTTCGATGTCGAAGCCCAGCGGCAGCACGCCGCCCGGCGTCAGGAGCTGTGTCTGGCCGGAGTACAGCACCGTGCGTGATTTGTCTTCCGAACCGTCCGGCGCGACGGGCACCAGGCGCCGCAAGGTGCCGGCCTTGCGGTCGGTGAAGATTTCCTCGCGATAGAGGTCCTTCGCGTCGAGCTGCACGTCGGGCAATTGCTGATCCTGCGCCATCACACCACCTCTGCATTCAGAAAATCGATGATCGGTCCGTCCGCGGGCAGCAGCTCGGCCGCGCCCAGCGCCGCAGGCTCCACCCAGCGCAGCGCCTGCCCTTCCAGGCCACGGGGTTCGCCGTCGAAGCCCGCCACTTCGCGTACGCACAGCTGCACGCGCCGCTCCGGATAGTCGTGCACCAGCACCAGCAACTCGCGGCTGCCGCGCACCGTGATGCCCAGTTCCTCGGCCAGCTCGCGCACCAGCGCGTCGCTGTCCGATTCACCGCTCGCCACCTTGCCGCCGGGGAATTCCCAGTGGCCGGCCATATGTTTGCCCGGCGGCCGCTGCGCGATCAACACCCGGCCGCTGCCATCGCGCAGGATGCCGGCCACGACGCGCAGCGCAGCCGGCGCGGGCGCGGGCGGCACCGGCGCTACTGTTCCAGCGCCCCGTGGCACTGCTTGTACTTCTTGCCCGATCCGCACGGGCAGGGTTCATTGCGTCCGATCTTGCGATCGCCGCGCACGAAGGGCTCCAGCGCGCCCATCAACGGCGCACCCGCACCGCCCGCGGCACCGCCACCCGCCCTCTCGCCCGCGCCGACACCAACGGCGCCTTGCGCGCCACCCGCTGCGCCGCCTTCCGGCACGACTTCCGCACCCAGCGCCGACGCCGCTTCGGCGTGCTGCGCCTGCAATGCGCGCATCAGCCGTTCGCGCCGCTCCGCTTCCTCGCGGTCGATCTGCTCCTGGGTGCGCGCTTCGATGCGCGTGAGGATGGAGGCGGTCTCGAACTTGACGCGATCCAGCATGGCGGTGAACAGCTCGAAGGCTTCACGCTTGTATTCGTAGCGGAAATCCTTCTGCGCGTAGCCGCGCAGGTGGATGCCCTGGCGCAGGTAGTCCAGCGCCGCCAGGTGCTCGCGCCAGTGCTGGTCCAGCATGCGCAGCAGGATGTCGCGCTCCACCTGGCGCATGATCGGCGCGCCCGTGCGCTCCACCTTCGCCAGGTAGCCGCGCTTGACCGCGCCGATCAGGCCGTCGCGCAGCTTCTGTTGCTCGGTGGCCGGATCATCGCCCAGCAGTTCCCTGGGATCGACGGCGATATTGAAGTCCTTGAGCATCGCCTCGCGCAGCGCGTCGAAGTCCCACTGCTCGGAACTGGCGGTGGGCGCGACGTGCTGGTCGATGGTGCCGCCCACGGCGTCCTCGAACATGCCCAGGATGGCGTCGCTGAGGTCGTCGGTGCCGAGGATCTCGGTGCGCTGGTGGTAGATCACCTTGCGCTGGTCGTTGGCGACGTCGTCGAAGGTCAGCAGCTGCTTGCGGGCGTCGAAGTTGTGCGATTCGACCTTGCGCTGCGCCTTCTCGATCTGCTTGGAGAGCATGCCGCTCTCGATCACCTCGCCTTCCTTCATGCCGGCGAACTGCAGCAGCCGCTTGGTGCGATTCGGATCGCCGAAGATGCGCATCAGGTTGTCTTCCATCGACAGATAGAAGCGGCTCGAACCCGGATCGCCCTGGCGACCCGAGCGGCCGCGCAGCTGGTTGTCGATGCGCCGCGATTCGTGGCGCTCGGTGCCGATGATGTGCAGGCCACCGGCCTTGATGACCTGGTCGTGCTGCGACTGCCAGGCGGCGCGCGCCGCCTCGAGTTCGGCCGGATCGGGCGCGACGCCGGCCGCACCGGCGGTGGCTGCCGCGCCGCGGGCGGCAAATTCCGCCTCGACGTTGCCGCCCAGCACGATGTCGGTGCCGCGGCCCGCCATGTTGGTGGCGATGGTCACCGCGGCGGGACGGCCCGCCTGTGCCACGATCAGCGCCTCGCGCTCGTGCTGCTTGGCGTTGAGCACTTCGTGCGGGATCTTCTCCTTCTGCAGCAGCGAGGAGAGGAATTCCGAGGTCTCGATCGAGGTGGTGCCCACCAGCACCGGCTGCGAGCGCGCCACGCAGTCGCGGATGTCGGTGATGATGGCTTCGAACTTGTCCTTCTGCGAGAGGTAGACGAAGTCGGCGTTGTCCTTGCGGATCATCGGGCGGTGCGTCGGCACCACGACCACTTCCAGGCCGTAGACCTGCAGGAATTCCGGCGCCTCGGTGTCGGCCGTGCCGGTCATCCCGGAGAGCTTGCGGTACAGGCGGAAGTAGTTCTGGAACGTGATCGAGGCCACCGTCTGGTTTTCCTCGCGCACGTTGACGCCTTCCTTGGCCTCCACCGCCTGGTGCAGGCCGTCCGACCAGCGCCGGCCGATCATGGTGCGGCCCGTGAATTCGTCGACGATGATGACTTCGCCGTTGCGCACGATGTACTCGACGTCGCGCTTGTACAGCGCGTGGGCGCGCAGCGCGGCGTTGATGTGGTGCATGAGCCGCACGTTGGCGGCGTCGTACAGGCTCTCGCCCGCGCGCAGCAGGCCGCTGTCGACCATGAACTGCTCGATGCGTTCGTGTCCCAGCTCGGTGATGTGCACCTGCTTGCTCTTCTCGTCGGCCCAGTAGTCGCCGCCCACCGCGAGCGCGAAGCGCTGTTCCGGGGTCACCCGCTGCACCGAGCAGCCCAGCACGTCCACGCGCACCGCAGCGTTTTCGGCGGCGGCCGCACCCTCGGCCCGCTGCGCCTCCGCGGCGGACGATACCTCCAGGATGCTGGCCGGAACCGTGCGCGGGGCCGCGTCGCGCCACACTTCGAGCGTGACCTTGCCGCCCGCCTTCAGGCCACGCACGGCCGCGGCGAGGTCGGAGGGGCGCAGCAGCGGCTGGCCCTGGCACTTCAGGATCACATCGCCGGAGCGCAGTGCGCCGCCAAACGAACTGGCCACGTACAGGCCGCCTTCGACCGCCTCGTCGCTCGCCGCAGGCACCAGCCGCGGCACGAGCTGGTTCACGCGCAGGTAGATCTCGGTGCCCTCTTCCGCGGGGCCGGAGATGATCAGCGGCGTGCGCGCCTCGTCGATCAGGATCGAGTCGACCTCGTCGACGATGGCGTACACCAAGCCGCGCTGCACGCGGTCCTCGAGCCGGAATGCGAGGTTGTCGCGCAGGTAGTCGAAGCCGAATTCGTTGTTGGTGCCATAGGTGATGTCGCAGGCATAGGCCGCGCGCTTCTCCAGGGCATCCTGGTTGGAGTGGATCACGCCCACCGTCAGGCCGAGGAAGCGATACAGCGGGCCCATCCAGTCGGCGTCGCGCTGCGCCAGGTACTCGTTGACGGTCACCACATGCACGCCTTCGCCGGGCAGCGCATTGAGATAGGCCGGCAGGGTCGACATCAGCGTCTTGCCCTCGCCGGTGCGCATCTCGGAGATCTTGCCCTGGTGCAGTACCGCGCCGCCGATCAGCTGCACGTCGAAGTGGCGCATCTTCATCACACGC
>Ga0335083_10011470_pt1 | contig 10636 bp, 8 predicted proteins | sample Lox_Sample_42_FD_206716 | JGI IMG/M metagenome (GOLD analysis project Ga0335083, IMG submission 206716) | Soil microbial communities from Loxahatchee National Wildlife Refuge, Florida, United States - Lox_Sample_4.2 | ecosystem: Environmental > Terrestrial > Soil > Wetlands | place: USA: Florida... | reverse complement strand
ATTTGGATGACGTGCGCCACCAAGTTTATTCGTTTTCACCAGCGGGGCCCTTCGAACTCCGACTCTATGGCCACGACGAAAGTCGCACCGTGCAATTCCGCAACGTCGGCATCATCGCCGTCGGCTGCAACATCCACGATCAGATGACCGCGTTCATCGACGTGGTCGACACCCCTTACGCGGCAAAGACCGACGTCAATGGCGTCGCTGTGATTCCGGATGTGCCCGCGGGCGCGGCGACGCTGCGGGTTTGGCATCCGTACATGCGGGCGCCGGACAATCACGTGGACCGCGCCATTATCGTGCCGCACGAGGACACAACGCAAAGCTTCAGCGTGACCTTACGCCCGCCACCCGACCACCACAGCATGTACTGACATGTTTCGCCGCCTGCGCATCAAACTGACCGTGCTCTATGCCGGGCTGTTTTTCGCAGCCGTGTCGCTGATTTCATTTTCGGCTTATGTCGTCATCGCCAACAACGCCCAGCGCATGGTGCGCGAGGAATTGCAGGCCACAGGCACGGTATTCGACCGCTTGTGGCAAATGCGCGCCGAGCACCTGCAGGAAGGCGCGTCGATTTCCGCCAGCGATTACGGCTTTCGCGAAGCCATTGCCAGCAATGACGCGCCGACCATTGCTTCCGCCTTGGCCAATTTGCGCCGCAGGCTGGACGCCAATCTCGTCTTCCTGGTGACGCCGCGCGGCGAGATCATCAATGCGGGCGGCGCAGCCCCCTCGGAAGCTTCGCCGCAATTGCGCGCGGCGCTGGAAAATCAGATCGACACCGAAGACACCCCGACTGGGGTGCTGGTCTTCAATGGCGCGCCGCACCAGGCCGTGATCGAGCCCGTGATGGCGCCGGATCTTATTGGCTGGGTGGTCGTCGGCGAACGGCTCGACCGCGAAGAGATGCGCGCGCTCGAAGCTTTGTCGGCAATTCCCCTGCAAGCCTCGCCACTGGTGCGCGGTCAGCAAGGCTGGCGCTCCATGGATGAACAATTCAGCGCTCATGACGAAGCCGCGCTGCACAACTTCATCGACAATGCGTTGCGCGCAAATTCCGCGCGGCCGGATGTTCTCGACCTGAGTTCGGGCAGCGCCATCGCGCTGGTCAAACCGTTTCACTCGCTCGATGGCGTCGAGAGCGCACTCATTCTGCGCTATCCGCTCGCCGCGGCTTTGGCGCCTTACCAACCGTTGTTCACGAGCCTTCTGGGCATCGGATTCCTCGGGGTCGTCATGCTCGCGATCGGCAGCTGGCTGCTCGCGAGCGGCATCACCAAGCCAATCTCAACACTTGAAGCCGCGGCGCGCCGCCTACAGGCCGGCGAATACGAACCTGTTATCGTGCGCACCAAGGACGAACTTTCGCAATTGGCCAGTGGCTTCAACGCCATGGCAAGCGCGATCCAGGAACGCGAGCGCAAGATTACGCTGCTGGCTCTGCATGATTCAGAGACCACCCTGCCCAATCGTCTCGCCTTGGAGCGCAGCCTAGAATCCAGCATGGCAGGCGACGCGCAACTCTACATGGCGGCGATTGGCGTCGATCGCTTCGCGCATGTGCGCGGCGCCATCGGCTACGGGCACTCGAGCGATTTGGTCCGGCGTTTGGGCCTGCGCCTGGCGCGCCTGGCGCCCAGCGCGCCGATGGGACGTTTGTCGACGGACGTGCTCGGCCTCGCCTTCATGGCCGCCGATCGGGAAACCGCGCGGCGCCGTCTGCGCAAGCTTCAGGCGACGCTGGAGCAATCTGTCCCGCTGGACGGCCACATTGTCGACGTCGCCGTCACAATTGGTTGCGCTGTCGCCAAGCGCAAGGACGACAGCCCCGCAGCGTTTATCCAGCGCGCCAGCGTCGCGCTCGATCAGGCGCGCGCCGCCCACGCCAAGTCTGCGTTCTTCGACGAAGCTTCCTATGACGATCCCACCCGCAATCTCTCGCTGATGAGCGACATGCGCTTGGCGCTCGCGAACGGCGAGATGCAGCTTCACCATCAGCCCAAGCTCAATTACCGCACCAACACAATCGACGGCGTCGAATGTCTGGTGCGCTGGCGCCATCCGCGACGCGGCGCTATCGCCCCGGATACGTTTGTGCCAATGGCCGAGGATACGGGCCACATACGCGCCTTGACCGATTGGGTGCTGGCGCGCGCCATCGCTGACCAAAAGCAGCTGGCGGAATTCGGCCACGTCCTCACCTTCTCCGTCAACATTTCGGGGCGTTTGCTGGGAGACGAAGAGTTTGCGCAGGCCGCCTTACGCATGGCGAAGAAAGCGATCGGCCCGCTCTGCTTTGAGATCACAGAGACGGCGGTGATCGATAATCCGCAGATTGCGCTGGAGAATATCGAATTGTTCGCCAGCAACGGCATTCAAGTCGCTATTGACGATTACGGCTCAGGCCTGTCTTCGCTCGCCTATCTCAAGCAGATGCCGGCCCATGAGCTGAAGATTGACAAAGTCTTTATCGAAACCGTGGCCAGTAGCCAGCGCGACGCCTTGCTGGTGCGCTCCACCATCGAACTTGCACACGGCCTCGGCATGAAAGTAACGGCAGAGGGCGTTGAAACGCCGGCCGCATTCTCGCTGCTCCAGGCCATGGGTTGCGATATCGCGCAGGGCTACTTGGTCGGCCGGCCGATGCCGATCGACGCTTTGTTGACCATTTTGGCAGAACCTTCGGGCGGCGAATTACGGGATCGTATCCGAAAGGTTTAGAGGTGCGCCGGTTTTGGTTGGTTTTGAGCGTGGCTGCCGCGGGCGCCGCGAGCGCGACCAGCGCGCATGCCGACCTGTTTTCCGGCGATCAGCTCCGCGGCTTTATCGATCTCAAAACCGGGGTCGCCAACCGCGAGCACTCCTGGCTCGATGACGGCTACGGCAAGACCAGCTACAGCGGCGACGGCGGCGGCTTCGATGGTCAGGTCCAAGGCGACGCCATGCTGATCTGGCGTCCGCATTTGACCTGGACGCTCGACGGATTCTTGAGCCTACAAGCAAACTCACAGCTGCGCCCACAAGTCGATGTGGTGGAGTCCTATCTGAGCTACCGTGGCGAACCGACCAATGGCTGGCGCCTGAGCGGACGGCTCGGCTTGTTCTATCCGCCAGTCTCCCTTGAACATGACGGTCCCGGATGGACGACCACCAATACGATCACGCCCTCCGCGCTCAATTCGTGGGTTGGCGAAGAGGTGAAAGTCGCTGGCGCTGAGGCGACGCTACGCCATCGCATGGGCGATCAGCAGATTTCGACAACGCTTGCCCTGTTCGGCTACAACGATACGTCGGGCACGCTGCTGTACGCGCGCGGCTGGGCGATGGACGATGTGCTCGCCGGCGCCAGCAGCAGACTAGCTCTGCCGGATCGCCCAGGTGTCTATCAGGATTATACGCGCCCCACGGCAGAACTCGACAATCGCGCCGGCTATTATGCGCGCGTTGAGTACAAGCCAAGCGGACCGCTCACGCTCGATCTGCTTCACTATGACAACGCCGGAGACCGCAAGAGCGACACCCATTCCCTGACCGATTGGGAAACCCAGTTCACGAATATCGGCCTTCGCGCTGCGCTCGGGCCGGACACGCGCCTGCTGGCGCAGACGCTGTGGGGGCAAACGGTATGGGGCCAAGTCACGCCGATGGGCTATTGGGGCGATGTCGATTTCAACGCCAGCTATGTGCTTGTCGCGCACGACTTTGGCCGCAACACCGTCGCCGGGCGTCTGGACTATTTCCAAACCCATGACCGCAGCTTCGTCGCCACCGACAACAATAACGAGCATGGCTGGGCCGCGACCGCGGATTACCAGTTGCACATTACCCCGAAAATGACGCTCGCGTTCGAGGGCCTCTATCTCGACAGCAACCGCCCCGCCCGCGCTGCAACTGGCACTGACCCGCGGCAGGATCAAACCGTTGTGCAGTCCAAGCTGCATGTGGGCTTCTAGCTGCGGTCAAACTTGTCCCGCTTGCGAACCCCCAGCAGCAATCTTTGCTCAAGCCGCCGCCGCAGCGCCGCATAGTAGGCGTTGAGAAACTCAAAGTCGCTTTCCATCGGACTGCGCCGCCACTCGATCTTGCCGCGGATGCGTTCGGCCACAGCGTTCATCACGTCTCCGTCGCCGACCCGAAGCACCGACTCCAAAACCTGTAGCTCCTTGACCCCATAGACGTTGAGCTGGGCCTCGGTGAAGGCAAACCGCGGATCGACCTTTTGTTCGTTGGTGAGATCGGGCAGCAGCTTCTGCCTCGGCGTTTTGATCACCCAGGTGCCGGCGACCAGGTCGCCCGCGCGAAGCCGGTCTCGGTTGAACAATGGAAATAGTACGAAGACTGCGCACCAGATGACAGCGCACAGCACCATCCAGCCGCCCACATCGCCGCCGCTGAACATTGAGGCGAACAGCACGATGATGGGCAGATAAAGCTCGATTTCACGCATGGCGTTGCGCGCCACCACGGCGTCGATGCTCAACGCCCCGCCGTCGCGGGCCGCAACACGCAGACCCATGGCGCGCTTGCCCCACGTCGCTGCACGCGGGGTGCTTTCCATGATTGTGAAGTAGAAATTGCGCAGCAAAAAAAAGAACAACAGCCACACGATCCCGATAATCTCGCCGGCAAACTTCCCGCCTTCGTCCTCGAGATGCAGGCGGTTGAAAGCAATCATAGCCAGGATCAGCACAACGATGACAGTGCCCAGCATAATCGCCAGGTCGATCAACAGCGCCACCATACGTTCGCCAACGCTGGCGAGACGCACGCGCAGATCGACGCCTTCCGGCGTCACCAGGGACCGGGCTTGCGGATCGATGGTCGCGTCAGCCATCGCTCATCCTGCGCGGCAGATAGAAATAAAGCCCCCACAGCAGCGCGGTCGTTCCCGCGATGGCGTAGCGCGCCCAATCCTCGTTGATGAGCTGGCGACCGAAGCCCTCAAGCAAGCCGGCGACGAACAGCATAATGATGACGCCCAGCATCACCACCCCACCTTGGCGGCCCGCCCTGGCCGCTGCGGCGACACGCGACAAAGCGCCTGGAAAAGCAATCGCCCAGCCGATCCGCATGCCCGCGGCGCCGGAGAGCGTAATCGCGGAAAGCTCGGTGACACCGTGAATCAGCACCCAGCCGCCAAATTGGAATCCAAGTCCGTGCGAGGCGAACACCGCAGTTAAAGCGCCCAGAGTCAGGCCGTTGTCCAAAATGAGCATCGCGGTCGGCACGCAGAAGGCGAAGCCGAGCGCAAACGAAAACAGCGAGATGCCCGCGTTGTGGGTAAAAAGCCCAGTGGCGAATACGCTGAGGATCGAGGCGTCGTCGGGCTTTGAATAAAGAGCGTCGCGCAACATTTCCGTGGTCGCCGTTGGCGTTCGCCCTTCGGCCAGCGAGTCGGGCATGATCGAAGAGAACCACTCCGGATCGTGCAACACGAGGAAATAAGCTGCGACGGCCCCCGCCAACATCAGCAAAGCTGACACCAAAGTCTCGCGCCACATGCTTTGCACCGCGCGCGGCCAATCGTGGCCAAAGAACTTGCCGACGCGTTCGAGCAAAGTGGAGCGCGCACCGTAGACGAAAAAATAAGCGCGCGCGCAGAGCGCCTCCAGATACTCGATCAGGGCGGCGTCAAGGGAGGTCGCGCGCGCCACGGAAAGCGAAGACAACGCCGCGCGATAGAGGGATGGAATGGCGATCATATCTTCGTCGCTGAGGCCGCCCGTGCGTCCGCCTTCAGCCTTCTTCAAGAGCGCCTCCAGCCTGCGCCAGGACTCCTCCCTTTCCCGGCGAAACCGCAGCGAGCGTAAGGTGTCCTCCATCAAACGCGCTCCTGCCGACGCAAGAGATCGTAGGCGCGGATCAGTTCTGGCCCCAAGCGGTCGACGGGCGCTGTGACAATGTGAGCGCCCATCCGCCGCAACCGCGCCAACACGATGCTGCGTTCGCGCAGAAGCTGGTGTGCAATTACCGCGCGGGTGACGTCGTCGGTGGTTTGCGGGTCGGCGCCCTGCAAGCTTTCGAGCTCCTCATCGCGGAAGGCGACAAACACCACCATGTGGCGGCGCATCAAGCGCTGCAGGTTTTCCAACATCAGTTCGGCGCTGATGCTGTCGGCAAATTCGGTGAACACCACGACCATGGATCGGCGCTGCAGTCGCTCAGCCAATGTGGCGAGGCCAAGCGTGTAGTTGGTTTCTTCAACCGAGTAGTCAAACCGCGCCGTAATCAGCTTGAGCTGCGCGAACGCCCCACTCCCAGCAACAAAACCTGTTGCCAGATGCGGACGCGCATCGAACCCGAAAAAACTGACGCGGTCGCCGAGCTTCAGTCCGACATAGCTCAGCATCAAAGCCGCATTCAGCGCCCAGTCCACGCGCGGCGCGCCCTGCACCGGTTCGCACATGACGCGGCCTGTATCGATGGCGAACACAACCTGGTGGTTGCGCTCGGCGCGCACTTCCTTCGCAAGAAGCTTGGTGTGACGCGCTGTCTGCTTCCAGTCCAATAAACGCCGATCCATGCCGGGTTGAAATTCCGTCAAGGCGTCAAATTCCGAGCCATCGCCGCGATCGCGCAGCGGCTTCAGACCATGGATCATTGTCCTGGAAAACAGACGGTCGGCTTCTCGCTCAATGGCGCCTAGATCGGGCGCCACCGCAATCGTGGTGTCGAGCCGCTGCGCACGCTGGCGCCAAGCCAGCCCAAGGGGTCCGCGCCAACGCAAGAAGGCGCGCTCGATCTTGCCCTCGCCGCGGCGACGCGGCTCAAGCTCAAACGATACGGCACCGACTCCCTGCTCCAGCGCCGCTACGCATCGCTCCGGGCGCGCCGCGAGCAGCGCGTTGGTCTCCAGCATCACTTCGGTGCTTCGCGGACCCCGACGCGGTCCGAATACCAGGCCAATGTGCGCTGCGATGGGGCCCGCGCCAATTCCAGCCAGGCGCGGCGCTTCAGCTTGCAGTTCAAGCCGGCCGCCGCCTGCGGCAAGCGCGGAATCCACCAGGATCAGCGCAAAAACGGTGATCGCCCACGCGAGGCCGAGCGTCCACAAGCTTGGCGCCAACGCGGCAAACAGCATAGAGATCGGCGCGCCGAGCGCTGCCAACAAAATCGCACGGCCCGTGGGGGCGATCATCGCGGCGCTTCGGTCTGCGAGATGATGCTGGACAAGGCTGCGTCGGTGGTGCGCCCTTCGATCTCCGCCGCCGGCGACAGCAGGACGCGATGGCGCAGCGCCGGCAGAGCCAACGCCTTCACATCATCGGGGATGACGTAGTCACGGCCTTCAAGGGCGGCCCGCGCGCGTGCCCCGGCGGCTAACATCGCAGCTGCGCGCGGCGACGCGCCGAGTTCGAACGACGCCCCCTCCCGGGTGGCGCGGACGATGCGCACGACATAATCAACCACCTCGTCTGTAAGACGTGTTTGCGCCGCCGCCTCGCTCGCTGCGGCAATCTCCGCAGCGCTGGCGACTTTCTGCACGCCAAGGCTTATCGGGTCCGGCGCGCGGGTGCGCATACCGTGCTGCGCCACGATGCGTTTTTCTTCTTCGGCAGTTGGATAGGCCAGGACGTGTTTGAATAGAAAGCGATCCAGCTGGGCCTCGGGCAATGGATAGGCGCCCTGCTGCTCCACGGGATTCTGGGTGGCGATAACGATAAAGCGATCGCTGAGCGCGTGCCGCTTGCCGTCGAGCGTGACGCCCCGCTCCTGCATGGCCTCTAGAAGCGCCGCCTGCGTCTTCGGCGGGGTGCGGTTGATTTCGTCCGCCAAAAGCACGTCACAGAAGATCGGTCCTTTGGTCAGCGCAAAGGTATTGGTCTGAAAGTTGAACAGGTTTGAACCAAGAATATCGCCAGGCATCAGATCTGGCGTGAATTGAATACGGCCAAACTGCAGATCAAGCGCGTGGGAGAAGCATTGCGCAAGCAGCGTCTTGGCCGTACCCGGAGGCCCCTCCAGCAAGACGTGGCCGCCCGCAAACAAAGCCGTGAGCATCAAATTCACGGTGTCGGCCTGACCCACAACCGCCTTGCCGATCTCGACGCGAATCCTTTCCGCGAGAACGCGGAGTTCACCGAGTTGCACGAAGCATCTCCTCTTTCCATAAATTGAGCCGGCGCGCGGCCGCAAGCATTTGCCCCGGCGTTTGCGCGGCAGCAGCGTCTTTCGCCAATTCCGTGTAGCTAGATGACACGCGCTGCGCTGCACCGATCCGATCAAGCGCGGCGTCGACATCGGCGTTTTCGCTCCGCGTCAGCCCTAACAGCTCAACGACAGCTTCCTTGGTCAGCGCCGCGTAGCCTTTGCCCATTTTCGGTTCGCGCTTGGCCAGACGAATGAGCGCGGCGGAATTTTCCGCGAGCGCCTTTTTGCCGAGCGCGATGGCGCGCTGCTCCCGGGCCTGGGGGCCGGCGCGCGCAATCGAGCGCCACGCCAAGAGGGCCGCGGCGGCCAATAAGCTGAGAGTCACCGCGAGGAAGGGCGGCATGAGAGCCAGCCTCAGGATGCTGCGCTCGCGCGCAAAGCCGTTCAGCGTAACGTCGAAAGCGACCGGCTCATCGGCGTCGCGCAAAGCATTCAGGATCGCCAGGCCCGTGCGTGCAGTGTCGATATTTGCGACGCCCTGCGTATTCAGAAAATCTGGATCCGACAGGATATAAAAAGGACGGTCGCCGACACGCGCCAATATGGTGCGTCCGCCCTCGGTCTGGATCACAGGCGTGAGATCGCCGCCCACCAAAGTTTGCAAGCTGTCGATCGGCCCGGGCGTGAAGCGCGCATCGGCGCTGCCTATGCCGGCCGCGGGTGTGAAATGCATAACTGGACGCACCGGCGCGCCGGTGAGCCGCTCGATCTGGGTCTTCGGCGCGAGCTCGGAGATCATCGCGGCCGCAATCTCTGGAGGCAAAGCGCCACTGCGCAAAACCCACCCAGGATGGCCCGGCTTATCGCCAGCCTGCCATTTGGGAAGAATGATCAGCACACGCTGATTAGAGAGCGGCGCCAGGGTGTCGTCGTCCAGAGGCGATTCCGGCGCCAGCACGAAAAGCTGCGTGTGATTGATCTGATCGAGCGGCGTGCGACTGACCGTGACCGGCGTTCCCGTTCTTCGCGCCAGATCCACGGCTGCGGCGAAGCCAATGGAAGATTTTGACAGCGCATGAGCGCGCCCATCGTCGCCACTCATCAAGTCAGGCGCGAATGCGGAGAGCGTGAAGAACGCCGAGAACGAAAACACGCCGACGAGCAGCAGCGCAATCACGATCTTCACCGAGAAGACTTGGGTCTTCGAGGCCCGGGCCGGCGGAGCGATCGCGCTCATCGGGCAGCTCCGAAGACGAAGCTCTCATAAAGACCGCGGCATTCTTGGTATTGCTGCGCGCTGAGATCATGCCCGCCAAACAGACTAATCTCGACCGCCAGCGCGATGCGAGAAAACACATCGCGCGCCTGCGCTGAAAGCCGATCGATCCCTGCAATCTCGCGGCTGGTCATGGCGGCGGAAATGGAGATCGGAAAATTCCGCTCCATATCGTCGATGCTGCGGTGCAGGAGCACGCGCGCCGCCTCGCTATAATGGCCATCGCGCGCGAGACGATCGGCTTCTTCCAACAAGGCACGGGCGCGCGCTTGGGTCGGACGAACGTCTATGACCGGCGGCGGCTCGTCCTTCGCGCGCTTGGCGCCGCGCATCGGCAAACGCGCCAAAATTTCCCGCACCACGAGGAATATGAAAAGACCAACGAGGGCGATCACCCCGGCCCAGAATACCCATTGCAGAAAGGGGCCTAACAAACGCAGCAAATTGTCGAGCCAATCGAACGCATGCGGGTCCAATTTAGGCCGATTGACGTCCTCGAATTTGAACTGAAGCGAGCGGTCAGCGAGGACGGCTTTGTGCGCGGCCGTGAGGCTGTCGCCGCCCCCCGCCACAGCCGCCCCCTGCGCTGTTCCAGCCATTGCTCCCCTCGCAGCCGCCCCTTGCCGTTTTGCCAGACTGGCGCGCCTAGGTGCAACCAAGGAATGCGGTTGGGGACCAATTGCGGCGTCCACATACTTCGCTAGTGTCCTTCCAACCGTCCTCAATAGGCGGAGGGAGGGAATACATGCTTACGCGCCGCGCCTTAGTGCTTTCGTCGGCGGCGCTCGCCGCCGGAAGCGGCGCTACCTTTGCCGATCCGCTCGCCGCGCGACCAGCCCGCCGCGGCTTCGTCGGCGTGGATGGGCAACGCTTCGTCCTCAATGGCGCGACCTATCGCTATGCCGGCGCCAATATGTGGTACGGCGCCTACCTTGGCGCGGATGCGGCTTACGGCAATCGCGATCGGCTAAAGCGGGAACTGGATGCGCTTGTCGCGTTGGGCGTCAACAATGTGCGGGTGCTGGGATCGGGCGAAATCTCGCCCTTGAAGCATTCGCTCAATCCGGCATTCCGTGACCGCACGACCTATGACGAACACCTCCTCGCGGGGCTCGATTATCTGCTTGCGGAAATGGGCCAGCGCGACATGCGCGCCGTGATCTATCTCACCAATTTCTGGGAATGGTCCGGCGGGATGGTGACCTATCTCTATTGGACCAATGGTGGTCACTATATCGACATGAATGATCCGGCCCATCCTTG
>Ga0335083_10011469_pt1 | contig 10636 bp, 7 predicted proteins | sample Lox_Sample_42_FD_206716 | JGI IMG/M metagenome (GOLD analysis project Ga0335083, IMG submission 206716) | Soil microbial communities from Loxahatchee National Wildlife Refuge, Florida, United States - Lox_Sample_4.2 | ecosystem: Environmental > Terrestrial > Soil > Wetlands | place: USA: Florida... | reverse complement strand
CAGCGGCTCGACGATGTTGGTCGCGACGTAGTCGGCCATGTCGGCCGCCGACAGCTTGCCGTCGGTCGAGATGAAGCCGACCGCCATCAGGAAGCTCGCGTTCGCCTTCGTGACCACGATGCCCTGTTGCTGGACGATCGATGGCAGGAGCGGCGTCGCGTTCTGCAGTTTGTTCTGCACCTGCACCTGGGCGATGTCCGGGTCGGTGCCGCTCGCGAAGGTCAGCGTGACGTTCACGCCGCCGGAGGCATCGCTGACCGACGACATGTACAGCATGCCGTCGATGCCGGTCATGCTCTGCTCGATGATCTGCGTGACCGACTCTTCCACCGTCTGCGCCGACGCGCCCGGGTACGAGGCGGAGACCGTCACCGAGGGTGGTGCGATCGTCGGGTACTGAGAGATTGGCAGGCGCGCGATCGAAACCGCGCCGGCCAGCATGATCAGGATCGCGATCACCCACGCGAAGATGGGTCGGTCGATGAAGAAGCGTGACATTCCTCGGGCTCCGCCTATTTCGACGGCGCGCCGGCGGGAGGCGCCGGAGCGGCGGCCTCGGTGCCGCGCTCCGTGGGCTTCACGACAGCGCCCGGCCGGATCTTCTGCAGACCTTCGACGATCACGCGATCGCCGGCCTTGAGGCCAGCCTCGATCAGCCACTGGTCGCCCACGGTGCGTGAGGCGGTCACCTCGCGCAGCTCGACCTTGTCCTCGGCGCCAACCACGAGGGCAGTCGCGCTGCCTTTCGCATCGCGCGTGATGCCCTGCTGCGGCGCGAGCACGGCAGCGCTCAGAGAGCCTTCGTCAATGCGCGCGCTGACGAACATGCCCGGCAGCAGGCGGTTCTCGGGATTCGGGACGATCACGCGCACGACGAAGCTGCCGGTGCCGGGATCCACCGTCACGTCGGCGAACTGCAGGCGCCCGTCGTGCGCGTAGCGCGTGCCGTCCTCAAGCGTGATCGCGACCGGTGTCCCCGCGCCGCCCGCCTTCAGGCGACCGGAGCCGATACCGCTGCTCAGGCGCAGCCACTCGGCGCTCGATTGGCTGACCTCGACGTAGATCGGATCGAGCTGCTGCACGGTCGCGAGCGCCGTCGCCTGGTTCGCGACGACGAGGGCACCCGGCGTCACGCTCGACTTGCCGATGCGGCCGGAGATGGGCGAGGCGATCTTCGTGTACGCGAGGTTGACGCGCGCACTGTCGACGGCCGCCTTGGCCGCTGCCGCATCCGCATCCGCCTGCGCGAAGGCTGCGATCGCGTTTTCGTTGTCCTGCGTGCTGACGGCGCCGATCTTGATGAGCTCCGCGGAGCGTCCGGCGGCGAGGCGGGCCGATTCGAGTGTCGCGTTCGCCTTGGCGAGCGCGGCGACGCTGTTGTTGTACTGCGCGCGGTAGATCGCGTCATCGAGCTGGTAGAGCGTCTGGCCGCTCTTGACGGTGGCGCCTTCGACGAACAGCCGATCCTTGACGATGCCGTTCGCCTGCGGCCGCACGTCGGCCACCAGGAAGGCGCTGGTGCGTCCCGGAAGCTCGCGCGTCAGCGTGACGGGCTGGGACTTCAGGGTCACGACCGTGACCGGCACGACGCCGCCCTGCGGGTAGCCGCCGTGCTTGGAGCCGCACGCGGCCAGCGCGAACCCGGCCAGCAGGGTCAGTGCGATCTTGGAAGCAGAGAGGGGTCGGCGGAGGGCGCGCATCGAAATTCCTTCCTGACTAGGGATAGGCAACCGGCGCGCCGCCAATCCGCAGCGACCGTCCGTGGCCTGATCGGCTCGCGAGAGGGTCGCGGTCGTGCCTCTCGGCGGAGAGCATAGGTTCGCGGACCGCATCTTGACAACATGGTCTATATCTGTCAACAATGTCCAAATGGACGCCGTGGAAGTCACGAGCCCGCCGGCCTCCGCGGAAATGCGGCGGCGGCAGCTGCTGGAGGCCGCGCTCGCGGTGTTTGCGCGGCACGGCTATCGCAAGACGTCGATGGACGATGTGGCCCAGGCGGCCGGAGTCTCCCGTCAGGGACTCTATCTGCACTTTCCCACCAAGGAAGATCTCTTTCGTGCGGCCGTCCTGCACGCGTTGCGGCGCTCGCAGTCGGCCGTCGCACTCGCGCTGGCGACACCCGGGACGACGCTCGAGGACCGGCTCGTGCGGGCTTTCGACGAGTGGGTCGGCCAGTTCGTCGAAGCAGTCGGCTCGGACGTCGACGACCTCGTCGCCGTCTGCCAGACCTTGCTCGGGTCCGCCGTCGACGAGCAAAAGCGCATCTTCTGCGAGCGGGTCGCCGCGGCGCTCGACGATGCCGGACTCGCGCGCTCGTACGCGCGCGCCGGACTCTCGGCGGATGACCTCGCGACGACCCTGTGCGCAACCGCAGGGGGTCTCAAGGTCACCGAAACCACGCGCGCGGGGTTCGTCGCCGCGATGCGGCGTGCGATCCGCGCGCTCTGCCTGCCCCTCGCCGGGGACGCTTGAGGCGCCGGCCTACTTCGTGATGCTTGCCCCGGTGAGCCGGGCGACGGCGCCGAGTGTCGTCTGTGCCGCGTTGAGCCCGAGCCTGAAATCCGCGTCGCTGAAGGTTGCGAACACGTCGGTCGGCTGATGCCAGTGCGGGTCCCAGCCTGCACCGATCTCCCTGCCGCGCTCGTTCTCGCGGAGGCTGATCGCCGCAACCAGGTCCATGAACGGCGTGCTGTCGGTATTGGTCATGTGCGGTCCGACCGCGGCAGGGTAGTCGGTCGCGTAGCTCTCGTTCGCGGCGACGAACAGCCAGGCGAGCTTCTGCGCCGCGGGGGACTCCCTGGCCGTCTGCTGGAACTCGATGTTCACGTCGGCCTCGGGCCGCTGCTACTTCGCGACCGCGCCGTCCGCGTGCGGCATGCCGTGGTCGAAGAGCATCATGTCGTGCTGGATCATGCCGAGCCAGCGCGGCTCCGGATACTTCCCTGAACCGACCGGGTCCTCCTTCCCCTGCAACGCCGCGCGCTGCTCGACGTAGGCGCGGGCCCCGTTGAGTCCCGTCTCCTCGTTGTTCCAGAGGGCGAAGCGGATCGACCGCTCGGTGACCACCCCCGGTGCCGAGAATATTCGCGCGAGCTCCATGACGAGTGCCGTCCCGGACCCGTCGTCGTTGGCCGCCTCGCCCCAGCCGTGGCCGTCCATGTGGGCCGCAACGATGTACATTTCCTCGGGGTGTGTCCTGCCCACCTTGGTGCAGTACACCTCTTCGCGCTCGCCGTCGGTCGCCGGCTGGGCGTTGAGGGCGCGCAGCGCCTCGTCCGGCTGCAAGGCCGGGTCGGTGTTCACGCCGGTGTGCGCGCGCGTGCCGCGATAGCGCGCGCCACCCTGCGCCGCATCGGGGCCGCGAGCCGTGGGCGGGCCGCTCGGTGCGCGCGGCGCGCTCGAGGAGTACTCGTATTTGATGCGCGAAGTGTTGGCGCAGCCGTAGCTCTTGAGCTGAGCCTCGATCCAGTCGACCGCAGCGCGATTGCGGTCGGTGCCCTGGCGTCGATCTCCGAAGCGAGTGAGACCGCGAATGGTCGCCTTGTAGCGCTCGAGGTCGAGACGCCCGACGAGGGTCTTTACCGGGTCGGACGCCGGCGCGGCATCGGTCCCCTGCGCGCAGGCGAAGGCCGGTCCCATGCCTACGGCGAGCACGACCAGCGCGCGCGCTACCCAGCCGAATCCGGATCGTCGATCGCTCATGGAAGCAGCCTCCGGGCGCGAGAACATGACTTCAAGGGGCGCGGCGAGTTGGCGCGCCGCGAGTTGCATTCTAGTGCGCGGCCGGTGCCCGCGGTGCAGGTCCCGCCACGCGCAGCAGTAGCGCGTCGTGCGGCGCGACGGTGACCGTGAGGTAGCGCGGATTCTGCGGCGAGCGCGCCCAGACGTCTCGCATCGATGCGAAGCGAGCGATTCCGGCATCCGCGGCGGTGATCACGACCCCGGCGGACGTGGTGCCACGGTTGAAGACGGCGAGCGCAACCGATCCGTCGGCGAGCGGACGGGACCAGATCTCGCTCTCGCCATCCTTGCGGACGCGACGGCCGGCCTTGCCGAGGACGTCCTGGTCGATCGCGATGACTTCCGGATTCGTGAGGAGCCCGAGCGTGGCGGGGCTCATCGTGCGTACGTCGTGACCCATCAGGAGTGGTGCCGCGGACACGGCCCAGAGCGTCATGTGCGATCGATACTCTGCCTCGGTCATCGCGCCGTTGCCGATCTCCAGCATGTCGGGATCGTTCCAGCCGCCCGGCCCGGCGTCGGCCGGGTCGCCGTTGTGGTCGAATCCGATGCCGGCCATCGAGGCGTAGCTGTCGGTGATGTCGCCGGTCGTGCGCCAGAGATGCCCGCCGACGTCACGGCCCCAACGGCCCACGCGGTCCCGCCCGTATTGGCACAGGCTGAACACGATGGGGCGTCCGGTCGCGCGCAGCGCCTCGCCCATCTTCTGGTAGGCGGCCCTGACCTGAACAGCCGATCGGTAGATGCCTTCGCCGGAGCAGAGGTCGTACTTGAGGTAGTCGATCCCCCAGCTCGCCCAGGTGCGCGCGTCCTGCTCGACGTGCCCGTAACTGCCGGTGTAGCCCGCGCAGGTCCTGGGTCCCGGCGAGCTGTAGAGCCCGAGCTTGAGGCCGCGCGCATGCACGTAGTCGGCGAGGGCCTTCATGTCGGGAAAACGCGCATTGGGCGCCAGGACACCGTCGGACCCGCGTGCGCCCTGCCAGCCGTCGTCGATGTTGACGTACACGTAGCCGGCATCGCGAAGCCCCGATGTCACCAGGTGATCGGCGATCTCGCGGATCGTCGCGGCGTCGATCGCATCGGCGAACCGGTTCCAGCTGCTCCAGCCCATCGGTGGCGCGCGGGCGAGCCCGTCGTCCGGAAGTATCCTCGGCGCCGGGAGCGAGTCGAGTGCGAATGCAAGGCGCGTCGCGTCGGCCTCCTCGCCGCGCGTCGCAAACAGGTCGACGTGCTCCTCCCAGATGTCGCCGACCACGTGGAGCCGGCCATCCTCGAGCGTCGCCGTCCAGTTGCGCGGCGGCAGGCGCGGGTTGCCATTGTGGATGACGAAGCGGGCCCGGTTGCCCTGGATTTCCAGGTTCTGGAGCGGCATCGGGCCGTACCAGTCGGTGGTCATCTCGCCGGTGCGCGGCGACGTGACGCTGGAAATCCGCAGCATGCGGATGCCGGGAAACGCGGGCGAGGAACTGGCGACCCAGACCCCCGCCAGGTCGCCAGATGCTTCCGCAGCGTCGGCAACTCCGGCGAGGCAGATCGCCGCGGTTGCCGCGGCAAGTCGGCCACACAATCCTGCGATCGCCATGATTTCCCCGCGGCGACGTTCAGCCGAGCGGATTGGCTACTCGAGATCCGGGTAGGGCCCCTTGCCTTGCTCGGCGATGAACCGGTCGATCCGCGCCTCGAGCACCGGCATCGGGACGGAACCGAGCTCGAGGACGGTATCGTGGAACGCCCGCAGGTTGAACTTGCTGCCGAGGGCCTGCTCCGCCTTCGCGCGAACCTTCTCGATGGTCATCTCGCCGAGATAGTATGAGAGGGCCTGCGCGGGCCAGGCGATGTACCGGTCGACCTCGGTTTCGATCTCGTGATCCGCCAGCGCCGTATTGTCGTGCAGGAACTGCTGTGCCTGCGCGCGGGTCCAGCCCTTGGCGTGCACGCCCGTGTCCACGACGAGTCGCGCGGCGCGCCACATCTGGTAGGTCAGCATTCCGAAGCGAGAGTAGGGCGTTTCGTACATGCCCATCTCGATGCCGAGCTTTTCGCAGTAGAGCGCCCAGCCCTCGCCGTAGGCGGAGATGTAGACCTTCTGGCGGAACTCCGGCTGGTTCTTGTGCTCGAGCGCGATCGACATCTGGAACGCGTGCCCGGGCGCTGACTCGTGCAGCGTAAGTGCCGTCTGCACGTACAGCGGCCGCGACGGCAGGTCATACGTGTTTACAAGGTAGATGCCGGGACCGCCGCGACCGCCGGTATAGAACGGCGCGAGGTCGGGCGGGACGGGCTTGATCGCGAAGCGCGAGCGCGGCAGGTAGCCGAAGTAGTCCTTCGCCTTGCCGTCGAATTCCTTCGCGATCCAGGCGGCCCGCATCAGGAGCTCCTCGGCGGTCGTCGCGTAGAACTGCGGGTCGGTCCTCAGGAAGTGCAGGAACGCGGGAAATTCGCCGTTGAAGCCGCTCTCGTGCATCACGTTCAGCATCTCGGCGTGGATCTTCGCGACTTCAGCAAGTCCGATCTGGTGGATCTGCTCGGGCGTCAGGTCCAGTGTCGTGAACTCCTTGATCTTGGCTTGGTAGTACGCCTTGCCGTCCGGCAGATCCTCCGCCGCGAGGCTGCGGCGCAGCCCGGGCAGGTACTTGCCGCGCATGAACGCGAGCAACGCCGTGTGGGCTGGAACCACCGACTTCCTGATCGCCTCGACGCCCGCGGAACGGAGTTCCGCCTGCGTCGCGGCCGGTATCGTCGCTGGCATGTTCTTGAACGGCGCGTAGAAAGGGTTCTCCTCCGCGGTCGCGGGTTCCGTGATGTTGGTGATCGACCGGTCGCGGCCGATCAGGGTCACCGCGGGCGGCGTGAAGCCGCGCGCGAGCCCGGCGGCCATGTTCTCGGTCTGCTCGGCGAAATAGCGGGGGAACTCGTTCAGCTGGCTGATGTACTTCCTGTAGTCCTGTTCCGAGTGGAAGGTCTTGCGCGCCGTGCTCACGAGGCTCGACCAGAACGAGGAGTCGGCGTTCAGCGGCTTCTCGTAGTCCTTGAACTTCTGGCTGTTGATCAACGTCTCGATCTGCGCGCGATAGATCGCGTAGTTGATGCCTTCCTCGGCGGAAAGCTGCGCGGGTGGGATCGCCTGCAGCTGCGTCAGTACGTCGTTCCAGCACGCGAGCCGCATCTCCTGCGTCTTCAAGTCGACGTGTGGCAGGTGCGCGCTGATCCCGGCAGTCTCGTCGTCTTCCTCCTCGCCCCGGAACTCGGCTGCACGCCAGGCCCACTCCCGCGAGTAGAGCGCGCGAAAGCGCGCGTCCATCGCGCCGCCGGAGGTGTGCGCTGCCTGCGTGGCAGGCTTTGGCGGAGGCGGGCAGGGGGCCGCGACGAGGCCGGTCACGGGCGCGGTAGCCAGAGTGAGGGCGATGAAGACGGAGCGGACGCGCCGCGTGCGTGGCGCCGAGGATGGTGAGGTCATGCTGTACACCTTGCGAGTGCGATCCGGCCGAACTGACGGGGAGCCCCCGACGGCCGCACGACATTGTGGCCTTAATTCTTGCTGGCGTCGGGCTCGGTTCCCGCTCCGTCGCAGCATGCGATGATTAGCAGTCTTTGCGGCACGCATCAAGTGACCGGCTTGGCTCGGGACAGCCGAGTCGCGTCCGGACGCTTGCGAAGGACGGCCGTCATGTGGCTGGATGGCTCGGAAGCGGCGCCGGGGCGGCTGCCGCGCCGACGCAGAACAACGCAACGCGCCCTTACGGACAAACCGACGATGCAAGCCTTCCAGCAACTTGCCGTGACCCTGTCCGCCATCCTGGGTTCAGTCGCGGCCGTCGCCGAGGAAGCACCCGTGGTCGTGACCGCGACGCGCGAGGCGCAATCGAGCGCGGATCTTCCGGTTTCGGTCGACCGGATCGACAGCGCGACGATCGCGACCGGGCAGCTCAAGGTCAATCTCTCAGAGACGCTCGACCAGGTCCCCGGTGTGGTCGCGCAGAACCGGCAGAATTACGCCCAGGACCTGCAGTTGTCCGTGCGCGGCTTCGGTGCGCGCTCGAGCTTCGGCGTGCGTGGCGTGCGGCTATATGCCGACGGGATACCGGGAACGATGCCGGACGGCCAGGGCCAGTTCTCGCAGTTCGATCTCGGCTCGGCCGAGCGGATCGAGGTGCTGCGCGGACCCTTCTCGGCGCTCTACGGCAACTCCTCGGGCGGCGTGATCGCCATATTCACTCAGAACGGCGGCCCCGGCGAGAACGTCGAGGCGGACGTCGACGCCGGTAGCCTCGGCGTGCAGCGATACGCCCTCAAGGCCAGCGGCGCCGACCGGGACTTCGGCTACGTCGTCGATGCCAGCCACTTTGCGATCGACGGATACCGCGACCACAGCTCGGCCGAACGCAACAACTTCAACACGAAGGTCACCATCGATCTCGGTGCACGCTCGAAGCTGACGCTCGTTGGCAACGCGATCGAGACGCCGTTCGTGCAAGACGCGCTCGGGCTCACCCGGACGCAGTGGCTTGCCGATCCCGGGCAGGCGGGCACGAACGCGCTCGCCTACAACACACGAAAGTCGCTCCGCCAGGAGCAGGTCGGCGCGAGCCTCGCATCGGGCTTCGGCGAGAACGTTGATCTCGTCGCGACAACCTACGCGGGCCATCGCAAGACCGTCCAGTACCAGGCCATCCTCGCCTCGGCCGAACTCGCCCGCGCGACGCACCCGGGCGGTGTGATCGATCTCGGTCGCGACTACCGGGGGGCGGACGTGCACGGGACCGTGCGATCGAACGGCGCCGCCGGGGCTCTCACGCTGACGGGCGGCGTGAGCTACGACGCGCTCGAGGAGGCGCGGCGCGGATACCTCAACTTCATCGGCACGACGCTCGGCGTCGAGGGCGACCTCAGGCGCAACGAATCGAATCGCGTGCACGACCTCGACGAGTACCTTGAGGTCCAGTGGGAGCCGGATGCCCGCTGGCGCGCGATGGCGGGAGTCCGCAACAGCCTCGTCGACGTCAGCTCGACCAACCTGCTGGCATCCGGGACCGTCCCGCCGCTGAGCGGCGTCCGCTACGCGGCGACCAACCCCGTGGCCGGGATTACCTTGCGCGCGACGCCGGATTTGAACGCGTACGCGTCCTATGGGAAGGGCTTCGAGACGCCGACGCTGAATGACCTCGCGTATCGCTCGACGGACGGCAGCTTGCCCGGACTCAACCTCGGACTACGGCCTGCCCGCAGCGACAACTATGAAGTCGGCCTCAAGGCGCACGAGGGGGTCTTGTTCGGGACGATCGCGGCGTTCTACGTCAATACACGCAATGAACTCGCGGTGGCGACCAACTCGGGCGGTCGCTCCGTCTACCAGAATATCGATGGCACGCACCGCACCGGCGCGGAACTCGCTCTCGATGTACGCCCCGACGACCACTGGAGCGGCCGGCTCGCGTATACGTACCTGCGCGCAGTCACGACCTCGGCCTACGTGACGTGCGTGGGCATCCCGTGCGTTTCGGTGACCATCCCGGCGGGCAATCGCCTGCCGGCGGTACCGGCAAACTCCGTCTACGCGGGGATTACCTGGCAGGCGGCTCCCGACGCATTCTCGGTGACTGCCGAGCTGATTGGCCGCGCGCAGATCTACTTCGACGACCGGAACAGCGACGCGGCGCCCGGCTATTGGGTCGCGAATGCGCATGCGACCGTCCACCAGCGCGTCGGCCGCTGGCGCTTCAGTGAGACGGCGCGCATCGAAAATATCGGTGACCGGCGCTACGTGGGGACGGTCATCGTCAACGAGAGCAATTCGCGGTTTCTCGAACCGGCACCGGGCCGCACGTTCTACCTCGGCCTCGTAGCCGCCTTTGGCTCCTGAGCTGTCGCACGCCGCGGCGCTTACGGCCGCACGACGGCGGCTTCGTTCACGAAGGTGACGTTCAGCTTTGGCAGGCCGAGGCGGGCGGTCTGTTGGACCATCTGCTGGATGATCGCTGCGGCGCCCGGTCCCGCGGGGACGAGGCGCGGAATTCCGCTCGTCAGCAACCGGCTTCCGTAGCCCTCCTGGATCGGATGGAGCACAACCTCGGCCAGCTGGTTGTGCTCGAAGCGGCACTCGGCGATGACGCTTTCGAACGTGAACGCGTGCGCGAAGGATAGCTTGTTGAGCGGAGCCGTCAGGTCGTATTCCGTCGCCTTGCCGGGTTCGAACCAGGCACGCTCGAGCAGCGGGCGGTTGTTCTGGAAGAGGTCGTGCGACAGGAGTTCCTGGACGTCACTCCAGAAAAAGTTTCCAAGGCCGTAAAAGATCGGTCGATAGCCGCGCGCCGGAGACTTGTAGATCTCCATGGGACCGAGGTTGTGGTTGCCGGTGGCGACGAACACATCCGCGCCCGCGTCGATAGCGCCGTGCGAAAGTTCCTTGAGAAAGCGCGCCGCGCCGCGCGGCGCATCGTCGTCGTCACACCCCGTCGCGCATTCGTGCGAGTGGATAGAGACGATCACGAAGTCCGCGTTCTGGCGAGCCGCGCGAATACTCTGGTAGATCTCCTGCAGGTCCTCCGGGTCCATCGCGTACTCATACTCGAAGGACGCCGCCCGCCGAAACTTCTTGTCGAACAGCGACAGCGTCTCGGGCTCCGCCCGGCAGTTCTTCCCGTAGAGCGTACAGCTTAGGCTCGCGACCGACTTCATCGCAGCATCCGGTAGCGCAATCGTCATCGTCAGATGCAGAGCGCTGAGACCTGCCCGACCCGGGGTTGCGCCCTGCGCGGGCAGCGCGTCGGTGGTCGGCCGGAACGTCGAGGCCAGGGAGACGAGCGCAATCCGCCCGGAAGGGGTCTCAAGATACCGTGGCGCCCGGGCGAGTCCCCGATTCTCGCCGACGCCCGCATGAACGATCCCGGCATCG
>Ga0335083_10011467_pt1 | contig 10637 bp, 9 predicted proteins | sample Lox_Sample_42_FD_206716 | JGI IMG/M metagenome (GOLD analysis project Ga0335083, IMG submission 206716) | Soil microbial communities from Loxahatchee National Wildlife Refuge, Florida, United States - Lox_Sample_4.2 | ecosystem: Environmental > Terrestrial > Soil > Wetlands | place: USA: Florida... | reverse complement strand
CTGGCCGCTTTCACGATGTCCTCGGGCATTACGTGGTTGAGGGTACCGATCTGGTCTTCCTTTCCCCAACGTCCCCAATTCTTGAGTTTTTTCGTAGCTTCGGCGATCGCTTGCTTGCCGACCTTGATGTTCATGAAGTGCTTCCTTCCGGCTTTTTCGTGATTTCGCAGCGTCAAATTCGCTGCCCCCTATCGATGCAATATTGCGCAGAGCGTTGGTGTTTCATCAAGCGGGTGACGCATCGGCATTTTGACGTGGACGTAATGCTTGCGCATCATCCCGTCTGCAAGCGGACCAAACGCACAGTGAGGATCTTGATGAAACGCGCTCTGATCGCCGCCGCCACTGCCTTGATAACGGTCATATTCCCCGCCCACGCCACCAATATTGTAGACGAGTGGGCCAGCACGAAGGCGCCTCCAGCGCCTGAGCTCAAGGCGGTCACGGTGGATCCAAAGACCACTGCGCTGTTGATGCTCGACTTATGAATCAGAACTGCGGCAAACGTCCGCGCTGTCTTGATACGATTCCGGCCATGAAGAAGCTGCTTGCGGAAGCGCGCGCCCATAAGGTTGCGGTGGTCTATTCGATTATCGCGAACAGCACGCCGGCCGATGTGATCAAAGACGTGGCACCGCTAGCGGATGAACCACATGCCCCTGTCGGGCCCGGACAAATTCTTGCGTACCGACCTTGAGAAGATTATCAAGGATAAAGGGATCACCACGGTAATCGTGACCGGCACCGCGTCGAACGGTGCAGTGCTCTACACCGGCAGCGGCGCCGCATTTCGGGGGTTGAATGTGATTGTGCCCGTGGACGGCTTGTCGGCGGTCGACGCTTACGCCGACTACAGCACCGTTTTCACCTTTTTGAATGCGCCGCTCCTTTCGGCAAAGACCACCTTGACCAAGAGAGACATGATCAAGTTCTGGTCGTCTTTCCGGGCGTGTGGGGGAGGGAGTCACACTTTCCCCAGCGCGCGGAGGATCTTGTCTGGTGTGAATGGCATGTCGGTGAGAGGCTTCGCGCCAAGCGGGCGCAGCGCGTCGTTAATTGCGTTCATGATGGACGCTGGTGCGCCGGCGGTGCCCGCTTCGCCCGCGCCTTTGGCGCCAAGCTCGCTATCGGCAGTCGGTGAGACAACATGTCCGCATTCGATGTCGGGCATTTCTGCGGCCATCGGCACCAGATAGTCGGCCATGTTGCCATTAAGCAGTTGGCCACGCTCATCATAGAGACAGTGTTCGAATAGCGCTGCGCCAATGCCTTGCACAACGCCACCGCGGATCTGCTCATCGACAAGTTGCGGATTGATGATGGTGCCGCAATCTTCCACGCACCAGTGTTTTAAAAGCTTCACAAAACCGGTGTCGACATCGACTTCGAGATGGCTTGCCTGGATCCCGTTGGTGAAGGCGAAGGGCCATGCGCGCGGAACGTAGTGCCGCGTCGCCATCAGTTCGGCCTGGAAGCCTGGCGGCAGTGTGTCGGGGCGGAAGTAAGCGATGCGCGCCAGTTCGTCGAGCGGCAGACGCTCGGTACCTTTCGTTTTGTCCACGACAATGCCGTTTCGGATGTCGAGCTCATCCGGTTTGGCTTGCAGAATGCTTGCTGCCACCGCGAGAACATTTGCGCGCAGCGCCTTGCCGGCCTGCCAGGCTGCTTCGCCGCCAATGCCCGCCGCCCGCGAAGCCCAGGTGCCGCCGCCATAGGGCGTATTATCGGTATCGCCGGTGATCACGCGCACTTTGTCGATCGTGACGCCGAACGAGCTGGCGACGCATTGCGCCAGCACCGCTTCGGCGCCTTGGCCCTGTTCGGTGACGCCGGAGTGGATAATGATCGCACCTTGCGCGTCGAGCTTCGCGGTGGCGCCGTCCATGGCCGTGATCCGCGCACCGCCGACGCCGTAAAACGCGGCAGAAGGATTTGTCACCTCGATAAAACTGGCAAATCCGATGCCGCGATATACGCCTTTCTCGCGCAGTTTTTTCTGTTCGGCACGCAGGCCGGCATAGTTCATCATTGAGTCAAGATGAGCGAGTGCTTCGTGGTGCGAGAGAAGTTCGAATTTGAGGCCCGACGCCGATTGCGTTGGATAGGCATCGTCAGCGATCAGATTGCGACGCCGTAACTCGAGCGGGTCGATGCCGATCTTGGCTGCTGCAAGTTCGACAAGGCCTTCGGTCACCGCGACCGCAATCGGATGGCCGACCGCGCGGTACTGGCACATGACATTCTTGTTTTGAAACACCACGCGCGCCTGCGCCCGATAGTTCGGGCATTTATAAGGGCCGCCGACCAGATTGACGACCTGGTTGGCCTCGATGCCACTGGTACGCGGATAGACCGAATAGGGACCGATGCCGGTTAAATCGTCGATCTCGAAGGCGGTTATGGTGCCATCCTTACTGACGCCGATCTTTGCTTTGATACGGTGGTCGCGGGCGTGGATATCAGTGACGAAGCTTTCGATACGGTCGGCAACGAACTTTATGGGGCGCTTGAGCAGTTTCGACAAAGCCACCGTCGCCATCTCGTCGGCATAGGTGTGCACCTTGATGCCAAAGGAGCCTCCGACATCCTTGGTCAATACGCGAACCTGATGCTCGGCGATGCCGAGATGCTTGGCGAACAGGTTCTGCATCATATGTGGCGCCTGCGTGCCCTGATAAATGGTCATGCGCTGATCGCCTTCGTTCCAGTCGGCGACAATCGCGCGTGGCTCGTTGGTCACGCCAGTGTGTCGACCGAAACGGAAGGTGGTCTCCACGACCGCGTCGGCTTCAGCGAAGGCCTTGTCGACTGCACCGACATCCAACTTTCTTTCAAAGCAGAGATTGTCGCCGAGCGAGGCATGGATCACCGGTGTCTTGTCATCGAGGGCGGTTTCCGGATCGGTGACCGCTGGCAATTCCTCGTAGCTCACCTCGACCAGTTCACAGGCATCTTCGGCCTCAGCACGGGTGCGTGACACAACCGCGCAAACGGCCTCGCCTTGCCAGCAAGCACGTTCGATTGCGAGCGGAGCTTGTGGCGCGGATTTCAAGCCCTTGAGATGTGTAAGCACGCCAACCCAGGGCGTCATTACCTTTGCAAGTTCGGCGCCGGTCACCACCGCAATTACGCCAGGCGATTTTTTTGCTGACTCCGTATTGATTTTGACAATGCGTGCATGCGGGTGCGGCGACCGCACATAAGCAACGTGCGCCATTCGCGGTAAAGTCACGTCACTGACATATTGGCCACGGCCCTGTGTAAGCCTTTGCAAATTCGGACGCGACACCGAACGGCCGATATAAGAATTAGGCCGATCAAGCGTCGTGAGGACGGGCGGGGAATCGTCGGTAATCTTCATTGCGCTGCGAGCCTCATAAGAACCGGGTCGGCCACAAAATCGTGCGCCACATGTGTGCCGACGGGCTGTTATCGAGGCCGAGGCCTTCCTTGGGCTGTTTGAAATTGCGCCCGATAATATCGACGAAGTCGTCGAGATTGACCTTGGCGTTGGGGTCGAACGAATAGATGTCGTTTACGCAGATCAAGCGCGAGGTCATGTACCATTTGTGCGCTCGCGCACGTTTGTATTCCTCGACGATGTATGGCTCCGGCTGATAGTCCGGTCCAAACAGGACCTTGTAGAGGTCAGGATAGCCGTAGCCGACCGTTTCGTCGGGGAAGAATCGCAGAGCCTGATGCGTTTTCACTGCCCAGGCCACTTCCTCATCGACATACGGCTCGATCATCTGCGCGCCCCAATAGCCATGATCGCAGCGGATGAAGCTGACGATGGCGATGTCATGCAGCAGACACGCGAGGACCACCTTTTCCGGCTGGCCGCCCTTCAATGCGTGCGTGGCGCTTTGCAGCAGATGTGCGGTCGAGGCGAAACGATGACGGAAATAGTCCACCAGCGTCGGCTTCTTCGGCATCGCTGGAAGACGCGGGTCATCGCCCATCAGGAAGAACTTGCCGGGGTGCTTGGCGCGCATCTCCGGACTGGTATCCATTTTGACGTTGCCGTCCATCAAATGCGCGATGGTCGAGCGCGTAATGATGCGCTCCATCTCATGCATTTTTTCTTCTTCGAGTTCGTCGGCTCGTTCGGACATCGACAGTGGACGGGCGTGTTCATTCATGGCCTATCTCCCTTTCGCCCGAGCCTGTGCGACCGCTTCGACGGCATCGACGATGGCGTGATAGCCGGTACAACGGCAGTAGTTTCCGGACAAATGCTCACGAATTTCATCGCGTGCGGGCACGCCGCCGCGTTTGAGAAGGTCCTGGGCAGCGGCGATCATCCCGGGCGTGCAGTAGCCGCATTGGAGAGCATTTCGCTGTTCGAACGCGGTCTGCAAATCGGCTACCTCGCCGGAGTCGGACATCCCTTCGATCGTCTCAACCTTGGCGCCCTCGCATTGCACCGCCAACATCAGGCATCCGCGCACGATCTCGCCGTTGACCCGCACAGTGCACGCGCCGCACACGCCGTGTTCGCAACCGACATGGCTGCCTGTGAGGGCAAGATCCTCGCGCAGGAAATCGACCAACGTCTTGCGCGCCTCGACGCGCTCCTGCACGCGCTCTCCATTGACGGTCAGCGAAATATCGAAGGCGTTGCTCATCACCGCGCCTCCAGCAGCTGCTTTGCAACGCGGCGCAGTAGCACGCCGGCGAGGTGCTTTTTCACGGTGCCAGTCGCCTGGACGTCATCGTGCGGCGCAAGATCGAGCACGTTGACCGCGGCTTCGATGTCGCCGCTCGCCAGTGCCGCCTCGGCTTTCTTCGCACGCACGGGTGTATTGCCGACGCCAAAATAGGCCAGACGCACGTCGGAGAGACCTTTGCCCTTGGCACGGGCGCTTGCCGCAAGGCCCACGATGGCATAGTCGCCGTGGCGACGCGCCAGTTCAGAAAATCCCACGCGCGTGTCATTCGCGGCGGCCGGCACGCGGATCGCGGTGAGGACCTCTTGCTGTCCGAGCGCAGTCTCAAACAGGCCTTTGAAAAAATCCTGGGCTTTGATTGTACGTTTGCCTTTCGGTCCCGTTGCCTCGATCTCCCCGTCGAGCGCAAGCAGGCAGGCCGGCAATTCCGCCGCCGGGTCGGCGAAAGCGATTGAGCCTCCAAGGGTCCCGCGATTGCGAATTGCGGGATGACCGATATGCGGCATGGCGCGGGCAATCAGCGGCGCCTGCTGGGCGATAAGGTCTGACCGCTCCGCCTGGGCGTGTCGCGTAAGAGCGCCAATTTCGACAGCGCCGCCCTTCACTGCAATGCCATCGAGCCCGCCAAGACCGTTGATGTCGATGAGAAGACTTGGCGCGGATAACCGCATATTGAGTGTGGCGATCAGGCTTTGTCCGCCAGCGAGCAGTCGCGCATCGTTCTCGGCGAGCAGCACCACCGCTTCGTCGACCGACTGCGCTTTCTTGTATGCGAATGGCGCTGGCTTCACGTGTCCTCCCGGCTTTTGCTCATTGTGACCCGGAACGCGCGCAGGTCAATGCAGCCCGGGCTCTATGGAAGCCTATGCAACAATCCGTTTCACGATATCAATCGCGCGGCGCAACAGCGTTTCGGAAGCCTCCGGGGTGCGGAACGCTGCGTGCGCTGAGAGCGTCACGTTATCTAGTTTGGCCAGCGGATGATCCGGCGGTAACGGCTCGTTGTGGAAGACATCGAGCCCAGCGTGACGTATGTGGCCACTTTTGAGTGCCGCGATCAGCGCAGCTTCGTCGGCGAGCGCTCCGCGCGCTGTGTTTATGTATATGACGCCTTTCTTCATGCGTGCGATCCGGTCGGCAGATAGAAAGCCGCGCGTTTCGTCGCCGAGCGTTAGGTTCATCGAAACCACGTCGGCGCGGGCGAGCAGTGTTTCGATGTCGACCAGCGGTACGTCGATCTCGGCATGTCGGGTACGGTTCCAGCCGATTACGTTCATGCCCATGCCCTTGCCAATGCGCGCCACCTCCCGGCCTATACCGCCAAGCCCGATCACCCCCAGCGTCTTGCCGAGGAGCTGCACGCCTTCGTGCGGCGTCCACACACCGTTGCGCACCTCACGATCCATGCGGGCGAGGTCGCGTGCGCAGGCCCACAGCAGTGCGATGGAGTGCTCGGCCACCGCAGTGTCACCGTAACCCTTGATGATATGAACTTTAATGCCGCGTGCGTTCAGCTCATCGACATTCATGTAACTTGCCGGTCCAGTGCCCAGAAAAACGATGTGCTTGAGCTCGGGACATTGCGCCACCAATGGCGTCGGCATGTATGAGTGGTCGTCGATCGCAATATCATAACCACGAATAATTTGCGGCAACTCATCGCGCGCGAATGCTTTGCGATTGACATCGATTGGAGGATCATCGGGGCGAACGACCCTTTCCCACACTGGTGCCAGTTGGTCGTTGCAGTCGAGAAAAATGGATTTCATTGAGATCTCGTTTCGAACAACATTTTCGCATCCTACAACGGGGAAAGTCTAAAAAGGCGGGGGTCACAAGCGTTGACGGCGGGCGCGGCCCGGACTAGATGCACCGAGGCCGAGGAAGGGTAATGTAGCGGTGTAATGAGTAAAGAACATAAAGCCGTCTGCGTCATCGCCTGGCCCGCCGGCCATTCGCGCTCGCCGTTAATCCACAACTACTGGATCAAGCAGCACAAGCTCGATGCCGAGTACCGGCGCGAAGCAGTGTCGCCTGAGAGGTTTGTCGAATTCGTCAAAAATCTACGAGCAAATGGTTATATCGGCGCCAACATCACGGTGCCCCACAAAGAGACCGCCCTCAAATTGTCGGAGCCCGACGAGCGCGCACGTGCTGTCGGTGCCGCCAATACACTTTGGTATGGCGACGGCAAGCTGCGTTCGACCAATACCGATGTCGAGGGGTTCCTGGCCAATCTCGATGCGACGACGCCGGGATGGGATCGCGGGCTGTCGACCGCTGTGGTGCTCGGAGCCGGCGGTGGCGCGCGCGCGGTGATCTTTGCACTGCTCTCGCGCGAAGTCGGGCGCATCTATGTGATCAATCGCACGGAGGCACGCGCTAAAGCTCTTCAGAAAAAATTCGGTTCCAGCGTGCAGGTCGCTCGTTGGGAGGAAACCACCGGGTTGCTCGGCGGTGCCGGGCTTTTGGTCAACACCACGACGCTCGGGATGGTCGGGCAGCCGCCGCTTGAATTCAATCTACGCGCCCCTCCTTCACTCGTAGTCGCCGACCTGGTTTATGATCCCTTGGTGACCGGGTTGCTTGCCATGGCGCGCACGCGGGGCCTACGGACAGCTGATGGTCTCGGTATGCTGCTTCATCAGGCGGTTCGCGGCTTCGAGTTGTGGTTCGGTGTGCGGCCGGAGGTAACCGCGGAACTGCGGGCGCTGATTGAGGCTGATCTTCTCAAGAAAAAGTGAGGAATAAGCAGGTCGAAACGGGGTTATCCGCCTGATTAGGCTGGTCTAGTCGGAACCAGATTGGGAGGATGCTTGTAATGTCAAATATGACGCGTCGGGCGCTTGGCGCTGCCGCAATTGTCCTACTTTTCGCGACCGGCTCGTTCGCCCAACAGCCGGGCCGTATTCGCGGCCAGATCGAGAAAGTCGATGGCCCAATGCTGTCGCTGAAAACGCGCGACGGCACCATGCTGAATGTCAAGGTCGCTGATGACGCGCGCATTTCAGGCTTGGTCAAAGCCTCACTCGCGGACATCAAGAACGATTCATTCATCGGCATCGCCGGGATGCCGCAGTCTGACGAGAGCATCGAAGCATTTTCGATTCATATTTTCTTGCCGGCGCAGCGCGGAGTAGTGCCCGACCGGCACGGACCATGGGACGCGCGGCCGGGTAGTACAATGACTAATGCCTATGTGGAGAGCATGGTGCAGGCCAAGGATGGCGGGACATTGATGGTGAAGTACAAGGACGGCGAAAAGAAAATCGTGGTCACGCCGCAAACGATGATTGCCGCTGCTGCGCCTGGCAATAAAGACGAGCTCAAGGTGGGCGCTCAGATCATCATCTTTGGCTGGGACAAACAGCCGGACGGCTCGATACTGGCGAAGACGATGTACATCGGGCGCGGCGTAACGCCGGCGATGTAATGCTATGATCGCACGTGTCGTTTCCACATTTATTTTGCTGGCTCTTGTGGCCGGCGGAACATTGGCACAACAGCAAACATTGCGGGTTGTCGGCACCGTCGAAGGTTTTGATGGTCTGGTTCTGGCGGTAAAGTCTGACAAGTTAGGTGAGGTGAAGGTCAATCTCACCGCCGACGCTACGGTATTTGGTGTGGTCAAAGCCGCGCTCGCCGATGTGAAGCCGGGTTCCTACATCGGCGTCGGCGCAATGCCGCAGCCGGATGGAAGTCAGCGGGCAATCCAAGTGACGATTTTGGCAGAATCTCAGCGTGGACTGGGTGAGGGCCATCGACCTTGGGATGCGCGGCCGAACAGCACGATGACCAACGGCACCGTCGATCAGGCGGTGGCCAGCGTTGATGGCCAGGTGGTGATGGTTAAATACAAAGAGGGTGAAAAGAAAATTGTGGTTCCGCCTGATGCCGTGATCCTCGCTTATATGGCGGGTGATAAGAGCGAGCTTAAACTAGGCGCGCATATTGCCATTGTACGAGCGGTCAAGAAACCGGACGGTATGATGGAGACCAACCGCGTCAATGTCGGACGCGGCGAAGTGGTGCCGCAATAGCCCGCCGTGTTGGCGCGTGCGCCGAGCCGCGCGCCGGGACATCGAGATCGGAAACGAGTTCCGGCATGTCCCGCATCAACCGTACGAGACGGGTTTGGCGGCCGCCGGCAAGGCGGGCTTCGCGTTGATCTTCAATGGGCCGGCGCACTTCGTCGCAGCGCGACAGGCTGTCAATCTCGGCGCCGTGAGCGGCCAGCTGGGCAAGAAAGTGCGTAAGATCTTCTAACTGTTCGGCGACCACGTGAATAACACCGCTTTCTTCTTGCACGAGGCCGGTAACCGCTACATAGCGCGCGCCTAAGACCACCGGTCTTAGACGCTCGAATACTTTCGGCCACACAATGACATTGGCGATCGCGGTCTCGTCTTCGATGGTCATGAACACGACGCCATTGGCTGAGCCGGGTCGCTGGCGACAGGTCACCAGCCCTGAGATACGCGTGCGTGCGCCGGAGGCTGTGCGGCGTAGCGTATCGTTTTGCTTGATGCCGCGGACGCTAAGGTCAGAACGCAGGAATTGCGCCGGATGCGCGCGCAGCGACAGGTGCAGGAAACGATAGTCGTTAATGACTTCCTCGCCGATCGGCATCGGCGGCAGGCGCACGTCTGGTTCACGCGAGATGATGTGCACCGATGCGTCGCCGCCATCGATGGCAAATAACGGCAAATCGTCGTTGCGATCGCCGACCCGACCAAGCGCCTTGGCTGCCCATAGCGCTTCGCGGCGGGTGAGACCGAGCGAGCCGAACGCGTCGGCATCGGCCAACCGTTCCAGCACGCAAGGAGAGAGTCCGGTGCGTAACCATACGTCGCGCATGGAATCATAAGCAACATCGCGTTTTTCCGCGACCAGCTCGGCATCTTCCTCGCTCAGTCCTTTTATTTCGCGTAAGCCGAGACGCACTGCGTGTGCTGTCCGAACATCATCTCGCATCTCGCGATGCAGTTCGTGTAGCCGTTCGGCCGCGCGCGGACCCGGTTCAAGCGTCGAATCCCAGTGCGAGTGATTGATGTCCGGCGGCCGTACCTCGACACCGTGTTCACGCGCATCACGCACGATCTGCGCCGGCGCATAGAAACCCATTGGCTGTGCATTCAGGAGTGCGGCGGCGAAAACGTCCGGATAGCGGCATTTCAGCCAGGCTGATGCATAGACGAGAAGCGCGAAGCTTGCTGCGTGGCTTTCCGGAAAGCCGTATTCGCCGAAACCCTCGATCTGCTGGAAACAGCGCTCGGCGAAGCCACGCTCGTATCCATTGGTCAGCATTCCGTCGATCATCTTGCGCTGGAAAGTGCCGATGGTGCCCACGCGTTTGAACGTTGCCATGGCGCGACGCAATCGGTCGGCCTCCGAGGGCGTGAAACCGGCGGCAACGATGGCGATCTTCATCGCCTGCTCCTGGAAAAGCGGCACACCCAGGGTTTTCGACAACACCGCTTCCAGTTCTTTCGACGGATAAGTAACCGGTTCTTGCCCGCGGCGACGACGCAAATAAGGATGCACCATATCGCCCTGGATCGGGCCAGGCCGCACGATCGCTACCTCGATTACCAAATCATAGAAACTTTTCGGCTTCAGGCGCGGCAACATGGTCATCTGCGCGCGGCTTTCCACCTGGAAAACGCCAAGCGAGTCGGCGCGGCACAACATGCGATAGACGGCCGGGTCTTCAGGCGGAATGGTGGCAAGCGTGAGGTTGAATGTGTGTCCCGGATGCGGTGCGGCGCGAAGTGCTGCACCGCTGATCCGGGACCGTTCCATATACCGGTCGTCGTCAAGGTCCCGGGTCTGCAGCGCATCACTGCGTGCTGCGCTGCGCCCGGGATACGTACCGTCCATCGCGGCTTCGGGATAATGCTTCTCAATCAAATCGAGTGCCTTACGCAGGCAGGACAGCATGCCAAGACCGAGCACGTCGATTTTCAA
>Ga0335083_10011466_pt1 | contig 10637 bp, 11 predicted proteins | sample Lox_Sample_42_FD_206716 | JGI IMG/M metagenome (GOLD analysis project Ga0335083, IMG submission 206716) | Soil microbial communities from Loxahatchee National Wildlife Refuge, Florida, United States - Lox_Sample_4.2 | ecosystem: Environmental > Terrestrial > Soil > Wetlands | place: USA... | reverse complement strand
CGATGATCCCGGCGGACGTCCCGCGCGGCACTTCGGTTCCGGTAGTGATCATGGTGGGAACGGCGAGCAGCCAAAGCAACGTCACAGTCGCGATTCAGCCTTAGACGCTCGCACGGATTCGACCATCTCGCGGATCGCTCCGATAACCAGTTCGGGCTCGTCCAGGTGAATCCAATGACCGGAGTTTGCCGCGACGATGTGCCAGCCGCGCGCTGAGTTGCGCGTCATCGCTTCGCGCTCCGCCAGTTCCCCCGCGGAACAATGCCCGGCTGAGAGGACGGTCAACGGAATCTCGTGCGGCAGTACGATTTGGGCCGCCTCGGCCGAACTGCCGGGCAGCGCATCGAGTGCCGCTGCCAGCCCTTCGAAACTCTGCGGCAGGCACCAATGTGCTTGAATCATCGGCCAAACTTCGGGCGGCATCTTTCCGACTTCGCCCACGATTCTCGAAAGGAAAGATTCACCCGCGCCGCTGGTCAAGCGCGCGATTCCTTTCGGCACGCGCCGTGCGCCGCCGGTCAACAGCGCTAGCGCAACTCGCACCACGCCGATGCGCGCCAGCCCCGCACCGCGCCGCGCCAGCGCGATTCCTCGCCCCAGCATTCGCGACTGTTCGGGCGCTGGATGTAACCATTCGCCAGCTGCCAATGGATCCACCAAAACCAGGCCGGCCACTTCGTCCCGATGCTTGACGGCGTACATACTGACCAGCAATCCACCGAAGGAGTGGCCAACCAGAACATATGGCGTCGGAACACCTGCCGCAGCGAGCAGTGTGTGCAGCTCGTCAACCAATCGCGATGCCAGGCGGGGCGATTCGGCCTGATCGCTCCATCCCAACCCGGCCCGATCGTAAGCGCAGGCCAGCGTGAAACGCGCCACCTCGCTACGTATGTGCGTCCAATTCAGGCAAGACGCCGATATCCCCGATTCAAAAATCACTGCCGGCTGGCCGCGGCCGCTCTCGATCAAATGCAGACGCCGCCCGCCGATATCGATCATACGGCCAGGCGGCGGAAATCGCCGGCGATCCTGCCCTGCGCCGATCTCCTGATACACGATCCCGCATAGTACGAAGATTCCCAGGACAACGACGATCGCAATGGCGAGGGTCAAAAAGAAATGATATTACCAAGTAGGGGCCGCGGCCGTTCCGCGGCCCACTTCGAACAACATCACTAGCTAGCGCTCTTAGACACCGCTTCGTGACGCCGCGCTTTCCAAGCTTCTCGCCGGGCCTGTTGCAGTTCGCTCAGCTTCTGCTTCTGATCCGGACTCAAGGTCTGATACACCTTCGAAAAGGCCGAGCTACGGACGGCCATCAGTTGGCCAATCTCATTGCCCTCCGTCGCCGAAAGTTTCTGGATCTGGTCCGTGTTGCCGGACTGCACCGCGGCTTTGAGCGACTTGCGAGTTTCCATCAGTTGCTGCCGGATCGGCTTGGCCGACTCCCGCGCCTGCTGGAAAACCGTTTTGGCCTGGGCCTTCTGCGTATCATTCAGCACCTGCATGAGCGCCCCGTTCCGGCGAAAATGCCGTAGGTTGTGCGTCTCTGCCGCAAAGACAAGGCTGCTTGCCCCTAGTGCGGCCACCGCCGTAAAGGCGGCGAATTTCTTACTTAAGATCTGCATGGTTTGGTTCTCCTACTTCAACTGACGTAGCGCCGCCCGGAGGGTTTATCGCGATGCAGTAAAGTAGGGTAAAGCCTTGTAAGGCCCTCACCAGGCCGTTACGATGCTGATCGAGTATGTTCTCGCAGCGCTCGTCCCTGCATTTCCGGCATCAAGAGTCGCTGGAGCGCGTCCGCCTTCGTTCGTTGGTCCGGCGTCAAGGTCTTATAAACCTTTGCTACAGCCGTAGAGCGGATCGCCGCAAGTTGCCCGATTTCCTGACCCTCTACCGTGGCCAGCCGCTGAATCTGAGCGGTGTCGTCCGACCGGATCGCGGACTCCAGAGACTGCCGAGTGGTCCTGAGCTCCTGCTCAATCGGCATAGCCTTCTGGCGGGCTTGTTCAAATGCAGTTTGGGTCTCATCCTTTTGAGTAGGAGTCATTCCCAACACCGTCTCCGTGGAATTCACGAATGCCGGTGTCATGGCCGTACTCTTTTGAGCATGTGGCGCTACCGCGAACAGGCTGGCCGCGCTCAAGGCGGCGGCGCCCGCACATGCTGCGAGCTGATTTGGTATGAATTTCATAATAATCTCCTACTTGAATAGATGAGCGTCCGCCCGCGATGGATGAGGCGACCGTACTTGCGCGACAAGGTAACATCCGATACAGTGACAAGCGGGGGAAAGAATACATGGCATTTTGTGCTAACTGCGGCGCGCAGGTTGAGGGGCGCTTCTGCCAAAAGTGCGGTGCACCGGTCGCCGGCGGTGCCCCGACGGGCGGTGCATCCATGGGCGGTGCTCCGATGGGCGCCGGCATGCCAAGCGGTACGGCTCCACCCGAATACCAACCTCAAGTCGCGTCCGCGGGAATGAGCGATAACGCAGCGGGCGCCATTTGCTATCTGTTCGGCTTCATCACCGGAATCCTGTTCCTGGTGCTGGCGCCGTACAACCAGAACCGCACCGTGAAATTTCACGCCTTCCAGTCCATCTTCATGAGCCTGGCGTGGTTTGTGGTTTGGATCGGGGTTAGCATTTTCGGCTTCGTCCTCTACCACATCCCGATCCTCGGGGCCGTGATGATGGGCATTCTGTATTTCGCGCTCTGGGCCGGCGCGCTGATTCTCTGGCTGTACATGATGATCAAGACTTACAACGGCGCCAAAGTCGTGTTACCGGTTATCGGTCCCATGGCCGAAAAACAAGCGGGTGCGTAGGACTCGCGGCTTAGCGCAGACCCTTTTGCTTTAGATACGCGATCAACTCTGCCGGATCGTCGGTGATGATCGCGTCCACGCCGGCATCGATCAAGCGCTGCCAATCCTGTGGCGTGTCGGCGGTCCAGGGGACCACTTCGATATTGGCCGCGTGCGAGGCCTTGACTTGCTCGGGCGTCACCAGTTGGAAGGCCGGTGAGATGATGCCGGCTTCAGCTTCGCTCGCAATGTCGACAAACGGCCGCGCCGCTCCTTCCCACAAGGCTGCCAGCCGGATCCCGGGCGCCAGGCGCTTCATCGCGCGCAGCGTCCGGAAATCGAAGGACTGCACGATGGAACGCGATTCCAAATGATGCTTGCGGATCACCTCCAGCATCATCTTCGAAAAAACATCCGGCGGCGGCGTCAACTCGGGATGATCCGGGAAGCTCTTGGTCTCGATGTTGAACTGGACCGAGTTGCCCTTTGCGAGACTCAGCACTTCATCCAAAGTCGGGATGCGCGTGCCGGGAACGGGATGCTGTTTCGGGAAGTGCGGGTTTTTCAGCGCTCCGCAATCGTATTCCCGCAGCTCGGCCAGCGTCAGCTCATGAATCGCAATCCCAGGATGCGGACCGGTGCAGATTTCCTTATTGATATGCGGGTCATGAGAGATCACCAGCACGTTGTCTTTGGTGACGGCGACGTCCATCTCCAGGAAGTCCACCCCGATTCCGATGGCGTAGCGGAAGGCGGGAATGGTGTTCTCCGGATACATCGCGCGCGCGCCGCGATGTCCGTGAACCAGAATGCGGGAAGCAGCGTGCAGGGGCATAAATAGCAGCATTGCGGCGGCGCAGAAAACCAACCGCCAGTAGGCGCGGTTCATTGTCCCAGCTCGTCGGTTAGCGACGGCGTTTGGCTCGCCTCCGGTTCGGCGGTGGCCTGTTGCTCGGTCGCCACCGGCTCCGTGGGCGCCTGTTCAACCACTGGCTCGGCCGTCTGGACAGCAGCCGGGGCAGAAGCTTGCCCGTCACCGAGGGGGTGGGTCTCTTCCAGGTGCGCCTCGGGCTCGGCCGGCTCCGCCGCCGACAACGGAACCTCGCACTCGCAGCAATCGCTACAGCGCTTACAACGCTCGCAGCGATGATTCGCGCAGGCGTCCTTGGTGCAGAATACGCAAATATCCCTGGATGGCTCGCCGCAAATGCTGCACGTGAAGACCGCTATTTCCACCGTCATGAGCGCGTCATTTTCCTTTCTTGGGTGCGGGCTGGCTAAGCAGCATGCCGCGGCAACGCTGCGCCTCATGATCGGCCACCTGAAACTCCTGCTCCTTTTGAGCCGCCAGATCGCGCAGGTATTGGCTCAGCCGGTCGCGGTTGGTGCTGTTTTCGGTAACCAGGGATTGCGCCAGGTCCGCCAGTGCCGGGTTCTGGTATTTGCGGATACCCTCGATCAACGATCCCAGCGTCGATTCCATGGACTGCATTCGCAGATAGGTGTCCAAAGCCAGCGACAGCTTTTCCGGATCGCGAGAGAGCGCTTGGCTCGAAACGAGCAGGTAGCGCAGCTCGGCTTGGGCCGATTTCCCCTGGGCCACATAGGCTTCAGGCGCGCCTTTTGAAACCCACGTCTCCGGTTTGATCTGATCCATGACGGGTTTCAAATGTTGCGCCTGAGCGTCCAGACTGTCGAGCAGCTTCCGGACGTCCCACTCGGAGGAAACGCCGGCCGGCGGCGCCGCAGTCTGCGCCAGGGCGGGCAGCAGTGTCAGAAGAATGCAAGCAGCGAACTTCATGGTGGCCTTCCCTAATTAGTGTGGCACACATCATGAGCGCTCCGAAGCGCGGCCCGCAGTCGAGTGCGCGATTAGTGAATTGGCGGCGGCGGTGGAGCAGTGGGAGGCGGCGGTGGTGGAACGGAGGGCGGCGGAGTGGGTACGGTTTGGCCGCTGCCGCCTGGAATCCTGGTGATCGTGCCAAGCCCGGGTGTGCGGCTCTGGATGATCGCGACGCGCGCCGCATCCGCCATCGTGTGCAGAATGCGCCGCGCCAGCTCGTTCTTGTCAAACGTCTGCGAGATAGGCTCGTTCTTATAGACCTGGATCGATTCGCCTGCGTTCACGGTCCTGGTCACGCCCGGTTTCAAGGCATGCCGGACATCGACGGCGCCCTCTTCCACCGTGACCAGCGTGGTCTCATCGTCGTCATCCACGGCCACGTCGAAGGTGGTGCCGCGAACCGAGATCACCGCAGTCGGCGTCAAGACCCTGTTTGGGTTAGGTTGCCCACCCCATTTCTGGATGTGTATTTTCACCCTGCCCACGATCAAGTCCAAAAGATCTCGTAAATTGCCTGGATTCTTGCGGAAGATAACGTTCGAATTCGGATAGACCTCAAAGAAGCTTCCATCGGAAACTTGGAACTTCGCATAACCGTCTGCACCGGTGACGATGACCTGCTGGATCTGGACTTTGTCGCCAATGTTCAGAGCCCAAGGTTCGCCGTCGCGCAAAACGGAAACCTGTCCGTCCAACGTTATAACGTGGGCCGCGGCATCATTTGAGAGCGAGAGTGGCTGGGCTGAACACACTATACCGCTGATGGCTAATAGCCCTGTGATTACGCCCGCTACTCTCATTCGGCACATAAAGAAATACATCGGTCTGGCCGATGCCAGTCTATAGTACTATGCGGATTTCCGGTACCCGAAGCTCCCTAAAAGACTCAGAACACAGTCTACCATCAAAAGTGCTCAGCAAGAAGATATCCTTTGGTTTCTTTGAGGAAAACGCCCTTAGATTCGGAGTTATTGGAAGGCTCCAAAGGCGAAACGGGTTACAATAAGACTCGATCTATGTGTCGGAGGGCCACAATCCGGCTCGTTAGCGCGGCCAGCATACTGCTGAGTGTTCTAACCCTCCCGGCCCAGAACCTGGGAGTGGACTGGCGCCACATCGGTAACTCCGCGATGGAGTTAGGCTTACCATCGGTGGCCACGGGTCCTGTTAACCGGGTCTGGTACTCGGCGGACGGCTCGGTTTTGTATGCCCGAAGCTATAGCGGGCGCACTTATCAGACCGCCGATTTCGAGCGCTGGACTCGGGTCAGCGATCCGCGCATTGGACCGCCGGCGCAAGCCAATCCCGCTACGGCAACGTTACCCGAGGCCGGCCTCAAGCTGGCCCAGGCCTCATCGACAGGGCGAATATATGCAGCCGGGCGCGATGTTTATCGCTCCGAGGATGGCGGTGTTTCCTGGGCCAATCTCACGGACTTCCAGGGAGTCTCGATCTTAGGCGGGGGCTTGGCGGATACGGCCGCCTCGCCGCGCGATCCAGATGAGGTCACGGTAGCATCGTCCAACGGCGTGTGGCGATCGGTGGACGGGGGATTGACCTGGACCGGGCTTAACGAATTCCTACCCAATCTTCCGGCGGGCCGTTTATTGGCGGTACCGGCGGGAACGCACGGCGTACGGCTTTCAGTGGCTGCCGGCACGGCGGAAATCGAATGGGCGCCGGGTGAGAAGACCGCCTGGAAACCGCTCGAGCCGTCCGAGGTACAGCGCGATGAAAACCTCAAGTCGGCGCTGTCGCAGGTTTTGAACCGCACGGTGACGGCGATTGAGACCGCCAAGGATTTCATTTACGCGGGCGATTCCGAAGGACGGCTGCAGGTGTCCTCCGACGGCGGAAAGTCGTGGGGCACGCCATTTCGCGTGACGCGCGATTCGGGGCCCGTCCAAGCGATCTGGGTGGATCGCAACGATCCACGCGTGGCCGTGGCGGCGTTGGGCGCGCGCACGGATATTTCTCAAGATCAAGCGCGGCCGGCTTATGTAGTTCGCAGCATGAACGGCGGAATATTCTGGGACGACATTACCTCCAATCTTCCCGATAACGCGGTGGCGCATGGCGTGACGGCCGATCGCGCCTCCGGGGCGATTTATGTGGCGACGGACGCGGGCGTCTTTTTCACCGTGACGGATCTGGCCGCGGCCGGCAGCGCCACGGCTTGGACCTCGCTCGCTCAGAACCTTCCCGCGGTATCGGCCAGCGATGTTCGACTGGACGCGGGCGCCAATCAAATTTACGCGGCGCTGGACGGATACGGAGTGTATGTTGCGATCGCGCCGCATCGTTTGCGCGAGGCGCGTGTGGTCAGCGCGGCGGACTTGACTTCGCGGCCGGCGGCTCCCGGTGCGCTGCTCAGCGTGCTGGGAACCCGGGTGCAATCGGCCACCAGCGCCGACATTGCCGTGCCGGTTCTGGATGCCTCCGAGGCGTCTTCTCAGATCCAGGTTCCCTTTGAGGCCAAAGGCAACACGGTGGCGTTGTCGCTGAGCGCGGCCGCGGGACAGTTCACTGTCGGGCTTCCGCTCCAAGCGGTGTCGCCGGCGATTTTTGTCGATTCCGAAGGTGCGCCTCTGATCCTGGACGCCTCCAGTGGCGTATTGCTGGATTCGAGCAAGCCCGCGCACGCTAACGGGCGCGTGCAGGTGCTCGCGACGGGATTGGGCCAAGTGACACCGGACTGGCCCACTGGTCTGGCTGCGCCGCTCAACGATCCGCCGCGCGTTGTGGCTCAAGTTCGAGCGTATCTGGACGGCGCGCCCGTGGAGGTTAAGCAGGCCACGCTGGCGCCAGGATACGTTGGTTTCTATCTGGTCGAAATTCAAATGCCGCGCATTACCAATGCCGGGTCCTCCGATCTGGTTCTCGAAGCGGAGGGACAGCAAAGCAACCACGTGCGCCTCTACGTGCAGCAGTAGGATGGCCGGGCCTCAAGCGATGAGGACTGAAATCTGATGCTACCCACTTCCTGGCGTCGGCTGCTTAGCCTGATCCGCATCCTGTTGGCGATGAGTTGCCTGGCGACGCAGCTCATCTCATCCAGCTTCATCTGGACCAATTCGGTCATCCTGTTTGCCGTCTACACCGCGTACGCTTGCGTGGCGCTGTTCTGGCGCAGCCTGGAGGATTGGGGCTATCCCACGCTGGCGCTTTTCGTAGATTTCTCGTTCTTCTTCCTGGCGGCGGCTAGCGGCGGCGCCTACAGTTATTGGGTCAGTTCCGTTTTCTACGCGTATGTGCTGCTGGCCGCTGTGACGCTGCACAAATGGTGGAAGACTCTGATTGTGGCGACTGCGGCCATCGCGCTGCTGTACGCGATTCCCACTCTGCGCGGCGCCGAAATGCTGCGGCCGGCGCTGATCGCGGCTGGAATCCTGGGTTGCGTGCTGGCCATCCAGCGCGAGTATTTGGAAGAGCGGCTCTCCAATGCATCGCGCCAGACCGTGCTCTACCGCTACGACGCCGAACGCGCCCGCGAAGCCGAGCGGCAGCGCATCGCGGCCGATTTTCACGATGGGCCGCTGCAGAGCTTCATCAGTTTCCAGATGCGGCTGGAGATTATCCGCAAGCTGCTGCTGCGCGATCAAACGGCGGCCACCGAGGAGCTGTTGCAGTTACAGGAGCTATGCAAGGCCCAGGTCAACGAGCTGCGCAGCTTCGTTCGTAGCATGCGGCCGGTGGATGTGGAAGGCAGCCTGACCGCTACGCTGCGGCGCGTGGTGGAGCAGTTCCAGAAGGACAGCGGTATACCCACTACCTTCGTCAGCGCGGAGTTTTTGGAGCCGGCCGAGCCGGAAGTCTCGCTCGAGCTGCTGCAGATTGTGCGCGAAGCGCTCTACAACGTGCAAAAACATTCCAAGGCTACGCGCGTCGCGGTGAGCATCGCAAAGTCCGATAACGCGCTGGAGATCGCCATTGAGGACAACGGCGGCGGGTTCCCGTTCAGCGGCAAGTATACGCTGGATGAGCTGGAGCTGTTGCGCCTGGGACCGATGAGCATCAAGCGGCGCGTGCGCACTCTGGGCGGCGAGATGACGCTCGATTCCAAGCCGGGCCAGGGTGCGGGCCTGAAGATCCGGCTGGCCACGTGAGGCCGTCGGCGGTTTTTTTAGCGAGCTTAGTTCTTAGCGCGTGCGGGCACTATCAAGACTTCACTCTCCCCCAGCAACCCGGCGGGCCTGACGTCGCGTGGCGCTGGGAAGCTCGGGCCGATCCGGTTTTGACGCGCGGCGGCGCCGGGGACTGGGATTCGTCGGATGTACTGAATCCGTCGGTGATCCGGCAGGGCGAGGCTTACTACAATTTCTACTCCGGCTTCGATGGCCAGACCTGGCATACCGGTTTGGCGGTGTCGGCGGACGGCATCACGTGGCGCAAGGAAGGCAAACTGCTTTCGCCCGATCCGCAGACTTGGGAAGGCGGCTATTGGGCCACCAATGGGTCGGCGCTGGCCAATGCGAACGCGATTCTGTACTACTATCAGGCTGGGCAGCCGCCTCGAATCGGACTGGCGCGCTCGACCAATGGGCATCAATGGGAACGGCACGGTCCGCCGGTGCTTCCGCCTGGACCGCGCGGGGCTTGGGATGAGCGGGGCGTCGGCGATCCGTATGTGATTCGCATCGGCGCGCGTTACTACATGTATTACTTGGGGCAGGATCGCGCGCGGCGGCAGCGGCTGGGCGTGGCGCAGTCCGATGACGGCATCACGTGGTACAAGCTGCGCCGCAACCCGATATTAGAACTCGGCGCGTACGGCGCGTTTGACGAGAGTGGGTTGGGCGAGCCCGCGGTGTGGGCCTCGAATGGTTATTACTGGATGCTTTATACGGGGCGCGACCGCAGCGAAGCTCGGCGGCTCGGCATGGCTCGTTCGCGGAACGGCGTGGATTGGGAAAAGCTCCCCGAGGTTTTTGCGGGCGATCGGCCCTGGGATTCGAAGGTCGTGTGCGATCCCACGGTGCTGATCGAAAACGGCCGCGTGCGGGTCTGGTTCGGCGGCGGCGACGTGGCGGCGCCGGATCACGGTATCCACGGCCAAATCGGCCTGGCAGAAATCCGGGGACAGTACACTCATTCCCCGATTTCCGGTGGCGCGCAAGAAATCCGGGGACAGTATACTCATTCCCCAATTTCGCGGGTCTCCCCTATGATTCCAAAGGGGCGGAATGTTCTCCGGCACGGATCGGAGAAAATTGGGGATTGAGTGTACTGTCCCCGGATTTATGAAGATCGGGATTACCTGTTATCCAACTTACGGAGGCAGTGGAATTGTGGCTACGGAGCTGGGGCTGGAGCTGGCCAACCGCGGGCACGAGGTTCATTTCATCTCCTACGCCAATCCGATCCGGCTGGACCCCGGCACGCCGCGCATCGAATATCACGAAGTGGAGGTTTCCACTTATCCGCTGTTTCAATACCCTCCCTACTGCCTGGCACTGGCTTCGCGCATGGCTGAAGTGGCGGAAGACTACGGGCTGGATTTGCTGCACGTGCATTACGCGATTCCGCACTCGATCGCCGCGCTGCTGGCCCAGCAAATGGTGGCCCCACGAAAACGTCTGCCGTTCATCACCACGCTGCACGGCACCGACATCACGCTGGTGGGCGCTGACCATTCTTATTTCCCCATCACCAAATTTTCAATCGAGAAATCGAACGGCATCACCAGTATCAGCGACGACCTGCGCCGCCACACTTACGAGGTATTCGGCGTCGCGAATGAGATCCGCGTGATCCATAATTTCGTGAACATCGACGTATATCGACCCGCCGCTCAACGCCCGGCCGCAGAAAAGCGCCTGATGCACATTTCTAATTTCCGTCCCGTGAAGCGCGTGCTGGATTGCGTGCGCATCCTGGCCGAAGTGCTGAAGCAGACGCCCGCGCATCTCTACATGGTGGGCGACGGACCGGACCGGCCGGAGGCGCATCGGCTGGCGCGCGAGCTACAAATCGACAAGCACGT
>Ga0335083_10011464_pt1 | contig 10638 bp, 8 predicted proteins | sample Lox_Sample_42_FD_206716 | JGI IMG/M metagenome (GOLD analysis project Ga0335083, IMG submission 206716) | Soil microbial communities from Loxahatchee National Wildlife Refuge, Florida, United States - Lox_Sample_4.2 | ecosystem: Environmental > Terrestrial > Soil > Wetlands | place: USA: Florida... | reverse complement strand
GGATTCGCAATCCTTGCGCGGCGACATTCCTGGCGGCCACACCAAGAACCTGTTCGTCAAGGACAAGAAGGGGCGGCTCTTCCTGCTAGTGCTCGGGGAGGAGACGGCGGTCGACCTCAAGCGCGTGCATGAGAAGGTTGGCGCGCAAGGCAGGGTTTCCTTTGGTTCCGCCGAACTCTTGGAGGAAGTCTGGGGCGTCAAGCCCGGCGCCGTGACGCCTTTCGGGGCGATCAAGGACAAGGAGGGCCGCGTCTCGGTCGTTCTGGACGAGGCGATGATGCGCCATGAGCGCCTGAACTTCCATCCGCTGGTCAATACTCGCACCACGGGGATCGCCAGCGCCGACCTCGTCAAGTTTCTGCGCGCGACGGGCCACGAACCGCTGATCGTGGCCCTTGGGCAGGAGCACGCGCGGGTTGAATAAGGCGGCTTTGACCTCCAAATAGGCCGCGAAAATCACTACTGGCGGGGGCCGCATCGTGCGGAGTTGAAAAAATGGCGAATGTCGAAGCAGCGACCATGACGAAACCGGCGCAGCCGGTGAAGGACGTGACGACCGCGTCGTTCCGGACCGACGTGCTTGTCGCGTCGCAACGACAGCCGGTGCTGGTCGACTTCTGGGCGCCCTGGTGCGGGCCGTGCAAGCAGCTCGCGCCGGCGCTTGAAAAGGCGGTCAAGGACGCCGGGGGCAAGGTGACGCTCGTCAAGATGAACATCGACGAGCACCCGCAGATCGCCTCCCAGCTCGGCATCCAGTCGATTCCGGCCGTCATCGCCTTCGACAAGGGGCAGCCGGCCGACGGCTTCGTGGGCGCGTTGCCCGAGAGCCAGATCCGCGGCTTCATCGAGCGGCTCGTCGGCCCGATCAAGGGCGCGACGGCGGAGCTTCTTGCCGAGGCCGAGGAAGCCGCCGCGCACGGGGACGCTGCGGGCGCGGCCGCGATCTATGCTGAAATTCTGAGCGAGGACCCGGCCGACCCCATGGCGATCGGCGGCCTCGCTAAACTTCAGGTCGCGGCCGGCCAGCTCGAGCAGGCAAAAGCTCTTCTTCAAACCGCTCCCGCGCCTGGGCCCGGACGAGAGCAAGACTCTGCCATCGCCGCCGCGTGGGCGGCGCTGCGATTGGCCGAGCAGACGTCAAACGTGGGCGAGCTGGCGCCCCTTGAGCAGGCCGTCGCGGCCGGGCCCAATAATCTTCAGGCGCGCTTCGACTTGGCGCTTGCGCTTTCGGCGAAAGGCGACCGCGAGGGCGCGGCCCACCAGCTGCTCGAAATCATCAAGCGGGACCGCAAGTGGAACGACGAAGCCGCCCGCAAGCAGCTCTTGCAGCTGTTCGAGGCTTGGGGCCTTATGGATCCGGCGAGCGTCGCCGCCCGTAGAAAGTTGTCGGCCATTTGGTTCTAGCGGGGGAAGTCGGAACCGTCGGGCGTCGGGGCTGATTAAGCTGTGCGGCCCCCGACCAACAAGAACGAGACAGGAGCGATGAAGCTCAACCGAGCCTATTTGAGGCCGGAAGACCTGCCGGCCACCATTCCGCTCTTCCCCTTGGAAGGCGCCCTGCTCTTGCCGCGCCGTCCCATTCAGCTGACGGTCTTCGAGCCGCGATATCTGGCGATGCTGGATGACGCGCTGAGCGGCGAGCGCCTCATCGGCATCATCCAGCCCTCTGAACCCGAGACCGTTACGGGTCCCCCACCTGATCTGTATCCGCTCGGCTGCGCCGGGCGGATCGTGCAGTACGCCGAGATCGGCGACGGTCGCTGCTTTTTGACGCTGATGGGCGTGGCCCGTTTCCGGCTCATTTCAGAGGCGGAAATGGCGACCCCCTATCGCGTCGCGGTCGCCGACTATTGGCCGTTCGCCGAGGATTTTCAGGAGGGCGCCGGCGAGGCTGGCGTCGACCGCGAGGGGCTACTCGACACGCTGCGCCGCTACGCCGAGGTCAATGAAATCAAGGTGGTCTGGAGCGACATCAAGAAGGCCTCGAACGAGGCGCTGGTCAACGGGCTCTCGATGATGAGCCCGTGCGGGCCGAGGGAGAAGCAGGCGCTCCTCGAGGCGCCCGACCTCAAATCCCGCGCCGAGATGCTGGTCGCCATCACCACCATCGACCTCGCCCGCGGGCAGGACGCCTCGACGCATCTTCACTGAGGGCTTGGCCGTTTCGGGAGTTCGACCATGCGATATGAGGACACGCCCGTCTCCGAGAACATCGAGGACCGCCGGGGCACGGGCGGCGGCGGAGGCGGCTTCGCCATGGGCGGCGGGGGCCTCGGCATCGGCGCGATCATCGTTATCTTCGCGATCAGCTACTTCACCGGCATCTCACCGCAGGTGCTGATGGGCGGCGCCGACATGGTGGCGCGCAATAGCCAGTCCTACACCCAGCCGGCGCGGACGGGCCAGGCGGTCGATCCGAACGACCCGATGCGCAACTTCCTCGCCCACGTGCTCGGTCAGACGGAGGAGGTCTGGAAGACTGTTCTGCCGCGGCAGACCGGGTTGCAATACACCCCGGCTACGCTCGTGCTTTACGACGGTGCCACGCGGTCTGCCTGCGGCGGCGCGCGCGCGGCGATGGGGCCGTTCTATTGCCCGATCGACAAGAAGGTGTATCTCGACACCTCGTTCTTCCGCGACATGAAGACGAAATACGGCGGCGGCGGCGAGTTCGCCTACGCCTATGTCGTCGCGCACGAGATCGGCCATCACGTGCAGGACCTGCTCGGCATCCTCGAGAAGGTGGACGCCGCCAAGGAGCGCGTCAGCCAGACCCAGGCCAACGCGCTCTCGGTCCGGGTCGAGCTTCAGGCCGACTGCCTCGCGGGGGTGTGGGCGGCGAACGCCAACCAGAAGTGGAAGATCCTCGAGCAAGGCGACGTCGAGCGCGCCATCGCGACCGCCCAGGCGATCGGCGACGACCGCCTGCAGGAGCGGGCGCGAGGCTACGCCGTCCCGGACAGCTTCACCCACGGCTCGTCGGCGCAGCGCGCGAAATGGTTGACGACGGGCTTGAAGAGCGGCGAGGTCGACTCCTGCGACACGTTCTCGCGATAGGGGTCGCCCCTCGTTTGCCCTTGTAGCCGCCTCTTCGCCCGTCGAGACGAGACCCACTCTCTGCCGCGCCGGCGCTGTCAGCGCTCCAGCTTGCAAAAGCAACGCGATGCTTTTTGCTGCAGCGTGACGTCCGCAAGCAGCGTCGGCGACATTGGGGGGTCCCGAGTCTAGGCAATTCAGGCCGAAGCGTTCATCAATTCTTCACAACCGCCGGCGCGCGCATCAAACTTAAGAGCCTATACACTATGAATGAATCAAGCCACTAGCCGTAAACGTCAGTGGCCTTAAGGTTTGCGGCGACGGGGTCAGGGCGAGTTGCGAACCATGCGGGTGAGTTTCGGCCAAACGCTCGACGGCGGGTGGTCTACGACGCCGATCGGTCAAATCAGCGCGGCGGGGCGCTGGCGAGGCAGCGATGGTTTCATCATGGAAATCGAGCGCGAGGCGGCTCTCGATGCGCTCAAGCGGGAAGCTGCGGAGTATGGGGCCGACGGGATCGTCGGGGTCCGCTTTGAGGCGGACGAGGTCAAGAACTGCGAGATCGACGGTTTGGCGCTGCGCCGTGTAACCGCGACCGGCGTTGCGGTCCGCATCGCGCGGGCGGCCTAGACAATCCTCGCAGTTTACTCGGCCGCGTGCCGTAGCCGCTGCGACGCCGCTTCGCGGCGGCGCAACTCCGCCTCGGCCTCCAGAATATAGTCCCGGGTGAGCGGGACGGCGTCCTGCTTCTTCGCGATCTGGAGCTGGAAGACCATGTGGCCGTCGACGCGGAACGAGGTTTCGGACCCGGCAAGATAGAATTCCCACAGGCGGCAGAAGCGCTCGTCATACATCCTCTTCGCTGTGTCCCGGTTGGCTATGAAGCGCTTCCGCCAGGCCCTCAGCGTGTCCGCGTAGTGGAGGCGCAGGATCTCGACGTCGGTAACGAACAGCCCCGCCCGCTCGACCGCCGGCAGCACCTCCGACAGGCTCGGGATATAGCCGCCGGGGAAGATGTATTTTCGGATCCACGGATTCGTGACGGCGGGAACGGAGTTACGCCCGATCGAGTGCAAGAGCATCACCCCGTCGTCCTTGAGCTGGCGCTTGACGGTCTCAAAGAATTCGTCATAGCGGCGCACGCCGACGTGCTCGAACATGCCGACCGAGACGATTCGGTCGAAGGTCTCGCGGACGTCGCGATAATCCTGCAGCCGGAAGTCCAGGTGTTGCGAAAGTCCCGATTGATTCGCCCTGTCGGTCGCGACGGCAAGCTGCTCGTCGGACAGGGTCACGCCCATGACTTTCGCGCCGGCGACGCGGGCGAGGTAAAGCGCCATGCCGCCGAACCCGCAGCCGATGTCGAGCACAGAGGCGCCGTCGTTGAGCAGGAGCTTGGCGGCGATGTGCCGTTTCTTAGCCAGCTGCGCCTCTTCCAGGGGTTGACCCGGATGCTCGAAATACGCGCAGGAATATTGGAGGTCCGGATCAAGGAAGAGCTGATAGAGCCGCGCGTCGAGGTCGTAGTGCTGGGCAATATGGGATCTCGCCCGTCGGCGATCGTTGCGCTGATGCATGCCGCGAAACACGAACCGGGTCTTGTCGAGCGCCTTGACCCAAACAAGACCTTTTAGTTCAGAGAGATTTCTCGCCCCCAGCTCGAGAAGATCGTAGAGCGAGCCCTTCGTGACGATGACGCGGCCGTTCGTATAGAGTTCGCCGAGCGAGAACGCCGGGTTGACGAGCAATTCCCGCTCGGCGGCCCGGTCTGCGAGCTTCGCCCCAAGAAGCGGTCCGGAACCGTCGCCAAATCGGTGAATCTTGCCGTCCTCAGTCTCGACTTCGAGGTTGCCATTGCGGACCAGCTTCCTCATGAGCCGCACGAACGAAATCGCCATCGCAAACGCTCCCGCATGAGCGGCCGGAGTTGGCCGCGCGAGACTACCCTTACGGTTAGTTACGAAACATTCGCGGGTGATTTCAAGCCCAGCCGTCGGCTCGGCCCCGCGCCTTGGTTTAGCCCTAGTCATGGGACCTTGTCCGGCCGGGCGAGTTTTCCTTTCGGCGCTTTTGCGATAGACGACGGGCCGATCGGTCAGGGAATTCCACTTCGTGCAATATATATCGACGCGCGGAACGGCGGCGGCGCTTGGTTTTGCGGACGCGCTGCTTACAGGTCTCGCCAAAGATGGCGGCCTCTACACGCCTCGCTCCATTCCTCGCTGGACTGGCGACGACATTCGCGGCCTTCGCGGGCTTGCCTACGCAGACGCGGCGATAAGGGTCATGGCGCCTTTCATTGCCGGCGACTTAAGCGCTGCTTGGCTCGAAAGGATGACTCGCGACGCTTACGCCGGCTTCAGTCACGCCGCCACCGCGCCGCTCGTGCAGATCGACGTCAATCTGTTCGCCCTGGAGCTATTCCATGGGCCGACTCTGGCCTTCAAAGATTTCGCGATGCAGTGGCTGGGCCGCGCCATGGGCCACATCCTGCGCCAACGCCACGGCCGAGCCACCATTCTCGGCGCAACCTCGGGAGACACGGGCGCCGCCGCCATCGAGGCGTTTGGCGGCGAACCGGAAACCGACGTCTACATTCTCTACCCGCACGGCCGCGTCTCGGACGTCCAGCGGCGGCAGATGACGACCGTCCGGAAGCCCAACGTGCATGCTCTCGCGATCGAGGGAACGTTCGACGACTGCCAGCGCATTGTAAAGGAGCTGTTCGGCGACCTCGCATTCCGAGACGAACTGAATTTGTCTGGCGTCAATTCCATCAACTGGGCGCGCATCCTGGCGCAGATCGTCTACTATTTCGCGGCCGCGGTCGCGCTCGGCGCGCCCGAGCGCGCCGTGTCCTTTGCGGTGCCGACGGGTAACTTCGGCAACATTCTCGCGGGCTACTACGCAAAGCGGATGGGGCTGCGGATTGAACGACTGATCGTGGCGACCAACGAAAACGATATTCTCGCCCGGGCCCTCGAAACTGGGCGATATGAACCGAGGAAGGTCAAGCCGACCCAGTCGCCCTCAATGGACATTCAGGTGTCCTCGAATTTCGAGCGCCTGTTTTTCGAAGCTTCGGGTCAAGATTCGAAAGAGGTGTGTGACTTGATGTCCAGCTTCGCGCAGGACGGTTGGTTTTCGATACCCGCGGCCGTGCTGGACCGCATTCGCGCCGATTTCATCGGGGAGCGGGTGGACGAGGCGGCGTGCGCGGACGAGATGCGGCGCGTCTATCGGGAGAGCGGGATCATCGTCGATCCGCACAGCGCCGTCGGTCTTCGCGCGGCGCGGGGTGCGCTCCAAGCGTCTCCAGCGACTCCTGTGATCGCGCTCGGAACGGCCCATCCCGCGAAATTCCCCGACGCGGTGGAGCGCGCTACCGGCGTTCGACCGGCGCTGCCCAAGCATCTTGCCGACCTGCTCGACCGCGAGGAGAGGTTCCGCGTCCTTCCGAACGAGGCGAAGGCGGTCGCCGCCTGCCTTCGAGAGACAGCGAGAGCGCCAGCTTGACAGTGAAGGTTACAACGCTGCCCTCCGGCCTAGTCGTCGTCACCGAAGCGATGCCGCACGTCAAGACCGCCGCCATCGGGGTTTTCGTCGCCGTCGGCTCCCGCGATGAGAGCTTGCCGGAACACGGTCTTTCCCACCTGCTCGAGCACATGGCGTTCAAGGGCACCCGCCGACGGAGCGCCCGGGACATTGCGGAGGCGATCGAAAACGTCGGCGGCGATCTCAACGCGGAGACCGGCGTCGAGCGCACTGGGTATTTTACCCGGGTGATGGGCGGCGACGTGGCGCTCGCTCTCGACATCCTCGGCGACATTCTCACCGACAGCCAGTTCGACGCGGCCGAACTCGAGCGGGAGAAAAACGTCATCGTCCAAGAAATCGGGGCGGTTGAGGATACGCCGGACGATCTCGTCTTTGATCTCTTGACCGAAAGCGCGTGGCCGCATCAGTCCGTCGGACGCCCAATCCTCGGCACCCGGGAGCGCGTCGGCGCCTTCGACCGCGACGCGATCGATCGCTACCTTTGCGCCCATTATGGCGCGCCGGCAATGGTGGTCGCCGCCGCCGGCGCGATCGATCACGATGAGGTCGCGTCGCTGACCGAGGCCCGCCTGGCGGCGCTGCCTCCCGAGGCGGCGCCGCCGCAGGCCCCGGCCGTCTATCAAGGGGGCGAACGGAAGCTTCGGAAGCGTCTCGAGCAGACGCACGTCGTGGTCGCCTTCGAGGGCCGCCCAATCGACGCTCCTGACCGGGAGGCCGCCCATGTCTTTGCGGCAATCACCGGCGGCGGCATGTCTTCGCGTCTCTTCCAGGAGGTGCGCGAGAAAAGGGGCCTCGCTTATTCCGTTCACTCCTTCCATTGGGACTATTCCGACACCGGCCTCTTCGGCTTTTACGCCGGTTCGGCGGACCGCGACGCGCCGGAGGTAGTCGCGGCGTCGCTCGATTGCCTGGCCGAAGCCGCGCAAGACGTGACCGAGACGGAAGTACGCCGCGCCAAGGCCCAGATGAAGGTCTCGCTCGTCGCGGCGCTCGAATCCCCCGGCGCGCGCGCCCACCAGCTGGCCCGGCAGATACAGATCTACGGGCGGCCGCTCTCCGTCGATGAAATGACGGCGAAGGTGGACGCGATCTTAGTGGAAGACGTTCGCAAAGTGGGCTCCGTCATGCTTGGATCGCGGCCCACCGTGGCGACAATCGGCGCCGCTCGCAAGGTCCCTGGCCAAGCCAGGATCGCCGAGGCGCTGAAAGGTATTTGATGGCGCTTTTCGGCCTCACCCGCTCCGTTAGCCCCGAGCCGCTTGTGCGGGGGGCGGGACTCTACCTGCGTCCGGCGACAGCCGGCGATTTCGCCGCCTGGTCCCGGCTGCGCGCAGAAAGCCGCAGATTTCTCGAACCCTGGGAGCCCACCTGGCCGGACGACGACCTCACTCAAGCGGCCTTTCGTCGCCGCTTGCGTCGGCAAGACGAGGACATCGCCCGCGACGAAGCTTATGCCTTCCTGATTTTCGATAGCACATCCGATGATCTCTTGGGCGGCGTCACCCTAGGCGGCCTCAGGCGGGGGGTCTCGCAGACCGGGACGCTCGGCTACTGGATGGGAGCGCGCCATGCCGGGAGAGGGCGCATGACCCGTGCGGTTGCGGCGGCCGTCGATTTCGCCTTCGCTCGGCTGCGCCTGCATCGCGTCGAGGCCGCCTGTATCCCCGACAATGTCCCATCAATCGCAGTGCTCGAGCGGAACGGATTTCAGCGCGAGGGGCGCGCGCGCGGCTACCTCAAGATCGACAGCGCCTGGCGCGACCATGTTCTGTATGCGCGGCTGGAAACCGACGTCATCACGAAATCGGCGCCGAAAGCTTGAACGATATTCTCTTTCGAGTCGTTCGGCCCCTGAGCGGCGGCCGGAGATATTCAGCCGAATCGAATCGTAGGCTCCAAGGCCCGCTCGTCCTCCGCCTAGTCCGGATCGCGCTGCTGTTTCTGCTTGCCGTCGCGGCCGTGCCGGCGAAGGCGGTGCAATCTGTCAGGGTGTCGCCCGACTCGGAAGCCATCGATCTCACCCATGCGGTCGAGCATTTCGGCGCGCAGGGCGACCGTATCCAGGTGTCCACTGCGCCCGCGAGGGACGGCATTGTGCGCCGAATCGAGGTGAGCGCGCTCGAATCCGGCGCCCAGCCCTCGTGGATCGTCTTCGCCCTCACCAACGACTCCGACGAACAGCTCACCCGCCTGATCGTCGCGCCGCACTTCCGGTTCGTCGGCTCCGGCGTCGTTTGGCCTGACCTCGGCTCCTCGCGCATCACGACGATCACCGCCAGCCAGGGCCTCGCGCCGGAGCGGGAGGACAACCTTCAGGCCGACGTCTTCCGGCTGACCCTCGACCCGGGAGCCACGGTCACCTATGTGGCGGAGCTCAAGACGCCCACGCTGCCGCAGCTCTATCTTTGGGAGCCGGACGCTTTCAAGGACAAGTCGACCAGCCTGACGCTCTATGAAGGCATCCTGATCGGCATTGCGGGACTGCTGGCCCTTTTTCTCACCATCGTGTTCGTCGTGCGGGGCGCGATGATTTTTCCGGCGGCGGCGGCGCTGGCCTGGGCGGTGTTCGTCTATGTCTGCATAGACTTCGGGTTCTGGCGCAAGATGTTCGCTCTCGAGGACGGGGCGGAGCGGGTTTGGCGCGCCGGAGTTGAAGCGGCGATCGCCGCGACGCTGATCGTGTTCCTTTTCGCCTACCTCAATTTGCGTCGGTGGCACGTGCGCTATGTCCACTTCGTGCTGACCTGGCTTGTTCTGATGGCGGCGGTCGTGGCGCTTTCGGTGTTCAACGCGCCGGTCGCAGCCGGCATTGCGCGAATTTCAATCGCCGCCATCGCGGGGATTGGCCTCCTCCTTATCCTCACCCTTGCCGCGCGCGGCTCGGACCGCGCCGTCATGCTCATTCCGACGTGGTATCTGCTGGGTGTCTGGGTCGTCGCCGCCGGAGCGACCGCGCTCGGTTATTTGACCAACGATCTCGCCGCGCCGGGCCTGGTCGGCGGACTCGTTCTGATCGTCATGCTGATCGGCTTCACCGTGATGCAATTCGCCTTTTCCGGTTCGAGCAGCGGCGTTGACAGCGGATCCGACGCCGAACGTCGCTCGCTCGCGATGACCGGCTCAGGCGAGGCCATCTTCGACTGGAATGTCGTGAACGACGAGGTGACCGGCGCAGGGCCGCTTGAACATCAGCTTGGTCTGAAGCGCGGCGCGTTGGAGGGTCCAGCTGCGGGCTGGCTCGACGTGCTGCATCCGCTGGATCGCGACCGCTATACCCTGGCGCTCGACGGGCTTCTTCAGCAACGCTCCGGCCGGATCAACCACGAGCTTCGCCTGCGCGGGGCTGACGGCCACTACTTCTGGTACGTCTTGAAGGCGAAACCCGTCGTTGGCCCGGACGGCGAGGTCGTTCGCGTCATCGGGTCCCTTGTCGACGTGACCGAGATCAAGGCCGCCGAGGAGCGCATGCTCCATGACGCCATCCACGACAACCTGACCGGTCTTCCCAATCGCGAGCTGTTCTACGATCGGCTGACGTCCGCGATCCAGCTTGCGCAAAAGCTCGGCGGAATCAAGCCCGTTGTGCTCGTCGCCGACATTGACGGCTTCAAGGAGGTCAATGACGCCTATGGCCTTTCGGTCGGCGATTCCGTGCTGCTGGCGGTGGCGCGCCGGCTCGCCCGCGATCTGAAGCCGGGAGACACGCTCGCGCGCCTCGGGGGCGACCGGTTCGGCGCCGTCCTCCTGGGCGACGATCAAATGAAGGACCTCCCCGCGAAGGTCGAAGCCTCGCGCCAGGGCCTTTCATCGCCCATTAGCTTCGGGGAGCGGGAAATCTCACTCACGGTCTCAATTGGCGCCGCCAGCTACAATCCGAAGCTGCACTTGAAGGGCGCGGACCTCCTCTCGGACGCGGAACTGGCGCTCGCCAACGCAAAGAAGTTGGGAGGCGACCGCAGCGAGATGTTCTCGCCGATCATGCGGTCTCTGCGGTCCGACCGTCGCATGCTTGAGAACGATCTGCGCAACGCGCTCAAGCGGAAT
>Ga0335083_10011463_pt1 | contig 10638 bp, 10 predicted proteins | sample Lox_Sample_42_FD_206716 | JGI IMG/M metagenome (GOLD analysis project Ga0335083, IMG submission 206716) | Soil microbial communities from Loxahatchee National Wildlife Refuge, Florida, United States - Lox_Sample_4.2 | ecosystem: Environmental > Terrestrial > Soil > Wetlands | place: USA... | reverse complement strand
TCTGGTGCCTGCGGCATGGCGAAGAAGTCGCTCGTCCACTCCCAGACGTTCCCGGCCATGTCGTGCAGCCCGTAGCCGTTCGGCGGGAAGCTCCCAACCGGGGACGTGCCGCGCTTGTTCGGCGGCTTGAGGTCCTGCCACGGGAACTCGCCCTGCCAGGTGTTGGCCATCACCCGTCCGCCGGGCGTCATCTCGTCGCCCCAGGTGAAGACGGCTCCCTCGAGGCCGCCGCGGGCGGCGAACTCCCACTCGGCCTCGGTCGGCAGTTCCTTGCCCGCCCAGGCCGCGTACGCGTCGGCGTCCGCCGCGGCCACGTGGGTGACCGGGTGCCTGTCCATGCCCTGCAGCGTGCTGCCCGGCCCGCGCGGCCGCCGCCAGTACGCGCCGGGTGTGTACCGCCACCAGCGCGAGACGTCGCGCAGGTCGACGGGCCCGTGGGTCGGGTAGAACACCAGCGAGCCTGGGACGAGCAGCGCCGGGTCCGCGTCCGGGTACTGCGCGGGGTCGAGTGGCCGCTCCGCGACGGTCACGTACCCCGTCTCCCGCACGAACCGGCGGAACTCCGCGACGGTGACCGGGTGCTCGTCCATCCAGAAGCCGTCGACCGCCACCGTGCGCACCGGGCGCTCCTCCGGGTAGAAGTCCGCCGACCCCATCTGGAACGTTCCGCCCGGCACCCAGGTCATGTTCTTCGGCTGCCGGGCCCACGGCGGCACCGCGGGAACGGCTGTCGGCCCGCCGTGCGGGACCTGCCGCACGGCGGGCGTTGACTTTTCGCCCACAGGCTACTCCCTGGCCATCATCGCGACGGCCTCACGCTCCAGGTCGACGTACGGCCGTCCGCTGACGTTGACGCGCACCTGGCGGATCGTGGCGCCGGTGAACTGCCACGGCGCCGCACCCGGGTAGTCGTCGGTGACCGCCTCGCCGCTGTCCCGGCCGACGCACAGCCCCTCGCCGGCGATGGAGAACTTGCCAGGCTGGGTCTTGATCCTGCCCTCGCCGACCTTCTCGTCGCCGTGGTACAGGGACAAAATGCCGGTCGCCACCCCGGGCGGGTCCTCGCCGTCCTTCTCGAAGGACGCGGAGAGGATCACCTTCTCCCCGGCCGGAATGTCCGCGGTGGCGACGATCTTCTGCTCGACGCTGCCGACGAAGTTGTAGACGTAGTGCAGCCGGTTGTCCTTGACGTACAGCGTGTGCCCGCCGAACCGGGAGCCGTGCGCGAACAGGACCCCCTGGGCGCCGGGGCCGGGGATGTCGACGAGCGCACCGACGGAGTACGACCGGTTGCGCACGTTGACCGCCTGCGACTCGGGCACCTCGGCGGTGTCCGGATAGTAGATGTAGGCGTCGCGCGGCGCGGTGAGCGCCGGCCGCGGAGTGGTGAGGATGTCCACCGGACCGCGGTCGTCAAGCGGGAAAGCGCCGTTCGCGCCCGCCTCCGCGTACCAGAGGCTGACCATGTCACGCAGCCGCTCCGGCTCCTGATCCGCCAGGTTGCGGCATTCCGAACGGTCGGTATCGGTGTTATAGAGCTCCCATTCGTCGGCGCCGAAGTGACGCCACTCCGCGCCCTGCGGGTGGTTGGCCACGGCCTTCCAGCCGTCGTGCCAGATGCCGCGCGCCGCGAGCATGGAGTAGAACTGGGTCCGCCTGGTCGTCTTCGCCCGGCCGTCATCGAAGCTGTACCGCATGCTGACCCCGTCGAAGTGGGTCTGCGTGTACCCCTTGATCTCCGCTGGCGCCTCGACCCCGAGCACGTCGAGGATCGTGGGCACGATGTCGATCGCATGGTGGTACTGATGCCGGATCTCGCCCCTGGCTTTCATCCCCTTGGGCCAGGAGAAGATGCACGGGTCCGCGGTGCCGCCGTTGAACTCGTAGCGCTTCCACATCTTGAACGGCGTGTTGAACGCCATCGCCCACCCGTTGGGGTAATGGTTGTAGGTCTTCGGCCCGCCGAGCTCGTCGACCATGGTCAGGTTCTCCGCCATGTCATCGGGGATGCCGTTGAAGATCTTGTTCTCGTTCACCGAGCCGTTCGGGCCGCCCTCGCCTGAGGCGCCGTTGTCGGAAACGAGGATGACCAGCGTGTTGTCGAGTTGCCTGGTCTCCTCCAGGTAATCGAGTACGCGGCCGATGTGATGGTCGGCATGGGCGAGGAAGCCCGCGTATACCTCGGCCATCCGGCGGAAGAGCTGCTTTTCGTCCTCCGACAGCGAATTCCACGGCTTGGTGGTGTCGAGCTCGGGGAAGGGCTTGGCCGGGTCGGTGTGCGACTGCGGCGTGCCCATCGGGTTGACCGGCGGCAGTTCGGTGTCTGGCGGGACGATGCCCATCGCCTTCTGCCGGGCGAGGGTTTCACCGCGGATCGCCTCGTATCCCATGTCGAACCTGCCGCGGAACCGCTCGATCCACTCCCGGGGCGCGTGGTGCGGAGCGTGGCACGCGCCGGGCGCGTAGTAGAGGAAGAACGGCTTGTCCGGTGCGATCACCTTGGCGTCCTTGATGAACTCAAGCGCCTTGTCGGTCAGGTCGTCGGTCAGGTGATACCCGTCCTGCGGCGAGCGCGGCTGGTCGACTGGGTGGTTGTCGTAGACCAGGTCGGGGTACCACTGGTTGGTCTCGGCGCCGAGGAATCCGTAGAAGCGCTCGAATCCGCGCCCGGTCGGCCAGTTGCGGCGCGGCGAGGCGATGTTCATCTCGCCCTCCGGGCACAGGTGCCACTTGCCGACCATGTAGGTGTTCCAGCCGCGCTCGCCGATGACCTCGGACACCATGCCGTTCTCTGGCGGGATCGTGCCGCTGGCATTCGGGAAGCCGGTCGCCGCCTCGGTGATGCAGGCCATGCTGTTGCGGGTATGGTTGCGCCCGGTGAGCAGGCAGGACCTGGTGGGCGAGCACAGTGCGGTGGTGTGCCACTGCGTGTAGCGCACGCCGCGGTTGGCGATCCTGTCGATGTTGGGCGTCTCGATCGGGCCGCCGTAGCAGCTCATCGCGCCGAAGCCGACGTCGTCAAGGACGATGTACAGCACATTGGGCGACCCGTACGGAGCCACCGGGGGCTCGAACGGCGTCCAGTCCGGCTCGGAATCTTGGATGTCGACGTTGATCGTGCCCTTGAACGGCTTCGCCATCTGTCAGGCCCACCCTCGCCGCGGGCTCGCCAGTGCCCAGATGACCACCGCGTCGATCGCGATGATCACGACCGACCAGACCGGGTAATACGGGATGTAGAGGAAGTTCACGATCGCGCTGACCGAGGCGATGATGACACCGATCACCCGGGCAGTCGGCGAGTCGACGAACAGGAAGCAGCCGGCGAGGAACGCGACAACGCCGAGGATGAGGTGGAACCATCCCCAGCCGGTCACCGAGATGTTGTAGGCGTAGTTGGGCAGCACGATGAAGAACGAGCCCCTGATGACCGCGGCGAGTCCCTCGAAGAAGTTGAAGGCTCCCGCGAGCATCAGCAGTACGGCCGCGGCGAAGGTTACCCCCTTCTGCGCGGGGCTCGGCTCGGCGGCCCGCGCCGGCCTGCCCTCGTAGTGCGGCGCGGGGCGTGGCACCGATGCCCGTGCCGATTCCTGCGTGCGCGCGGATTCCTGCGGCCGCGGTGCCTCCTGGGCGCCCGCCCTGACGTCCCTTGGCGGCTGATCCTGGGCGCTGCTCATGGGCAGTATCCCTCCACGAATCGGGTCTACTTCGACACTGAGCGTAATCAGCTTCGCTCGCCACGATCCTCACCCTGGAGGGGTGATCGGCGTGGATTGGCGCGGAAGGGGAACCCTGAGGGAGTGTAAAGCTGCGGGAACACCGGTTCGCCCGGCCTCCGGGCGGGCCGCTTTGGTAACAGACGGGGCCACTAAGTACTCTCCTGAGGCAAGAGTTACAGTGACCGTCAGTGACCTGCTAAGGCGCGGCAGTTGCGCTGTGGGGGCGCGGGAAGAGGGGTGAGCGCGCGGCATGACGGCTACAGTCGGTTACCAAGTCGCTACGGTGCCGCCCCTGCCGCCCAGGCATGTTTCCCGCCCGCGACTGCTCGCCGCCCTCGACCGCGCGGCCGACGCGCCCATCACGCTGCTGTGCGCCGGCCCCGGTGCCGGCAAGACGGTGCTGCTCGCGGAGTGGGTGAAGAACCTGAAGGCGCGGGTCACCTGGGTCACACCGGGGCGGGCCGACGCCGAGCCCGAGCGGTTCTGGCGCCTGCTGGAGTCCGCGCTGCCGCCCGGCGACGAGCAAGAACGCGGCGCGGCGTTCGAGCCCGCGGCGGATTCCGCGTTCGACCCGGTGCGCATGCTGTTCAGCCAGGTGACCGACGAGGCGGACCCGCTGATCGTGGTCATCGACGACGCGCACGTGCTCACCCACCCCGACGTGCTCGACGGCATCGACCGGTTCGTCAAGGGCTGGAATCCGGGACTGCGCCTGGTACTCGCGGCGCGCAGCGACCCGCTGCTGCCGCTGCACCGCTACCGGCTTGCCGGGCAGCTTGCCGAGCTGCGGGCGGCCGACCTGGCCATGACGCGCGAGGAGATCGGCCAGGTGCTCGCCGCGCACGGGGTCAGCCTCCCCGAGCCGGATTTCGACCTGCTGGTGGCGCGCACGGAAGGATGGGCCGCGGGGGTGCGGCTGTCCGCGATGCGGATGCAGGGCACCGAACGTCCCGCCGACTTCGTTGTCCAGCTCGCGCTCGACGTGGGGAGCATCGGCGAGTACCTGGTCGACGAGGTGGTGCAGCGGCTGCCCGAAGACCACCGGCGGCTGCTGATCGAGACGAGCTTTCTCGACGAGGTGACCGGGCCGCTCGCGGACGCCGTCACCGGCCTGGCCGGCTGCGGGGAGATGCTCACGGGCCTGGCGCGTGACAACGCCTTCGTCTTCCCGCTCGACCCGACGCAGACCAGGTACCGCTACCACCAGATGTTCCGTGAGATCCTCCGCTACCTGCTGCAGCGCCGCGAGGGGAGCGACGTGCGGCTGTTCAAGGAGCGGGCTGCCGCCTGGTTCGAGGCCGAGGGCGACCTGGGGTCCGCCGTCTACTGGGCGGTGCAGGCGGAAGACCGGTCGCGAGTGGCCAGCCTGTTCGCCGGGGGCGGGCTCGGGTACGCGTTCGCGCACCGGCAGGACCTGTCCGGGCTGCGGCTGCGCGAGCTGATCCCTGCGTCGGAGTCGGCCGAGCATGACGTCGCCACCTTCGCGGCCGAGGCGGTCTCGGTGGCAGCCGAGGGCGCGGCGGCAGAACTCGGCCGGCTGCGAGCCTGGCGGTCCGAGCATCCGCATCCGGACCCCGAACTGCTTGTCAGCTGTGACCTGGCGGAACTCATTCTCGGTCAGAAGGCCTGCGACGCCGCCGCCGTGGACGGCGCGGCGGCACGAATTCTCGGCGGCGCGGATGCCGGGACGCGGCGCACGCCTGGCCTGCGGGCGGCCGTGCTGCTCGCCCAGGCCGCCACGCACTTCTGGCATGGCAGGCACGAGGACGTCGGTGCGCTGCTCGACCAGGCGCTCGCCGAGGCGCGCCGCGACGGCCCCGACGTGCTCGAGCTCGAGGTGCTCAGCATGACGGCCTATGTCGACAGCTTCTGGGCGCGGACCAACCGGGCGGAGGCCGGGGTGCAGGCGGCGCATGCGCTGCGCAAGGGGCGGGGCCTCGGCGTCCCGCCGCTGCTCGACCTCGCGACCGGGGTGCGCGCCCTGATCGCGGGCGATCTCGGCGGCAAGGACACCGCCGCGCAGCGGGTCGCGCTGCCCTGCGGAGTCGGCGCCGATCCCGCACTCGAGGCGGCATTCGCGCTCGTGCTGGCCGGCGGCCTGTTCGCGCACCGGCGCGAGGATGAGGCGCGGGCAGTCGTGCACCAGCAGGCCGAGAGCGTGCTGCCGCCCGTGCTGCGCGCGCAGCGTGACATCCTGCTCGCCGACCTGGACACCGCGAGCGGCAGGCCCCGCTCCGCGCTCGCGCGGCTCGACGGCTACCGGGGGACCGAGTTCGCCGTCATCACGGCGCCGGCGGCGGCACGGGCCGGCCTCGCGTCCAACGACGCCCGTGCCGCCCGCGACTGCGTCCGCAGCGTGCTGACCTCGCCAAGCGCGCAGACCGGACGCCTCGCCCTGCTCGAGGCGATGCTCTGCGACGCGCAGATCGCGCAGCTGGCCGGGGACGAGGGGCGTGCGCTCGAGATTCTGATCCGCGCGCTCGACGTGGGACGCGGCGAGATCATCCTGCCGTTCCTCAAGGCGGGTGACACCTTCGCGGCGCTGCTTGCCCGCCACCCCGACGTGGGTGCGCAGTGGCCCGTCGCCGTGGCGGACGACGGCCCGGCGTCCGTTCCGTCCCAGCGGATACCGCACGAGCTGCCGGATCCGCTGACTCAGCGGGAGCTGACCGTGCTTCGCCTGCTCGCCACCACCATGTCGACGGTGGAGATCGCCGACGAGCTGTGCCTGTCGGTGAACACGGTCAAGACGCACCTGGCCGCCATCTACCGCAAGCTGCCGGCCAGCCGCCGAAGGGAAGCGGTACTGCGGGCACGCGAGCTCGAGCTGATCTGAGAATTAGCTGGCCGGCGCGTTCGACCTTCACCCGTTGCGAGTGACGCGGGGAAGCGCTCGGCTTGCGAGGATCGGAGTAATAGCCAAGAACGAATCCGGAGGACGGTCTTGTGCCGCCACGCTATGAGATCCGCGTGGCTGGCCGGCTCGATGAGGCGGCCGGCCGGGCGCTTGCCGGGCTTGAGGTGTCGACTCGCGGTGCGGTCACGATCATCGCCGGCGAGTTCGATCAGGCGGCCCTGCACGGTCTGCTTGAGCGCATCAGGTCGCTCGGCCTTGACCTGCTTGAGGCCCGGCGCATTCACGGTTCCGCCCGGATTCCCTCGCGAGACCGGCGGAAGGAGCCCTGGTGAGCACGCACCACTACGAGATCAGAGTGGTTGGCTCGATAGGTCCTGCCGCCCAGGAGGCCTTCTCCGACATGGGCATGGACGTCGAGCCGGTGAGCACTGTCCTGTCCGGCGCCCTTGACCAGCGCGGACTGCACGCGATGCTCGGCCGGGTGCAGGCGCTCGGCCTTGAGCTCGTCGACGTCCGTCAGCTGCCAGCGGCTGGAGACCGCCCGGCGTAGCGGCCGACGGCAATTCACCCGCCGCGGGTGATTCCCGCGGCGGCGGCGCGGGCCGATGGTGACGTCGTATGCACACTCGGTCCGGCGCGTTCGCCGGACTCACGGAGCGGAGATGACATGGCGTCACTGACCGTCTGGAAGTTCGGCACGCCGTTCGGGGCCGACGACGCCCTGGAGCGGCTCCAGGCACTCCAGGACCAGCAGCTGATCGTGGTGCAAGACGCCGCGGTGGTCAGCTGGGAGGCAGGCAAGAGCAAGCCGAAGACGCGCCAGCTGCACGACACCAAGGTCAGCGGCGCGCTCGGCGGCGGCTTCTGGGGCCTGCTGTTCGGCCTCATCTTCTTCGTACCGCTGCTCGGTCTCGCGATCGGCGCCGCGGCCGGCGCGCTGGCCGGCTCGCTGACCGACGTGGGCATCAGCGACTCGTTCATCCGCTCGGTCAGGGACAAGGTGACACCGGGCACCTCGGCGCTCTTCCTGCTCAGCTCGGACGCGGTATTCGACCGGGTCAAGGAGGAGTTCACCGCCACCGACGCCGAGCTGATCAGCACCAACCTGTCGGCCGAGCAGGAGCAGCGGCTGCGGGCGGCCTTCGAGTCAGAAGGCTGAGCGCCGGCTGGCGCCGGCGCCCGTCTCGGCCGGAAGTGGCGTCAGGGACCGCGCGGTGATCGCCGAGGCCGCGGGGTTCGCCTTGCTGGCCTCCATCTCCCCAACTGCGCTCGTGGTGATGGCGGTCTTCCTCGGCTCGGAAAGCCCGCGGCGCATCGCGACGACCTTCGCGGCAGGCGCCATCGTGATGACCGTCGCGGCGGCCGTGGCCAGCCTGTTCATCCTGCGGGCGGTCGGGCTGAACCTCTCGGTCAACCATGACCTCCGCTACGGGCGGCGCTGCCGGAACCGGACGAGCCGGGCGGCGTCGTCGGCCGGCTCGTCGCCAAGACCACACCGCGCGCCGCCTTTGCTGTCCTGATTGCCCAGGCCCTCAGGATACCCAGGCCCTCAGGGCGGCGGCTGGATGTAGTGCCGCTCCTCGTAGACCTCAGCGGAGCGCTGGTTGCGGCGCCGCATCGCAATGACCACGGTCGACGCGATCAGTCCGATAGCGCCGGCGATCATCAGGATCACCCCGATCACCTGAAGATCGACGTGATCGGGCGACCAGGTCACGGCGAAGCGCAAGATCGCGCCCGCGATGAGGAGGAAAGCACTTGCGCCAATGCTCATAGCCGGCACACTCCCTTCACTGCACTCATCGTGCACAGCCGGGCAGCGGCTTTCCTCCTCCGTCGCGGGTGATCAGCTTGTTTCGCCGATCGAGACTACTGAGTCACATTGCGTTCGTCGCCGCCCAGACGTGTACAAGCTCTCGTCCGTCGAGACTACTGAGTCACATTGCGTTCGTCGCCGCCCAGACGTGTACAAGCTCTCGTCCGTCGGCACTAGCGGCTTACCTCGCTGCGGTCTTCCGCCCACAGCGTGTGGTAGCTGCCGTCCGCGTCCGTCCGCCGGTAGGTGTGCGCGCCGAAGAAGTCGCGCAGCCCCTGGACGAGCGCCGCGGGCAGCCGGTCCGCGCGCAGCGCGTCGTAGTACGCGAGCGCGGCGGAGAAACCGGGAACGGGGATGCCGTTGCCTACCGCGGTGGCCACCACTTCCCGCCACGCGCTCTGCGCCGCGGTGACCTCAGCGGCGAAGTCCGGGTCGGCGAGCAGCGTCGGCAGCTGCGGGTTGGCCTGGTACGCGGCGCGGATCCGGTCGAGGAACTTGGCCCGGATGATGCAGCCGCCGCGCCAGATGACCGCCATCTGCCCGAGGTCGATGTTCCAGTCGTACTCCTCGCTGCCCGCGGCGATCATGTTCCAGCCCTGGGCGTAGGAGACGATCTTCGACGCGTACAGCGCCTGCTCGACCTTGTCCGCGAACGAGTCAGGGTCGGCCACGGCTTCACGCGACGGCCCCGCGAGACCGCGCGCGGCGGCGCGCAGGTCCTCGTGCCCGGACACCGACCGGGCGAACACGGCCTCCGCGATGCCGCTGACCGGCGTGCCGAGGTCGAGCGCGATCTGCACGGTCCAGCGGCCCGTGCCCTTCTGCTCGGCCGCGTCGGCCACCACGTCGATGAAGGGCCGCCCGGTCTTCCCGTCGGTGTGCGCGAGCACCTCGGCGGTGATCTCGATCAGGTAGGAGTCGAGCCTGCCGGAATTCCAGGTGCGGAAGATCTCCGCGATCTCCGGCGGCGAGTACCCGCCGGCGTAGCGGAGCAGGTCGTAGGCCTCGGCGATGAGCTGCATGTCGGCGTATTCGATGCCGTTATGCACCATCTTCACGAAATGGCCCGCCCCGTCGGGCCCGACGTGCGTCGCGCACGGCACCCCGTCCACCTTTGCCGAGATCGTCTCGAGCATCGGGCCGAGCGCCGAGTACGACTCCGCGGAGCCGCCGGGCATGATCGACGGGCCGTTCAGCGCGCCCTCCTCGCCGCCGGACACGCCCATGCCGACGAAATGCAGGCCGGCCTCGCGCAGCGCGGCCTCGCGCCGCCTGGTGTCCGCGAAGTGCGCGTTGCCGCCGTCGATGATCATGTCGCCCGGCTCGAGCAGCGGCGCGAACTCCTCGATCACCGCGTCGGTCGCCGCCCCGGCGTTGACCATGATGACGAGGCGGCGCGGCCGCTCCAGGCTGGCGACGAACTCCTGCGCGGTGTGCGATGGCACGAAGGTGCCCTCGTGGCCGAACTCCGCCATGATCGCGTCGGTCCTGGCCGTCGTCCTGTTGTGCAGCGCCGTCGGGTAACCGTGCCTGGCGAAGTTGCGGGCCAGGTTGCGGCCCATCACGCCAAGTCCCGTCACGCCGATCTGCGCTGTTCCGGTCAGATTTGGCGCCTGGTTGGTCATCTCGTACTCGTCTCCTTGTCCCCGCCGGGAGGGTGGTTGCCGAACGCAGGCACCCATTCGATCACGAAGCCGGGGTGCGGGGTTGCGCGGCCCGCGGATTCCGGGTAGCGATAGCTGGGACGCCAGAGCGCTAGCGGGGCCGCCTCGCAGGACTGGCGAGCCGACGAGGAGGTCGCGATGAGCCACGAGTACACCCTGATCGTGCACACGAGCCCGGCCGATGGCCGGGAAGACGAGTACAACGCCTGGTACGACGACATTCACCTGGCGGAGTTCACCGCGCTGCCCGGAGTGATCAACGGCCGCCGGTTCAAGGTCGTCTCGCCCGATCCCGCCGCCAAGCCGGTCTACGCCGCGATCTACGAGACGAGCGTTGATCCCGCCGAGGTGTTCGCGGCCATGAATGAGGGCATCAAGGCGGGCACGGTGCACATGAGCGACGCCATCGACCCGACCTCGCTCGCGGTGACCACCCTCAAGCCGCGCTGAGCCTGAGCCGCAAGACGGAGCCACGAACCCGTTCGGGAAAAGACTAAAGATCATCATCCCGAACGGGTTCGTGCTGTCACAGTCCGGCCACCGGATCCCCTCATGGGCCGGCCGTTCGCCCATTCCGGGTGT
>Ga0335083_10011462_pt1 | contig 10639 bp, 6 predicted proteins | sample Lox_Sample_42_FD_206716 | JGI IMG/M metagenome (GOLD analysis project Ga0335083, IMG submission 206716) | Soil microbial communities from Loxahatchee National Wildlife Refuge, Florida, United States - Lox_Sample_4.2 | ecosystem: Environmental > Terrestrial > Soil > Wetlands | place: USA: Florida... | reverse complement strand
TTGACGAGCACCGTGCGCGCGAGGAAGTAGAAGTCATCGACCGCGGGCGGCGCGACGCGTTCCTTCAGCGCCTCGAGGAGCGCGAGGCTCTCGGTGACCGAGACGGGCACGCCCGCCTGGCGCAGCATCTGGAAGAACGGGATCAGCACGAGGCGCCGTCCGTCAGCGCGCGCTGCGCCGGTTCATGAACACGAGCTGCTCGAAGAGGTGCACGTCCTGCTCGTTCTTGAGGAGCGCGCCATAGAGCGGCGGGATCGCCGCCTTGCCGTCGGTCGAGCGCAGCGCCTCGGCGGGGATGTCCTCGGCGAGCAGGAGCTTCAGCCAGTCGAGAAGCTCCGAGGTCGACGGCTTCTTCTTGAGGCCCGGCACGTCGCGCAGCTTGAAGAACGTCTCGAGCGCCTCCTTCAGGAGCTCGGGCTTGAGCCCCGGGAAGTGCACGTCGACGATCTTCTTCATCGTCTCCGCGTCCGGGAAGCGGATGTAGTGGAAGAAGCAGCGGCGCAGGAATGCATCCGGCAGCTCCTTCTCGTTGTTGCTGGTGATCAGGATGATCGGCCGGTGTCTGGCCTTCACGAGCTCGCGCGTCTCGTAGACGTAGAACTCCATGCGGTCGAGCTCGCGCAGCAGGTCGTTCGGGAACTCGATGTCCGCCTTGTCGATCTCGTCGATCAGCAGCACCGGCTGCACCTCGCTCGTGAACGCCTCCCACAGGCGCCCCTTGACGATGTAGTTGCCAATGTCCTTGACGCGCGCGTCGCCGAGCTGCGAGTCGCGCAGCCGTGAGACCGCGTCGTACTCGTAGAGGCCCTGCTGCGCCTTGGTCGTCGACTTCACGTGCCACTCGAGCAGCGGCCGCCCGAGCGAGGCCGCGACCTCCTCGGCGAGCTGGGTCTTGCCGGTGCCGGGCTCACCCTTGATGAGGAGCGGCCGCGCGAGCGTCACGGCGGCATTCACCGCCATCGTGAGGTCGGGCGTCGAAATGTATCGGTGGGTGCTCGAGAAGCGGGTCGCGGTCATCAGTCCCTCGTGTCTTAAGGTCAGTCGGCGGCCGGTGCGACGGGCACCGGCTCAGGAACTCCAGGTCCAGTCGTGGCTCGACCTGCGGCAGCCGCCTCCCGGGCGGCCGGTCCAGGCGCGGCCGCGCACCACGCGCCCCGTGGCGGTCCCGGTCGGCCGGCCGTCGTGGAAAGCGAGGCGCCCGTTGACCAGCACGTCGCTGACGCCGGTCGCGAGCTGGTGCGGGTGATCGTAGGTCGCGTGGTCGGCGATCGTCGCCGGGTCGAAGATCACGACGTCCGCGGCGAACCCGGGCTTGAGGAGCCCGCGGTCGGCGAGCGACAGGTTCGCGGCCGGCAGCGCCGAGAGCTTGTGGATGGCCGCTTCGAGCGTGAGCGCGTGCGCCTCGCGCACGTAGTGCCCGAGGAGGCGCGCGAAATTGCCGTACGCGCGCGGATGGTTGTTCGCCTGCAGGAACACGCCCTCGGGCGCGGGCGCGCCCTCGTCGGAGCCGAAGGTGACCCACGGCAGCGCCGTCTCGCGCGTAACGTTTTCCTCGGACATCAGGAAGTAGGCGACGCCGACGCGCGTGCCGTCCTCGATCACGAGGTCGATCGCCGTGTCCTCGGGGCTCTGGTGCCGCTCCGCCGCGACCGAGGCGAGCGTGCGGCCGGTGAGGGGCTTCAGCTTCGCGTTCTTGAACGCGAGCAGCAGCGTCCCATCGGGACCCGCGCGCAGCGCCAGGTTCTCCCAGCTGGGCTTGGGATCGCGCATGTCCGCAATCACCCGTGCGCGCGTCGCGGGATCCTTGAGGTGCTCGATCCAGGCCTCGAGGCCTCCGTCCTGCACCCACGGCGGCATCGCGGCGTCGAGGCCCGTGGCCCCTGCGGTGTAGGTGTACATGTCGGCGGTAATGCGCGTGCCCGCGGCGCGCGCCTTCTCGATGCGTGCGATGACGGCATCGAGCTTGCCCCAGTTCGGCTTCCCGGAGGCCTTGAGGTGGTAAATCTCGGCCGGGGCGCCCGAGCGCTGCGCGATCTCGATCAGCTCCTCGACGCCCTCGAGCAGGCGATCGCCTTCGCTGCGCATGTGGCTGAGGTAGATGCCGCCGCACGCGCCCGACTCCGCGGCGAGCGCCGCGACCTCGGGTGTCTTGGCGTACGACCCCGGGCTGTAGATGAGTGCCGTCGAGAGCCCGAGCGCGCCCTCCTCCATCGCCTGGCGCACCAGCCGGCGCATGGCGCCGAGGTCCTGCGGCGTCGGCTGCACGTCGCCCTCGCCGAGCACGTAGGTTCGCACCGTCGCGCCGCCCACCGTCGAGGCGATGTTGGGCGCGATGCCGCGCCGCTGCATGGTCTCGAGGTAGCCGCCGAGCGTCGACCAGTCGACCGGGTACTTGATGTCCCCCTGGCGGGCGGCGCCGAGCGCGCGCATCTTGTCGTTGAGCGGGCCCATCGAGTCCTCGCCCAGCACCTCGAGCGTCACGCCCTGCGCGATGTCGCTGAGCGCGCGGCCGTCGGCGAACAGGCTCTCCTCCGGGTGCGCGAGCATGTTGATGAAGCCGGGCGCCACGACGTGTCCGCGCGCGTCGAGCTCCACCCGACCGCTGCCCTCGGCATGGGGACCCACGTACACGATGCGATCGCCATCGATCGCGATCTCGCCGCGCACGCCGGGCTGCCCGGAACCGTCGTAGACGATGCCGTTGCGGATCACGACGTCGTGCACGGGGCCGGCCGCTCGCGCACCGGCAACGGCGCCGAGCAGCGCGACGGCGAAGGCGAGGCGAAGGGTCACGTGCATGCGGGTCTCCGGTCAGTTTGGGGCGGGGGTCAGCGTCAGAACGTGCTGCGCGCGCCCGGGCAGGAAGGGACTCAGCTCGCCGTGCGCCCACGCCGCGTAGTCGCTTGCGTAGTACGGCGAGAGCGGATGGCCGCTCTGCCCGCCCGGCATGTGGAAGTAGCCTTCGGCCTCGCGGCCGGGCGATACGCCGAAGCGCTCGGACGCACCGAAGGCCGGCGCCAGCACCCGCGGCATGTCCATGTCGCCCGGCAGCGGCTCGCTGGGCATGTCGGCGAGGTGGCTGAGCCCGGGCACGGCGGCCGAGAGCGGATGGCGGATGTGCATCGTGTTCGCGCGGCCCCACGTGCACTCGGCGAGCACCGGGCACTCGGTGTCGAGCGCGGTCAGCGCGGCGTCGGCGGCGACGAGCTCGAACTCCCGCCAGTTCGCGAACCCGGGCGGCACGAGGTGCGTCGGGTGCGCCTCGATGAGCGCCCAGAGCGGGCCCTCGAACGACGGTGGCGGCGAGAAGCGGAACGCCGGGCTGGCCGCGCGCGCCGGGGCGATCAGCGCGTAGAAGACCCGCGCCTCCACCTCGTTGCGGAACGCCCGCACCAGCCGGTACGCCGCGTCGTCGATTGCCGCGTGTCCGCTCCAGCCGGCGAGCGCGCGCTTCAGTTCCTCGCGCTTCGGGTGGCCGGCGACGGCCGCGGGGTCGAGGAGCGCGACGAGGTGTGCGCGCCACGGATCGAGGAACAGGGAGGCATCGTCGAGCTGCACCGCCAGCATGTCGCGGGGCGCCTGCTTGTCGCCGCGGGCGGCGAGGTCCGCGGCGATCCGCGCGGCGCGCACGCCGCGGTCGTAGCCGCCGTCTCCGAGCAGCGCGAGCGCATCGCCGCCGACCACCCGCGTATTCGCGGTCTCGAGCTGCCCGGCCTCGGGATCGACGATGCGCGGGTAGCGCTCGGGCTCGAGCCAGCCGGTGAAGCCGACCGCGGGATCGGTCGAGAGGCGCGGCACGCTCGCATCGCCCGGCGCCCGCGTCGGGATCCGGCCCGCGATCGTCCAGCCGATGTGACCGAGGGAGTCGCCGACCATGAAGTTCTGCGCCGGGATGCCCGCGCGCTGCGCGATGCGCATCGCCTCGTCGATCGTGTGCGCCGACTCGAGCGCGATCAGCGCGATGTTGAGCGCCTTGGGATCGTGCGCCGTCCACTCGAGGACGAGCGAGCGGCCGGCGGCGTCCGCACCGATGACCGGGCCCCACTCCGTGCCGACCACGTCGAGGTCGACCGCCGCCCCACCGCGCACCGCGATGCGCTCGGCATCGTGCGTGAACGCCCCGGAGCCGTGCGCGCTCAGGTACCGGCCGGGAGCCGTCGGGTCGGGCACGACGGCCACGACGTCCTCGAAGTCCCCGTAGCTGTTGGTGAAGCCCCAGGCGATGTGCCCGTTGCTGCCGGCGACCACCGCCGGCGTGCCGGGCAGCGTGACCCCGGTGATGTCGAAGGGATTCGAGGTGCCGGTCAGGTGCAGGCGCGCACGGTACCAGGTGTTCGGCGCGCGGATCGTCAAGTGCATGTCGTTGGCGACGAGCGCCGCGCCGCTCTCGGTCCGTCGCCCCGCGACGGCCCAGTTGTTGCTGCCGGTCGCGCCGTGAACGTGCTCGCGCACGGGCGGCGGCGCGAAGTCGAGCGCGCCGAGGCTGCCGAGGTCGTACTCGGCGGGCGCGGGGATGACCGGCGCCGCGCGATGGCTGCCATCGAGCGCCCCGTCCCACGCGACCGCGTCGGCGTACACGAACGTCGCGGCGGCGGCGGGCAGCGCCGCCGTGATCAGGCCGCGCTGCAGCTTGCGATGGCCGTCCGCCTCCTGCAGCTGCAGGAACATCGTCAGCGTCACGAGCACCGAGTCTTCCGGCCGCCAGGGCTCCGGCCGGGAGCTCAGCAGGAGGTATTCGAACGGGCGCGCGCCCAAGCTTGCGGCCCCGGCGTTGACGCCGGCCGAGTAGGCATCGAGGAGCGCCCGCTCCTCCGGTGGCGCGGCCTCGACGACCCGCCGCGCCACCGCGCGGAACCGGTGCACGCGGATCTGCCGGTCGACGTTGAGCGTCGCCGCGCCGAGCAGCGCCGACAGCTCTCCCGCGCTCGCGCGCCTGAGGAGATCCATCTGGAAGAGGCGGTCCTGCCCGTGCGCGAAGCCGAGCCCGTAGGCGAGATCGACGCGCCGCGCCGCCGTGACCGTCGCGACGCCGTGATCGTCGCGCTCGATCCGGACCTCGGCGCCCAGGCCGCGCGCCGCGACGCTGCCATCGAGGGTCGGGAGGCTGCTGCGCAGCATCAGCCAGCCGCCGAGTCCTGCCAGCACCAGCAGCAGCAACAGGCCGACGCCGGTGCGCAGCAACAGCTTCTGCATGGATCGGCTCCTCGCGGTGGAGGCGGCCATCCTCGCCGCTCGTACCGGCGCTGGCAAGTCGGCCGCGGTCGGCCGCCGGCGACGCCGCTAGTTGCGGACTTCGAGGATCCGCATCGAGTTCGTGCCGCCCTGCACGCCCGTCAGCTCGCCCTTGGTCACGATGATGAGGTCCCCCACTGCGCACAGGCCAAGTTCGACCAAGAGGTGGAAGATCGAGGCGTACAGGATCACGGGGTCGGTGTGCGTGACGTCGAAGGCGACCGGGTAGACGCCCCGGTAGAGCGTCACGCGCCGGCGCGTGATCTCGTGGCGCGTGAACGCGTAGATCGGGATGTCGGAGCGAATGCGCGACATCCAGAGCGCGGTCGAGCCCGACTCGGTCAGCGTGACGATCGCCTTCACGTCCATGTGGTTGGCCGTGTACATCACCGCCATCGCGATCGCCTCGTCGGTCGCGGTGAAGGTGATGTCGGTGCGTTCGCGCGTACGCGTGCGGCGCTCGAACTGGTACTTCTCGGCGCCGAGCGCGACCTGCGCCATCGCCTCGACCGCCTTGATCGGGTACTTGCCGACCGCGCTCTCGGCCGAGAGCATCACCGCGTCCGTGCCGTCGAGCACGGCGTTGGCGACGTCCGAGACCTCGGCGCGCGTCGGCACCGGGTTCTGGATCATCGATTCCATCATCTGCGTGGCGGTGATCACTGCCTTGAAGTGGTGACGCGCGGTCGCGATGATCCGCTTCTGCAGCCCGGTCAGCTCCGCGTAGCCCACCTCGACGCCGAGGTCGCCGCGCGCGACCATGACCGCGTCGCTCGCCGCGACGATCTCGTCGAGGTGGCGGATCGCCTCCGCGCGCTCGATCTTGGCGACGGTACGGCCATTGCCGCCGGCGGCGCGCAGCAACTGCCGCGCCTCCAGCATGTCCTCGGCCGACTTCGGGAACGACACCGCGAGGTAGTCGACCTCGAGGCGCGCGGCGATGCGGATGTCCTCGCGGTCCTTGTCGGTGAGCGCGCCGGCCGACAGCCCGCCGCCGCGCCGGTTGAGCCCCTTGTTGTTGGAGAGCTCGCCGCCGACGACGACCTTGGTCAGCACGCGCGGACCATCGACGCCGAGCACCTCGAGCACGATGAGTCCGTCGTTGAGGAGCAGCGTGTCGCCCGCGTGCACGTCGCGCGGCAGGTCCTTGTAGGCGCAGCCGACCACGTCGATGGTGCCGGCCGCCGCGTCGAGTGAGACGTCGAGCGTGAAGTGCGCGCCCTCGACCAGGTTGACCTTGCCGGCGACGAAGCGGTCGATGCGGATCTTCGGGCCGCTCAGGTCGCCGAGAATGCTGACGTAGCGACCCACGCTGAGCGCGGCGTCGCGCACCAGCGCGACGCGTCGCGCGTGGTCCTCGAAGCGGCCGTGCGAGAAGTTGACGCGCACGACGTCGACGCCGGCGCGGATCAGCTCCGCCATCACGCGCGCATCGTCGGTGGCGGGTCCCAGCGTCGCGACGATCTTGGTCCGGCGCGGCATGCGCACGATGCTGGTCACGGCCGGCTCTCCCGGGCGCGTGACTCGAGCATCGCCACGGCCGGCAGCACCTTGCCCTCGACGAACTCGAGGAACGCGCCGCCGCCGGTCGATATGTACGAGATGCCGTCCTCGACACCGTACTTCTCGATCGCTGCCAGCGTGTCGCCGCCGCCGGCGATCGAGAAGGCCTTGGAGCTTGCGATCGCGGTCGCGAGCGCGCGCGTGCCCTCGCCGAACTGGTCGATCTCGAACACCCCGATCGGGCCGTTCCAGACGATGGTGCCGGCCTCGCTGACGATCTTGGCGAGGCGCTCGGCGGTGTCCGGGCCGATGTCGAGGATCATGTCGTCGGCGCCGACGTCCGCCACCGCCTTGACGTCGGCCTCGGCCTTCGGCGAGAACTCCTTGGCGACCACGACGTCGGTCGGGATCGGGATCTCGACGCCCTTGGCCGCGGACTGCGCGAGCAGGCGGTTCGCGATGTCGACCATGTCGGGCTCGGCGAGGCTCTTGCCGATCGGCGCGCCGCGCGCGAGCAGGAAGGTGTTGGCGATGCCGCCGCCGACGATCAGCTGGTCGACCTTGGCGAGCAGCGACTCGAGCACGGTGAGCTTGGTCGAGACCTTGGAGCCCGCGACGATCGCGACCAGCGGGCGCTTCGGTGCATCGAGCGCGGTGTCGAGCGCGACCAGCTCGTTGACGAGCAGCGGCCCCGCGCAGGCGATCGGCGCGAACTTGGCGACGCCGTGCGTGCTCGCCTCGGCACGGTGCGCCGTGCCGAATGCATCCATCACGAACACGTCGCAGAGCGCGGCCATCTGCCGCGCGAGCGCGTCCGCGTCCTTCTTCTCGCCCTTGTTGAAGCGCACGTTCTCGAGCAGCACCGCCTCGCCTGGCTGCACGCTGACGCCGCCCAGCCAGTCGGTGATCAGCGGCACCTTGACGCCGAGGAGCTCCGAGAGCCGCGCCGCGACCGGAGCGAGCGAGAACTCAGGCGCGGGCTTGCCCTCCTCCGGCCGCCCGAGGTGCGACAGCAGCATCACCCGCGCGCCCGCCTCGAGCGCCAGGCGGATGGTCGGCAGCGCCGCGCGGATGCGCGCGTCGCTCGTCACCACCCCGTCCTTGACGGGGACGTTCAGGTCCTCGCGGATCAGCACGCGCCGCCCGGCGAGCGGCACGTCCTGCATCCGGATGATGCGCGTCGAAACGCCGCCGCGAGCGGCGGCCGCATTGGTCACTTGGCGCGGCTCCAGGCGAGGGTCGTGTCGAGCATGCGGTTGGAGAAGCCCCACTCGTTGTCGTACCAGGAGCACACCTTGACGAGCGTGCCGTCGATGACCTTGGTCAGCGAGGCGTCATACGTCGAGGACGCCGGGTCGTGGTTGAAGTCGACCGAGACGAGCGGCGCATCGGTGTAGGCGAGCACGCCCTTGAGCGCCCCCTGCGAGGCCGCCTTCAGGACCTTGTTGATCTCATCGACCGTGGTCGCGCGCTTGGCCGTGAACGTGAGGTCCACCATCGAGACGTTGATGGTCGGCACGCGCACCGCGAAGCCATCGAGCTTGCCCTTGAGCTCGGGGAGCACGAGGCCGACCGCCGCCGCCGCGCCGGTCTTGGTCGGGATCATCGACATGGTCGCCGAGCGCGCGCGCCGCAGGTCCTTGTGGAAGACGTCCGTCAGGACCTGGTCGTTCGTGTAGGCGTGGATCGTCGTCATGATGCCGGCGACGAGCCCGATCGAGTCGTGCAGCGGCTTCACGAGCGGCGCGAGGCAGTTGGTCGTGCAGGAGGCGTTCGAGATCACGGTCATGTCGCCGCGCAGCGTGCCGTGGTTGACGCCGTAGACGACGGTCGCGTCGACCGCGCCCTCGGCAGGCGCCGAGATCACCACCTTTTTCGCGCCACCCTCGATGTGCTTGCTGGCCTTCTCCTTGGTGGCGAAGAGCCCGGTGCACTCGAGCACGATGTCGACGCCGAGCGAGCCCCAGGGGAGCTTGGCGGGGTCCCTCTCGGCGAGCACCTTGATGCGATCGCCGTTGACCACGATCGAGTCGCCCTCGACGCGCACTTCGCCCGGGAAACGGCCGTGCGCGGTGTCGTACTGCGTCAGGTGCGCGTTGGTCGCGGCGTCGCCCAGGTCATTGATCGCGACGACCTGGATGTCACCCGTCCGCTTGCCCTCGTAGAGCGCGCGCAGCACGTTGCGACCGATGCGGCCGTAGCCGTTGATTCCTACCTTGATGGGCATCGTGGGGTCCTCGATTGGAAGCGTTGCCTAGCCGGCGAGCGCGGCCTCGGCCACGCTGACGACGTGATCGGTGGTGAAGCCGAAATGCGGGAACAGGTCCTTGGCCGGGGCCGAGGCGCCGAAGGTGTCGATGCCGACGACGTGGTCGATGCTCTTCACGTAGCGGCACCAGTAGCTGCGTACGCCGGCCTCGACCGCGATGCGCGGCACGCCGTGCGGCAGGACCGTGCTGCGGTAATCGGCGGGCTGCGCGTCGAAGAGCTCGGTCGAGGGCATCGACACCACGCGCACGCGGCGGCCGCGTCCCGTGAGCGTCTTCGCCGCGTCGACCGCGAGTGCGACCTCCGAGCCCGTCGCGATGATCACGACCTCTGGCGCACCGACCGAGTCGACCAGCGTGTAGCCCCCGCGGCGGACGTTCGCGAGCTGCTCCGGGTTCCTGGGCTGGTGCGGGAGCGCCTGGCGCGTCAGCACGAGACCGGTCGGGCCGGTGCGGCGCTCGATGGCGTCCGCCCAGGAGGCGTGCGTCTCGACGTCATCGCACGGACGCCACAGCGTCATGTTCGGGATGAGGCGCAGCGAGGCGAAGTGCTCGATCGGCTGGTGCGTCGGGCCATCCTCGCCGAGGCCGATCGAGTCGTGCGACCAGACGAAGATCGAAGGCGTCCCGATCAGGCACGCCATGCGCACGGCGTTGCGCGCGTAATCCGAGAAGGTCAGGAACGTTCCGCCGTAGGGCACGAGGCCACCGTGCAGCGCCATGCCGTTGAGCGCGGCCGACATGCCGAACTCGCGGACGCCGTACCAGACGTAGTTGCCGGACGCATCGTTGCGGGTGATGCCCTTCGAATCCTTGCGCCAGGTGTTGTTGGAGCCGGTCAGGTCCGCCGAGCCGCCGATCAGCTCCGGCAACTTCGGGCCGAAGGCGTTGAGCGCCGCCTGCGAGGACTGGCGCGTCGCGACCGCGCTGCCACCCGCCTGGACCTGGGCGATCGTCGAGCGCACGAGCTCGGCCCAGTCGGCCGGCAGCCGCGCGGCCATGCGCCGCTCGAACTCGGCGGCGAGCGCGGGGTAGACCTGCGCGTATTCCTTGAAGAGCTTCTGCCACTTCGCCTCGGCGCGCTTGCCGCGCGCGCGCGCGTCCCAGGCCTTGGCAATGTCGTCCGGCACCTCGAACGGCGGGTACGGCCAGTCGAGGACCTTGCGCGCCTTGGCGACTTCGTCGGCGCCGAGTGCCGCGCCGTGCGCGTGCTCGGTGCCCTGCTTGTCGGGCGCGCCGTAGCCGATGATGGTCTTGCAGCAGATGAGCGTCGGCTTGCCGGTCTCGCGCCGCGCCTTGCGGACCGCGCGCGTCACGGCCGCCGCGTCGAGCCCGTCGACCGCGCGGATCACCTGCCAGCCGTAGGACTCGAAGCGCTTCGGCGTGTCGTCGGTGAACCAGCCCTGCACGTGGCCGTCGATCGAGATGCCGTTGTCGTCATAGAAACAGATGAGCTTGCCGAGCCCGAGCGTACCGGCGAGCGAGGCGGCCTCGTGCGAGATGCCTTCCATGAGGCAGCCGTCGCCGAGGAACACGTAGGTATGGTGATCGACGACCGTGAAGCCCGGCTGGTTGATGGTCGCCGCGAGGTGCTTCTCGGCGAGCGCGAAGCCGACGGCGTTGGCGAGTCCCTGGCC
>Ga0335083_10011460_pt1 | contig 10639 bp, 12 predicted proteins | sample Lox_Sample_42_FD_206716 | JGI IMG/M metagenome (GOLD analysis project Ga0335083, IMG submission 206716) | Soil microbial communities from Loxahatchee National Wildlife Refuge, Florida, United States - Lox_Sample_4.2 | ecosystem: Environmental > Terrestrial > Soil > Wetlands | place: USA... | reverse complement strand
GTGATCATGTCTCCATCATTTAGGAACAAGCCAATCTTTTACTTGCAGACAACGGTACCGCCGACCGCTTGCATCAGAGCTTCGAATGCTGTGACACCATTTTCATCAACCTCGGCCGCTATCGCTGCCCTGCCAGGCGCTAACTCGCGCGACATTTCTTCGGCAAAAACTTCTTCGTCGCCTTGATTGAGAAGGTCGGCTGCGATGCCGATAGCGGCGCCGCCGGCAGCCCCGATCGCCGCACCGAGCGGCCCGGCCGGCAAACCGGCTAACACACCGATCAACACACCCGCGGCTGTCCCGCCTAGGCCTTCACTGGTGATCGGCCGCACCGACAGCTTTCCGCTCGAGTCCTTTGCAATGAGGGCCGAGGAATAGATCATCCCCCGCTCTCCGCGCAATTTCCTAAGGACGCTGATTCCCTCACCAATCTTCGTCTCATCAGCAAAGTTTATAACGACGAATTTGTTCATCGCGGCACCGGCGCCGGCGCGAACAGGCGATGCCGCCCGACACGGGCAATCGGCGTGGAATCTTCCTCGGTTGTGACGCCACGGTTGTCAGTTGTCATGTGCGGCTTCTCAAGCTTGCTCTTTTTTCGAGCGGAGCCCGTTTATGATGGAGATAGCGGCAGGAATGAGAAGTTTCTGCGCAGCGACATCCAGTGGATTTTGCACGAATCCCGCGATGGTATCCTTGGCGTCCCTAACTTCTTGCCCGATCGCATCGATGGTGACCTTTAGATCGGCCGCGTCCGTCTTTATGGCTTCGATTGCCATTTTGCGAACGTCGAGGGCGAGGTCGATCTCGGGCCCCGGTTCTGAGTTTCTGGCAATGAGCAGAACTATTGCCGCGATAGCGAAGTCGGCCATCGCAACGATCACGGCCGCCCAAACGGGCCCCGCCGGTCCCTGCAAGGCATAAAGGCCCGCAATGTCGGCCATGCCGAGCCCGAATACGGCAATCAGGCCTGCAAACATGAAAAGACTAAAGCGGCGCGCGATGACCTTGAGCCAGATTTTCCCGATCAGAGAATCGGCCTTCTGCAACAAGTGCAGGTCGCTAACTAAATCATCGATCATTTTGTCGCTCCTAGCGCCGCCCCAGGAGGCGACCGATCAATATCCCGACGACCATCGCGCCAATCACGGTCGCGGCCGGATGCGCCGACACATCCTTTTCGGCTTCTGCAACGAATTCCTTGATCACGTTGACGAAATTGCCAAGCTCGCCATGCAGCTGCCGTTCTTCGGCCGCCTCCACTGGGTGACTAACTGGCGCAGCTTTGCGCCTGCTGGCGTGTGCGTGGCCCGCGTGCGGCGACCGACGTTGCCGATGCGCCGTCGAAAGTTCTTCATGGAGAGACTTCAATTCGCGCGACAGTGCGGTGTCCGAGGTCACGACCTCCTCCCATTTAATCTAAGGCGTGATCGCGGCCCCGCCACTCAGCTCGTGTGTAAGCCGAGCGCCAGTGCGATCCAGGCGCAGCCGTAGAAAATCAGATCAATCCCGATAAAAAGTCCGATGACCCAAAGCCCCGAAGCAGGCCATTGCGCCAGAACGAGCACGCCCAGCACAAACGCGATGATTCCGTCCGCCGCCCCCCAACCCCAGCCGGGCAGATGAAGAGCAACCGAGGCGATCAGTTGAAACAGCCCGCCGATCATGAAGAACATCGTCATGAATAAGGTCGCTACCTCAGCGCTGACCACCGGCTTCGCTACCAGCAGCAGGCCCGCCACCCCGAAGAGAACCGCAGCGAGCAAATGTTGGAAGAAGCCCGCCCAATGCCCAACCATGATCGCCTGGGCGATTTCAATGCCGGACGCCATCAGCAGCAGGAATCCAAAGAACAGCATCGAGACGACTGTGGCCGTGACGGACCGCACGACGGCGGCGATGCCGAGCAGCAACAATCCGATGCCGAACGCTACAAACCATCCCCAGTATTGGACGATCTCGGGAGGAGCTTGGACGGTAAGAGTTTGGATATTGCCCATCGTCATGTCACCTTTGCATGAGAGCTTCTGGTCAAGGCAAAAGACATGCTTGAACGAAAGACCTGCCTTTAGAGCTTCCTTGACGCGAACCGACACTCACACTGCGTGCTGCAATAAGTGGAGTTAAGTCTGCCAAAGCCCGGCAAATCCTTGCAAAAAGCCAGGACGGCACTCGATAACAATCTCGGGCGCATGGTAAAAGATGTCGCTATTGCGGGTTATTCGAATATGTTTTGCGAAAATTTGGCTTTCTTGGTTGCAATTAACAGGCCTCGTTGAAAGGCGCGTCAGATAATTATTCACGGCAGTTTTCGCGACGGACAAGAGTCGACCCGCATGCGAAGACCATAATGCGTGATTGGTTTGTTGAAACGCGGGTTGCGCCAAAAGCGCCCGACGAACAAGAGCGATGCCTGATGGCCGACCCTAACACTGATATCCCCTATTGGAGTCGCGATGTTGCCGGACTGAGCGCGGAACTTGGCTCGGGCCCCGGTGGCTTGTCGGCGGCAAAGGCCGCCGAGCAGTTTCGTCGAGTAGGGAGCAACAGCGTCGAGGACGCGAGCGAAACGAGCTCTTTGCGCCTCCTTTTGAAGCAATTCGAAAGCCCGCTCGTGCTTATTCTCATCTTCGCCGCGTTGATTTCGCTGGCACTGAAGGAATGGGTCGATGCGAACATCATTCTGGCGATCGTCGTCGGCAGTTCATTGCTTGGCTTCTATCAGGAGTATCAGGCATCGGCCGCGGTTGAAGAACTCAAACGCCGTCTGGCTTTGACATGCCGCGTCGTGCGCGACGGCACTGAACAGACTGTCGGCGCGGCGACCATCGTGCCCGGCGATGTCATCGCGCTATCGGCAGGCAACCTCATTCCCGCCGACGGCCTCCTGATCGAGGCAGCAGACTTCCTCGTAAACCAGGCCAGTCTGACTGGCGAATCCTTTCCGGTCGAGAAGCAGCCGGGCATCGTTCCACCGGAGACGCCAATCGTGGGGCGCACCAACGCAGTGTATCTGGGCGCTTCGGTCCAGAGCGGCAAGGCGAAGATGCTCGTCGTCGAAACCGGGCACCGGACCGCTTTCGGCGCAATCGCTGCAAAGCTCAAGACAGCCCCGCCCGAGACGGACTTTGAGCGCGGTATTCGGGACTTCGGCTATCTCCTCATTCGGGTGATGATCGTCATCATCGTCTTTGTGCTGGCGGTAAACCTGCTTCTCGGCCGGCCGCTGATAGATTCGCTTCTGTTTGCAGTAGCGCTCGCTGTCGGTCTCTCGCCGGAGCTGCTACCCGCCATTATCAGCGTGACGCTGTCCGCCGGCGCCCGCGCCATGGCCGAACAGGGCGTCATCGTCCGCCGCCTCGATGCGATCGAGAACCTCGGCAGCATGGACATTCTATGCACGGACAAGACCGGTACGCTGACTGAGGGTGTCATAGTCCTTCAGGGGGCCACCGACGCAGGCGGCAAGACATCGACGCAGGTCCGGCAGCTTGCCTTTCTCAACGCCGCCTTCGAGAGCGGAATCGAGAACCCGCTCGACGGCGCTCTCGTGACCGTCGGCAAAAGCGCCGGCTTAACGACACAGGGTTATCGCAAGGTCGACGAGATCCCATACGATTTTCGTCGCAAACGGCTGACGACCGTCATGTCCGCTGACTCCGACGCATCACAGCATCTGCTCGTCACCAAAGGCGCTTTCGACAATGTGCTTGCCATCTGTTCCTCGGTTGATCGCGACGGTTCGAATGTTCCTCTTACGACGGACCAGCACGAGCAGCTTGAGGCGTTCTACCAGGCCAAGGGCCAGGCAGGCTTTCGCGTCCTGGCCGTGGCGACACGCAAGGTTGCCGCCAAAGACCGCTACAGCTTCGATGATGAAGAAGGCATGGCATTTGCCGGATTCCTGATCTTTTTCGATCCGCCCAAAGCGGACGCGCAGCAGACGATTCGTGATCTCAGCGATCTCGGCATCCGCATCAAGATCATCAGCGGAGACAACCGTCACGTTACGGCGCATCTAGCGGAAGCCGTTGGCCTTGACCCGAAGGCGATCATTGCCGGCGACGAACTGGCCAACCTCAGCGACGATGCGCTCTCGCAGCGCGCGCCGCGCACGGATCTCTTCGTCGAAGTCGACCCCCAGCAGAAGGAACGTATAGTCCGCGCCTTACAGCGAACCGGACACGCCGTCGGCTATATGGGCGACGGCATTAACGATGCGCCGTCACTGCACGCGGCCGACGTCGGCATCTCGGTCGACCAAGCAGTAGATGTCGCCCGCGAAAGCGCCGACATCATCCTCTTAAAGCCCGATCTGGACGTCCTCCGCCACGGCGTTGCGAATGGCCGGCGCACCTTCGCCAACACGCTCAAATACATCAACATTACGACCAGCGCGAGCTTCGGCAACATGGTCAGCATGGCGCTGGGAACCCCGCTACTCCCGTTTCTGCCGATGAGCGCCACCCAAATTCTGCTCGAGAATTTCCTTTCGGACCTGCCGTCGATTGCAATATCGACCGACAATATCGATCCGGAAACCGTCAAAAACCCTGTGCGCTGGAACATCAATGACGTGCGGCGCTTCATGATCGTCTTTGGGCTGATCAGCTCCATCTTCGATCTGCTGACGTTCGCAATCCTGCTGCTCGGTTTCCATTCCAATGAGGCGGTTTTTCAGACGACGTGGTTTGTCATTTCGTTGTTGACAGAACTCGCCGTTGTCCTGGTTCTACGCACACGCGGGTCCGCCCTCCGCAGCCGGCCGAGCAATATGCTGTTGTGGTCCACGATTGCCGTCAGCGTCGTCGCCGTCGCTATCCCCTACCTCGGGCCCGTTGCCTCGGCGTTTGGCTTTGTGCCGCTGTCGACGCTCCAGATGGGGATCGTTTTCATCATCGTCGTTGGCTACGTCGTAGCCACTGAAGGGGCGAAGGCGTGGTTTTATTACCCGACGCGGAACGCAAGTCAGCCGAACACGGTTGCAGCACAAAGCACCGGCGCGAACGGCCCAAGCCTAAATCAAGCATTCACAAGAAATAGGAGAAACGTGATGTCTTCCGTCGATTCAAGTCCCCCCGAAATGCAACTTGCCGTAAGGGACGCGTTGCGCGCCCACTGGCGGCTGTTTCTGTTCCAAGCGGTGGTCACTATTATCCTCGGGATCCTCGCCGTCGGTGTGCTTACTCTCGTCGCACCGTCACTCGCCACCCGCAATGTCGGTATCTACATTGGTTGGCTGTTCCTGATCAGCGGCATCGTCGGGCTCGTTGCGGTGGTTTCGGCCAATGACATGACCGCATTTTTGTGGAGTCTCATCACGTCGGCTCTTTCGGTCGCAGTCGGCATCTTGTTCGGTGTTTTCTTGTTGATCTGGCCGCCGATCGAAGAGGCGTTGTCGCTGACGATCGTACTGGCCGCATTTTTTATTGCCGAGGGCACCTTTCAGATTGCGGCATCGCTCGCCTACCGCGACGTGCCCGCCGGCGGCTGGATGCTGGCAAGTGGCATCGTGAATCTGGGGTTAGCCGCGGCCATCATCTCAATTTCCGGCTGGCCTACGGCCTCGCCTGCCGGCTGGGCGCTGGGCCTCATCGTCGGCGTCAACCTAATCACCTCGGGCTGGGCAATCCTGATGACCGCATTTTCCGGACGCGATGTCGCCGGGTCAGGCCCCGCGCCAACGGTACAGACACATTAATGGTATCGAACACCCACATCAATCATACCTCGCCGCAAGACGCGCCACTTCCCTATTATGGGCCTCGTCGATCTCGCCAGCTATAAACGCAGTCAAATCCTCGAATACCTTGGCAATTTCAGTCTGCGGAATGCCTGCCGCTTTGGCCGCTTCAACGCATTGAGCGGAAAGCGCCTTCGCTCGTGAATTGTTATTGCCTTCAGCTTGGTAGTCTGCGCCACTAACGTTTTCCGAAACCCAACTCTCGACAAATTCAATAGCGTGTTCCGTCATGCGGCCGCTCCTGCAGGACCTGTCTTCCAAACGCAAGTATTTCCGCTTCCGTCATCGCCGAAGTATTGACTTCGGCCTGCCAGACGATCCTCGCGTAGATGCCGGGATGATACTTCTTCAATCGCTCGGCCAGAATTTGTGACGCGTTGCTCATGCCCGTACCGTGGCAGAGCAGCACGATCCGGTCGGCCTCTCGCAGGGCCTCGGCGATTCGGTCGTAAAATGCCGGATCCTCCGGTGCGCGTTGCCCCTGTGCGCGCAGTTCGCCGCGATGGTGCAGGTGATGCAGAAAATGATGCGGGTCGTAGGGTCTGATTGTTTCAGCACCTTGCTTCGAAGAACAATTGATCAGGTGCAGCTCCGCGCCGTGATGGTCGATCAAGGCGATCACGTCGATAGATGGCGGCTTGGTTGCCGGAGCCGTACCGTAAGGATTTTCGGGAGAAATTCCGGCCGATATCAGGTAATGACGGAGTTCGATCATCTCTCTTTCGTTGAGATGTTTGCTGTGTGGTTTGTGAAAAACGACATGTTTGCCGTTTATTGTCAGGGAGTATTTGCCGTCGGCCTTTTCGTCCGCTGAGCCAAGATGCGTCAGCAGGCGCAGCGTATCCATCCAGCCGAGATTGTGGGGAACCGGATGATGAAAGATAGCGTCGAGCGTATGCCGGTCGGCCGTCTCCATCTGGCGCGCTCCACCGATCGATGCTTTGTGTCGATTCGTCATCCGGGTCTGCAATGCGTTTGATCGTAGCTAGGAAGTAGAAGCACTAAATTCTTGCAGAACATCGAAATTCAATTCCCGTCCTCTCAGCAACGGGGTCGGGTATTAGTGACCCTGCGGACGCAAGAACTGTTCAGGCGCATCTTGAGGCACGCGAAAGGGGATTGCTGATTTCGGATCCGGGTTGAATTTTGCAAAAATAGCTGGGTTCTCACGAAAGTGCTTCTTAAGTGTTTGAATTCTGGTCCCGTTTGCCGGATGGTCGGATAAAAGCTGGGGGATTTGCTTGGGGTCTGCGTTCTGGAAGTCCTCAAACAACCACACCAAGCCCCAGGGGTTATAACCAGCAGCGGCACAAATATCGGATCCAGTGATGTCGGCTGAGGATTCGACGTCTCGCGAGTACGCGAGCGAGTGCAAATCTCCGATCATGGCGATTGCGATCGCCTGGGCTAGCGTTGGTCCTAGCAATATCGCCGCCCCAAGTTCACGCATTTCGGTTTTCCGTTGCTCCTGCATTCGATTCGTGGCGTCTCGGTGAATCGTGTGTGAGACTTCATGGCAAAGTGTTCCCGCGAGTTCCTCGGTGTTCTTTACGAAATAGAGCAAAGTGTCCGTTACATAGACATTGCCGCCGGGCGTGGCGAAAGCGTTTGGCTGGTTTTCGTGGACCAGAAAGAACTTAAACGGATGAGGATACCGAGACTGAGCAACCCGAGAAATAGCCTCGGCTATCGGTTTCAGGGTCTCGTAGAGCGGGGAGGATTTTATGATCTCTCCCTTGTCTCTCAGTTCATTGTACACCGCCTGACCAAGCTCGGTTTCCTGATCGGTGACTGGCTCGGGAAGCGGCGCCTGCGCTCCGCATATTATGGAGATCAAAAACAAGAAAGGCGGGAACCAGATTCTGCGCTTCTGAAATTGTAACTTCGGCATAGCCTATCTCCTTTGCATATCCCGCTCTCTGCGGACGCGGACGGTAGCGACCACCAATTTCTGGCTATGCGACCGCGCGAGCCGCACGGAGGGATTTCGGAAGCGGCCGATCAGAAAAACGTTACAACATTTTGCGGCCAGCCTAAGTGAAGCCGGGCAAATCTGAGCAAATTGTTCCGAAGCAATTCTAAGATAGATGTTTTGTCATCAAACGCACACGAGCAAAACCGAGGGGGCCTGCATGTCGTCCTCCGATTGGCGCAGCGACCACCACGCCCGTGGACTGTTGCACGCGCCAGTCACCAATTTATGAGCCAGATGACCAGCGACAGGACGACGCTTACCAGGATGCAGGTGGTGATCGGAAAATAGAACGAGCCATGCTCGCCCTGAACATAAATGTCCCCCGGCAAGCGGCCGAGGCCGAGCTTGGACAGCCAGGGCCAAAGTAAGCCGACCGCAGCGACAGCCAATCCGATGATGATAAGGGTACGTTCCATTGCATTGCTCCTCACGCTTTGAAGGAAAAATTCGTCCGCAGGTGAAGGTGCCAATTCGCTGAAATGGGCCCGCCAACAAATTTTCTGAAGGCCGCGCACAGTTCTCCTTCGCTATTATTTGCTCAATTTTATACGGCTTAATTCGCGCCTCTGGATTGCGGCGCGTAGCGTCTTCGCATGCCCAGGGCGAGATCGTTACGCAAGGTGATTTGCAAATCTGGCCTGTTCCCGGGACCAAGAGGAGTGCTTTGCGATGTGCGACTATAGCTTGCAAAATGTTGCATCCCGACCTGCCAAAATTGGAGACAAACTGACCACCCACAATTTCTGCATCACCGGCGGCTTTGCCGCGGTAGGTGACCTGAACGTTGCCGTTTGTCTTATGCCGGGCACCGAACTCGTATTCGAACAGGAGGCCACCTACAACCATCTCCTCGGCAGCCTGCTGCCCAGGTCACGCTTCGGCAAGATCGGCGCGACGATGGCGCGATTCCGGCAGATCGACATGGACAAGCAGTTTGTGCATCATGACGCCCTAGAATTCGCCAATGGCAAGATCGTGCTGCTCACGCAGCTTCGCCCAGGCCAACGGGCGACCGTGCTGCAATTGCCTGCGACGCATCGGCCGAAGACCACGGAAACCATCGAGCACAAAGCCGGCGCGCCGATCGAATGATCACTTAGCGTGCGGAACAGCATTCGGACCTTAAGCTTCACGCAAAACGCCGAAGGCTTTTTCTCGGCATCCGTCAGGCTCCCAGTGAGCATGCTGGAAATCAGGGGTCCGAGTTGACGCAAAGCCAACCCGACGCGAGTATGATTATCCCCGCTTCGACTATCCTGCAGGAGTTGCATGACGAAGCTCCTGCCGATCACTTCACCTTAGATTGGCTGATGGGCAGCCTGCCAAAGCAGTCGTTCGGCCTGATTATTCTTCTGCTCGCCATTGTCGCCGCCGCACCCGGAATTTGCGTCATAGCTGGGCTGATGCTCTTGATTCCGGCGATCCAAATGATCGCTGGCCGCCCCGCTCCGACGTTTCCGCGCTGGATTGCCGCCCGCCCCTTGCCGACGCGGCACCTTGACTCCGTCGTGCAACACGCCACCGCAACGCTAAGATATCTTGAGCGGATAATTTATCCGCGCTGCCCCACCCCGCCAGAGGCGACCAAGCGCGCTGTCGGCATCGCCGTTGTATTGCTGAGCACAAGGTTGATCTTGGCTCCGATACCACTCAGCAATGTCGTGCCTGCTGTTTTGATCGCTTTCATCGCGCTGGCCTATCTCGAAGAGGACGGGTTAATGCTTTCGATCGGCCTGCTGGTTGGATTCGTCGTCCTTGCGGTCGACCTGGGGGTGGTCTGGGAAATGATCCACGATTCAAAATGGATTGGTCTCTCACTATCGCGAAGCTGAATATACGTATTGCCGCCATTCTTGCACTAATCTTGCTGTGACAGCGACACGATCTCGCAATAATTGAACAGTGTGCGCCTAGCCGCTACGATGGCTACAGGCAGGCATTGCCTGCGACTCGCCGACCGGAGGCTGGTTGGTGGGCATAAAGACACGGCCTCCATCGAAAGCGAAACCGATGGCGAACGCCAAAGATGAACCGGCCGAAGAGCGGCGCTTCCGACTGCTCGTCGAATCTGCGCCAAGCGCGATGGTAGGGATCGACCGTTCTGGCACGATTGTCATGGTCAATGCGCAGGCCGAGCGGATTTTCGGTTATGCGCGGACCGAGCTGATGGGGCAGCCGGTCGAGATACTGGTGCCCGAACGGTTCCGTCGTCATCACCCAGAGTTGCGGGAGAAATTTTTTTCCGATCCGCGGCCGCGGCCGATGGGGGCCGGGCGCGATCTCTACGGTCTGAGGAAGGATGGCAGCGAGTTCCCTGTCGAGATCGGCTTGGGCCCGGTTGAGACCGACGACGGACCCATGGTGCTGTCGGCGATGGTCAATATCAGTGCTCGTAAAGCGACCGAACTGACGCTGCGCGAGAGCGAGAAACGCTATAGCGCGCTGGTCGAAGCGGCGCCTAACGCAATGGTGATGATCGACCGCTCCGGCACGATTGTCTTAGTCAATGCGCAGGCCGAGCGGGCTTTTGGTTATGTACGGACCGAGCTAGTAGGGCAGCCGGTCGAGATGCTGGTGCCTGAACGGTTCCGCGGTCATCATCCTGAATTGCGGAAGATGTTTTTTGGCGATCCGCGGCCGCGATCGATGGGAACCGGACGCGATCTCTACGGTCTGAGGAAGGATGGCAGCGAGTTCCCGGTCGAGATCGGGCTGAACCCGATCGAGACCGACAACGGACCAATGGTGCTGTCGGCGATCGTCGATATCACCGCGCGCAAAGCCGCCGAACTGGCGCTGCGCGAGAGCGAGAAACGCTATAGCGCGCTGGTCGAAGCGGCGCCTAACGCAATGGTGATGATCGACCGCTCCGGCACGATTGTCTTAGTCAATGCGCAGGCCGAGCGGGCTTTTGGTTATGT
>Ga0335083_10011459_pt1 | contig 10639 bp, 14 predicted proteins | sample Lox_Sample_42_FD_206716 | JGI IMG/M metagenome (GOLD analysis project Ga0335083, IMG submission 206716) | Soil microbial communities from Loxahatchee National Wildlife Refuge, Florida, United States - Lox_Sample_4.2 | ecosystem: Environmental > Terrestrial > Soil > Wetlands | place: USA... | reverse complement strand
CGGCGGCGGAGGCAGTGGTCATGCTGCCGCCGGTGTAGGAGGCGGCGACATCGGCGCCGGTGCCTGGGGTGGTCGCGCCGGCCTTGAAGTTGCCGAGGAGGGCGTTGGCGGTGGCGCTACCTGCCTGTACCTGGAAAGCGCTGCCGGCGGAGGAGAAGACGAGCTGCTGGGTGCCGTCGGAGTTGGTTTTGACGGAAGCCGAGATGCCAGCCATCTGGAAGTTGGCGTCCGAGTTGGCGGCGGCGCCGATGGCGCTGTTGATGGCGTCGGCCACCGACTGCGGCTTGGTCATGCCGGCGATATTTACATCCAGGTGGGTGCCGGCAAACCCGGGACCAGACAGGATGAAGCTGGCCAGCCCGGCATCGGCTGTAGCGTTGGCGGTCTCGATCGCACTGACACTGGTGGCGGATCCCGGGCCGATATCGACACCCGTAGCCGAATCTACCTCGAAATCCGCGGTTCGAAGGCCGAGTGCTTTGGTGTCGACTACCGAGTTGCTCAGGTCGAGATCGACGGTGCCGTTGGCCGTGTCCGCGGTTCCGGCGGCCGTGGTCCCGCCACCGATGTAAACCCCCATCTTGGCGGCGAAGTGCCCGCCCGTCGAAAGGCCGATGCTCTGCGCCTGGCGGTCGATCTCCGAAATCAAACTCTGGTATTCGCTGTTCAGCACGCTGCGGTCCCCGGTGAAGGTTGCCGAGGCGGATTGCGTGGCCAGCGTTTTGAGCCGGTCGAGCATCTTGCCGATGTTGTTCATGCCGCCGTCCATGATTTGGAGCTGGGCCACTCCGTCGTTGGCGTTGCGCACGCCCTGGGTCAGCTCCGCCGTATCGCTGCGGAACTTGTTGGCGATGGCCAGGCCGGCCGCGTCGTCGCCCGACGAGTTGATGCGGTAGCCGCTGGTCAGACGCTGAATGGTCTGGTTCTGGAAATCGCTGTTGACGCGCAGATTCTCCTGCGCGATGAGAGAGTTGACGTTGGTTTGAATCGAAAACGGCATTGCCGAAATCCTTTCTTCTTCGTTGCTGACATCCTGTGTGGGATCGGCCGCGTGCTCAGCGCCGCGGCGGGTTAGCGGTTCTTGGGTTGAGGCGCGCGATCAGGCCGGAAAGCGCCGGCGCGTCGGAACCGGCGGCAGCGGCCAGATTCTCTTCGCGGACCAGTTTCATTTCGCGGGCGATCACCTGCAACTGCCGTGGAGCGCGAATGCCTACCTTCACGCGGGAGCGCCCTATGTGTGTAATCGAGATCTCGATCTCGTCGCCGATGAGGATGGTCTCGCCCTGCCTCCGGGACATCACGAGCATATTGGCGCCTCTTGGGCGAGGGCCTGCGGGGTTTCTGTCTCTTCGGCTAGGATGGCGTGCTGGTGCGAATAGCCGGGCTCCTGGACCACGGCCTGCACGGCTTTGCGGTTGCGCAGGTTGACCAGAACGGGCGCCAGAAGATTTGCCGTGGGACCGGATTCGTGGAGCGAGACCACGGTCAGGGCCATGACGTCCTGCCCGATCTTTGGCTGGCGGCTGGATGGCAGGCCCAACTGCTGCAGGTCCTCCCCGGCCACTTTCAGGCGATACTGCGGATCGGCGACCAGGATCGGCATCGTAATGAAGCAAAGGCCCGGGTCTTCCAGGCTCTGCAGGTAAAGCAGCGGATCGCTCTCGACGAACCGGACCGCGACGAATCGCTTGCGGCTCTCAAAGCCGGGCAGCCCCTGCGGGAATTCCAGTTCGGATTCCGGCTCGAAAGAGATCTTTCCAAAATTTTTCGTTTCCATTGCTGGCATACCACCTCGTTCTGTGCGGAGATCGGCTGAGACGGGAAAATCTTTAGGGGCGGATCAAGAAAAGTCGCCTTACGGCGGCGGCGAAATGATGGCCGCCCTACTCGGAGTAGGGCACAATACAGGTATGTCCTATACTGCGAGCGTTGCCGAAGAGAGCGATTGGAAATATCCCGAGCCCGATGAAATGGTGGGATCGGGGTGGCTTCCCGTAGCGAGCGGCCACGAGATCTACTGGCACGAATACGGAAATCCGCTGGGTGAGCCGGTCATGTTCCTGCACGGCGGGCCAGGCGGCGGCACAAGTCCGAAGCAGGCCCGGTTCTTCAATCCGCGGCGCTACCGGATCATCCTGTTCGATCAGCGCGGCTGCGGAAAGAGCCGGCCGACCGTGGCAAGCCCGGACCCGCAGACCGCAAGCGCCGCCCTCGTAGACAACACCACCGACCACCTGATCGCGGACATCGAAGCGCTGCGCGCGCATCTCGGTGTGAAGGGGCCGATGCACGTCTTCGGCGGCAGTTGGGGCAGCACGCTATCGCTCGCCTATGCAATCAGGTATCCGGATAGCGTCAAGACCCTGATCCTGCGCGGCATCTTTCTGTGCCGCAGAAAGGACCTGGACTACTTTTACCAGGGCAATGCCCAGGTCTGGGATCCGCAAACGGGCGACACCAGCCTTCCAGGAACCTATCTCTTCTTTCCGGAAGCGTGGAAGACCTTCGTAGAAGTGATCGAACCGGCAAAGCGCGGCGACATGGTGAAAGCGTACGCCGAAATCTTCGAAGACTCGAAGCACCCGAGACTGCAGGAGGCGGCCACGGCATGGTCCGTCTACGAGGGCAGCACCAGCTACCTGGCCCCCGAAAAGGACTTGAGCAGCTACGCCGAGCCCGAGTTTGCGCTGGCATTTGCCAGGATCGAGAACCACTATTTCATGAACGGCGCGTTCTTGGGCGGAACCAATCGCGACAATAACTACTTGCTGGAGAACGCCGGCGTGATCGCCAAAGCGAAGATCCCGGTCTACATCGTGCAAGGACAGTTCGATCAGGTGTGTCCGCGATTCCAGGCTGACGACCTGTATGCCGCGCTCAAGGACAAAACGAAGGTGACTTACGTTGTGACCACGGCCGGCCACAGTCAGTTCGATCGGGAGACGGCGAAGGCGCTCACCGAGATCATGGATAAGCTGTCCGGTCCGGTGGCGAAGGGCTGAACACGGCGGCGCGCTTGCCCGCGCCGGCCGAACGGCGAACAACCACCGTCCGTCCCACCAGCGGTTCCCTGCTTTTCGGGCTACAATCACATGTTCATGCACTACCGCCGCATCATCTGCCTGATCCTCGGAGTGTGGTTCGGGGGCGGGCTCATTATGGCCTGGTTCGGAGCGCGCAGCTTCCAGACCGTCGAGAGCGTCATGAACCAATCCAATCCGGGATTCGCCATGCAAACCAAGCCGCTGGGAACCGCGGTGACCCGTGCGGTGCTGCGCCATGAAGTGGCGGAGATGAACCGCTGGCTGTTCCAATCCTGGGAGAACCTGCAAATTCTCATTGGTGTCTTCTTCTTCTGCTACCTGTTGTTTGGCACCATGGAAGGCAAGTTCACCCTCCTGCTGGCCTTGCTGATGGTCGTGCTGGCGGCGGTCCAGCGTATCGCCATGTCGCCGGCCTTGGGAATGCTCGGCGGAAGCCTGGCCTACCTGCCCCCCGAAAGCGTGGCCACGGAACGTGCCAAGTTCTGGATGTTGCACAGCGCGTATCTGGGGATGGATTTGGCCAAGCTTGGGCTCGGTGGGATTGTGTGTGCCTTGGTTCTGCGCCGGACCCGAACGGTTGACCCGCTCAATCAGTTGGATACGGTCGACAAGTCCCGCCACCGCCACGTCAACTGGTAATTCCTCAGCTCCGCCAATCACCTGATACCGGATACGACCGTCCTGGGGTACTTAACTTTCGTTATGGAGACCCAAGGACCGTAAGGAAATCTCCCTGATTTAAAGTCCTCCAGTCGTACACGGGAACACCGATGGATTTTCCCACAGGTTCCTGGGAGGCCTTCCTCGGATGCGGGTAGGCCGGAGGCGATGAGGGCTTGATACCGACAATCACCAGTTCCAGCTTGCAGCGCCGCAAGCGGTGGCAAAAAGGTGCGGAGGTCTTGGAATTCACCATGGCGTTTTTGCCGCTACTGGTCATTCTCTTCGCCCTGCTCGACATCGCCTGGGCGGTCTTTTCCAAAGCCACGCTACAGTATGCGGTTCGTGCGGGAGTACGCCACGGAATCACGATCACCGGAACCCAGGCGACGGCCGCGGGCGGATGCCTTACCGACATAGTGAAATCGACGGTGCAATCGAACTCGCTGGGCCTGCTGAGCGGGTCTTCCGGACTGGCCAAGATCAAGGTCAACTACTACCAACCCCCGGCGCCCGGATCCACATCCGCGGCAACGGATGTCTCGACGCAGACGAACGGGAACGCGCCCCTCAACATCATGATGGTGTCGGTCCAGGGCTACTCGCTCAAGGCGCTGGTGCCCCGCATCTTCGGCTGGAGACAGGCGGTGGATACCGCGGCCACTCCGATCAGCGTGGCTTCGGCGGACCTGATCGAGCCGTCGCGCGATATTCCCTGCATCGGCACCGCGCCCTAAGGAGAGGAATCATGATGCGCAAGAAGAATCGAGGGGTGGCCATCGTCGAGTTCTCGTTTGCCCTGGTCGTGCTGATTCCATTGTTGCTGGGCACTTTCGCCGTGGGGCTGAACCTGATCCGCTCCCTGGCCACGATCCAACTGGCGCGCGACGCCGGCCACATGTACGCCCGCGGGACCGATTTCTCGCAGCCCGGCAATCAGACCATCCTGGCAACGATCGGGTCCAACGTCGGCTTGAGTACCACCGCCGGCTCCGGCTCCGCGGTCGTGATTCTCTCCACCGTGACCTACGTCGACAAGGCGCTCTGCGCCTCGGCTGGCAAGGTTGACGCGCAAGGGAACCCTTCGGGCTGCACGAACTACCAGCAGTGGGTATTCACGCAGCGCATCACCATCGGCAAGTCGAGCATTCGATCGAGCATATTCGGCTCGCCCACGGGATCGGTGGTTGTGAATTCCACGACTGGAAAAATTTCCCTCAGCGATCAGGTCACCAATACCGGAGACGTGGCCAATTTCAGCGTCGGCATCAATCCATATGCAAACGTGAACGGGACCGTCAGCGGCCTGCCTTCGGGGCAGGTGATCTACATCGCCGAGTCGGCATCCACCGGCCTCAACCTGGCTCCCTACGTCCCCAGCGGTGTCGTGGATTCGTACACCATGTTTTGAGTATCCGGAGAAGAATCTGAAAATGATCGCGAATTCTCGCCGAAACCATCGCCAGCGCGGCAACACCATGGTGCTGTTCGCACTGATGCTTCCCACCCTGATCTGCCCCCTGGTGGGCCTGGCCATCGACGGAACCGTCACGTACGCGGTGCAGGCCAAGCTGAGCGCGGCGGTAGACGGCGCCGCGCTGGGGGCGGGCCGGCTGTTGGGTACGCAGGCCGACCCCTCCGAAATCGCGGGCGAGTTCCTGGCCGCCAATTTCCAGACCGGCGTCAAAGGCTTCTGGGGTGCCAACAACCTGATCAAGACGATTACTTACACTCCGGGGACCACCAAGACCATCAAAGTCGATGCCCGGGTTGACGTGCCCCTGCTGTTTCTGAGAGTCATCGGCAAGACGAAAGCGACGGTGAGCGCAGCCGCCACCGCCACTCGCCGCGATTCGCGCATGGTCTTCGTGATCGACCGGTCGGGCTCTATGAACCAGACCCAGACGGATGGAAATACGGCCATTGTCGACCTCAAGAGCTACGCCCAGGGTTTCACTCAGAAGTTCACTCCGGGAACCGATGAGGTGGGTTTAGTTGTCTTCGACGGCGCGTCGGTGGTCGGATACCCGACTACCCGCCCGTGGGATTCGACTACCACCAGCACGTCAACCGGCGGCCCGGATACCAGTTTCCTCTCGCAGGGCGGTACCTCCTGCTGCGATATGGTCTGGCAGATCAAGGCCATCAATGCCGGGGGCGCAACCGGCATGGCCGACGCCCTGTCGGTCGCCTATATTGAATTGCAGAAGGCCCATCTCCGGGACCTGGCTGCCAACGGCGTGGATACCCGGATGAATTCGATTGTTCTCTTCACGGACGGCATCCCCACCTCGCTCACCATGGACCTCAATAACTCGGGTTGGAACGACATCGCCAGCAGCAGCACTTGCAGCAACAAATCCAAATGGCCCAGCCCCAAAATGATGGGTTGGATGGCGGTCGCCGGAAATCCTCCCTTCGGCAACACTACCCTGCCCGATACCACCTATTGGCCACGGCTGCTTCCGACCACTGATCCCAGCAGCAGCCACACGGCCAACTGGTATATGGGCAACGGTGCTTCGGACGCCACCTATCCCAATCCCACCACGCCTTTTTCGGGATGTAGCGGGTTGCCCGGCTCGAGCAGCGGGAATTCCTCGTCCGCCCTGGCCGATATTACCGGCATTCCGACCAACGACGCCTACGGCAACGCCATAAATATCACGAAGTATACCGATTCCGAGATTCTGGACAGCTCGGGCAACGTGGTTAGCCCAAATCCGCTGTACAACGGAACCGCGCTGGACTTGACCAAGAAAACCAGCTCCTATCACTGGGGCCTCGCCATCTGGAACGCGGTGTACAGCGCGGCCAACAACATCCGCAACGACAGCAATCTCGCGAATCGGACCGGCGACACCCAGAACATGTCCGTCGCCATCTACACGATCGGCTACCTGGGCAACGGAGGCGTTGACCGGGGTCTGCTGAGGGATGTCGCCAACGACAAGTCCGCGCCCTCCTACAACTCGGCGCAGGCGAGCGGAATGTTCGTCTCCGCCGCCGATCCAACCGGGCTGGCGGACGCCTTCAACGTGGTCGCCTCCGCAATCCTGAGGCTGGCGTACTAGCTGACGCCGTCGATCAGCTCGATGTGGTCGATAAATCCGATTACAGCCATATCGATGGGTGAATTGGGACGGCCCACCGCGGTCATCGCCGAGAAGCCCTCGGTGGCCACCAAAACCTTGTCGCCCACGCCTGCATCCACGGCATCCAGCGCCACCACGGCATCTCCGCGATCCGTGCCGTCCAGGTTCAGTGGCTGAACCAGCAGAATCTTGCGGCCTTCGTGGCTGGGGTGCTTCTGCGTGGCGACCAGCTCTCCTACAACGCGGGCAATCAGCATCGGTCTATCGCTTTTTCCGGGCCGCAGCCGGGCGCGCCGCGCGGGCCGGACCGCCCAGGTGCACTTCGTCGACAATGCCCACGATCGTGGCGTCGAACGGCGGTGCCTCGGCAAACGGAAAGCTGGCTTCCTTGCCCCGCACCCAATAGATCAGCTCGCCTGCGCCCGCCCCGGTGGAATCGCCGCAGATCAGCGGTTTGCCGGTATTCTTTAGCTCCGGCGTCAGCGGCTGGATCACCAGCAGGCGGTGGCCGTCCATCCGTGAGTCCTTCACGGTCGACCAGACACGCCCCACTACGCGGCCAAACTGCATGGCTCAGTCCATGGCCACTTCGTCCACAATGCCGACGATGGCGTTGTCGACCGGCGTGTCCTTGCAGCCCTCGGCCATGCGGGCGCTGCTGCCGGCGACGGCGATGACGCGCTCGCGGTATCCCGCACTCACGGTATCCACGCTCACCACGTAGCCGGCCTCGTCCTTTCCATCCGGCGAGACCGGCTTCAGGATGAGCAGCTTCTTGCCTTCCAGACGAGGGTCTTTGCGTGTGGCAACCACGGTGCCCACGACGCGGGCGAGAATCATGGCGCTCCCGACTTACTTGCCGGCGCCGGCCGGCTGGCTCTTGCCGATCGGCAGCACGTCTTCCAGGCTCTGATGCGGGCGCGGAATCACGTGCACCGCGATCAGCTCGCCGACGCGGCGCGCAGCGGCGGCTCCGGCATCGGTCGCCGCGCGGACGGCCGCCACGTCGCCGCGCACCAGCGCCGTAACGTAGCCGGAACCGATCTTCTCCCAGCCTACGAGGGTCACCTTGGCGGCTTTCACCATCGCGTCCGAGGCCTCGATCATGGCCACCAGGCCGCGTGTCTCAATCATTCCTAACGCTTCACCCATCTGTCAGCTCTCCAAAAAACTTCGAATTCTCAGGCCGTCCCGCGCGCCTCGATCGCGTCTTGCACCATGCGGATCAGCTCCGAACGGGATACATAAAAATGCTCTTCGTCCCTGCCGGATACGGGCGCGGATTTGGCTGAACCACCGAGATCCTCCAACACCACGGGACATGCGGGCTCGCCGGCGTTGCGCGCCTTGACGCCGTAGCGCGTACGTGAATCGAGCAGCTTATCCACTTCGGTTCTCGGCAGCACCTTGGGCCCGCCGAGCAGCTCGGCCACCAACTGGATGCGCGCGAAGTGTTCCAAAGTCTCCATGCGAAAATAGGCCTTGAACACGTCCTCCCCATAGCAGACCGCGCCGTGATTCGCCATCATGAGGGCATCGTATTTCGGAATCAGCGGAAGCATTCCCTCGGTCAGCGCGGGCGTCCCGGGCAGGCCGTAATCGGCCAGCGGCACGCAGCCCAGCCCGATCACCACTTCGGGCAGCAGCGCCAGGTTCAGGGTTCGTCCCGCGGTGGCATATCCGGTAGCCACGGGAGGATGCGCGTGCACCACTGCCCTGATATCCGGGCGCATTTCGTAGATGGTCAGATGCATGGCGATCTCGCTGGTGCGCTCGGCGCGGCCGGAGATCTTGTTGCCCTTCATGTCGACGATGATCAGATCGTCGCCGCCCATCATCCCTTTGCACACGCCGGAGGGCGTCGCCAGGATCCGCTCGGCATCCAGCCGTATGGTGATGTTGCCGTCGTTGGCCGCCACCCAGCCCTTCTGAAACACGAGACGGCCGATCTGGCAGATGTCCTCACGATGCTCGCGCTCGGTCTTCACCATGCGGGATCTTCGATTGTAGCAGACTGCGGATCGCGCGCCCCGCTATGATGGTCCTGATGGATCCACGGCGCATGTGCCCGCACTGCAGGGCGTTTATCACCGTCAAGGACCGCGTCTGTCCTTACTGCAACGAGTCCCTGGCGCCGAAGCAGAGCGGCGATTCGCCCGGTATGTTCGCCGGATTCATCCCGCACGTCCGCTTCAACACCATGATCATTCTGCTGATCAACTTCGGTCTCTACATGGCCACGGTGTTGTTCAGTATGAACGCAGGGAACGAGAAGGCGTTCCTGGATATCGATCCGCGCACGTTGGTCGATTTCGGGGCCAAGTTCAATCCCTACCTGGCGGCGGGACAGTGGTGGCGCCTGGTGACGGCGGGGTTTCTTCACGGCGGCATCCTGCACATTCTGATGAATTCGTGGGTGCTCTTCGATCTGGGCGCGCAGGTCGAGGAGTTCTACGGCGCCAGCCGCATGCTCGTGGTCTATTTCGTGGGCACGGTCGTCGGGTTCTACGCCAGCGCCTGGTGGAGTCCGGCGGTTTCGGTGGGCGCGTCGGCGGGAATCTGCGGCCTCATCGGCGCCATGATCGCGTTCGGCACGCACAGCCGCACAGGAATGGGAGCGGCGATCCGCAGCATGTACATCCGGTGGGCGGTTTATGTCTTGCTATTCGGCCTGCTCACGCAGTTCACCGACAACGCCGCCCACATCGGCGGGCTTGCCGGGGGGTTCGGCGTGGCTTACATCGCCGGGACACCGGGACCCCAGCGTTCGCTCCGGGAGCAGATCTGGCGCGCCGCGGGCTGGCTGTGCATCCTCACAACCGCCTTTTGTTTTCTAAAGATGTACTTGTGGTTCCGGCTAAATACGCGATAATAAGAACGATATGCGTTTTCGTTCAGTTGCACTCGCGCTGGCCCTGGCGCTCGGCGCGGGCGCGGTCAGCACCGTCCACGCCGCGGACAGGACCGTCAAGCGCAATATGAAGCGCGGCAAAAAGCTGAACAAACAGCGCGCCAGGCAGTCCCAAGCCGCCAAAATCAAGCCCCGCAAAGCCAAGAAGTACAAACACGCATAACATCGCGCCCTACAGACACCACGGGTTCGCCACCGTCGAAAGATCCCCCAGCGCTTCCCCCAAATACTTCTGCCGCAGCAGACGGCGCACGATCTTGCCGCTCTGTGTCTTCGGCAGCTCCGCCACCACCACGATCTCCCGCGGCCGGAACGTCGGGCCCAGGAAATCCGCCACGCTAGCGGCCACCCTCTCCGGCTCCAGCACCACTCCAGCCTTGGCAACCGCGTAACCCACGATCGCCTCCCCCTTGATCTCGTCCGGCACGCCGATCACCGCAGATTCCGCAACACCCGGATGGTGTAGCATCGCCTCCTCCACCTCAGCCGGTCCTACCTTCCGCCCCGCGACGTTCATCGATTCGTCGGCGCGGCCGTGCAGGAACCAGTGGCCGTCCTCATCCACGCTGGCCCAGTCGCCGTGATACCACATGCCCGGGAAGCGCGACCAATACGTGTCGATGTACCGCTTGGAATCGTTCCAGATTCCGCGGGTCATCGAGGGCGCGGGCTTCGTGCAGACCAGGTACCCCGTGCGGCCGCGAACCGGTGCGCCCGTCTCGTCCACCACCTCGGTCGCCATCCCGGGAGCCGGTCCGCCCAGCGAGCAGGGCTTGAGCGGCTGGATGGGCAGGGGAAACAGAAAGCTGCCCACGATCTCCGTGCCGCCCGAGATGTTGATGATCGGGCACCGGCGCCGCCCCACGCGCTCGAAGAACCAGCGCCAACTGGCCTCGTCCCACGGCTCGCCGGTCGAGCCAAGCAGGCGC
>Ga0335083_10011458_pt1 | contig 10640 bp, 11 predicted proteins | sample Lox_Sample_42_FD_206716 | JGI IMG/M metagenome (GOLD analysis project Ga0335083, IMG submission 206716) | Soil microbial communities from Loxahatchee National Wildlife Refuge, Florida, United States - Lox_Sample_4.2 | ecosystem: Environmental > Terrestrial > Soil > Wetlands | place: USA... | reverse complement strand
GTGCAGATGAAGAAGGCCAGCGCCGACGGTCATCACGAACTGATACATCTGGCCGAGCAACTGTTCGAACTGGAAGCCAGCAACGAAGCCGCCGCTCCCAGCGACCCCGCCGCCAAACAGCAATGATGGCAATGATCAATAGATGAATCCCTCGCTCGTTTCCAAGCTCGACTCGCTGCTCGATCGGCATGAAGAACTGCAACATTTGCTCAGCGATGCCGAAGTGATCGCCGTGCAGGACAAGTTCCGCGCCTATTCGAAGGAATACGCCGAACTGGAACCGGTGGTGACGGCTTATCGCCAGTTGCAGCAGGTGCGGGCCAACCTGGCCGAAGCCGAAGCGCTGCAGAAAGACAGCGACCCCGACGTGCGACAGATGGCGGCCGAGGAGATCGCCGCCAACAGCGGGCGTGTCGAAGAACTGGAAGCCGAGCTGCAAAAACTGCTGCTGCCGAAAGACGAACGCGACGTGTGCAACGTGTTCCTCGAAATCCGCGCCGGGACTGGCGGTGACGAGGCGGCGATCTTCTCCGGCGATTTGTTCCGTATGTATTCGCGCTATGCCGAATCGCAGGGCTGGAAGGTGGAAGTGCTGAGTGAGCGCCGCGGCGAGCATGGCGGCTACAAGGAGCTGATCTCGCGCGTCGAAGGCGACAACGTCTATGGCAAGCTCAAGTTCGAGTCTGGCGCGCATCGCGTGCAGCGCGTACCGGAAACTGAAGCGCAGGGTCGCGTCCACACCTCGGCGTGCACGGTGGCGGTGATGCCGGAACAGGCCGAGCAGGCCGAGATCGAACTGAACAAGAGCGAACTGCGCATCGATACTTTTCGCGCCAGCGGCGCCGGCGGCCAGCACGTCAACAAGACGGACTCGGCGATCCGCATTACGCACTTGCCGACCGGCATCGTCGTCGAGTGCCAGGATGAACGCTCGCAGCACAAGAACCGCGCGCGGGCGATGTCGCTGCTGCACGCCAAATTGCAGGCCGCGGCCGATGCCGAACGCCAAAAGGAAATGACGGATACCCGTCGCAACCTGGTCGGCTCCGGTGACCGTTCCGAGAAGATCCGCACCTACAACTACCCCGACGGTCGCGTCACCGATCACCGCATCAAGCTGACGTTGTACAAGCTGGGCGACATCATGAACGGCGATATGGAAGACCTGATCCAGCCGCTGCTCGCCGAGTACCAGGCCGATCAACTGGCCGAGCTGGCTAAATAATGCCGAACCTGCGCGCGGCATTGGCGGACGCGACAACCCGGTTGGGTTTCAACGACACGGCTGCGCTCGATGCGCAAATATTGCTGGCCCACGTTCTCGGCAAATCGCGCGCCTGGCTCTACACCTGGCCGGCGCACGAACTCGACGCCGAACAATCTGCGCAATACGAAGCGTTGGTAAAGCGCGCAGCCGCCGGCGAGCCAGTGGCGTACCTGACCGGCAAGCGCGCGTTCTGGACCCTGACCCTGGACGTGTCGCCGGCGGTGCTGATACCGCGGCCGGAAACCGAACTGCTGGTGGAGCTGGCGCTTGAATTGGGCCAAACCTTGCCAGGACCAGTGGCCGATCTCGGCACCGGTTCCGGCGCCATCGCGCTGGCGCTGGCGAGTGAACGTCCCGACTGGCAACTGCATGCCACCGAGTTCAGCCCACCCGCGCTCGAAGTGGCCAGGGCCAATGCGCAGCGATTGCAACTCGACAATGTGCATTGCTTCGGCGGTTCGTGGTGTGAGCCGTTGCCGGCACCCGCGTATTCGCTGATCGTCAGCAACCCACCTTACATCGCCGCGGACGATCCGCATCTGCCGGCACTGGCCCACGAGCCGCGTTCGGCGTTGGTGGCGACAGCAGACGGACTCGCCGACTTGCAGGCGATAGTCCAGCAGGCACGGACACGCCTGGCCGATGGTGGCTGGTTGCTGTTGGAGCATGGCTGGCAGCAAGGCGCGGCCGTGCGTGGCTTGCTGGAACGATCCGGCTATCGCGACATCGTCACCCGTCAGGATGCCGGCGGCCGTGACCGGGTTACACTGGGGCTATGGAAAGGTACGGCCCATGAATGACGAACAATTGCTGCGCTACAGCCGCCAGTTGATGCTGCCCGGCATCGACGTGAGCGGGCAGGAAAAGCTGCTGGCGGCACGCGTGCTGATCGTCGGGCTCGGGGGGCTGGGCTGCCCGGCCGCGATGTACCTGGCGGACGCCGGTGTCGGCCAGCTTACCTTGGTCGATCACGACCGCGTTGATTTCAGCAATCTGCAACGCCAGATCGCCCACACTACTGCCAACGTAGGCCAGTTCAAGGTTGATTCCGCTGCCGCCACGCTGCAGGCGCTGAACCCGGGAGTGGCGATCGAGACCCTGCCGCGCAAGCTGGAAGGGGATGAACTGCAAGCGCTGGTGGCGCGGCACGACGCCGTACTGGACTGCACCGACAACTTCGCGATCCGCTTTGCGCTCAACGCGGCGTGCGTTGCGGCGCGGGTGCCGCTGGTGTCGGCGGCGGCGATACGGCTGGAAGCGCAGGTGTCGGTGTTCGATCCGCGCCAGAGCGATTCGCCGTGCTATCGCTGCCTGTACGAAGAAGACGCCGAGGCCGATCTCAGTTGTGCGCACAACGGCGTGCTGGCGCCGCTGGTGGGTGTCATCGGCAGTCTGCAAGCGCTGGAATGCCTGAAATTGCTGACCGGGCTTGGCCGCAGCCTGGCCGGTCGCCTGCTGTTGCTGGATGCCGCGACCATGGAATGGCGCGAACTCAAATTGCGCAAACAGCCCGATTGCCCGGTGTGTCGTCATTGACCATGCCGGGCCGGACTGAAAAAATGCCGTTTTGGACCAACCACCCCGACTTGCGAGGTTAGACCATGCGCGCGATCCGCGTTTTGTCCGTATTGGGGTTTGGCCTGTTGCTCGCTGCATGCAGCGTGCAATGGGTGAAACTGACGCCACAAGGCGAGAACGTCGCCATCCTGCAGGAAACCGAAGTGGCCAACTGTACGCCGAACGGCACCACCACGGTTTCCGTCCTCAACAAGCTCATCGTCAACCGCGATCCGGCAACGGTGCAGGAAGAGCTGCGCAGGATGGCTCGTAATAGTGCCGCCGATCGTGGCGATGCGCTGGTTGCCACCGGTCCCGTGGTGAACGGCGAACAAACCTTCAACATTTACCGTTGCCGACGCTGAGAATGACGATGGAAGAACACAGTACCAGTAACCCCGAGCAGTCGGCCCCCGATGCCGTAGCCACTGCGCCGGCTGCGGCCCCGGCTTCGCAACGCGCGCTCAGCACGGTGCGTTTCCGCGACTTCCAATTGCCGGAAGTGCTGCTGAAGGCCTACGACGACCTCGGCTTCGAATTCTGCACGCCGATCCAGGCGCAGAGCATTCCGATCACGCTGCAGGGCCACGACATCGTCGGCAAGGCGCAGACCGGCACCGGCAAGACTGCCGCGTTCCTGACCGCCATCATCACCGACCTCGTCAACAATCCGCTCGACGAAGAACGCTACGTTGGCGAGCCGCGCGCGTTGATCATCGCGCCGACGCGCGAACTGGTGATGCAGATCGCGAAGGATGCCAAGGCGCTGACCAAGTACACCGGTCTCAAGATAGTCACGCTGGTCGGCGGCATGGACTACCAGAAGCAGTTGCAGGAACTCGAACGCGGCATCTGCGACATCTGCGTCGCCACGCCGGGCCGATTGATCGACTTCGTCAGCCAGAAGAGCATCTGGCTCGGCATGGTGGAAATGCTGGTGATCGACGAAGCCGACCGCATGCTCGACATGGGGTTCATTCCGCAGGTGCGCCAGATCATCGCGCAAACGCCGCGCAAGGAATGCCGCCAGACCATGTTGTTCAGCGCCACCTTTACCAACGACATCCTGACGTTGGCCGAACGCTGGGCACTGGACCCGATCACGGTGGAAGTGGCATCGCCGCGCCAGACCACTGACAACGTCAAGCAAGTGGTTTATCTCGTTACCACCGACCAGAAATATCCGCTGTTGTACAACCTGATCGAAAGCGACGAAGGCGAGCGCGTCATCGTGTTTACCAACCGCCGCGACCAGGCGCGCAAGCTGGCCGATAACCTGCATCGCAATGGCATCAGTGTGGGCTTGTTGTCAGGTGAGGTATCGCAGCCGAAGCGCGTGCGCACGCTGGAAGAATTCCGCACCGCCGAAATCCAGGTGCTGGTGGCCACCGACGTCGCCGGCCGCGGCCTGCATATCGACGACATCAGCCACGTGGTGAACTTCACGTTGCCGGAAGAGCCGGAAGATTACGTACACCGCATAGGTCGCACCGGCCGTGCCGGCGCCACCGGCACGTCGATCAGCTTTGCCTGCGAAGACGACAGCTTCCTGCTGCCGGGCATCGAGGCGAAGATCGGCATGCCGCTGCCATGCGAGCATCCCGCGGCGGAGCTGCTGACCTCGCCGCCGCCGTTCACGCTGCCGTCGAAGTTCAAAGCTGAAGGTGGCGACGATCGTCGCGGTGGCGGCGGGCATGGGCGCGGCGGGCGTGATCGTGGCCGTGGGCCGCGCCGGCATTGAATTATCTGTTCATGTAAGGGCACGCCATGGCGTGCCCCTACGTCAGATTGCGGGTCCAGAATTCGATGCGCGTGCCTTCCGGGTCGTGCACGTAGAAGTACGGCGCGCGCCATCCCTTCGCTTTTATCTCCGTCGTCGCGATGCCATGTTCGGTGAAGATCGCCTGCGCGCCGCGCAAGTCGGGCACCATGAATGACAGCGTGATGCCGATGCCGTCGCCGGGGGCGATGGTGCACTTGGCTGCATCGGCAATACTCAGGTGCGCGGCGCCATTGACGCTGAACTCGATGAACCAGTCGTCCTTCTGGAAACTGATGTCGAGCTTGAGCACGTCACGGTAGAAATGCCGCGTCGCTTCCCACTTGCGGCAGTAGAGAATGGTATTGGCGGCAACGATTTTCATCAGAGTCACGCTCCAGGTTTTAAGATGTCATAACAATACATCTATTCGCCCTGGATGTGCCACGCCTTATTGCGCGCCGGCTTGCTTGAGAATCTGCGCGTATTCGGTACCGTGCCGGTGTTCGGAGATCAGCTTGAAAATGGTCTTGCCGCCGGGCCCGGGCGCATTGAGATTGCGGCCGGCGTCGAGGAAAAACGCTATGAAGCGTTCGAATGCTTCCGGCACCATGCCGCGATAGGCTTTCAGCAGCACGTGGTAATCGGCGTCTTCGCCTTCGACCGGCTGCATGCCGAGGAAGGCCTGGACGCGCGCGTCGCTCCACCATTCATCGGTGACGGCGAGCTGGGTGCGGGCGGCGCCGCTTTTCTTTTCGGTTTTCATGGGGATTAGAGGTACCTGATAGTAAACCGGGGTCAGAGTCATGTTTCCATGGATGGAGGTGGAATCATATTTCTGGTGGAGGAAACATGACTCTGACCCCATTTAAACTTTCAACTTTCTCTGCAATATCTCATTGACCTGCGCCGGGTTGGCCTTGCCCTTGGATTCCTTCATCACCTGACCGACGAAGAAGGTGAACACTTTCTCCTGGCCACTGCGATATTGTTCCACTTGCTTCGGGTTGGCGGCGATGATGGCGTCGATCATTTTCTCGATGGCACCGCTGTCGCTGACCTGCTTGAGGCCCTTGCTGTCGATGATCTGGTCCGCACTGCCTTCGCTGTTCACCATCGCTTCGAACACCGTCTTGGCGATCTTGCTGGAGATGGTGCTGTCCTTGATGCGCTTGATCAGGCCGGCCAAAGCGGCAGCGCTGACCGGACTCTGCGCGATGTCGAGTTCGCTCTTGTTCAACACGGCTTGCAAATCGACCATGACCCAGTTGGCCGCCAGCTTGGCATCGCTGCAGTCGTTGGCGACGGTTTCGTAGAAGTCGGCGGTGTCGCGATGAGCGGCCAGTACGTTGGCGTCGTATTCGCTGAGGCCATATTGCTGCTGGAAGCGCGCCGCTTTCACATCCGGCAATTCCGGCAGCGTGGCGCGCACGGCTTCGATGAAGGCATCGTCGATCACGACCGGCAACAGGTCCGGCTCGGGGAAATAGCGGTAATCGTTCGCCACTTCCTTGCTGCGCATCGAGCGGGTTTCGTTCTTGTCGGCATCGTACAGGCGGGTTTCCTGCACTACCTTGCCGCCGTCCTCGATCAGATCAATTTGACGTTGCGCTTCCACCAGGATGGCTTTCTCGACGAAGCGGAATGAGTTGATGTTCTTGATTTCGGCACGGGTGCCGAATCTGGTCTCGCCGACTTTGCGCACCGACACATTGGCGTCGCAGCGCATCGAGCCCTGCGACATGTCGCCGTCGCTGATGCCGAGGTACAGGATCAGCGAGTGCAGTTTTTTCAGGTAGGCCACGGCTTCTTTCGCGCTGCGGATTTCCGGCTCCGACACGATTTCCAGCAACGGCGTGCCGGCGCGGTTGAGATCGATGCCGGTGTCGTGCGGGAACTGTTCGTGCAGCGACTTGCCGGCGTCTTCCTCCATGTGGGCGCGGGTGATGCCGATGGTCTTGGTGGTGCCGTCGTCGAGGGTGACGGTCAACGAGCCCTTGCCGACGGTTGGATGATTCAGCTGGCTGGTCTGATAGCCCTTCGGCAGGTCAGGGTAGAAATAGTTCTTGCGGTCGAACACCGATTTCTTGCCGATCTCGGCACCGATGGCGAGACCGAACTTCACCGCCATACGCAATGCTTCGCCGTTCAGTACCGGCAATGTGCCCGGTAGCGCGAGGTCGTAGATGCTGGCCTGCGTGTTGGGTTCGGCACCGAACTGCGTGCTGGAGCCGGAGAACAATTTCGATTTGGTCGAGAGCTGGACGTGGACTTCCAGGCCGATGACGGTTTCCCAGGCCATGTTATTTCTCCCCACTCACACCAGGACCAACACCCGGCGTGCGCGTGTGCCAATCGGTGGCCTGCTGGAATTTGTGCGCGATGTTGAGCAACTGGCCTTCCGACCAATCGCGGCCGACGATCTGCAATCCCACCGGCAAGCCATTGACCAAGCCGGCCGGTATCGACAGTCCCGGCAGGCCGGCGAGGTTCACCGCGATGGTGTAGATGTCTTCGAGGTACATCGCCACTGGATCCTGATCCTTGTTTTTCGAGCCGAGCGCGAACGCCGTGTGCGGCGAAGTCGGGCCCATGATGACGTCGACATCGTTGAACGCGCGGTCGAAATCGTCCTTGATCAAACGGCGGATCTTCTGCGCCTTGATGTAGTAGGCATCGTAGAAGCCGGCCGACAGAGCATAAGTGCCGACCATGATGCGGCGTTTCACCTCGGCACCGAAACCTTCGGCGCGGCTGCGCTTGTACAGGTCTTCCAGGTCGGCCGGTTTGTCGCAGCGATAGCCGTAACGCACGCCGTCGTAGCGCGACAAGTTGGCCGACGCTTCCGCCGGGGCGATGACGTAGTACGCGGAAACTGACAGATGGCTGTTGTCGAGGCTGACTTCTTTCAGCGTGGCGCCGAGCTTTTCAAATTCGGCCAGTGCGTTGCGAATCAGTTTTTCCACTTGCGGATTCAGGCCCTGCGCAAAATGCTGCTTGGGCAAGCCGATGCGCAAGCCTTTCAACGGTTGCTCGAGCGAGGCGAGGTAATCGGGCACCGGCAGATCGACGCTGGTGGAATCCTTCGGATCGAAGCCGGACATCATCTGCATCAGGATGGCGGCGTCCTCGGCGCTGCGCGTCAGCACGCCGGCCTGGTCGAGGCTGGAGGCAAACGCGATCATGCCCCAGCGCGAGACGCGGCCGTAAGTCGGCTTGATGCCGGTAAGACCACAGAACGAAGCCGGCTGGCGGATGGAGCCGCCGGTGTCGGTGGCGGTGGCCGCCGGGCACAGATGGGCGGCAACGGCGGCGGCCGAGCCGCCCGATGAGCCGCCGGGCACCAGTTGGCGATTCCAGGGGTTTTTTACCGGGCCATACCAGGACGTTTCGTTCGACGAACCCATCGCGAACTCGTCCATGTTGGTCTTGCCCAACATCACCATGCCGGCGGCGTTCATCTTCGCCACCACCGTGGCGTCGTACGGTGCGATGAAATTGTCGAGCATGCGCGAGCCGCAGGCGGTGCGGACGCCGGTGGTGCAGAAGATGTCCTTGTGGGCAAACGGAATGCCGGCCCAGGTACAGGCAGTGCCGGCGGCACGGGCGCGGTCGGCAGCCTGGGCCTGGGCCAGCGCCAGGTCGCCAGTCACGGTGACGTAGGCATTGAGGTCGCCATTGTGGGCATGGATGCGGTCGAGATAGGCGCGCGTCACTTCGGCGCTGGAAAAATCCTTGCGGGCCAGCGACTTGGCCAGCTCGGCAATACCTTGTTGCAGCATGTCGGCCATGAATTACTCCAGCACCTTCGGCACCAGGAACAGGCCATCGGCGGCGTTCGGTGCCAGTTTCAGCAACGTGTCGCGCCGATCGGTTTCGGTGACGACGTCATCGCGCAGCCGCTGGGCGGCGTCGAAACCGTGGGAGAGCGGCTCCACGCCGGTGGTGTTAAGCGCCTGCATCTGGTCGATCATGCGCAGGATGCTGGTGATGCTGTTCAGCGCTTCCTGCTTCTCGGCGTCGCCGAGTTGCAGCCGGGCCAGGTGGGCGATGTTGTCGATGTCCTTCAGTGCGAGTGTCATGGAATATCCAATGCGTGATGGTGAGCGTTTTCGCCCGGTAAGACAGAGCATGAGCCACGGAATCTTCTTGCCCTGTGCGGGTGCCGTTGCTAGAGTTGCATCCCGCAAAAAAGCGCGAATTATACTGGAACTTTTTGCCAAAGGGCTCGCAAAAACCGCCCGTAAAAGAGCCCGCAAAAGCAGCCAGTCTCCCGCGCCACTGAATCAGCGCAATCTGCCTGCCCTGCCAGAGATTCTGTTAGAGGTATCACTAAGTCAATGTTCAAGAAATTAAGAGGCATGTTCTCGAACGATTTGTCGATCGATCTGGGAACGGCCAATACTCTCATTTACGTCCGCGACCGCGGCATCGTCCTGAATGAGCCCTCCGTAGTTTCCATCCGCATCCACAACGGCCAGAAGACTGTCACTGCAGTCGGTGCCGACGCCAAGCGCATGCTGGGCCGTACGCCTGGCAACATCACCGCCATCCGTCCGCTGAAGGACGGCGTGATCGCCGACTTCCAGGTAACGGAGAAGATGCTGCAGCACTTCATCCACAAGGTGCACGAGAACAGCTTCGTGCGGCCGAGTCCGCGCGTATTGGTGTGCGTGCCGTGCAAATCGACCCAGGTCGAGCGTCGCGCGATCAAGGAATCCGTCATGGGTGCCGGTGCGCGCGAAGTGCGCTTGATCGAAGAGCCGATGGCGGCGGCGATCGGTGCCGGCCTGCCGGTCGATCAGGCCAGTGGTTCGATGGTGGTCGACATCGGCGGTGGCACCACCGAGATTGCGATCATCTCGCTCAACGGCGTCGTCTATTCCGAATCAGTGCGCGTCGGCGGCGACCGCATGGACGAAGCCATCACCACGCATGTGCGGCGCAACTACGGCTCGCTGATCGGCGACGCCACCGCCGAGCGCATCAAGAAGGAAATCGGCTGCGCCTTCGCCAGCAAGGAAATCCGCGAGATCGACGTGCGCGGCCGCAATCTGGCCGAAGGCGTGCCGCGCAGCTTCACGCTGAACAGCGACGAAATTCTCGAAGCGCTGCAGGAGCCGCTGTCGTCCATCGTGCAGGCGGTGAAGAGCGCACTCGAACAATCGCCGCCCGAACTGGCATCCGACATCGCCGAAAGCGGCCTCGTGCTGACCGGCGGCGGCGCGCTGCTGCGCGATCTCGACAAGTTGCTGAGCGAAGAGACCGGCCTGCCCGTCATCGTCGCCGACGATCCGCTCACTTGCGTCGCACGCGGCGGCGGCAAGGCCATGGAACTGATGGATACCCACGCACTGGATCTGCTGACGGTTGATTGAGAGGCAACGATAGAGAGGCAGCCGCCTCGGGTAGGGCAACATCAACAAGTCGCTGTTCGCACAATCCAATACGCAGGGCTACAAGTTGGCGGCCTTGGCCCTGCTGTCGCTGATCCTGATGTTCGCCGACAGCCGGTTCGACTATCTCGGCCGGGTGCGCTACTACATCGCACTCTTTGTTACGCCATTGCATCTGATCGCCGATCTGCCGGCCCGCGCCGGCGATGCGTTCGACAGTTTCTTCAAGACCCGCAACGAACTCGAAGCGGATAACGCGAAGCTGCGGGACGAACTGATGATGTCGCAGTTCCGGTTGCAGAAGCTCGATCATCTCGAAGCGGAAAACCAGCGTCTCAACGAACTGCTGAAAGCCTCCGCCACTCTCGACGACACCGCGGTGCGCGCGCAACTGATGGGCGAATCGCCGGATCCGTTTTCCAAGCGCGTGCTGATCAACAAAGGCAGCAACGAAGGTGTCTACATCGGCCAGCCGGTGATCGATGCCCACGGCCTGATGGGGCAGGTGGTGAAGGTGGAGCCATTGATGAGCTGGGTGCTGCTGATCACCGATCCGCTGCACGCGACGCCGGTGCAGGCCAATCGCAACGGCGTGCGCGCCATCGCCGCCGGCACGCCCGACAGCCTGCATCAACTGATGCTGGAAAACGTACCCGCCAGT
>Ga0335083_10011457_pt1 | contig 10641 bp, 10 predicted proteins | sample Lox_Sample_42_FD_206716 | JGI IMG/M metagenome (GOLD analysis project Ga0335083, IMG submission 206716) | Soil microbial communities from Loxahatchee National Wildlife Refuge, Florida, United States - Lox_Sample_4.2 | ecosystem: Environmental > Terrestrial > Soil > Wetlands | place: USA... | reverse complement strand
CGGACGAACACATCTCGACACCGACGGCGACGTCATCGTGACCGAAGGCCTGACGAAGGTCTTCGACGGACGTGGCGGACCCGTTCGGGCCGTGGAAGACCTCAACCTGCGCGTACGGCGGGGCGAGATCTTCGGGCTGCTCGGGCCCAACGGCGCCGGGAAGACCACGACGGTCGGCATGCTGACCACGCGTGTGATCCCCACGTCGGGAAAGGCGATGGTCGGCGGCATCGACGTCATCGGGCGCCCGGCCACAACCAAGCAGGTCATCGGTGTCGTGCCGCAGACCAACACGCTCGACCGCGCCCTCGACGTCGCAGAGAACCTCTACTTCCACGGTCGCTACTTCGGGATGGGCGCGCGCGAGTCACACGAGCGGACCGCGGTCCTGCTCGAACAGTTCCGGCTGGCCGACCGCGCGACGGCCAACGTCAACGAGCTCTCGGGCGGCATGGCGCAGCGACTCATGGTGGCGCGGGCGATCATGCACGAGCCCGACGTCCTGTTCCTCGACGAGCCGACCTCGGGGCTCGACCCGCAGAGCCGCCTCGCGCTCTGGGACGTCATCGGCGAGCTACACCAGCGCGGGCAGACCATCGTCCTCACGACCCACTACATGGAAGAAGCCGACCAGCTGTGTGAGCGGGTCGCGATCATCGATCACGGGCACCTGCTCGCCCTCGACACACCCCGTGCGCTGAAGAAATCCATCGGCGCCGACACCGAGGTCCGGCTGCACGCGTCCGGCGACCTCGACGCGCTCGCCCGCGAGCTCCAGGACGTGGAGGGCGTCGACTCGACGCGAGTCGTCGACGGCACCGTCTACGCGTACCTGCGCGCCGGCGGCGCGACGCTTCCCGACATCATCACGCGTGCCGACCGCAAGGGGTTCGCGGTGCAGGACGTCGGCATCAAGGAGACCACGCTCGAGACCGTGTTCATCGACCTCACCGGGAGGGAACTGCGTGAGTAGCACCACCGTCACCGCGGTCAAGTCGTCTCGCGCGTCATCTTTGAGCGCCTTCGGCGCGTTGTTGCTGCGCGACCTCGCGGTCCTGCGCAAGGAAGTGGGGATGTTCCTCGGGCGAACCGTGATGCAGCCGCTGCTGTTGATCTTCGTCTTCGCGTACGTGTTCCCGAAGATCGGACAGGCGATCGGCGGGCAGGCGGGAGCCGCGCACTTCTCGACGCTACTCGTCGGTGGCGTCATCGCGAGCTCGATGATCTTCCAGGGCGTGCAAGCCGTCGCGCTGCCGCTCGTGCAGGATTTCGGCTACACGCGCGAGATCGAAGACCGCGTGCTCGCACCCATGCCGGTGTGGGCGGTCGCGCTGGAGAAGGTCGCGTCGGGAGCAATTCAGGCTGTCATCGCAGCCCTGGTCGTTTTCGTGCTCGCGACGTTCGTCCCGGCGACACCGGTGCACCTGAGCGTGCACTGGCTTTATCTGCTCTCGCTCCTGCCGATCGCGGCGATGATGAGCGCCGCGCTCGGGCTCACGATCGGGACGAGGGTCGAACCGCGCCAGGTGCCGCTCATCTTCAGTCTGCTGGTCATCCCGATGACCTTTCTGGGCGCGGTCTACTACCCGTGGCAGAGCCTGACGCCGTTGCCGTGGTTGAAATGGACCGTGCTCGTCAACCCGCTCATCTACGTGAGCGAGGCGATGCGACTCTCGTTGACCAATGGCGTGCCGCATATGGGAGTGATCCCTATATACCTGGCGACGATCGGGTTCACGGTACTGTTCCTGAAGCTCGGGATCGACGGCTTCAAGAAGCGCGTCCTGAGCTGACGGATAGCGGCGCCGCCCGCGCCGGCGACGCACGTTCCCGCGACTGTCACTACCCGGTCGGCTTCGGTCCCGTCGCGCGCGCTTGTTCGACGGCAACGAGCGCGTCGCGCAGCTGGTCGATCCACTCGGCTTCGTGGTCGCGCACGAGCCGCACGCACCACGCGAGCGCCTCCGAACGCGAACGGGCGACACCCGCGCCGACCAACGTGTCGAGCGTTTGCCGCTCGCGCATGCGCAGCCGCGTCATCACCGGGACCGCGAGTGCCGTGAAGATCTTCTCCTCGTCGCCGCAACGCGCGCCCCACGCGACCTTGCGACCCGTGCGGGTCTCCGCCTCGTCGGCGATGCGCATGCGCTGTTCGCGCGTGTCTTCGCGGAAGCGTTGAACGCGCGCCCGCCGGGCCGCGCCGGTCGAGGCTTCGTCGGCCCCTTGCGGATAGTCGGGTTCCGCCAGCGTGCCGACGACGAGGATCTCGTCGCGGTCGGTCACAACCGACGGCGGACCGGTGAACCAGTCATCGGGAAGGCGGCCCGAGAACCAACCCTCAACGGTGGCTTCTGTCTGATTGCTCATGGTTGCATTACATCATTACATTGCAAGGAACGCAACCCGGCAGGGACGGCGCGTGCGAAACCCATGCACCCGGCCACCGAATGTCCGCTCCGGATCACGCACAGCGACCCGACGCGACGATGCCCCCGTGCGGGGGCGGGAGCATCGTCGAGAGATGTCCCCTTCCTGGCGGGGAAACGGGGGTGCATCTCGTCCTGCCGCAAAATAGCCACACCCAAGGTTTCGGGCAAGCACCCACGAAAGCGACATGAAAGCGTCGACCTCCGGGCTCCGTTGGCCGCCGCCCATAAGCACAATGGCGCCGATTTCCGAAAAGCTGCCACTATGGGCGCGATCCGGGCGGGCGGTCCCGGGGCGGGGGAACAAGGGCGGGACAACGCGATGATGCCCGGCGAGGAATCTGCCGACGACCGATTGCTCACGCCATCGGAGGTCGCCGAGATGTTTCGGGTGAATCCGAAGACGGTGACGCGATGGGCGCGGACTGGTCGCCTACAGGCGATCAAGACGATCGGTGGCCACCGGCGCTACCGGCTGTCGGAAGTTCGCAAGGCGGTGCAAGCCGCCAACGAGAGCGACTGAACCGCAGCCGGCGACAGCCGCCGCGGTTGTCCGCTCAGAGCGCGGCCACGACGAGCGCTGCGTACGCCTGCGCGCCGGCACCGCCGATCGGCATGTGCACACCGTCCGCGCCGAACCATGTGGGGTTCGCGTTGGCTCGCGCGTTCCAGTCGGCAACCGTGCAGTGCCGGGCGGCCACGCACCCGGCATAGATGGTCGCGTTGTTGGCGGCGGTCCACCCGCAGTATCCACAGTGATCGGTGAGCACGATCACGTGGCGTCCCGCCGCGAGCCGCAACACGCGGTCGAGGTCGCCGGCCGTGAAGGTGCCGTTCGTTCCCAGATGCCACACGAGGGTCTCCCCGAGCTGACCGGCTGCCGCGAGCTCTGACAGCGACGCGACGCCGTCGCCGACCTGCCGGCTCACGGCGGCGTCGACGTTGACGCCCGGGATGCGCGCCCGCAGCGCCGCCGCGGCGTCGATCATGACGGAGTCGCCGATTGCGGTGACACCTCCGGCAGTGCGGGCCGCGAGCCCGGCCGCGAGGAGCCGGTAGCCACCGCCGCCCGCGATGCCCGCGATCTGGACGAGCGCGCTGGAGGCCGGCAATTCGCCGCTCGCGCTCCCCCACATACGGGCGTGACCGAACGCGACGACCGCACCATCCGCCTCGGCCAGCCAGTAGCCGTCGTTGCCCGGGGCGCGGGCGATGCCGACGACGGGCGCGGCGACGCGGCGGGACCGCGGTGGCGCGAACACCCGCGCGTCGCCGAATCCGAAGACCTCACCATCGCTCGCGACGAGCCAGTAGCCACGGCCGGTCGAGGTCGCGGCCATCCCGACCACGGGTGCCGAGAGTCGGCGATCGGCGATCGAGCCGAAGTAACGCGCACCACCGAAGGAGAACACGCCGCCGTCACTCGCGACGAGCCAGTAGCCGGTGCCGTCGGGTGTCGGCACGAGCGCGACGACAGGCGCGACGAGCCGTCGCTTCCCGAGCGAACCGTGATAGCGAGCATCGCCGAACGAGAACACCCCGCCGTCTCGCGCGACGAGCCAATACCCGAGGCCCGTGCCCGAGCCGCCGATGCCGACGATCGGCGCGCCGAGGCGTCGGCCCGCGAGCGAACCCTCGAACGGTGCACCGAACGCAAAGACACCCCCGTCGCTCGCCGCCAGCCAATATCCGCGACCGGTGGCTGCCGACGCGATCGCGACCACGGGTGCCGACGGCAGACTGCTCGCGGTCGAGCCCTCGAACGGCGCCCGCCCGAACGCGAAGACCGTGCCGTCGTACGAGGGCTGCCGGCGGCGGGCAATCGTCCGGTACGAGCGGGGCAACACGCCCTCGCGCACCCGCGTGGCCGCCGCCCGCCCGGCCGTCGACGGCGCAACCGACCCGGGGCTGGGGCGTGCCGCAGACCGCGCACTCGAACTGCACCCGGCCAGCACGATCGCGAGAGCCGCGACCACCCGGAGGGCGCGTGATGATCGTGACCTCAAGCCTCGGAAGGCTAATGATCCGGCGCTCGGATTCTCGGGCGGAAGGCGGCCGCGGGAACCGGAGCTAGCCGGGAACGGCGAGCGCGCGCCGCAGCCGGCCCGCATACTCGGCAATCTCCTCGGTTCCCGCGTATTTCTGCCGGGGCCAGAAAAAGCCGCGCAGACCGTCTCCCTTCGTGCGCGGCACCACGTGCACGTGCACGTGCGGGACGGCCTGGCTGACGACGTTGTTCTGCGCGATCCACGAACCTTGCGCGCCCAGCGCGGAAACGACGGCGCTCGCGCCGCGCTGTACGGCCACGAACAGCGACGTCAGGATCGGCACCGGCAGGTCGGGCAGGGTCACGAAGTGCTGGCGCGGAACGAACAGCATGTGCCCCTTGAACACGGGGCGGATGTCGAGGAACCCAACCGCATCCGGTTCGTCCAGCACGATATGTGCGGGAGACTCGCCGGCGACGATCGCGCAGAAGAGGCAATCGTCGCCGGCCATCGAGTCGTCTATGCGGCCACCGTTTGCCCTGCTGCGTAGCGGTACAAGAAGGCGACCGCGAGATACGCGACGGGCTCGGTGACGAACACGCCGATGACGCAAGCGATCAAGCCGAGCACGCCGACCACAATCGACAAGAGGATCGGGAACGCGAGGCCCTTGCTCGACACCACGTTGCGGCTCGCGGTCAGCGCGGCGCCGAGGGACAAACGCCCGTCGATGAAGTAGAAGGGCGCGAGGCCGAAGAACGCCAGCACGAAGAGTCCCGGGATGATGCACAGCACGAGCCCGAGGCCGACCATCAGGCCGAACACGAACGAGAATACGATCCACTCGCCCCAGCGGTCGTACTCGAACGCCTTGGCGACGGACGCCTCTTCGCCCGCGGTGATCAGCAGGGCCATGCGATAGATGCCCAACCCCGCGATCGCGCCGACGACGATCGAGAGCACCTGGAACAAGAGACCGACGACCAGCGAATGAACGATCGCGCGTCCGATGATCGACAGGATGATCTGCGCGGCGACGGGAATGAGCACCACCGCGAGCATCGGCCCGATGTTCTGCTGGAATTTCCGCCAGCCGTACGAGAGCGCGACACCGGCGTCAGGGGTGGAGCCGCCCGACGGTGGAGGATTCCACGAGGGCGGCGGGGGCGGGGGAAGATCGGTCACTGGTCAACCTCCGATTGGGGCCGACGACGACGCTAACCCGGTTCACCCGCTTCGGGATGGACCTTCACCCCCCGACATGCGTGCCGCCCTACTCGGGAGTTTCGTACGGACGCTGACGAGGCTCGGCCGCGGCGCGCTTGGGGATCATGACGCGGCGCCGGAAATAGCAGACCTCTTCGCCGCGCTGGTTGAATCCGCGTGTCTCGACCGAGACCACGCCTCGATCCGGCTTGCTCTGCGACTCCTTCTTGTCGAGCACTTTCGTCTCGGCGTAGATGGTGTCGCCGTGAAAGGTGGGCCGCTTGTGTTGGAGCGATTCGACCTCCAGGTTCGCGATCGCGACACCGCTCACGTCGGGTACCGACATGCCCAGCACGAGCGAATACACAAGGTTGCCCACGACAACGTTCCGGCCGAACTGCGTCTCGCGCTCGGCGTACCAGGCATCCGTGTGGAGCGGATGGTGGTTCATCGTCATCATGCAGAAGAGGTGGTCGTCGAACTCGGTGATGGTCTTGCCGGGCCAGTGTTTGTACACGTCACCGGGCTCGAAGTCCTCGAAATAGCGACCGAAGGGGCGCTCGTGAACCGTCATGGGCCCGAGGCTACCGAGGTGGACTCCCCTTGGCCCGGGCCAGCAGGCCACGCGCGATGACGAGCCGCTGGATCTCGTTCGTCCCCTCACCGATGATCATCAACGGCGCGTCGCGGTAGTAGCGCTCCACCGGCAGTTCCGTCGTGTAGCCGACGCCGCCGTGGATGCGCATCGCCTCGGTGGCGATCTCGAACGCAGCCTCGCTCGCGAAGAGCTTTGCCATTCCGGCCTCGACGTCGGCCCGCTCACCGGCCTGCTTGCGCTCGGCCGCGTTCTTGGTGAGCAGGCGCGCCGCTTCGAGCTTGGTTGCCATGTCGGCGATCTTCATCTGGATCGCCTGGTGCTCGGCGATCGGCTTTCCCATCGTGCGCCGCTCCTGTGCGTACGCGAGCGCGGCGTCGAAGGCGGCCCGGGCCACGCCGACCGCACGCGCCGCGATGTTGATACGGCCGACCTCGAGTGCGCCCAAGATGTAGCCGAGTCCGCGGCCCGCGTCGCCGAGCAACGCGTCGGCAGCCACGCGGTGAGCGTCGTAGGTCATCTCGACGGTCTCGATGCCCTTGTAGCCGAGCTTGCCGATGTTGCGACTCACGGTGAGCCCACCCGACACCGGCCCCGGATCCTTTTCGACGATCAGGCACGAGACACCTTCGTCGGTGCGCACCGCGAGCGCGACGATCCCCGCGCGCTCGCCGTTCGTCACCCACATCTTCGTGCCCGTGACCACGTACTCGTCGCCGTCGAGAACGGCGCGGCATGAGAGGTTGCGCGTGTCGCTCCCCGCGTCTGCCTCCGACAAAGACAGGCAGCCGCGCACCTCTCCGGCCGCCATGCGCGGCAGCCAGTGCCTCTTCTGCGCCTCCGTCCCGTGATGGACGATGAGATACGCGGCGATGGTGTGGGTGTTGACGACACCCGACAGCGACATCCAGCCGTACGCGAGCTCTTCGACGACACCGATGTAGGTCAGGAGGTCGAGGCCGAGCCCGCCGTACTCCTCGGGAATCGTGATGCCGAAGAGCCCGAGTGCCTTCATCTGTTCGACGATGGCCTCGGGATAGGTGTCGGCGTGCTCGAGATCCGACGCCACGGGGATCACCTCGCGCGCGACGAACCGCCGCACCGTCTCGATGAGTGCGCTCCTCACCTCGGCGTCGGTCTCGTTCTCGGTGCTCGCAGGGGTCGTCATACGCGGCTCACTCTAGGAGCGGAACCGGGAGACAGGTCGAGGCCGGTACCCTCGACCGCCGATGATGGAACACCGGACGATGATGGGCTTCCGGCGCGATGAGGCGCTCCGGCGGCGCCGCATCGACCGCGCCGTCATGCGGCGCGTACTGAAGTACATCCGCCCGTATCTCGTAGCGCTCATCGCGTTCCTCGCGGCGGTCGTCGGCGGCGCGATCGCAACCGCGCTCCCGCCACTCCTCGTGCGAGCGCTGATCGATACGGCGATCAGCGACAAGAACCGCGCGCTCGTCGCGTGGCTGTCGCTCGCCGCCGTCGGACTGGCCCTCGCCAACGCGGGGCTCTCATTGATCCAGCGCTACTACTCCGCGCGGATCGGCGAAGGCCTCATCTACGACCTCCGCGTGGAGCTCTTCGACCACGTGCAGCGAATGCCGATCGCATTCTTCACGCGCACGCAGACGGGCGCGCTCCAGTCGCGACTGAATAACGACGTCGTCGGCGCGCAGCAGGCGGTCACCACCACGCTCGGGAACGTGTTGCAGAACTTCATCCAGCTCGCGGTGACCCTGAGCATCATGTTCAAGCTCGACTGGCGGATAACGCTGCTCACACTCCTCGCGCTCCCGGCCTTCATCTATCCGGCGCGGTGGCTGGGGCCGCGCCTCCAGAACCTCGCGCGAGAGGGAATGCAGGAGAACGCGGAGATGAACAACATCACCGCGGAACGCTTCAATGTCGCCGGCGCGATGCTCGCCAAGCTCTTCGGGCACCCGGATCGGGAACGGGTCGACTTCTCCGCACGCGCCGGCGGCGTGCGCGACATCGGCATCCGCACCGCGATCGTCAGCCAGGTGTTGATCATCGCACTCGGGCTGGTCACTGCGGTCGGGACCGCGATCGTGTTCTGGGTCGGCGGCGACCTCGTCATCTCGGGAGCGATCCCGCTCGGGACGCTCACCGCGTTCTTGCTCTACATCGGCCAGATCTACCAGCCGCTCGCGCAGCTCACGAACTCGCGTGTGAGCGTGCTGACCGCCCTCGTCTCGTTCGAGCGCGTGTTCGAGGTCCTCGACTTTCCGGCGGCGATCGCCGACCGCCCGGACGCCCGGCCGCTCGTCGACCCCGAGGGACGTGTCGAGCTCGACCATGTGTGGTTCCGCCACCCGCCGGGGCGTGACGTGTCACTCGAGTCGTTGGAGGCAGCCGGTACGCCCGGCGCGGACGAACCGAGCGACTGGACCTTGCGCGACGTCTCACTCACCGTCGAACCCGGGGAGACGATCGCGCTCGTCGGTCCGTCCGGTGCCGGCAAGACGACGATCGCGATGCTCGTTCCCCGCGTGTACGACGCCGTCGAAGGATCCGTGTCCATCGACGGCCACGACGTACGCGACCTCACCCTCGAGTCGGTGCACGCGGCAATCGGGCTCGTACCGCAGGACCCGCACCTGTTCCACGACACCATCCGCGCCAACCTGCGCTTCGCGCGGCCGAGCGCGACCGACGACGACCTCCGGCAGGTGCTCGAGAGCGCGCGAATCTGGGACCTCGTCGCCTCGCTGCCCGACGGTCTCGACACCGTCGTCGGCGAACGGGGCTACCGCATGTCGGGCGGCGAGAAGCAACGGCTCGCGATCGCGCGACTCCTGTTGAAGGATCCCGCGATCGTGATCCTCGACGAGGCAACCTCGCATCTCGACTCCGAATCGGAGCTCCTCATCCAGCGCGCGTTCGCCGAGGCGCTGCGCGGCCGGACGGCCATCGTCATCGCGCATCGGTTGTCGACGATCGTGGACGCCGACCGTATCGTCGTCGTCGACGGTGGCCGCATCGTCGAGTCCGGCAATCACGGCGGACTCCTCGCTCGCGGTGGCGTATATACCGATCTGTACCGAACCCAGCTGGGGCGGCCCGACGCCGATGACGAGTCCGCGCAGCCGGAGGGCTCGGTCGCCAACTAGCATCTCGGCCGACCGCGATGACCCGACAGCCCACCTCCGACCCGTCCGACGCGGACGCGAGCAGTCGGCGCGACCGCCTCGACGCGCGCCGGAGCCGCCGCACGCGCATGACGATGGCGGCACTCACCGCGGTCGTACTCGTCAGTGCGCTGGCGATCGCGGGTTTCGCGCTCAACCAGGACGATCCACGGGCGAATGCCGCCCTCTCGGGCGGTACGCGGGCCGGCGGCTTCGGCGGCGGCACTCTCGTGCCTCCCAATGCCGTCAAGACTCCTGCGCCGCGGGCCCTGAACCACGAACACCCCCTCAAGCTTTGGATCGGCGGCGACTCGCTCGCGGGCTCATTTGGTCCCGCGCTCGGCGATCAGCTCGGCGCGACCGGCATCGTGAAGACGTTGATCGACTACAAAGTCTCCAGCGGGCTCGCGAGCAACGACATCCGTGACTGGTACGAGCGCGCCAAGGAACAGATGGCCTCCGACGACCCGGACGCGGTCGTGTTCATCATCGGGACCAACGACGCGCCGATCGTGAACGGGGTCGACGCGAACGGCGACCACGTTCCCGACTGGGAAGCCGATTACCGCCTGAAGATCGCGCGCATGATGGACGTACTCGTCGGCCCGAGTCATCGCACCGTCTTCTGGCTCGGGCCGCCGACCCTCGAAGACGACACGATGAACCGGGGCGCGAAGGCGATCGGCCCCGTCATGCGTGCGGAAGCTGCCCGGCACGCCCCCGACGTCGAGTATCTCGACACGTACAAGTTGTTCGCGACGCCGGACGGCACGTATTCGCGTGACATCCTCGACGAGACGGGCAAGGACATCACGGCTCGCCTCTCGGATGGCGTCCACTTCACCGAGGAGGGCGCGCAGTACTTGGCGCGCGCCGTCTTCACGCTGATCGATACACGTTGGAAGATCGAGAAGCAGGCCGATCCCGCGCAGCCGATCGGGTGGAACTGGGCCGATGGCGCGGGCGAGCTCGTGCCCGGCTTCTCGTCGCGGCCCACGTCGAAGTACCAATCCGGGAATTCGGGTGGCGGCGACGAGTCGCCTCCGGCATCGGATGCCCCGACGACGTTCGTGACGACGCCGCCGACGTTCGAGACCCCGACGTCGGTTTCGACACCGACGACGTCCGCGACGGTTCCACCGCCGACCAGCCCGCCCCCGACGAGTCCTCCGTCCACGAGCCCGCCGCACGTGACACCGACGACCTGACTACGACTCGACCGGGCCGCGGCCGCCGCCGAGACCGCCGCCGGTCGCAGGCGCGAGCGCATGCGACCG
>Ga0335083_10011453_pt1 | contig 10643 bp, 8 predicted proteins | sample Lox_Sample_42_FD_206716 | JGI IMG/M metagenome (GOLD analysis project Ga0335083, IMG submission 206716) | Soil microbial communities from Loxahatchee National Wildlife Refuge, Florida, United States - Lox_Sample_4.2 | ecosystem: Environmental > Terrestrial > Soil > Wetlands | place: USA: Florida... | reverse complement strand
CATCCCCCGGCTTCCGAACGTGGAGCCCCTGGCGGCCGAGCTCTCGCACTTCGTGCGGGTCGCCCGCGGCGCCGAGGCGCCGCGCGCCGGCGCGGCCGACGGCGTCCGGGTGGTGCAGGTGCTCGAAGGCGCGTCCCGATCTCTCGCGGCCGGCGGCACGCCGGTGACCCTGTGAGCCCCGCGGCCACGCCGGTCGACGCGCTGATCGCCAAGGCGCGCGACCGGAGCGCCGTCTTCGGCATCGTCGGCCTCGGCTACGTCGGTCTCCCGCTCGCGATGGAGCTGGTGCGCGCGGGGTACCGCGTGATCGGGTTCGACGTGAACCAGCGCGCGGTGGACGGCCTCAACGCCGGGAAGTCCCACATTCAGGACGTGCCCACCCAGGCCGTGGCGGACGCGGTGAAGGCGAAGAAGTTCTCCGCCACCACGGATCTGTCCCGCATGGGCGAGCCGGACGTCATCTCCATCTGTGTGCCGACGCCGCTCTCCAAGACCAAGGATCCCGACGTCAGCTACGTCCTGGCCGCGACCGAGTCGGTCAAGAAGACCCTGCGGAGGGGTCAGCTGATCATCCTCGAGTCCACCACGTATCCGGGCACGACGCGGGAGCTGATGCTGCCGGCACTCGAATCGACGGGGATGAAAGTCGGCGTGGACTTCTTTCTGGCGTTCTCCCCCGAGCGCGTGGACCCGGGCAATCCCAAGTACAACACCCGGAACACGCCCAAGGTGGTGGGGGGCATCACCGCGCATTGCCGGGCCGCGGCCGTGGCGCTCTATCAGCCCGCCATCGACACGCTGGTGCCGGTGTCTTCGCCCGAGGCCGCGGAGCTAGTCAAGATTCTGGAGAACACCTTCCGCTCGGTGAACATCGGGCTCGCGAACGAGATGGCCATCGTCTGCGACAAGCTGGGCGTCGACGTGTGGGAGGTCATCGAAGCCGCGTCCACCAAGCCGTTCGGCTTCATGAAGTTCACGCCGGGTCCCGGCGTGGGCGGCCACTGCATTCCGCTCGACCCGCACTACCTCGCGTGGAAGATGCGGACCCTCAACTACAAGACCCGGTTCATCGAGCTGGCGGGCGAGATGAACGCGGAGATGCCCGAGTACTGGGTGACCAAGGTCGCCGACGGGCTCAACGACCAGGGCAAGGCGGTGCGGGGGAGCAAGATCCTGGTGGTGGGGGTCGCCTACAAGAAGGACATCGACGACATCCGGGAGAGTCCCGCGCTCGACGTGATCAAGCTCCTGGAGCAGCGGGGCGCGCACGTGTCGTATCACGATCCGCACATCGCCAGCCTGCACGAGGACAAGCTCGACCTCACCTCCGTGCCGCTCACCGCGGAGACGCTGTCCGGCTCGGACTGCGTCATCATCGTCACCGATCACACCGCCGTGGACTACCAGCTGATCGCCAAGTCGGCCCGCCGCGTGGTGGACACCCGGCACGTCTTGCCCCGGGGCGAGAAGCCCGCGTGAACGTGGGTGTCGTCGGCACCGGGTACGTGGGGCTGGTCGTCGGCGCGTGCCTGGCGGAGACCGGCAACGCGGTGGTCTGCGCCGACGTCGACGCGGGAAAAATCGACCGGCTGAAGAAGAACGAGCTGCCCATCTACGAGCCGGGCCTCGAGCCCCTGGTCGAGCGGAACCAGGTGCACGGGCGGCTCTCGTTCACCACGGACGTCGCCGGCGCGGTGGAGCGGTCCGACATCCTGTTCATCGCGGTCGGCACCCCCCCCGAGGAAGACGGCTCGGCCGATCTGCAGCACGTGCTCGCCGTGGCGCGCACCATCGGCCAGCACATGAACCGCTCCAAGATCGTCATCACCAAGAGCACGGTTCCGGTCGGCACCGCGGAGAAGGTCCGGGCGGAGATCGCGAAGCACACCGGCACGCCCTTCCACGTGTGCTCCAATCCCGAGTTCCTGAAGGAAGGGGCGGCGGTCGAGGACTTCATGAAGCCCGACCGGGTGGTGGTCGGCGTCGACGCCGACGAAGCCGCCCGCATCCTCGAGGAGCTGTACGCGCCGTTCGTCCGGACCGGGGATCCGCTGATCTTCATGGACATCCCGTCGGCCGAGATGACGAAGTACGCGGCCAATGCGATGCTCGCGACTCGGATTTCGTTCATGAACCAGGTGGCCCGCCTCTGCGAGGCCGTGGGCGCCGACGTCACCCTGGTCCGGAAGGGTATCGGCTCGGACCGCCGCATCGGACCGGCGTTCCTCTTCCCCGGTCCCGGGTACGGCGGCTCCTGCTTCCCGAAGGACGTGAAGGCGCTCATCAAGACGGGTGACGACCGGGGCGTCTCGCTGGATGTGCTCAAGGCCGTGGAGGCCGCGAACGAGCGGCAGAAGCGCCTCCTGTTCGACAAGCTCGTGCAGCAGTTCCCGCAGGGTCTCCGCGGGCGGACCGTCGCGGTGTGGGGGCTCGCCTTCAAGGCGGAAACCGACGACGTGCGGGAGAGCCCGGCACTGGTGCTGGCGGATGCCCTGCTCGAAGCGGGCGTGACCGTGCGGGTGCACGACCCCGAGGCCATGCGGACCGCGCGGGCGCACTTGGGCGACCGCGTGACCTATGCGCCGAGCGCCTACGCGGCCGTCGAAGGCGCCGACGCGCTGGCCATCGTGACCGAGTGGCTCGAGTACCGGAATCCCGATTTCGCCCGGATGAAGGGCGTCATGAAGCAGCCGCTGATCGTGGACGGGCGGAATCTGTACGATCCGGGTCGGGTGGCCGCCCTCGGATTCACCTATGACAGCATCGGCCGCCGCCTCGCATGCGCCTCCTCGTAACCGGCGCCGCCGGCTTCCTCGGCTCGCACCTCTCCGACGCGCTCATCGCCCGCGGCCACCAGGTCGTGGGGATGGACAACTTCGTCACCGGCAATCCGGCCAACATCGAGCACCTCCGGGGAAACCCGGCGTGGGCGTTCGTGAAGCACGACGTGTCGACCTTCATTACGCTCGAAGGCAAGCTGGACGGCGTGTTCCACTTCGCCAGCCCGGCCAGCCCGGTGGACTACCTCGAGCTCCCCATCCAGACCCTGAAGGTCGGGTCGCTCGGGACGCACAACGCGCTGGGCCTGGCCAAGGCGACCGGCGCCCGGTTCTTCCTGGCGTCGACCTCCGAGGTGTACGGGGATCCGCTGGTGCACCCGCAGCCCGAGACCTACTGGGGCAACGTGAACCCGGTGGGCCCGCGCGGCGTCTACGACGAGGCCAAGCGCTTCGCCGAAGCGATGACGATGGCGTACCACCGGTACCACAAGATCGACACGCGCATCATCCGGATCTTCAACACCTACGGCCCGCGGATGCGGCCCCACGACGGCCGGGTGGTGTCGAACTTCATCGTCCAGGCGCTCGCCGGGGAGCCGATCACCGTGTACGGCCGGGGCGACCAGACGCGGTCCTTCTGCTACGTGGACGACCTGATCGAGGGGATCATCCGGCTCTTCGAGCGCGGCGGGAACCAGCCCGTGAACATCGGGAATCCGAACGAGTTCACCGTGCGCCAGCTCGCCGAGCGGGTGATCGCACTGACCGGCTCCCGCAGCCCCATCGTGGAGCGGCCCCTGCCCACCGACGACCCCAAGGTCCGGCAACCCGACATCACGCTCGCCCGGACCACCCTCGGCTGGGAGCCCGCGATCACGCTCGATGAAGGTCTGCGGCGGACCATCGCCTACTTCGAGAGCGCGCGCCGGACGTGAGCCGCCGCTGGCTGGTGACGGGCGCGGCGGGGTTCATCGGGTCGCACGTATGTGAACGGCTGGTGTCGCAGGGCGACGAAGTCGTCGGCGTGGACGATTTCGACGCCTTCTACCCCCGGGCGGTCAAGGAACGGAATCTCGCGGCGCTGTCCCGGGCGCGCGGGTTCCGGCTGCTCGAGCTCGACTGCGCCGCGCAGGATCTCCCCTTCGCGGGGGTCGATGGACTGCTGCACCTGGCCGCCAAGGCGGGTGTCCGGCCGTCCCTGGAGGACCCGGCGGGGTATACGACCGCCAATGTGGGGGCGACCGCCCGGGTCCTGGACGGGGCCCGGCGGGGCGGGGTGAAGCGGGTCGTCCTGGCGTCCTCGTCATCGGTATACGGCAACGACACGCCGGCCCCCTTCGCGGAGGGCGCCCCGGCGGTGGCTCCGATCTCGCCGTATGCGGCCACCAAGCGCGCCGCGGAGCTGATGGCGGAGGCGTTCGCGCACCTGTACGGCCTGCGGATCGCCTGCCTGCGCTTCTTCACGGTGTACGGGCCGCGGCAGCGTCCCGATCTCGCGATTCACCGGTTTACGGCGGCGATCGCGGCCCGCCGGCCCATCCGGATGTTCGGAGACGGCTCGACCGAACGCGACTATACTTTCATCTCCGACGCGGTCGACGGGACGGTGGCGGCGCTCGACTGGACCGGGCGAAAGGGCGGGGCCGAATGCCGCGCGTTCAACATCGGGGGCGGGGGGCGGGTGCGGCTCGACCGTCTCATCGCGCTGATCGGCGCGGCCCTGGGCGTGGCGCCGCAGGTGGACGTCGCGCCGATGCAGGCCGGGGACGTGGAACGCACGGCCGCCGACCTCTCGCGGTCCGCCGCCGAGCTGGGCTACCACCCGCGCGTCGGCATCGAAGACGGGATCCGGCAGTTCGTCACCTGGTACGAGGGAGCCTATGGAAGCCAGTCCTGAGCATCTCGTCAATCAGGCGCGGGAGCGGTTCCAGCTCGGTGACTACTACGGCGCCATCCATCTCATCGAAGACGTCGTCGAGACCGGGCGCGCCTTCGCGGACGCCCATCACCTGCTGGGGCTGTCGTACTCGCTGGTGGGGCAGTTCGACAAGGCGCTCGAAGAGCTGGACGAAGCGCTCGAGCTGAACCCGAGGTACGTCGAAGCCCTCGTGCACCGGGCCCTGGTCTTGAACCAGCTCGGCCGCGAGGACGAGGCCGACGCCTCGCTCCGCCGGGCGGGGCAGGTGGGGAGCGACACCCAGCGGGGCTTCGCGGGACACGTCGCGGCCAAGCTGGCGAATCATCACGCCGGGCTGGGGGATGCCTACGTCGAGGCCGGCGGCCTGGCCGAAGGGATCACGCAGTACCAGGCGGCGCTGTCCTTGGGACCCGGATTCCACGATCTGCGGTATAAGCTCGGGCGCCTGCTGCTCGAAGCGGGGCGCGTGCTCGAAGCCCGGGAGCAATTTCAGGTGATCGTCCGGGATCGCCCCAACTTTCTGGACGCCGCCGCCATGCTGGGGCTGGCGTGCTACCTGTCCGGCGACGGCCTGACCGCGCGGCGGGTCTGGGAGGATCTGCGGGAGCGGCGTCCCGAGGATCCCCGCGTCGAAGCGTATCTCGGCATGCTCGCGCGGGGCGACGAAGGCCCCGTGCCGGTCGACGCGGTGCCCTCGGCCGCCAAGCCGCGCGGGCGGCGCCGCAAGAAATCGTGAGAGTCGGCGTCCTCGTCGTGCTGGCGGCGGTCGCCTCCGGGTGCGCCAAGAGCGCCGCGGATCACGAGGCGCTGGGCGATCAGCGCTACGCCGCCGGCGCCTACCGCGACGCCCTGGCGGAATACCAGCTCGGGTTGAAGGCGACCCCGCGCAACGCGGGGCTGCACGCCAAGACCGGAGCCGCGGCGCTCCACACCGGGGACGCGGCACTCGCGGCGAGCGAGTATCGCGCACTGGGGGTGGCGGACCGCTCGCGGGTGGACGAGGCGGCGGACGGACTCGAACGGGCCGCCCATCTGGCGCAGGCGGCGCAGGATCACGCCACCCTCGCGTACGCGGTGGCCGCGCTGCGGGCGCTGGCGCCGGGCCGTCCCCTGGGCCAGTACGCGCGGGCGGCGGCCGGGGACGCGGTGACCCGCGGCGATCAGGCCGACGAGATGCAGCTCCTGCCGATGGCCATCGCGGCGACGGCGGACCCGCGCGCCGCGGATTCGCTGCTGTACCAGTACGGCGTGGCGGCCGAGCAGCTGAAGGCGTGCGACACGGCCACGCTGGCGTTCACCGCGGTGCTCGAGCGCAAGCACAACGCGGACGTGGCGGACGACGCGCGGGCTGGACTCGCCGCGTGCGCGCTCCAGACCGGGCAGGGCCTCCTGGCGCAGGGGAAGCCGGGTGACGCGGAACCCTGGTTCCGGCGGGCCACCGCCCCCGGGGCCGATCCCGACGTCGGGCGCGTGGCGTGGATCGGCCTGGGGGACGTGCGGCTGGCGCAGGGCGACGTGGCGGCGGCTCTCGACGCGTATCAATCGGCCTTGACGGGGGGATCCCCGGGAGACTCGATCAGCGTGCTGGCGCAAACCAAGATCACCGCATTGGGACGGGCGGCCCCGCCGCCGGACGCGCACCCGTGAGGCGCGCCGGGAGCTGGACTCTGCTCGTCGCCCTCGGCGCCTGCTCGCCCGCGGCGCCCCGGACCGGCGTCACGCCGGCCGTGCAGCTGGAGGAGGCCCTGGCGTTCTTCCACGCCGGGAGGTTCGACAAGGCGCTGACCGGATTTCAGCGGCTGATCTTCGAGCTGAATCCGGGCGACGCCGGCCTCGCGCAGGTCCGGTACTACGTCGCCGAGTGCCAGTATCAGCAAGGGGACCTGGTCGGAGCGGCGCACGCGTTCCGGGACGTCGCGGACCAGAACCCCGAGAGCCCGTACGCGCCGGTGGCCCTGCTGCGCGCCGGCGACGCCAACCTCCGGAGCTGGCGCGATCCGGAGCTCGACCCGACGCCCGGGCAGACGGCGCTGGCCGTCTACCAGGAGCTGGTGGGCCGGTACCCCGGCACCGACGCGGCGTCGCGGGCCCAGCTGCACGTGCGCGAGCTGAACGACCTGTTCGCGACGAAGGCCTACCGGAACGGGATGTTCTACTTCCGGCGGCGGGCCTACGATTCCGGGATCATCTATTTCAAGGACGTGATCGCGACCTACCCGGACAGCCGGGTGGTGCCGGACGCGCTGCAGCGGCTGGCGGACACCTACGCGATCATCGGATACGCGGACGAGCTGAAGGAAGTCTGCGGCAACCTGCGGCGCTTCCATCCGGTGGAGGCCGCCACCACCCGGAGCTGCCCGCCGGATACGACGTCCGCCACGCACTAGGCGCCGTGGACGCCCTGTTCGGCGGCTCCTTCGATCCGGTGCACGTGGGGCACCTGATCGTCGCCGAAGCGGCGGCGGAAGCCCTGGGGGCACGGATCCGCTTTCTGCCCGCGCGCGAACAACCCCTGAAACGGGCGGGCCTCGAGGCCGGCGCCGCGCACCGCGCCGCGATGCTGGCGGCGGCGGTGGCGGGCAATCCCCGCTTTTCGGTGGAGACGATCGAGCTGGAGCTCCCCGTGCCGTCGTACACCGTGGAGACGCTCCGGGCGCTGGCCCGGCGCGAGCCCGGGAACCGGTTCACGTTGTTGTTAGGTGGAGACGCGGCCCGGGAGCTGCCGCGGTGGCGGGAAGCCGACGCCCTGCCGGCGCTGGCCGACGTGGTGGTGTTCACCCGGCCGGGCACGGAGCCTCCGGCCGACGCCCGGATCAGCCGGGTGATCCCGGTTCCCGCGGTCGACGTCTCGGCCACGGACATCCGGGCCCGGGTGGCGGCGGGACGGTCGATTCGGTACCTGGTGCCGGAGCCGGTGCGGGAGTACATCGCGCGGCACGGCCTCTATCAATGACGGGATGATCGGGATGCTCAGGACGCTGGTCACGAAGGTCGTCGGAACCCGGTTCACGAGGGAGCTGAAGCGCATTCAGCCCCTCGTGAACCAGGTGCACGAGCACGAGCGCCGGCTGAAGGCCCTGCCCGACGCCGGGGTCCAGGAACAGACCGCCAAGTTCCGCGCCCTCCTCGCCGAGCGGACCGGCGGTCTGCAGGCCGAGGTCGACCGGCTGCGGAAGGCGAAGCACGACTGTCCCGACGTCGAAGAGCGCCTCGCCCTCGATCGCGAGCTTGCGAAGGCCGAAGAGCGCCTGAAGGCCGCGCTCGGCGACGCGCTGGATGATCTCCTGCCCGAGGCGTTCGCGACCATCCGGGAGGCCTGCCGCCGGCTGCAGGGGACGCCGGTGGAAGTCACCGGGCACACGCTGACCTGGGACATGGTGCCGTACGACGTCCAGCTCATCGGCGGCATCGTGCTGCACCAGGGGAAGATCGCCGAGATGGCGACCGGCGAGGGCAAGACCCTGGTCGCCACGCTGCCGCTGTACCTGAACGCGCTCCCGGGGCGGGGCGCGCACCTGGTCACGGTCAACAACTACCTGGCCCGCCGCGACTCCCAGTGGATGGGCCACCTGTTCCGCTGGCTGGGCCTGACGGTCAGCTGCATCGACGACACCGAGCCCCAGACCCCGGAACGGCGGGCCGCGTACGGCTGCGACATCACGTACGGGACCAACAACGAGTTCGGCTTCGACTACCTGCGCGACAACATGGTGTTCCAGCTGGAGCACCGGGTCCAGCGCGCCCATTACTTCGCCATCATCGACGAGGTCGATTCCATCCTCATCGACGAGGCCCGGACGCCGCTGATCATCTCCGGCGCCGTGGGCGCCGAGTCGGACGCCAAGTACGCCGAGTTCAACACCCAGGTGGTGCAGCTGGTCCGGAAGCAGGCCGCGATCGTGTCCGACCTGATCGCGGCGGCGGAACCCCTCCTGGCCGACGAGAAGACCCGGTACGACGCGGCCACCCGGCTCTATCAGGCGCAGCTGGGGATGCCCAAGAACAAGAAGCTCTTGAAGCTGCTCAACGAAGAGGGCGTCAAGACGCTGGTGCAGCGGATCGAGCTGGACGTGCTCGCCGATCGGAAGGCGCCGGCCAAGGACCAGCGGCTGCGCCACATCGAGGACGACCTGTTCTTCGTGCTGGACGAGCGGGGCCATTCGGTCCATCTGACCGACAAGGGCGTGGAGCTGATGTCGCCCAAGGATCCCCAGCTCTTCGTGGTGCCGGACATCTCCCAGGAAGTCCACAGCATCGAGCACGACGACACCCTCAGCGCGGCCGAGAAGGTGGAGCGGCGCCGGGTGGTGGAGGGCGAGTACGCCATCAAGAGCGAGACCCTGCACATCATCCACAAGCTCCTGCAGGCGCACGCCCTGTACGAGAAGGACGTGGACTACGTGGTGCAGGAGGGCCAGGTCTTCATCGTCGACGAGTTCACCGGCCGGATGATGCCGGGGCGCCGGTGGTCCGACGGATTGCACCAGGCGGTGGAGGCCAAGGAAGGCGTGGCGGTGCGCGAGGAGTCCCAGACCCTCGCGACCATCACGATCCAGAACTACTTCCGGATGTACGAGAAGCTCGCCGGGATGACGGGCACCGCCGAGACCGAAGAGACCGAGTTCTTCCAGATCTACGGGCTCGAGGTGATGGTCATCCCGACCAACCGGCCGGTGCGCCGGGTGGACAAGCACGACCTCATCTACAAGACCCGGCGGGAGAAGTACAACGCCATCGCCGAGGAGGTCGAGCGCCAGCACAAGCGCGGCCTGCCGGTGCTGGTGGGCACCGTGTCGGTGGACGTGTCCGAGACGCTGTCGCGGATGCTCAAGCGGCGCGGGCTGAAGCACGAGGTCCTGAACGCCAAGTACCACGAGCGGGAAGCGGAGATCGTGGCGCAGGCCGGCCAGTCCGGCGCCGTCACCATCGCGACCAACATGGCCGGCCGCGGCACCGACATCAAGCTCGGCGCCGGGGTGAAGCAGTGCAAAGTCTGCGGGATCACCTCCCGCGACCCGTCGTTCGCGCAACAGGTGGAAGTGGCGGATCTCCAGCAGGGGGAAGTGAAGCGCCGCGGGTGCTACGACGACCCGCCCTGCGGGCTGGTCATCATCGGCACCGAGCGCCACGAGTCGCGCCGGATCGACCGGCAGCTGCGCGGCCGCTCCGGCCGCCAGGGCGACCCGGGGCAGAGCGTCTTCTACCTCTCCCTCGAAGACGACCTGATGCGGCTCTTCGGGTCCGAGCGGATCGCCAAGCTGTCCGGCGGCTGGGACGAAAACGAGCCCATCTCGCACCCCTGGGTCACCAGCGCCATCGGCACCGCCCAGAAGCGGGTGGAGCTCCAGAACTTCCAGTCCCGGAAGAAGCTCCTCGAGTACGACGACGTGATGAACCAGCAGCGGGAGGTGATCTACTCCCTCCGGCTGTTCGCGCTGGAAGGCGGGGAGGAGCTCAAGGGCGAAGCCCTGCGGATGACCGAAGAGGCGGTGGCGCGCCTGGCCGACGAGCTCACCGGGGCCGCCAAGGACCCGGTCGAATGGGACCGCGGACTCATCGACACCGAGTACCTGCAGCGCTTCCTGCTGTCGGTCCCGGACGTCGGCGATCCGGCCCGGATCCGGAACCGGGAAGACCTGGTCCAGGCCGCGCAGGACGCGGTGCGCAAGGCGTTCGACGCGAAGATCGCCTATCTGAAGGAATTCGAGCCGAGGGTCAACGCGGTCAACCTTCCGGGGACCGTCCTGGCGCACACGATGCTGAGCGTGATCGACGAGAAGTGGAAGGACCACCTGTACGACCTGGATCAGCTCAAGACAGGCATCGTCTACCGCCAGTGGGGCCAGAAGGACCCGCTCATCGAGTACAAGCAGGAGGCCTACGAGATGTTCGTGGGCCTGATGCACGACATCCGCGCCACGCTCACGGAGCGCTGGTTCAAGATG
>Ga0335083_10011451_pt1 | contig 10644 bp, 10 predicted proteins | sample Lox_Sample_42_FD_206716 | JGI IMG/M metagenome (GOLD analysis project Ga0335083, IMG submission 206716) | Soil microbial communities from Loxahatchee National Wildlife Refuge, Florida, United States - Lox_Sample_4.2 | ecosystem: Environmental > Terrestrial > Soil > Wetlands | place: USA... | reverse complement strand
CTTCCTTTTCGTCAAGACCGGCAGCCTGGCCATCGCGGATCTGCATACCGCCATGGTGACCAACCGCCGCCGCGTCGCCGCCCCCCTGCCGGGCAAACCCGTCACCATCGACTGAATGCGTGCGCTGCTGACAGCGCTGGGGCCCGGCTGGATCTCTCTGCGCCGGGTGGTCCCCGGTGTTCTCGTGGCCATTGCGCTCGCGCTGCTCGCCCGGAGCATGGCGGACAGTGTGGCCAAGGGGGCCATCGGGCTGCCGCGAATCCCGTTGAGCCCGGTCATGTATGCCGTATTGCTGGGCATGCTCTGGCGCAACACGCTGGGAGTGCCTGCCTGGTCGAGTGACGGACTGAACTGGGCGATGCACCGGCTGCTGCGCACCGGCATCGCGCTGGTCGGCTTGCGCCTCACCCTGGCCGGCGCCTCGGCCATCGCCATCACCGCGCTTCCCGTTGCGTTGGCGTGTCTGGCCACTGCCCTCATCGCCGGCATCACCATTTCGCGGATGCTCAGCGTTCCGCATCGGCTCGGGGTGCTTCTGGCCATCGGAACCGCGGTCTGTGGCTGCACGGCCGTCGTCGCCATGTCTCCTGTCATCCGCGCGAAGCACGCGGAGACTGCGTTTGCAGTCACGTGCGTAGTGCTCTTCGGCTGCGTGGCGATGCTGCTGTATCCGTGGGTCGCCGGGCACTTCTTTGCCGATTCCCCCGTGCATGCGGGTGTGTTTCTGGGTACGGCCATTCACGATACCTCGCAGGTCATCGGTTCGGCCCTGATCTACTCCCAGCAGGCCGGCGCTCCCGATGCCCTGTCGGCCGCCAGCGTCGCCAAGCTGCTGCGCAATCTGTCGATCGTGGTGCTGATCCCGGCGGCTGCCTGGCTGGTCCGGCGCGAGAGCGAGAAGAGTGGCAATGAGTCTGGCTCCGAGGCTGGCAGCGGCACGGGCGTGGACGCCAACACATCTGCCGGAAGCGGTTCCCGCGCACCGGCGGTCCCGTTCTTCGTGTTCGCCTTCATTCTCTTTGTCGTGGTGCGCACGGCGGGTGATTCGCTGTTTGCGAACGCGGAGCTGTGGCATGCGGCGGTGAATGCGGGTCAGACGGCTTCGGAGCTGTTCCTCGTGTGCGGCATGACCGCCGTCGGACTGAGCGTGTCATTTTCCGACATGTGGCGCATTGGCTGGCGGCCGCTCGCGGCCGGATTCATAGTGGCGACGCTGGTCGGCACCTGCAGCCTGTCATTGACGCTGGGTCTGCATCGCCTGTTCGGCTGAGGGAAAGGTCCTGCCGGTGACACCTTGCGGGTGTGCACCGGCAAGATAACGTTGCAACCGAATTGCAACGGAGGGAGCCAGACGCGGCTCGCACTGCATACACACAACAGCGCGGATGGAGCCGCGGACCTGGAACCCCATACTGCGACGGAGCGCAGTGCACAGACAAGAGTCCGGTTTACTGCGCGGCAACAAGCCGCCGGCAGCGCCGCGTTGCGGCGCCCAGGCTGCCGCGCCGCATCAGGCCAGCACCAGGGCGCATCAGGCCGTATCGGTGTTGCCGTGGACGAGATAACCGCCGGACTTGTCGTCCCGTTCCAGCGTGAGCAGGCGCCGCTGCGCCGCTTCCTCCAGCAGGTTGTTGAATGAGCGGAAGCCGTAATAACTCTCGCTGAAGCCGGGACGCTGGCGCTTGAGCGCCTGTTTGATCATGGAGCCCCAGATCTTGTCCTCGGAGCCGCGCTCGGCGATGAGCGCATCGAGCGTGGTCAGCACCAGATCGAGTGCCGCCTGCTGGCGGTCTTCCTCCTTGGATTCCTTCGTGTCAGTACCCGCCCGTGCACCAGTTGCCGCGGTTGCATCGCTCGCCGCTTTCTTGCGGGCCGTCCGGCGCGGCTTCGGCTGCTCCCGCACCAGGTCGTCGTAGTAGATGAACTCGTCGCAGTTCGCTATCAGCAGGTCGGAGGTGGAATTCTTGACGCCGACTCCGATCACGGCCTTGTCGTTCTCGCGCAGCTTGCTGACCAGGGGCGAGAAGTCCGAATCGCCGCTGATCACGACGAACGTGTCGACGTGCGTTTTCGTGTAGCAGAGGTCGAGTGCGTCGACCACCATGCGGATGTCGGCCGAATTCTTGCCCGACTGCTTCACGTGCGGGATTTCGATGAGCTCGAAGCCGGCATAGTGCATGCCGGACTTGAATTCCTTGTAGCGCTCCCAGTCGCAATACGCTTTCTTGACGACGATGGAGCCCTTGAGTAGCAGTCGTTCGAGGACGCGGGTGATGTCGAACTGCGCATAGCGTGCATCGCGCACGCCAAGCGCGATGTTCTCGAAGTCGCAGAACAGGGCGAGGTTGCTGGTTTCGGCCCCTGAGGGCATGGCGGATCCCCGGCGGATGGTGACACGGCGGATTCTGACAGACTGGTGTCCGCCCGTGCGTATTTCCGCCGACGCCTTTGCGCCTACGAGTTTCCGTCTACGCGCGTGGGAGGCGCTGACCGCGTGCCAGGCTGTCTGCGAACGCCGCGATCTCGATCCGGTGAATGACGAGGCGCGCGGAACGAGCGTCGCACATGCGGCGCCTTAGCAGCAGTCGCAATGCTCCACCGACATGCTGCGCGAACGCGCTGACGACGACCATGACGTCGAAGCGCTCCGCCAGATCGGGAAGCATCTGGCTGATCTCATCCACGCATCGGTTCACTCCCCGGCCGAATTCTTCCCGTGACATGTGCTCCTCCTTCAGTCGGGGCCCCTCTTGCGCTAGTAGATCATATCCCGTGGACTCAAAGCCACAACCGGTCGAATCATCCCCAGCCTATGGCGCCGGAAAATATCGCCGCGGTCTTCGGTAAGGTCCTGCGCGAACAGCGCAACGCGCGGGGGATTTCCCAGGAAGCCCTCGCGCTCAGCGCTGACGTGGACCGGACCTTCGTCAGCCAGATGGAGCGTGGCATCCGCCAGCCTACGCTCACCACCCTCTGCAAGCTTTCCGGGGCGCTGGATATCCAGCCCTCGACCCTCGTCGCCCGGGTCGAGCGCCTGCTGCGATAGACCCACCGATTGCTGCATTCGCAGCCGTTGCTTTCGCGCCAATGAGGTGTCCTGGCGCGTCGCACCATGTACTTTAGGCCTGCAGGGATTTGGACCGATTGGTGAAGGCCGTCACAGGCTCCCGCTGCATTACTCCCGGGCCCGGCCGACATAGAGTCCAGGCCAAACTGGAATCCGCAGGCGCGGGGATCGGGCGGGACGGCTTTGTACAGAAAGATTTGGGTTGCCGCATGCCTCGGCGCGCTCGTGCTGATCGGCGGCGTCTTTGGCGCAACGCACTGGATCCTGGTCAACAGCTTCACCAGCATCGAGGCCGACGAGGCCCATCTGAGCATGGAGCGGGTGAGCCAGGCCCTGCAGACCGAGCTGCGCCAGTTGCGCTCGGCCGCGGAAGACAATGGGCAGTGGGACCAGGCCTACGATTTCGTTCACGGCCGCCGGCCTGACTTCGTCACCGAGAACTTCACGCGTTATGGCCTGGATACCCTGCATACCCAGGTCATGTGGATGGGGGACGACAGCGGTCAGACGCTGGTCAATCTCGGAGTGCGAGGCGCCAGCTCCGGCGCACTGACCCATCTCACGCCCGAGGTCCTGGAGCGGATCCAGAAGTACGCCTCCGAGCTCGTGCCGCGCAACAGTCGTGCCTCCACCACCAGTCTGCTGCGCTTGCCGGATGGCGTACTCGCCTTTTCGGCCGTGCGGGTCAGCCGCTCCGACCACACGGGTCAGGCCGATGCCATTCTGGTTTTCGGCCATTACCTCGACGGCGCGCTGATCCAGCGGCTCGCCGAAGCCAGCCAGTCCCCCGTGACCCTCATTGCGCTCGACGAGAGCGGCACGCCCGTCAGCGCGGTCTCCGAACCGGTCGCGGGCTGGCTGCAGACGGCGAAGTGGGGGCACGACGAAGTGTTCGTGCAGAGTCGCGGAGGCGACACGCTCGACAGCTACGCGCTGTTGCGGGACGTCGATGGCCGCCCGCTGGGCATCTTGACCAACACCGTGTCGCGCACCACCTTGCAGGCGGCCAAGCGCACCATCATGTGGGCGGTGATCCTGCTGCTCATCGGCTTCGCTCTGCTGGTGGTGCTGCTGCTGACCGTGATCAGCCGCGCCTGGCGCAATCGCACGCAGGCCCAGCGCCAGTGGGTGGACCAGCAGCGCAAACTGTCCCGGCTCGCCCGGCGTGATCCCCTCACCGGGTTGCCCAACCGCGTGCATCTGCAGAAGCTGCTGCCGAAAATGCTCAAGCGCGCCAATCGCGATCGCTCGCGGCTGGGCCTTCTGAACATCGACCTCGACCACTTCAAGAACGTCAACGATTCACTGGGTCACGGCAGCGGTGACAAACTTCTGGCCACGTTCGCGCACCGATTGCGAGCGGTCGTTTCACCCAGCGATGTCGTCGTGCGCACGGGTGGTGACGAGTTCGTCGTGATTGCGCCAATGCTGCCCGATGCTGCCTCGGCGGATGCGCTGGCGGAGCGGATCCGTACCGCCATGGTCGTGCCGGTCGATGTCGATGGCGTCAACATGGTCGTCACACCCAGCATCGGTATCAGCGTTTATCCGGAAGATGGCGCCGAGCCGGAGCAGTTGCTGAAGCACGCGGATATCGCCCTGCATCACGCCAAGGACCTCGGCCGCGGCAACCACCAGTTCTACACACCGGAGATGAATGCCCGGCTGCGCGAGCGCCTCGAGATTGAGCGTGCGCTGCGCCTGGCGCTCGAGCGCAACGAGCTGTCGGTCGAGTATCAGCCTTGCTTCGACCTGCAGACGATGCGGCCCGTGAGTCTGGAAGCGCTGACTCGCTGGCGCACCGCCGATGGAACCTATATCCCGCCGTCGCGCTTCATCCCCATCGCCGAACAGAGCGGCCTGATCGTGGAGCTGGGCGAATGGGTGCTGCGCACGGTGTGCCTGCAGCTGAGCGAATGGCAGCGGCAGCGCGTGCCCCTGTTGCCCATCTCCGTCAACATCTCGGTGCGGCAGATCGAGCACACCCAGCTCGCCACCATCGTGTCGGTGCTGGCCGGGGAGCTGGGCATCGATGCCAACCTGCTGCACTTCGAGATCACCGAGAGCGCCGCCATGCAGAACTCGCCCCAGCATCTGGGTTCGCTGCAGGCCCTGCGCAACCTCGGCTCGCGCATCCTGATCGATGACTTCGGCACGGGTTACTCCAGCCTGAGCTACCTGAAGCACTTGCCCATCGATACCCTGAAGATCGACCGGGCATTCGTGCGCGACATGGCGGTCGATGCCAACGATGCGGCCATCGTGCGCGCCATCGTCGGGGTGGCGAAGAGCCTGGGGCTGCAACTCGTGGCCGAGGGCATCGAGTCGGCGGAGCAGCTCGACTGCCTGCGCCGGCTGGGTTGCGAGTGCGGCCAGGGCTTCTATTTCAGCCCGCCGGTGTCGGCCGAATCCTGCCGCGCCATGCTCTGGCAGCTGCGCGGGCCGCCGCGTTCGCTGGGGGAAACCCCCAGATTGCGGCTGCTGGCACCCACCCCGTGAGTTGAAGCGCCGCGACGTGCGAGAATGACCCCCACGAACAGGCAGGGGGTTCGATGGCTGACAGAAGGCGACGGAAGGTCTCCCGCAAGGCGGCGGAGGAGGCGGTGCGCACGCTGTTGCGCTGGGCGGGCGATGATCCGGAGCGCGAGGGCCTGCTGGAGACGCCCAAGCGGTTGGTCAATGCCTACCGGGACTGGTTTTCCGGCTACGAAGCCGACCCCGCCGAGTACCTGCGCCGCACGTTCCAGGAGGTCGGTGGCTATGATGAGATGATCGTCCTGCGCGACATCTCGTTCGAATCACACTGTGAGCATCACATGGCGCCCATCATCGGGCGGGCGCACGTCGGTTATCTGCCGAGCAACAAAGTGGTCGGGATCAGCAAGATCGCGCGCGTGGTGGAAGGCTACGCGCGGCGCTTCCAGGTGCAGGAGAAGCTCACGGCGCAGATCGCCAACTGCATCAACGATGTGCTCAAGCCACGTGGTGTGGGCGTGGTGATCGATGCCACTCACGAGTGCATGACCACACGGGGCATCCACAAGCGCGGCGTCTCGATGGTCACCAGCCGCATGACCGGCACCTTCCGCCAGGATGCCCGCACGCGCATGGAATTCCTGCAATTCGTCGACATCCGGGGCGCGAAGGAAGTCTTTTAGTTCATCCGGCGGCTTTTGCTGGCGGCGTTCGCGATCAGGCGATCAGCGCGGTCTCGCTGCGCGAGGCGCGCTTGCGCTCGTGTTCCTTCAGGAAGCGCTTGCGGATGCGGATGGAGATCGGGGTCACCTCGACCAGCTCGTCGTCGGCGATGAACTCCACCGCGTATTCCAGCGTCAGCTGGATCGGCGGCGTCAGCAGGATCGCATCGTCCTTGCCCGCGGCCCGGATGTTGGTCAGCTTCTTGGTCTTGATCGGGTTGACCACCAGGTCGTTCTCGCGGCTGTGGATGCCGATGATCATGCCCTCGTAGAGCTTCTCGCCGGGATTCACGAACATGCGGCCGCGTTCCTGCAGGTTGAACAGCGCGTAGGCCACTGCTTCGCCCTGCTCGTTGCTCACCAGCACGCCGTTGTGGCGGTCCGGAATCTCGCCCTTGACTGGCGCGAAGCCGTCGAAGATGTGACTCATGAGGCCGGTGCCGCGTGTCATGGTCAGGAATTCGCCCTGGAACCCGATCAGGCCGCGGGCCGGTATGCGGTATTCGAGTCGCGCGCGCCCGCTGTTGCCGTCGATGGCCATGTCGGTGAGGTCACCGCGCCTGCTGCCGAGCGCCTCCATGACGGCACCCTGGTGGGCTTCCTCGATGTCGACGGTGAGCGCCTCATACGGCTCATGAACCACGCCGTCGACGAGCTTCGTAATGACCTGCGGACGCGACACGGCGAGCTCATAACCCTCACGACGCATGTTCTCGATGAGGATCGTGAGGTGCAGCTCTCCACGGCCGGATACGCGCATGACATCCGGCTCTTCCGTGTCCTCGACGCGCAGCGCCACGTTGCTCTGCAGCTCGCGATACAGGCGCTCGCGGATCTGCCGGCTGGTCACGTACTTGCCTTCGCGACCCGCGAGCGGCGAGGTGTTGACCTGGAAATTCATGGCCAGGGTGGGCTCGTCCACCCGGATGGGGGGCAACCCTTCGGCGGCATCCGGGTCGCAAACCGTCAGGCCGATGTTGACGTCCTCGATGCCGGTGATGGCAACGATATCGCCCGCGGTCGCTTCATCTACCGAGGTCCGCTGCAATCCCTTGAACGTCAGCACCTGGCCGATCCTGGCCGCGCCGCGATCCTCCTCGCCGTAGCGCAGCGCGACGGTCTGTCCGGGTCGCACCGAGCCGCGCCGGATGCGGCCGATACCGATACGGCCCACGTACGAGTTGTAATCGAGCGTCGAGATCTGCAGTTGCAGAGGTTTGGCGGCGTCGGCGGCCGGCGGTGGCACGTGGGCCAGGATGGCTTCGAACAGCGCAGCCATGTCGGGGCGGCGCTCGGTGTAGTCCGTGCTCGCCCAGCCGTGCAGGGCTGAAGCGTAGATCACGGGGAAGTCCAGCTGCGCATCGCTGGCGCCCAGCTTGTCGAACAGCTCGAAGGTCTGGTCGACCACCCAGCCGGGACGTGCCCCCGGGCGATCGATCTTGTTGACCACGACGATGGCCCTGAGCCCCAGGGCGAGCGCCTTGCGCGTGACGAAGCGCGTCTGGGGCATGGGCCCTTCGACGGCATCCACCAGCAGGAGCACGCCATCAACCATGGAGAGCACGCGCTCCACCTCGCCGCCGAAGTCGGCGTGGCCGGGCGTATCCACGATGTTGATTCGCGTGCCGCCGTATTCGATGGCGCAGTTCTTCGCCAGGATGGTGATGCCGCGCTCACGCTCGATGTCGTTGGAGTCCATGATCCGCTCGCCCAATTTCTCGTGCGAGGCGAAGGTTCCGGACTGCTTGAGCAGACCATCCACCAGGGTGGTCTTGCCGTGATCGACGTGCGCGATGATCGCGATGTTGCGGATGGGGCGGTTCATGGGCTGAAGCTTATTGCGGGCCTGTGTACGGCGGACGACGAGCCGGCGGCGTTCGATGGGCCCGAGGGCGAACGCAAAAAAGGACGCGCAGGGTAGCAGAATCCGCTCTTCAATGCCGCACTTTGATGATCCTGTAAGCCTTTGATTCGATTGACCAGGGATTCACCTCCACCACCCGGTTCAGGACACAGTGCCGCCGGGCGCCCAGCAGGAAGCTCAAGGCCTGGGCACTCAGCAGAAGCGCCCCCAGACGCGCCCGCAGGCTCAGGCGCGGATCAGCTTCAGCTACGCCGGGCGGAGTCGCATCGAAGGTCCGGGGCGGCGGGGGCGTGAAGGGTTCCCCCAGGGCATCGCGATCCGGCTCGACCAGCGGTCCGATGCGCAACATCGGCCCCGCAATGCACGCGAGCAACAACGGCGAGCCGCTCGCCGTGGCCTGACTGGCCACCTCGTTCAGAGACTCCGTTTCGCTGTCCGCGCAGGCGATGACCAGAGGTGGATGCAACGGCGGCAGCTGATAGTCGCTGTCCCGCTGGATACCCAACCGCGCCAGTTCGACGCGGGTTGCATTGGCCAGGTGGCCGGTGCCACAGACGTGGACATGCCGTACGACCCGGGCTTCAGTGCCCAGCCAGCTTCTCGGCGCCAGCAAGCCGGTCTCGATCCTTGAGCGACCCATCGCGCCATCGTAGCCGCCGTACCGCAGCGGGGTAGAGCGTAAAACCGCTCTGTTTGGCGTGAATCAGTGGGGCCCAATGCGCAGGTTCCGCGTGGCCAGACGCACTTCGATCAGGAATGCGATGTAGGCACCGGTGATGAAGATCATCGCCCCGACGAACAGGAGGGCGATGGTCCCCGCGAACCCAGAGCCGAAGAAGGCGTTGGCAAACAACATGATCACGACCAGGGCGATCAGGACGGCACAACATCCACACATGGCGATGGCGGAGTTGATGTAGCGAGCGCGACGTGCGAGTACGCGGAGATCCTCGTGTATCTGGCGCGCGTCCGCAGGATGGCGCGTCAGCATCTCCTCGAGCACCCGGGCGCGGTCAACCGCGCGGGTCAGCCGGCCCGTCATGACACCCAGAGTCGTTCCGACGCCCGTGAGCAGGAACACGGGTGCGAGCGCCGACTGGATCAGATGCGAGATGTCCATGGCTTCACAGCGTTGGGTGCGACCTCGCTATGATGCCAGCCCTATGGCAGATCCCCAATTGCTGCTCCAGCAGTGCCACAGCCGGTCGATCGAGCTGCTCAAACGCAGTCTCACGCCGGCCGGGGTGCTGGCGGCGAGCCGGGGCAAGCGGGCCGCGGCTCGCGGTTATACCGCGATATTCGGGCGCGATGCGGCCATCTGCGCCATCGGCATGGCGGTCTCGGGAGACCGCCAGCTGGAGCGGGCGGCGGTCAGGAGCCTGCGCACGCTCGGTGCTCACCAGGCTCCCAACGGCCAGATACCCAAGTTTGTCGATACTCGCCGGCGCGAGGCGGACTTCTGGTACCTCGGCTGCATCGATGCCACGCTGTGGTGGCTGATCGCCGTCGCCATGCTGGACCGACTGGGTCGTCCCGCGGGGCTGCGGCGGCGTTGGGCGAGGCGCATCCGGCTGGCGATCCAGTGGCTGCTTGCCCAGGAGCATCAACGCTTCCACCTCCTGCAGCAGAACGAGGCCAGCGACTGGGCCGACATCATGCCGCGCTCGGGTTTCGTGCTCTACAGCAACGCGCTGTGGTTCTGGGTCAAGCGTTTCTATGGTCTGGCACACGCGGGCGAGACACGCGCGAGCTTCAACGGCCTGTTTCACCCGTTTTCCGCGGGACTCGCGCCCTACCGCCGCGCCCGGTTGTTACGGGAGTACGTGCTGCGTGACGGCCGCGATCGCGACCTGTATCTGAGCTTCGTCAACTTTTCCTTCTTCGGTGAGGAAGGCGATGTGTTCGGCAACGTGCTGGCGGTGTTGATGGGTCTCGCCACGGCGCCGGCGACGCGCCGCACACTCGATGCGCTCGCACGGGCGAAGGTGAACGACCCCTATCCGGTGAGGTCGGTGACGCATCCTATCCGGCGAAATAGCCCGTTATGGCGGGCCTACATGGGCCGCCACCGCCAGAACTACCTGTGGCAGTACCACAATGGTGGCATCTGGCCGATGCTCGGCGGTTTCTGGGTCATGGCGTTGGCGGCTTCGGGACGTCGCGCGGCGGCCCGGCGGGACCTGATCGCCCTGGCTCGCGCTTGCGCCTTGCGCAACTGGTCGTTCACGGAGTGGCTGCACGGCCGGACGTTCGCGGCCCGCGGCATGCCCGGTCAATCCTGGAACGCCGCCGCCTTTCTGCTGGCCGAGCACGCGCTGGCCACCGGCAGGAATCCTTTCGCGCTCTAGCTCAGTCCGGCGGATTGTTGGCTTTCAGGAACGCGATCGAACTCTGCAGCATCTGCAGGCGCGTCTCGCTGCGCGACAGCCAGTGGTCCTCGTTCTGCATCGTGACCAGTTCGACGTTCTTGCCTGCCTGCTTCAGGGCTCGCAGCATGATCTCGCTCTGTTCGTAAG
>Ga0335083_10011450_pt1 | contig 10644 bp, 9 predicted proteins | sample Lox_Sample_42_FD_206716 | JGI IMG/M metagenome (GOLD analysis project Ga0335083, IMG submission 206716) | Soil microbial communities from Loxahatchee National Wildlife Refuge, Florida, United States - Lox_Sample_4.2 | ecosystem: Environmental > Terrestrial > Soil > Wetlands | place: USA: Florida... | reverse complement strand
GTGGGGCTGTTTGAAATCGGGCGCGTGTTTGTTTCACAGAACGGTGCGGATAAAGAAGAGAGCCGCGTGGCGTTGGCGATTACGGGAAAGCGCGTGCCGAATTTTTGGAGCGGCAGCGAACGCGGCGAGAAATTCGACATCTACGATTTAAAAGGAATCGTCGAGGAATTTCTGGAGCAGTTTGGTTTGCGCGGTGTGCAGTTTACCAAACGGCCGGAAAGTACGGCGCTATTCCTCGAATCGGCAACGATTTCTTTGGGCGGACGTGTGCCGCTGGGTGAACTGGGGCAATTGCCCCCTGCTCTGGCGAAGAAATATGATTTGCGCGACGCGGTTTATCTCGCCGAATTGGACTTGGGCCAACTGCTGGCGCGACGGAATGCTACGAAGTCGTTCAAGCCCCTGCCCCAATTCCCGGCGATTCGCCGTGACGCGGCGATTTTAGTTTCGGAAGCGACCACGCATGACGCGGTTTTGCAGGTCGTGAAGCAGGCCAAACCGGCGAACCTGGAGAGCGTGGAATTGTTTGACGTGTTCCGCGGCAAGAATGTTCCCGATGGACAAAAGAGCCTTGCCTATGCGTTCACGTATCGTTCCGCAGAAAAAACGCTGACCGATGCGGAGGTGAATGCGTCACACGGGAAAATCGTCGAGGCATTTAAGGCGCAGTTGCAGGCAACGGTGAGGGAGTGATTTTAGCCACCGATGAAACACGGATTGAACACAGATTAATTCTGTATGAGAAGTGAACTTGGTAAAGAATGCAGGAAGTTATTTCGTAAGATGATGGAGACGGTATTTCCGGAATACCCTGAAGATAAATGCCAAAAAATTCCAATAGGTACGTACGTTTGGACCCGTCAGCATTCATCCGGTATTTGGTTCCACATTTTATTTGTTATTGATCAATCAAGAGACCAATTCACCACTGAAGCCGCCTGGGGATTTGATGGCAAACTTCCACGAGCGGAATATAACACGGGGCCGGAAGTCATTGAAAAGCCACAATTATTCAGGCCTAATTTTCTTTGGAGTGGCAAAGATTATTGGTGGCCGCTGGTGCTTCGTCCTGAAGAATACGAACGCGCCCTTTTATACAAAGACGATCCAATTGAACAGTGTCTGCCGTTAGTGGCGCCGGCGGTTTGGAATGCGGGAGAGAAATTGAAAGATCACCTGATGCCGGTCTTTGAAAAGGTTGTGGAAAAACATGGGAAAAAATCTAAAACTTCTCGGATGAACGCAGGTAAAACTACATGAGAAGCAATTTTTTAAAAGGGTGTTCAGCCTTAATTTGGATTTGTTTCTGGCTTTTAGCGGGATGCGCGAGCCGGTATCCCTCTATCCCGCCAAAGGAACTTAACATTACGTCCGACCCGCACTACGATGAGAAAATGGCCAAGCGAATCATTAAGAATTGGTTCGAGATATCGAATAATTCAGACCCCAATTTTAATGCCGGGCAAGTCGTGGTGTCTTTTGTTTTACATTCTGACGGAACCGTGACCGATGCCGATATAACCATGAACACGGTTGGTTATCTTCCCGGAATGACTTGCCTGGAGTCGGTTCTAAAAAGTTCTCCGTTTCCAAAATGGCCGTCCGAAATGGTGAAAAAACTCGGGAATCAACATGCCTGTGAGTTTACGTTCAATTACCACGGCCAATGAGTGTTGCTTTATTTCTGCATCCGAATGAGGAAGGAATCGTCTGATAGTCCGATAGTTTGTGCGTCGTCCAGGGTGAAAGTGTCCTGCGGGATAGGGGCGGGTTGAATTTCACCGGAGACCTTCAATTCGCCTTCGGAATACAGACCGTAGGTCGTGTGGTAGCCGGGGCAGGAAAGAATAAAACGGCCAGCCATTTTCTTGTGCACTTCGGGAATGAGGATGATGCCTTCGGCATTCGAAGATGCTAAATTCGTCGGCCCGGTCTGGTAATGTCCCGTCAGGAGATCGTCGAGGTCTTCCCGCCAGATAGCCGATACCCCGGGCACAGGATCGCCGGTCTTGGCATCAATAATTTTCAACCGGAGGGAGTCGGAGTGTCCCTTGTAAATGCTCGCGCAGCCAATCGACAGGATTAATCCGGCGGCGACCAGGACCAAGCTCAGATAGTTAGTGAAACGCGCTTTCAAGACTCATTACTTACAAGAGGCGGCATGGGACAGTCAAGTGTATCAGCAACGGCGCGGAGAAGTTCTGCTTCGTCTTCGTACACGACACCGTCGGCGCCGACGACATGGACGCAGGCGTCGATGACATTTTTCTTTATTTGCGGCGCGGCCAGGGCCAGGCGATTGAGCGCGGCGTCGATTTGCTTTACGTCACATTGTTCAGACGGGAGTAGTGGCAAATCGATGTCAGCGGGCGCACGCAAGTAAGACGCCCCGGCGGCGAAAGCCTTTTGAATTTCATTCGGATCCTGGCTGCTGACGTTGGCGAGGGCGGAAAGAATTACGGAGCAGTCCGATGCGAGCGGCTTGACTGAATAATATTGGATAACGGGTTTGCCCGAATCCAAATGGTGGAAGACAATTTTTTGCAGGACAAACTCGAAGAGTTCCACTTTGCCATCACTATTGATGAGCCAATCGGTGGTTTTCGAAAACGTGTCGTATTGGCTGTCGGTAAGCTGTTTGAGCGCGCCGAGAGCGATATTGATGATGGGTAAGCGCGCGTGGGCGGCAGCCCTGGAAACGTCCGGGTATAATGCTTCGGTTTTTTGGCGGATGGCTGCGCCGGCGCATTGCTCGAGGCCGGCAAGCTGCTGGGAGCGCCGGGCATCATCGGAACTCAGAATCATGGCATAAATCAGCGCCGTGGCATCGAGCGGTTCATGGGCAGCAGCGCGAATGGTGTCCGGCAGGGCGTCACGTAATTGCTCGGCGTACTTGAGATGGAGCGGTGTAGGATTGCCGAGATTTGGGAGGACCGTATGGGTCTTGATGACCGGCGGCTTTGCGCCATCCGCGAGCACTGCCCCGCCAAGAACTGTACCGAAAATGTTGGGCATGGGCGCGCGTTTTGCCTTGGGAGCTTCTTCGGGCTCCACATAGTCGTCATAACGTTCCATGGGAAAATTCCCGTCGAAGGTGGGTTCGAAGGCACGAATGCGGTCGGCCAATGGCGGATGAGTTTCCATCAGGCCGATCCAGGCTTCGCTGATGCCGTTGCCAAAAAACATATGGGACAGTTCTTCGGCATGGGCATGATTGAGACGCGAACCCATCGTGCCCAGGCCGCCGATTTTTTTCAGTGCGCCGGTAATGCCGCCAGGATTGCGGGTAAATTGGACAGAGGAAGCATCGGCAAGAAATTCACGCTGGCGGCTGACTGCAGCCTGGATCAATCGGCCAAAGAAAACGCCAACGAAGCCGATGATAATCAAAACGATACCGACGACAGGCAGCGGATTTTTGCCGCGGTCCCCGCCCCGCCCCGTTTGCAACAGGATGCGGCCGATGACGGTGAGGCAAAGGATCCCGAAAATGATACCGATGAGCCGCAGGTTCAGGCGCATGTCGCCATTCAGGATATGGCTGAACTCGTGGCCGATAACGCCCTGCAATTCATCGCGGGTGAGAAGTTTCATGCAACCGCGCGTGACCGTGACGGTGGCGTCGCCGGGTTTATGGCCGGCGGCGAAGGCGTTGATGCCGTTTTCCTCGTCCATGACATAGACCTGCGGCATAGGAACGCCGGAGGCGATGGACATTTCCTCGACGACGTTAAGGAGCTTGCGTTCGTCGAGGTCGTTGGTGTTGGTATTGATGAGGCGACCGCCCATCATTTCGGAAACAGCACTGCCACCGGAGGCGAGCGCAGAAGTTTTATAAAGGCTGCCAAAGCCGACAATGGCCAGGGTGCAAATGGTGACGCCAAAGAAAATCTGGGAATCCCAGAAGGACACTTGCTGCTGCGATGAGTCGTAGTAACGATGGTGGTGATTGGTCTGCGTGGCGGCAGATAAAATCAGCATGATACAGAGGTAGATGGACGCGATCATCGCGACCACGGCCATCACGAAATAGATGACAAGCCACTTGGTCCTGCGATGGGCCTGGGCTTGTAACTCGAAGAAATCCATGTTCTTCGTTAAAGGGCAGCAGTTGAAGCGTTGAAGCCGGAACGACAACGCTCTGATGCTTCAGCCATCATGAGAAGGAAATTTTGGGCGCTTCCTTTTGCTCCGGCTTATCAATCACGAACAATTCCGCGGGAGCGAAATTGAACATGCCGGCGATGATGTTTGTGGGAAACACTTCGCGGTCGGTGTTGTAAGTCATGACGGAGTCGTTGTAAGCCTGGCGCGCGAAGGAGATTTTGTTTTCCGTGGAGGTCAGCTCCTCAGTGAGCTGCATCATGTTTTGGTTGGCCTTCAAATCAGGATAGGCTTCGGAGACAGCCATGAGGCGGCTGAGCACGCCGCCGAGTCCGGCTTCGGCCGACGCGAGGTTCTTCATGGCGGTGGCATCGCCGGGATTGGCAGCAGCGGCCTGGGAGGCAGCGATGGCGATATTGCGCGCCTTGGTGACATTTTCCAGGGTCTCACGCTCGTGCGTCATATAGCCTTTGACGGTTTCGACGAGGTTGGGAATGAGGTCGTAGCGGCGCTTGAGCTGGACATCAATCTGGGCATAAGCATTTTTGTAGCGGTTACGCAGGGTGACGAGCTTGTTGAAGCCGCCGATGGCGAATGAGGCCACGAATAAACAAATCACCAACAGCCCGACTAAAACGATTACGATGATGATCATAATTTGCCTTTCTTTAAGTTGGTTGAGTTTCGAACAAATCCCTTGGACGGACAATGATAATTTCGGGCGAAATTTGGAATCCGCGCCGCTTAAATTTACCTAAATGCCTCTATTTGCTTGACCTTAGGCCAATTATTTGACTTATTGTGATTATAAGACGGCGGGAAATCTTTCAGAGGACTACTGCCTGCGGGAATAAATATCCGGGAGATTTATGAGATCAATGGCCTTAGCAGTGTCGGTTGTCACATTTGCTATCATTCAGCATGCTTGCGCGTTTGACGGACGCATTACCGCTACAATTACCCAGGGAAGCCAGGTTACTCCCCTGCTCTACACGGTTGGAACGAATTTTTTGCGTGTGGAAGTGACGGACAACAGCCGGCCCAACCCGGTGGATATTGTGGATTCCAGCTCCGGTGAGCTTATTTTGCTTTTCCCGAACAATCGCAGTTTCGTCCGGCTCAAAACGGCCGAAAATGTTCCCACAGCCCCACCCAGTCCTCCCACGATGCCAACGATGCCGTCTACGCCGCCGCAACAAGTCGGCCCGACGGGTGTCCCGGGCATGCCTGCCCCACCACCAATGCCTGGCATGCCCCAAATGCCCGCGGGGGTGGGTCCGCAAAGCGGTTCCAGCACTCCGCCGATGCCTGGCATGCCGGCTATGCCGGGAGCGGGAAACGGAATGCCCATGATGCCCATGCCGCCGCCAATGATGGAAAAAACGGAACTCACTGCCACGGGCGATAAGACTAACCTGCTCGGCTTTGCCTGCGAGAAATTTGAAATCAAACAACGAGGCCAGGTGATGGAGATTTGGGCCACGGACGAGCTGTTACCGTTCCAGCCTTATTTGCAAAACCAACCGGGCCGCTTTGGGCCAGCCATGATCGAAGAACAATGGGGCCAAATGCTCAAGGCCAAAAAAATGTTTCCATTGCTGGCCATATTGAGGTTTGCGCCGCCGGCCGCGCCTGGTAGCGCTGCGCCGCCGCCCGGGCCGGAACGAATGCGCTTTCAAGTCTTGTCGGTCACGGCGGATAAAATCGATGATCAGGGAGGCGATCTCTCACAACCGCCGCCGGATTATCAGGAAATCCAGCCGTTACCTTTCTAAAATAACCTGCGATAACAAAACTGCTCAGAAGGCTGACCTGAAAAACTCATGAAAATAAAATCAGCCTTTCAAATCGCAGTTGTGATGGTGACAGTTCTCTCGTTCGCGCAATCTTCAAAATGTTTTGCGCAGGGCAGCCTGACTCCGCCCGGTGCGCCGACGCCGGCCATGAAAACGCTCTCGCAAGTGGAGCCGCGTACGCCGATCTCATCCGCGCCGTTCACCATCACCCAGCCCGGCGCGTATTACCTGACCACCAATGTCATGGTCAGCAGCGGCAATGGCATTACGATTGCCACCAATGGCGTTGCGCTGGACCTTGATGGCTTCACGATCTTTTCAAGCGCCGCCCTGGCCAATGGCATTGGTATTTCTATTAATAGCGGTTTACGGAACATAACCATCGCCAATGGTTTCATTCAAAGCGGTGTGACCAACAACGGCAGCGGGGTTTATAGTGGCGGTGGTTTTAGCTACGGCATTTATTATACGACGATCCCGCCAGGGAACGTATTGATATCGCACGTCTCGGTTTCGGGCTCCCAATATTACGGCATTTTTTTGGGCATTGGGGATTCGACGGTGGTAGAATCGTGCACGGTGAGGACGGTGGGAAGTTATGGGATAATTTCTTCTGTCGTTAAACAGTCATCAGCCACTGACTGCGGCGGCATTGCCATCTATGGCGCCCAGATATGCGATTGCCAGGGCCGATCGAGCACCAGCAGTGATGGGATTTATGGCAGTGTGGCCCAGAATTGTTATGGTTCCAGTGCCGGCGGCTCTGGTGTTTATGCCACCACAGTACAAAATTGCCTGGGTACTACCGGGGGCACGGGTTCCGGTATATCTGGCACCACTATCCAGAATTCATACGGCAGTAGTATTAACGGCTACGGCATTGTCTGCTACAACGCTGATAACTGTTTCGGCACTTGCAATGGCAGCGGTTATGGTATTTCTGCCGATGCCGCCCAGAACTGTTACGGCTACTGTAGTGGCAGTGGCGGCGGCGTTTCGGTCAGCTCGATTGCCAATGGTTGCATCGGTTACAGCTATTCCGGCACAGGCCTCTCTGCCTTCATCGCCAACGTCTGCCTTGGTGAAACTGGTACAGGTACGGGCTTGAGCGTCACCTATAACGTCAATTCACACTAATAATGAAGATACGACTAACCCCCCCGGCGTTCGATTGCTGCTCCTCACTCTGCTTCCGGGCATTTTTCTCGCATCATTTGCCAGCAGCCTCGCCCAGGGCACTCTTACACCACCCGGCGCGCCCGGGCCCACGATGAAGACCCTCTCGCAATTGGAGCCGCGCGTACCGATTTCATCCGCGCCTTATATCATCACACAACCCGGCTCGTATTATTTGACGACTAATGTCACCGTCAACGGTGCCAACGGCATCACCATCACCACTAACGGGGTGACGCTGGACCTCGGTGGCTTTACCATTTCTTCGACCGCCACCGGCGGTGGCGGCTATGGCATTTACATCAATACCGATTTGCGGAACATCACGATCGCCAACGGCTTCATCCAGGGCGGCGTGACCAACAATGGCAGCGGCGTTTACAGCGGTAACGGCTTTTACTACGGCATTTATTGCCCGCTGAACCGGCCGGTGAATACACTGTTATCGCATCTCTCGATTTCCGGCTGCCTGTTTTATGGTATTTACCTGGACTTTGGCGATTCGACGGTGGTGGAAGCCTGCACCGTGCGGACCGTGGGCGCTTACGGAATTGTCGCTTCCACGATTAAGCAGTCATCGGCTATGGATTGCGGCGGCAGTGCTATTTATGGCGACCAGGTGTCCGATTGCCGCGGCCAATGCACCAGTGGCAGCAGCGGTGTTACTGGTCTCGTCGTCCAGAATTGTTACGGCTATAGCAGCAGCGGTACAGGCCTTGCGGCCTATAGCTGCGCTATAAACTGTGAAGGCTATAGCCTCAACGGCGCTGGTCTTTATGCATTTACCGCCGAGAACTGTTTCGGTTACAGCACCAGCAGTACCGCCATCACTGGTTACACTGCTCTGAACTGTTTCGGCAACAGCGCCGGCAGCGGCGCTGGCATTAATGACACTCTCGCTCAAAACTGTTATGGCATGAGCGGCTCCGGCACCGCTGTTAATGCCAATGTCGCACAAAACTGTTATGGCACCTGCAACAGCGGCTATGGCATCTATGCCTTCAATACGGCCGAGAACTGCACCGGCTATAACAACGGCAGCGGCTATGGCATTTATACGGGTTATATTGCCAATGGCTGCTTTGGATACTGCAATTCCGGCACTGGTATATCTGCCTATATTGCCAACATTTGCCACGGAGCCTCCAGCTCGGGCACGGCTTTAAGCGCGACCCACAACGTCAACTCATTTTGATTTCATGAAAATTAAATTCAATCTGCCGGCCGTTGTTTTCGCGTTGTTGCTGTTTTGCATCCTCAGCCTCCAGACTTCAACGGCTTTTGCCCAGGGCAGCCTGACGCCGCCGGGCGCGCCCGCACCGGCGATGAAGACGCTCTCGCAAATTGAGCCACGCATACCGATTTCGTCCGCGCCCTTTACCATTGCGCAACCCGGCTCGTATTATCTGACGACCAACATTACTGTCTCCACTGCCACGGCTATAATTATTGCCACCAACGGAGTGACGCTGGACCTCAGCGGATTTACGATCTCTTCCACCGCGGTCAGCGCCAACGGCACAGGCATCTCGATCAACAGCGGTTTGCGCAACATCACCATCGCCAACGGCTTCATCCAGGGCAGCGTAACCAACAATGGAAGCGGCGTTTATAGTGGAGGCGGTTTTTCTTACGGTATTTATTATACGCTGAACCAGCCGGTGAATGTGCTGGTATCGCGGGTCTCAATTTCCGGCTGCCAGAATTATGGCATTTTTTTAAACAACGCCGAATCGACGGTGGTGGAATCCTGCACCGTGCAGACGGTGGGTAGTTATGGAATCGTGGCTTCCACCATTAAACAATCATCGGCCTTTGATTGCGGCGGCTCCGCCATCGATGGTGATGAGGTGTCTGATTGCCGCGGCCAATGTACCGGCAACGGTACTGGTGTTTATGGCAACGTCGTGCAAAACTGTTGTGGCACCGGCAACAACGGCAATGGCGTTTCTGCGAATAATACCGCCCTGAACTGCAATGGCTCCAGCAGCAGCTACACTGGCGTTTCGGGCGTTAACGTCCAGAATTGTTACGGCTATAGCGCCGGCTACATTGGCGTTTCTGGTTCCACCGTCCAGAACTGTTACGGCTCCAGCAACAGCAGCAGCGGGACCGGCGTTAATAGTGACATCGCCCAAAGCTGTTACGGCTTCGCCTCTGGTGGCACTGGCGTTTATGCCGATGTCGCTCTGAACTGCATAGGCTATAGCAACGGCAGCGGTTATGGGGTGGAAAGCTATTACATTGCCAACAGTTGCTATGGTTACTGCTATTCAGGCACAGGTGTGTCTGCCTCCATTGCGGTCACGTGTCACGGCACTACCAGCATCGGCACATCTTTAAGCACGTCACACAACGTCAACTCTTATTGATTTATGAAAATTAAATTCAATCTGCCGGCCGTTGTTTTCGCGTTGTTGTTGTTTTGCATCCTCAGCATCCAGCCTTTAACGGCTTTTGCCCAGGGCAGCCTGACGCCGCCGGGCGCACCGGGCGCGACGATGGTGACTCTTTCACAAATCGAGCCGCGTACACCAATCTCTTCACTTCCATTTACCATTTCGACGCCGGGCTCGTATTATGTCACTGCGAATCTTTCCGGGGCATTCAACCAAAATGGAATCATCGTGGCCGCAGACAATGTCACGATTGATTTGAATGGCTTCACGCTGGTTGGCGGTGGCGGGTCATCGGGTGAAGCAATTTGGTCCTCCACCGTGAGGCAAAATCTGGTCATTCGCAACGGGACGGTGCGAAACTGGCCGGGCTCGGGCATCAATTTTTATGACTCGGGGTCATCGCTGGTCACGGTCCAGAATATTCATTCCATCAGCAACGGCTTTACCGGCTTTGCCCTGAAGAATGGCAGTCGCATAACGGATTGCCTTGCGGTGGGCAATGGCATCCGGGGAATCCTGGTGGATAACGATTGCCTGGTGGAACACTGTAAGGCGGCGGGAAATGGGAGTTTGGGGATTGGCTCCGGTTCAAATTGCCAATTACGCGACAACCTAAGCGAAGGCAACGTGTACGGGCTGTACATCACGGGTACGAGCAACCTTGTCAGTGGCAACACAGTCATGTTGAACACCGCCAACAACTACATTATTGCCCAGGGCAACCAATTGGATCTTTTGCTGTCTCAGGTTCCGGAGACAATTAGCTGGCCGGCCAAAGTGAAACTGACTGGCTCAATGACTGTTGCTTCAGGCAATGCCATCACCATCAGCGCCAACAGTGTCACGATCGATTTGAACGGTTTCACCCTCTCCTCGACGCAAAATCCGGCGGGATCGAGCGGCAACGGGATTTTGGTGAACGGCCCCATGCAGAACATCGCCATCGCCAATGGCTTCGTCCAGGGCGGCGTGACCAACAATGGCAGTGGAGTCTACAGCGGCAGCGGCTTTGGCTCCGGCATTACTTATTCGGGCAACGCGCCGATGAATGTGCTGGTGTCTCACGTCACGATTTCCGGCTGCCTGTTTAACGGCATCTTTCTGAACTTCACCTATTCAACGATGGTGGAATCCTGCTCAGTGCAGACGGTGGGGAGCACTGGAATTGA
>Ga0335083_10011446_pt1 | contig 10647 bp, 13 predicted proteins | sample Lox_Sample_42_FD_206716 | JGI IMG/M metagenome (GOLD analysis project Ga0335083, IMG submission 206716) | Soil microbial communities from Loxahatchee National Wildlife Refuge, Florida, United States - Lox_Sample_4.2 | ecosystem: Environmental > Terrestrial > Soil > Wetlands | place: USA... | reverse complement strand
AGAGAATGCGTTCAGGGTGCAGGAGCGGCACGTTCAGTCCGCCAAATTCCGTCCGTCGCGACGGCATCCGTCGACATTGCCCAGATTTCGGCTTCCCCGTCCAAGGGCATCGTGGTCGTCGAGCAGGATAATGCCGCCGTACAGGATAAAGCCGCCGTAAAGGGCGAGAATGTCGGCGGCGTTGAACACGCACAGGCCACGATCTATGCCCGCCCCGCAGGCTCTCTCCAAATGGATGAAGACTATGAGCGCTTGATCGTCGAACACCTGCCTATCGTGCGATTTCTGGCGCGCAGAATTCACGAACGCCTGCCTCACCAGGTAGACATCGAAGATCTCGTGAGTTCGGGAGTTCTGGGATTAATCGATGCATTGCAAAAATTCGACCCCGGGAAAAATGTCCAGTTCCGCAGCTATGCCCAGTTCCGCATCCGCGGCGCGATTCTCGACAGCTTGAGAACGCTTGACTGGAGTCCGCGCGACCTGCGGCGCAAAGGCCGTTCGGTTGAGGAGGCGATCCGCACACTGACGGTGCGCTTTGGACGCCCACCATCGGAGGCAGAGATAGCAGTGGAACTCGGGATGGAGCTCGCGGAATACCAAACGCTTCTGGGTGAGCTGAAAGGCCTGGAGATAGGAACGCTGCATGCCGAGCGGTCAGAAGACTCCGGCGAGGAGGAACTGGCTTACATACCGAACAACCCGGAAGAGGATCCTCTGTTTTGCTGTCTAAAGAGTGAGATGCAGTCGAAGCTGGCCGGCGCGATCGATCAGCTGCCCGAGCGTGAACGGCTGGTGATGACTCTTTACTACTTCGAAGAAATGACGATGAAGGAGATCGGCCTCACGCTCGGCGTTGTCGAGTCGCGGGTCTCCCAGATCCATGCCTCGGCGGTACTACACCTGCGGGTCGCTTTAGCTGATCTAAGAAAGGGCGTACGGTCGACCACAACAACCAAAGCCCGAACGTCCGCGAGGACCCGCAGAGAGCGGTGAGAACAGATGGAAAAAATACTCCGGCAAGATGAAATCGACGCCCTCTTTCAGGTTGCTCGCGCGAAAAAGGCCAGTGCTACCTCCGAAAGCCGCACAAGGGTTCAATCGTACAGTTTTGCGCGAGCGGGCCAGATCAGCAACGAACAGATGAAGGCAATCAGCCTGCTTAACGATATCTTTGCGCGCAACCTGACACACAATCTCGGTGCCTGGCTCAGAACCAGTCTGACGGTCAATTTGGTTTCGGCCGAGCAGATGCCGTTCAGCGAGTTCATGCTTCGCATTCCGGAGCTTTCCTATGTCTGTTCTGTCTGGCTCGAACCTCTTCGTGCAATCTCGGTCTTACAGATGGAACTGGCACCCGCACCGTCGATGGTCGATCTGCTGCTGGGAGGCGAAGGCCGCGCGGGACTGCTCCGCGAGCTAACTGACATCGAAGAGTCCATACTGTCCAGCGTTGTCGAAATCATCTGTCGAGAGCTGAGCGCCGCCTGGCAGCCCGTCGGCTTGAGTTTTCATTTTGATCGCAGGCAAATGCACACACAGATTGCACGGCTGATGCCGGTCTCCGAGAAGACGCTGTGCCTGAGCTTTGAAGTACGCCTGCCCAATTCGGCGGGGCTGATGAATCTCGCCTTCCCTGCTGTTGTTTCTAATACGGTCCTGCGGCGTCTTGTGGGCGACTGGACACGGCAGCGGCGACACGGCACAGAAACCCGCGAGCGAATTCGCCATCGGGTGGGCAAGGCTAAAGTCGGAGTCGCGCTTCAGCTTCCCCCCAGCCAGGTGTCGGCGGTTGAGTTGGAGAGGCTCGAACCGGGCAGGATTCTGCGACTGCCGTTGAAAACCCATCAACCGGCCAACCTGAGCGTTGCAGGCATCCCGTTATTTCAGGCATCCCCGGTGAGCAATGGCGAGCACCGCGGAGCTCATTTGACAACCCATGTTCCTTGAGAGGGGCACGATGAAGAGTTTTTTTGAAGAATGGCTGGTTGCTATTGTTCCGATTCTCCAGCGTGAGCTGTCCCCCGGAGCGGAATTATTGCCTGCAGGGAATCTGCCTTCTCCGCAAAAGACCGCGAGCCTCGCTTTCCCGGTGGGTGAAGGGTGGTTCACAGTTTCAGCAGAGCTTTCTGCGTTTCATGGTCTGCTCGTCGAGGCAGGATTAGTTGGACCTGATTCAATGGAACAGGACGATTCCGAATTATGGCGGACGCTCATCCACGAGACGGCGGCCGCAGCAGCCGCGGCTTTCGGGGACGTCGGGTTCGGTCCTATCGAAGACGCCCAGTGGTCTCTTGGATTTCCCTCGGCTGCTTACGAACTTCGTCTAGGTAACTCGACGATGCTTGTCGCCTTCACAGACCGCGTGCCTGTCAGGACAAAAGCAAGTCCGGGAGCCCGCCCGGTTGCGGCAGCAGATGTTGACTCGCCTCAGGGCAACCGCCCCGGAATTGATCTGCTGCTCGATGTAGAGCTCGAAGCCTCTCTTCGCTTTGGCTCCTGCGAAATGTCTCTGAACGAGGTGCTTGAATTGGGTCCGGGAGACGTCGTGGAACTCGACCGCCACGTTGCTGATCCGGTGGATCTGCTGGTTGGCGACAAGATCGTTGCGCGGGGCGAAGTGGTGCTTGTCAATGGAACCTTCGGGCTTCGAGTCGTAGAGGTTGCTGAACCTCGCAAATGTCTGGAGAGTGTCCGATGCCTGTTCTGAATAAAGAAATCAGGATGCGATTGGATGAGCTTTCCGGAAAAGGCCGCACGCCGACGTTCCTGTCCGTGTGTGCCAATCCAAAATGCGCGAGCAGCTGGCTGCATGTCTGGCGGAGCCGCACAACCCCCGTAATAGAGCGTGGATGGTCGTGCAGTTCCAGGTGTACGTATGCCCGCGTAAGCCAATTGATCCGCCGCGAAGGTGAACAGCGCAATCCGGTGACACTGCATCGCCATAGGATTCCGGTTGGCTTGGTTCTGCTGGAAAAGGGTTGGATATCCCACGAACAGCTGAAGAAGGCTCTTGATGAACAGAAAGCTAAACCCTCGGGCCGTATCGGCACCTGGCTGATGAAGTGCGGCCTCGAAGAAGAGCGGCTGACTCAAGCACTCAGCATTCAATGGAACTGTCCGGTTTTTTCTGTCGACGAAGTCTCGGCACTACCGGCTGTGTCCGTTGTGCCGCGCCTCTTGATGGAATCATTCCGATTCTTTCCTGTAAGGCTCTCAAGCTCCGGGATCTTGTACATTGCTTTTGAAGACCGGATTGATCACAGCGTGGCGCTTACCACGGAGCGAATCACTGGTTTCAGGGTGGAAGCGGGCCTGGTGCAAGGTTCGGATTTCGAACGCGGGCATGCAGCGCGCATGAGAGGCCGTTTCTGGCCCACGCGAATCGTGGAAGCCGCGAATTTGGAGTCACTCCTGCAAGGTTTGACCAGCCTGATCGAGAAAGAAAAGCCTCTTGACACGCAGATAGTGCGAATGCACGACTTTTACTGGCTCCGGCTCTGGAAGGAGTCGATGCGGCCTGTAGATCCACCGTTTGTGCCGTCAGATGGAGTTGTTGACGTAATCTGCTCCTTGAATTCCTTCCGATGACCATCCCTACAGTTTCCCTGCTTCCGAGACGATAAAGGGGCCATGACGAGAATTCCGACTGCACGTGAGATCTGCCATGAGTGAGATCACCGCCCTGATCGTTGATGATTCGTCGGTCATGCGCAAAATCGTCGAACGTGCCTTGCGCCAGGCCGGCATTTCCCTGGAAGAGGTGATTGAAGCGGCCAGCGGACTCGAAGCGCTCAAATTACTCGGCCACAGGCGCGTCGATCTGATCCTATCCGACATCAACATGCCCAACATGGATGGGCTTGAGTTCATTCGCCAGTTGCGTGCGCAGAGGCTTGCTCCCGATGTCCCGGTCGTTATGATTACCACCGAGAGCAGCGAAGAGCATGTGCGCGATGCCATCGCTGCCGGTGCTCAGGGTTATATTCGCAAGCCGTTCACACCTGATCAGGTAAAGGACCGCATCCTGCCGCTCTTCGGCGGAGCGTAGTTGATTGCACGGCATCCGCACATTGCAGAACCGGAGAGATCGCCTGGCGCAGGTTTACTCCGCTGAGATCGATTCTTTTACGCGGTCTCTCGACGCGGCCGTCGAGGAGGTATTCCGTCTCATGACGGGAGCTTCGTGTCTCCCCGTAGATCAGTGCCCGATTGAGGAGCGTGAAATGATCTCGGCCGTCATCGGGCTAGCTGGGGCAATGAGCGGAATCTGCGTGCTTTGCAGCGGTGAGAAGGTTGCGCTGCACATGGCGGAGATCCTGACCGGGACGGCCACTCCAAAGTTGAATGAGACCGTTAAGGATGCCATCGGCGAGATCTGCAATATGATTGCCGGAGCCTGGAAGGGCAGATCGCCATCCCTCTCATCGGATTGCATGCTCTCGACGCCTACGATCATCAGCGGGACAAACTATCAGATCCATAATCACCGGCCCGAATTTCGCATCGAGCGGTTCTACTGCTTTGAAGGCAACTCATTCACTTTTACGATTCTTTCCGAGTCGATGGACTAGCAGCGGCTTCATCTTTAGCTTCCTCTAACCCGCCCTGCCTGATTCCTGGCAACACTCTTGCTCCTCATTACAACAGGAGGCGGAATCGATGGGCAGCGGTTACTATGCGGCGTTTTCCGGTCTGCTGGCCCGAACAGAGGCACTTGATTCGGCTGCGAGCAACCTCTCAAACTCAGGCACGACCGGCTTTCGCGCTGAGCGCGAATACTTCCGCAACGCCATCATGGGGCCTGGCGCTCTGAATTCGCAGCTCAATCGGAGCGTCAATGACTTTGGTGTGCTGGGAGGAAATCAGCTCGATCTCGGCGAAGGCCCACTCATGCCGACCGCCAATCCGCTTGATCTCGCCATTCAAGGGCAGGGCTTTTTCGCGATCCAGACAAAATCGGGCGTGAGGTACACGCGAGATGGGCAGTTTCAAAGGGCAAGCGATGGGTTGCTTATTACTCCTCAGGGCGAGGCTGTACTCAACGCGAAGCTGCAGCCAATTCGCATTCCTACTGGGGAAATTAACATCAGCACTGAAGGCACCATTTCTGTCGGCGGCTTGATCGTTGGGAATCTGGGACTCTTTACGTTTCCATCGACGCAGTCCGTGGTGCCGGAAGGGACGAACCGTTACCTGCCGGTCAGTGGGGTTGTCCCAGCTGCGGCTGACGCCTCGATCCGCCAAGGCTCACTTGAGGGATCGAACCAGAATGTCATCCAGGGGACTCTGCAGCTCATCCTTGTCCAACGGCAGGCAGAAATGATGCAGAAGGCACTGACGCTCTTCAGTAACGACTTTGACAAAACGGCCAGCGAAGAGCTGCCCAAAGTCTGATTCGCAAATCGGCAATAGTCTTTAGTCCTAAAGAATTTATGGGAGCTGGAAATGATTCGAGCACTTTATACGGCCGCGAGCGGCATGAGCGCGCAGCAGTTGAATCTGGATACTATCGCTAACAACCTCGCGAACTCTTCCACGGTCGGATTCCGCCAGCGCACACTGCAGTTTCAGGACATGATTTACCAGAACCTGGTTACGCCAGGGGCAGCTCAGAGTCAGCAGGGCGTATCGGCAGGTCTCCAAATCGGTCTCGGTACCAAGTCTGCTGCAACCGAGATCATCATGACGCAGGGAGACCTGAACCAGACAAACAATCCCCTGGATCTTGCTATCCAGGGGACGGGATTTTTTCAGGTTCAGCGTCCTGATGGAACGATAGCGTATACACGCGCCGGCAATTTCTTCCTGAATAACCAGGGCACGATCGTGGACTCGCAGGGCGATCTCCTGATTCCAAACATCACCGTTCCCCCAAACGCGACGGCCGTAACGATCACCCAGTACGGAGTGGTGAACGCAACCCTGCCGGGGCAACAGAATCCCACTCAACTAGGCCAGATACAGCTTGCAACTTTCGCAAACCCCGGCGGCCTCGACAGCATCGGATCGAACCTCCTGACGGCGACCCTTTCGTCAGGAGATCCCGTGCTGGGTAATCCGGGAGGCACGGAGGGATTGGGCACTCTTCAGCAGGGCTACCTGGAGAATTCCAACGTCGACGTCGTAGGGGCATTCGTCCAGATGGTGCTCGCACAGCGAGCGTACGAGAGCAACTCCAAGGTCATCCACGCAGCGGATGACATGTACAGCCAAGTGAACAATATGGTGCGCTAAGCGAGAAGGCTCATGCGGGTTTCCTCGGTGGCTGTTCTCTCAACAATATTTCTTATCGCTCCGCGTCTCGCGGTTTGCGCGGAACCAGCGTGCAATTCATCGGCCCACAACTTACATTTCATCTCTGATCCGGTGCTCAAGCGTAGATGGCAGGTCCTTTCTGATTGCCGGCACCCCAATTGGCCGCCGCTCGCAATGGAGATTTCACAGGGCTTCGAACAGTGGCGGGAAGAAGCGCGATCCGGTATTGATATGTCGAGTTTGCCAGCCCATCCGGTCGTGCTCGTGACGATTCCGGCTGGATCGCGTGTTGACCTGTGGAGTGAAACGCCTGCGCACATTCACTTGTCAGGCACTGCATTGGAAAAGGCGGAGCTCGGTCAGACAATGCGTGTTCGCGTAGGAATCTCTGGCAAGGTCCTGACGGGCACCGTGTCCGGACCTGGCGCTGTCGAGCTGAACTTTGAACCTTCGACCAGGAGACAACCATGATCCGGCGAACCATGGGGATCATACTCATTGCATGGTCGGCTGGTTGCATTGTTCTTGCGCAGTCGACGTTGAAGCAGTTCGTGCAACCGAAGCCAACTCCTCCCGATGTTGCACTGAATGAATATGTCGCGCGCGTTCGCGCCGAGAGCGAGGCAGAAGCACGAACGCCAGGCTCAATCTGGAGCAATACCGGGCGCCTGACGCGGCTCACTTCCGACGTGAGGGCGTTTCGCGTTCACGATCCAATTTCCATCGTTGTTTCCGAAAGCCTCGCCGCGTCTACCGATGGAACCGTCAAGAACTCGCGAGCATCAAGTGCCAGCTCGCAGGTTTCGGCTCTCTTCGGCAAGCTCTCCGCCGGCAACGCGCTGAACAATCTGCTGAATCAGACATCCAGCTCTGGATTGAACGCGCAGGGGCAGAGTGTGACCAACTCCAGCCTGAGTACGATTCTTGGCGCCGAAGTTGTCGATGTGCTGCCAAACGGAATCATGGTGATCCAGGCAGTGCGCCAGCTTGCATTCAATCAACAGACACAACTGATTCGCATGCACGGGCTCATCAGGGCCGACGATATCAATTCTCAGAACCAGGTGCTGTCTACTGCCATTACCGATATGGAGCTCGAAGTGGTGGGCAAAGGCATCATCAACGACTACACGTATCGACAGAATCCGATAGTTCGCATCCTTGAAAGGATTCTCATTTTTTGAGGGCTTCCGTGCGTCGAATTGGTCCAGATAGAACCGCGCAAATCCGAGAGCTGTTTTCAACGGCTTGTTTGGGGATGCTGCTGACGGCGACTCTCGTGCCAGCCGAAAACGCGCCACCCCTCAAGCACGCTCGCGTGAAGGACGTGGCGACAGTGGAGGGCATACGGGATAACCAACTTGTCGGCTACGGGATCGTCGTTGGCTTGCATGGGACTGGAGACAGCTCACAGACTGTCTTCCCGCTGCAAACTTTGATCTCAGCACTGCAGAGGATGGGCATAAACCTGCCGCAGTCTTCGACGACATCATCACTCAGAGTGCAGAATATGGCCGCCGTTTTCATTGCCGCCACGCTGCCTCCCTTTGCCGTTCCCGGCAACAAGCTTGATGTTACGGTTTCGTCGGCTGGAGACGCCCGCAGTCTTGAAGGAGGTCTACTCCTGATGTCTCCGTTATATGGCCCTGACGGACAGATCTATGCCCAGGCGCAGGGACCTCTGGTCCTCGGCGGATATTCGGTTTCGACCAACGGAAACACCCGCGCCCTCAACCATCCAACTACCGGACGGATTCCTTCAGGCGCGATTGTTGAACGCACGGTGCCCTTCGATCTGTTGCACCTGCGCAAGCTCTTTCTGTTGTTGAATGATCCGGATTTTCGCACTGCAGAGATGATGGCCGCAGCCGTTAACAAGCAGCTGGGGCGCAGTATCGCGCGCTCGATCGACAGCCGGCGGATTGAAATCGAGGCTGGTGAAGATGACGACATTCCGAACCTCCTCGCGCGCGTGGAGTCGGTTGAGGTAGGAGTATTTCCGCGCGCGAAGGTGGTAGTTAACGAGCGCACAGGGACGGTAGTCATTGGCGGAGACGTGCGCCTGCAGCCCGTGTCGATTCTTCAGGGAGGATTGATTGTGAACGTGGTGAGCGAAGTGCAGGTCTCACAGCCCAATCCATTCAGCGGCGGAACAACGCAGGTAGTGCAGCAGACTTCTGTTCAGGCACAGGACAAGCCTGCGAACCGGATCGAGTTGCGTGAAGGCGCGACCGTGGATGAGCTGGTCCAGAGCCTTGAACAAATAGGCGCAAGCGCCAGGGATGTGATTTCGATTCTGCAGGCGATGAAAGAGGCTGGCGCCCTAGAAGCTGAATTGGAGGTTATGTGATGAATGTTCAGAGCATTGTCGCCGCTCATCAGACGGCTGCGGCTTCAGATGCGAACAGCCGGAGACTCAATGCAGCAGCGCATGAATTCGAGGCCAGCCTGATGAAGGAATTCCTTAAGCCGCTGGAGCATGATTCGCTCTTTTCCAACAACAAGCAGGCCGATTCGGACGATGAGGAGGGCAGCGCCGGCGCGATTATGAGCTTTGGCTCACAGGCCATGGCCACCGCGATATCCGAACGAGGAGGATTCGGAATAGCTACGATGATCCTGAATCGTTTCCGTGCGACATCGTCCACTCCCGCTGTAGATAATCACGAACACCCACTCGACCCAACTGCAGCGGAAACGCAAGGTTAAAGTCCTCAGCTCTTCCGCCGATAAACGGACGTAAGGAGTCGTGTGAAGTGAATATCCAAAGCGATTTTCAAAATGTGCAACAGGTTCAGGGAGCCGAAGGGATTGCTGAGCGCGGCACACCAGTTACCGGACAGAAAGCAGGTGAGGCCAGTGAGGCAGCCGAGACTACTAGTCTGACTTCTGCTGCGGTTGCGCTGTCCGAGTCAGCTGGGGCTTCCGACGTACGCATAGACAAAGTTGCGTCGATGCAAGCTGCCCTGGCGAGCGGAGATTATCAGATCAACTCGACAGATGTGGCGGCAAAGCTGATTGAGCACATGCAGGCGAATAAAGGCTAGAGCAACCCCCAGAAGATGCCCGAGATGGCCGTCGTCGATGAGTCGAGACTTGATTTGCTCCCGGATCAGGTCATCCGGGCCCTAACAACACTGGATACTAGTGAACTCGACCGCCTGCTTCCGATCGCTGAGGACCTTCAAGCACGCAGGGTCAAGCTTGAGAGCTCGGAATCGGCGATGCGTCTGCTCTCCGCAGTTTTGTCGGAGACATCGCGCAACCTACGATTGTTGAAAAGGCTTCATCTTCAGCCAGTGGCATAGAGCTGACGTCAACTAAAAACGCGGAGTAAAGGGAGCTGTGAAATGGCGACGTTAGGCATGGCCTTTGACATTGCGTCAAACGCTCTTCAGGCGGACCAGTCGGCACTGAACATTGTTGCGAATAACGTGGGAAATGCCAGCACCCCAGGTTACACGCGCGAGGTCGCAAACTGGCAGCAGAACGATCCTGTCACGATCAATAGCATCACTTATGGTCAGGGTGCGCAGGTGACTGGACCGGTCTCTCAGCGCGACCGCGTACTTGAGCAGAGCTTGCAGCAGCAGAATCAGATTGCCAGCGCATCGAACGCGAGATTGACAGCGCTTGACCAGCTCCAAAGTGTCTTCAGCCAGGCAACGGGTTCAGGCTCCAGCTCCTCGGCCAATTCGGCCGACGGACTATCTCAGGACATCTCGGTGTTCTTCAACTCTCTTTCGGAGCTGGAATCGAGTCCGTCGAACAGTTCCCTACGCGAGCAGGTGCTGACCTCTGCTCAGAACCTCGCGGGAGACTTTCAAGCGGCATCGTCGCAGGTTGCCGAGCAGCAGACTTCACTCGATCAGCAAAGTGCGAGTCTCGTTAACCAGATCAACGCGCTCACACAGTCGATCGCGAAACTGAACGTGCAGATCCAGTCCACGAGTCCCAACGCGGATGCCGGCACCCTTGAGGATCAGAGGCAACAGGACATCTCGCAGCTTGCACAGCTGATCGGTGTGCACCAGATTCAGACCGAGGACAACGGGCTAACGATCACCACCTCGAGCGGAGCCCTGCTGGTATCCGAGGGGGGGGCGTATGCGCTGAGCACAGCGCCCACCGGGGGTGTGACTCACTTCTACGATTCGGAGGGCAATGACATCACCGCGTCGCTGGCGACGGGAGGTGGGCAGATCGGAGGACTGCTTACGGTCCGCGACCAGGACATTCCGCAGGTGCAGTCGGCGCTCGATACACTGGCGTTTGATCTGGGGACGGCGGTGAATGCCGCCAACCAGGCGGGGTCGGATGCGAACGGCAATGCCGGAGTGGCCATCTTCAACCTGCCAGGAACCGCGGCAGGAGCGGCGGCGGGGATCT
>Ga0335083_10011443_pt1 | contig 10649 bp, 8 predicted proteins | sample Lox_Sample_42_FD_206716 | JGI IMG/M metagenome (GOLD analysis project Ga0335083, IMG submission 206716) | Soil microbial communities from Loxahatchee National Wildlife Refuge, Florida, United States - Lox_Sample_4.2 | ecosystem: Environmental > Terrestrial > Soil > Wetlands | place: USA: Florida... | reverse complement strand
CCCGGGCGGGCGGTCAGGGAGAATGCCATCTCCACCGGTACGCCTCAATCTTATCGCTGGTTCCCACGCGTCGCAACAGCTTCGCGGGCCACGGCGAGCGCCAACATTCCCGAGTTCATCGCGTTGTCGAAGCGTTTCGATATGCGATAGACTGAGTTCGCGGAGATGGCATTCTCCATCAACTGCCGCGCTTTCCTTGCGCGGCTAATGATGCCTACGGACCCCTGCGGGGGCGCCGTGGGCTGCTAGCCGGTGCCATCCCCAGGTCACGTAAGCGAAACCTGAGCGTGACTGCCATGCCCTCTGCACAAGCCCCCCTGGCCCGGGAAACCGGCCATTACGCCAGACGTCTCACCGGTGCGGGCGAGCGCCCGTCAGAATCAACGGCCCATGCTGTTACCACTGCGGGGCCAGAATGCGTCGTCTGTGCACAGCTTACGGGCGCTGACGAACGATACTTCGGACGCCTGATGCGGGATGCGCGCGCACGAACGTTGCTTGCGCAGACCGTGGCGACGAGCATGGGTTTCTGCGCGAATCATGCGACCGTCATTGCGACGGCTCGCAAGACAGCACGCGCGCTTGACGACACCATTCACGAGGCCGGTCGTCATCTCGGCTCATTGCTCGAGCGCACGGCCCTTCAGGATGAACTGCTTCAGGACATCCTGTTCAATGCTCGAGGGCGCTGTCCCGCGTGCGCGTATTTTCACCGCAGCGAAGGCCGTGCATTGGCCCGCGTGCTGAAGGGCCTCGAAAGCAACGACAAACATGGTGGCGTGCCACCCCTGTGCTTCATCCACACCCAGCTTCTTGTTCAACGCGCGGAACCGCCCTTGCGGGGGCGTTTCGTTCGCAAGTTGCGCAACATGGCTCACACGGCGATCGAAGTACTCGACGCGCCGTCGATCACCAACTCCACTGCAGGCGCCATTGCCGTACGACATATTCTTTACCCACTGGCTCGCGAAGGATTGCCCCGGGCGGAGACTCACTGTGAGTGTCCGGTCTGCGAGACGATTCGCGCAGCGCGCAGTCAGTGGCTGACGTCCGCCGCGGAGAACGTGCGTCTTGCACAACCTGGCTGGATCACACTCCCAACCTGTCGAAATCACCTGTTCCTCTGCCTCGCGCAGGCAGACACGGAACTGCAGCGTGCGGCGCTTCGGCGCTATCTCGAGGCCGCGTTACCCGCTCGCCCGGTCACCGCCGCCTCGGGAGCCAGCGACGCTCCGAAAAGGCGTCCACGCAGCAAGCTCCGATGGTTCAATGCGGCCGGCAGCGCCCGCGCGGATGGTACGGGGCACGCGCCTGAGCCCCTTCAGCGCGAATCGTGCCCTGGCTGCGACACAGAAGAAATTGCAGCGCGCAGAGCCATTGCCCGGTTGGTCCGGGAGGTGTCCCGAGCGAAGGATGACGATAACGCTGCGCGAGTCGCCTCCGAGGTGTGCATCAAGCACTTCGCGGAGGCCATCATCTACGCATCGGATCCCTTAATCGAGCACCGGTTGAATACTGCGCTATGCCGTGCCCTGCGCTGCGATCAACACGCCCCACCAGCGAGACGACTCCCCAAAAGCGTAGGCGGCCAGACGGAAGCGCTACTTTTCGGCGGCGCCAGAATTCAGTCTCGCAGCATTCCGACGGCTGACCCACGCGAATACCGGAAGGGCCAGCAACTGCGAAATGACACAGAAGGCGACTGCCCCCGAGATTGACCTGTCATAGATCCAGCCAATCAATGCGCTACCGGCAAACCAGCAGAATCCATAGGCGGCCGTGAATACGCCGAACGCAGACGCTCGCCGCGACCGGCTTACCATCGGTGCCACGGCAGCCGGAATGATGGACTCGTGAACCCCCCATGCCCATGCCCCAAAGCGCGACGCCGAGGACGACGTATTCCATGCGACCGGCAAGGAACACAAGTGGCGCGAAAGCCGCCGCAACGATGGTCAACACGATCAGGATGTCAAAGGCGTATCGGTCAAAGAGCCGTCCGAGAAGAAGCAAGGCGCCGCCACTGACTGCCATGGCGACCGCGTAAAGCAGTGGCACCCAGTCAGCCGGAATCACGCGATGGATTGACCAGTGATAAGCGATCAGCGGGTAGTCCGCAAAACCCGCGGCGACGAGGCCTGCCCCCGCAAGATAGACCCAGTACTCCACGGGATAGCGGTCAACGACCGCTTCGTCTGCTTCTCGTTGGTCCAGATCCTGGGGACGCGGAAAGGCGATACGTGCGAGCGAGACGAAGCATAGATTGATGAAGGCCGGGATCGCCAGAATCGCAAACGCGAAACGATAGTCTCCGTGCACCGCGACGACGGCAGCGACAAGGAGCGGCCCCACCATGGCGCCAAACTGGTCGAATGCCTCATGAATCCCGAAGGCCCAACCATAGCCACCGATGCGCTTTGCTGCGCTGGCGAGCATCACGTCTCGCGGCGGATTCCGTATGGCCTTGCCCGTGCGCTCCAGCACGATCAGGACCGCGGCGAGTTGCCAGTTGTGAACGAGAGCAAGGAGCGGGACCGCGCTCATCTGTACGACATAGCCCGTGATGGTGATCGGCCAGAACTGGCGTGACGCGTCAGCCAGTCTCCCAGATACCACCCGCAGTCCGTAACCCAGCAGTTCGCCAAACCCGACAACAATTCCGATGATTGTAGCGGACGCGCCCATTGTGGCAAGCCAGGGGCCAAGGACACTTCGAGCCCCCTCATAGGTGCAATCCGCGAATAGGCTGAGGACGCCCACAAGGAGTACAAACCTCATGGCGCGTCGTGCGGCGAAGCCTCCGCCGGTGCTGTTCATGACAGTCTCCGCTCGCGACGGAAATCGCGCTGACTACCGTTCGTGGAAACGCAACTCGGGCTGCATCTGGATATGCAGCAGGACGAGCCAACGACTCGGGCAGTTGTCTGCAATCGACGCTACGCGTGAAGGGATGCCGTCGAAGCCCAGAAACCGCTCGAGCGCTGCGGTTTCATAGTCCCTTTTCGCATCCCGGCTGATCCATGCCATTGCCACAGGCATGGTCACTGCTCCCAGGGCGAGAAACCACCATCGCTGTATTCCGGGATAGATCGCGATCGCGATCGCGAGAAATGAGAACGCCCACGCCAGCACTTCATTCGTAAGCAATGCGTAGGTCACGAGCATCACCTGTCCCTCAACCGCTCCGCTTTTGCATCCCACGTCATGGCGTCTCCCCATTTGCTCATAACGGACTTAACTCTCGACTACAGCTCCTTCGCAGGGTAGGAAGACGGCGCGCACGTTATCGAGGCCTTTGCCGTGTGCGCCCCAGAACGCCCTCACCTTGCTTTCAAGGTCGATCAGCTCGATGCAGTGCGGGAAGCGGTGATGCGCGGCCTCAACGTGCTCATGGTGGACACGGTCTCCGTTCAGATAACCGGCATGCACACGGTGAAGGACTGCCTGCTCGATACCTGCACGCCGGGCGTGCTCCAGCAGGTGGCGCGCAAGACTCGGTCGCGTGAAGCGCTGCCAGAAGCGCTTCGGTTCGTGTGCGTGGGCACGTTCAGAGTGGTGAAAATACAGGCGAAGCGAAATCAGCTTGGACATGGTCTTCAGGGGAATGGTGTTCGGGTCACGACTGGGTTGACGATGCAGCGGCGGCCGCAGCACGACGCGCACGACGAAGCGCCGGGATGTCAGAAAGACGCATTCCCGCAGGCAGAAGGGGATGTTTGGCATGGCCGACACGCTGGGCGCGATAGATGCCCGTGTGACCGGAAAAGAGATAGGCCACAACGCATGCGAGCGCTGCATAGACGGCAATGTCCGAACCGAACAGCTCAATGGCCATGATGGTCGATGCGATCGGCGTGTTCGCAGCACCCGCGAACACGGCGACGAAACCGAGACCAGCAAGTACGGGGATCGGCAAAGCCAATACATGACCCAGGGCATTGCCCAGCGTTGCCCCGATGTAGAACAGCGGTGTAACCTCACCGCCCTTGAAGCCGGACGCCAGCGTGACAGCCGTAAAGGCAAACTTTCCGGCGAAGTCGTAGACGGGCAGTGGCCCGTTGAATGCCTGAACGATCGTCGGAATGCCGAGCCCCAGGTATTGCGGAACATTCAGGAGGACGCCTGCCAGTGCGACGACTGCTCCGCCCAGCAAGGGTCTCGCCGGTGCGTAGGCGATCTTGCGCTTGACCAGCGCGGACAACGCGTGGGTCGAGTCGGCGAACAGCATGCCCACCACGCCAAAGGCGATTCCCGCGACGATCACCGAAGCCGCGCCGAGTGCCGTGACCGGGGGCACCGCCGGAATGCTGTAAGCGGTGTGATGGATGCCCCAAACGCGGCAGACCTGATCCGCCACGACTGACGAAGCGATACAGGCAAGCAGCGCGTCGTAACGAAGGCGGCCAATCGCGAGCACTTCGAGGCCAAATACCGCCCCGGCGAGTGGCGTGCCGAAGACGGACGAAAAGCCCGCCGCAATGCCACCCATGAGGAGAATGCGGCGCTCCTCCTTTTCGAGGCCGAAGAGCGCCGTCACCTGATCGGCCAGCGCACCGCCCATCTGGACAGCCGTGCCTTCGCGGCCCGCAGAGCCGCCAAAGAGATGCGTCACCACGGTCGCGATCAACACGAGCGGCGCCATGCGTTTGGGCACGATCTTTTTCGGATCGTGCACCTCGTCGATCAGGAGGTTGTTGCCGCCTTCGACGGACTGGCCCACCCGATGATAGACCCAGCCCATGGCAAAACCCGCAAAGGGCAGGAGCCACAGCAGCCACGGATTGTCGAGGCGGATATCGGTTGCGCGATCAAGCGCGTAGAGGAAGACAGCGGATGCAGTGCCGGCGAGCGTGCCGAGGATGGAGGACAGGAGCAGCCAGCGCGCCATGTACGGCAGCATGGCCACCTGCTCGAGAGACTTCAGGTTTTTCATGTTTTCCAGGTTTGAAACTTCATCAAACCCGGGCGACGGGGGCCCCGCACGGACGACCTACGACCTCCTTCACCCAGGAACTCGTAGGCATCATCAGCCGCTGACGCGGCGGTTACGGGAGGTATGCCATCTCCGAAAGCCGTGCGATTCTATGGGACGACGTCGCCCCCTGCAACCCGACTGTCGCAAAAAGGACGCACCGCCCCACCCGCAAGCCGATCGCCCTGCGGGCTGCCGGCCACGCCCTGTCAGGCCTGGTATATGGTGGCTGGGAGGACGTACGCTACAGGAGCGTCAGGAAAAGGATCGCGATCAGCAGGCCTCCGATCAAGGCAAGATAAAAATTCAGATTGCCCGACTGCAGGGCGCGCAGCTTCTCCGCGCACCACGTGACAATCCGTACCGCCGGATCAAACAGGTGTCGCTCGAACAGGTCGGTCACGCCAGCCGAAAACACCAGGCGCTTGATGAAGTACTCGCGCTGTTCGTGCTCGCGCGTGGTACTGATCGTCGGCTGGTAGACAAAGCTGTAGAACGTGCGCATCGCGTTTGAGAATGTCAGAGCCGTGGTCATCGCGTCCCGCTCGTTCGTTGTCATGCCGCCAAACCAGACCGGAACGCGCTTGACTGCGCGACGCCTCGTGAGCCACAGCAGCGCGAGCGGCAGGATTGCCAGCAGCGGCATCACGATGATCAGCTTCGAGGGCGAGATGAAGGCGAACTTGTTGGTCAGGGGAACGAGCACCCAGCCAACGACCATGGCCTGCGGACTGTTGGCATTGAAAAGCGCCTGCGCGTCTGCGGCCAGTGCGTTCAGCCAGAGGGGCGCACCGACCGCGACCGCAAGGACGCAAAGGCCGAGGATGCCCACCGCCACGGCGTTTGTTCGAGGCACGAGCGGCGTCACGTCAACATCGGGCAACCCGAGCAACCCCAGGCCGAAGACCTTGACGAACGTCGCCAGCGCGACGGCCGCTGCAAGTGCAAGTCCCGCGCCGGCAAGCACCAGCGCAAGCCGCCCGATAAACGACGAAAGGTGGAAGCCCTGGAAAACGGACTGGAATACATACCACTCGCTGACGAAACCCGCCTGCGGCGGGACCGACGCGAGGCTCATCACGGCAAACACCGCCCCGAGCCCGAGCAGAAAGCCGCTGCGCTTCAGCCAGCCGCGCGGGATGATGTCGTAACAACCGGAGGCCAAATAGATGCCGTCCGCGGTCAGAAAGAGCGCGCCTTTCGCCAGCGCGTGACCGGCGAGATGCAGCATTGCCACCGTCCAGGCCAGCCCAGCAAGGTCGGGCAGATGGTCTGCACGAAAGAGTTGCGTCACGCCAAGCATGACGACGGCAACGGACGCGTTCTCCGCCGACGAGTAGCTCAGCAGCGCGCGCCAGTCGTCCTGCTGGAACGCAAAGAGCACGGCGAGGATCGCACTCACGACGCCCACCGCGATGGCGATCACGCCCAGGCCGAACGCCGTATCAGGATCGACAGCAACGTTAAGCCACGTGTTCCACCCGCGGCTCAAGGCGAAATACGCTGCGTTGAGCACGACGCCCGATAACAGCGCGCCCGTCGCCCCGCTGCCGCTTGAATAGGCTCGCGGAAACCATTCGTAGAAGGGCAGCAAGCCAAGCTTCGCGCCGAATCCGACGAGAAGCGCTATGCCCGCGAACCATGACACGACATCGCCAGATGTCGTCGCATTGGCAACGAAATTTTCGAACCCGATTCCACCTGCTGCGTGGTCGAGCAGAATGATCGCAAAAACGAGCGCGACCGCGCCCACCTCCAGAAGAGCAAGCATCAGCAACACCGGCTTTGCTTCGTTTTCCTCCGCACGTTCCCCCGCAAGCATCAGCGCACCGCCGAGGCTCATCACCTCCCATGCCACCAGCAGGGAGGTCCCGTCCTGCAGGCCAATCACGCCGAGCGCACCGAGAAGGCTGAATGCCGCACCCGCGTACCAGCGTCCCGTGCGCCCCGCAAGCGGTGACCCGAGCCAGCAGGCGAAGATGGCGGAGACAAGCCCGAAACCCAGCAACCACAAACCCGACGGTTCGACGGCGAATGAAACGGGTTGGGACGCCAGCGAGACGCCCAATGCGGCTGTTGGCGTTCCCAGCGGCAAGGCCACAAGACAGGCGAGCATTCCGAGCACACAGCCTGCGCCAAGCAGCGCGCGAATCGGGCGATGCAAGACCCGCAGCGGCGACAGGATGGCGGCCAGCACCCAAGCCGCGGCCGCCATGCCCAGCAACAGGTTAGCGTTCAATCCTGCCTCCCCTCATGCGCTGCTCTGCTCGCCCGACGATCATCAGCAGCGCGTGAATCAACGCCGCGGGGTTAGGCGGGCAGCCTGGCAGATAGACATCGACAGGCACGACACCATCAAGCCCGGTGCCCGATGCGTAGTTACCGCCCGAGACGCCACCCGAAACCGCGCAGGTGCCGGTTGCAATGACCCATCGTGGCGCCGGCATCGCTTCCCAGGTCTCGAGAAGCGGTCCGTGCATTGCCTTCGTGACCGGGCCGGTGACCAACAGCACGTCGGCGAAACGAGGCGATGGAGTGAAGAAAATCCCCAGCCTGTGCAGGTTGTAGAAGGGGTTGTTCAACGCCTGCAACTCGGATTCGCAGCCGTTGCACGACCCCGCGTCCACGTGCCGGATATGCAGGCTGCGTCCAAATGCGCGCCGCCCGTGATCCACGACCTCGCGGGGGATGCGCTCACTGAATGCCGTGTCCCATTTGAGATCGAGCCGCTCGCTGACGCCCAGTGCCCAGTCCGCCGACGGCGTAAAGGCGTCTGTCGGGCAGACTTCAGTACAGCGCTGGCACACGATGCAGCGCCCCCAGTCAACTTCCGGTGTTACAGCATCCCCCTCCCGCGACCTGAAGCTGATGGCATGAGTCACGCAGGCCTGTGCGCACTCGTCGCAGTGCGACCTGCATTTTGACGGGTCGTAGCGCGGCATGCCGAGCACGCCCTGCTGCCCGTCCTCGCCGCCCTTCAGCGGCCAGTCGGTGCTCGCGCTGCCTTCCTTGAGTCCAAACCAGGTCCAGAGTGACATGGCGTGCGTTCCTCAAAACGTCTGCGACGGCTACCGGGCGCAGCCCGATATCGTGAGCCCGAAGCTTGCCTCATTGATTGCGTAGTCCATCATGTTGCTGTCGTGCACGGTCGACGGAAACACTCGCCAGTTCGCGAACGACGGCGACTTGATCTTCACGCGCAGCAATCGCCCGTCGGTGCCAATATGCACGGCATACAGGACCGTTCCGCGCGGGGACTCCGACCATCCGAGCCCCTCGGTGTCCGCCGGCGGGATGCATACCGCAGATATCGGGCCTTCCGGCGGCCCCTGGGCGATGGCCTTGTCGACGAGTGCAATACTCGCGCGCAGTTCCGCGATGCGAACCCGCATCCGAGCGGCTGCATCCCCTTCCTGTGCCACGGCAATCTCCGGTTGCAGCGTGCGATAAGCTGCATATGGGTGGTCGCGTCTCAGATCGCGATCCACACCGGAGGCCCGCTCAATTGGACCGGTCGCGCCCTGGTCGAAGGCGAGCTGCTGGCTCAAGGGGGCCGTGGAGATCAGACGATCGAGATGACTTGTCGTCCTTTCAATGAGCCCGATGTAAGCGTCAATCTGCGGCTTCAACTCCCCTAGCCCTTCCCTGATGACATTGAGATCAAGCTCACGCCGCACGCCGCCGGGCCACACAAGGCTGCGCAGAAAGCGGCTCCCGCTGGCGCGGCCGTTGATCTGTTTGGCCCGTTCCTCAAGCAGCTTTCCCTGCGCTTCGCCGACCTTCAGGGTCGTTGTGTGGCACAGGTGCCCAAGGTAATGAAGATGGTTGTAGATGCGCTCAAGCTCGGCAGCAACAAGTCGGAACCATTGGGCCCTTGCGGGTACTTCGCAGTCCGCGGCATCCTCGATGGCTTCGACGAAGGCGATCGCGTGCGCCACGCTGTCAATGCCCACCACCCGTTCGGCGAGCAACGTGGCAGAGCCAACATCCATGCCCTCGAACTGCTTCTCCATCCCGCGATGCTTGAGAAACAGGTTTGGGTGAAAGTGCAGGATGCCTTCGCCAAGGTAGTAGAAGATGAACTGGGCGGACTCCACTACGTCCGCCCGCACCGGTCCGAAGGGAAGCAGCTGCACATGCTTGCCCGATACCGCCGGCAGAACCGGTGCAGTTCCGGACTCCAGGGGACCGCTTTCGGTGCGTGGCAGGAACGCCGTCACCAGTCTCTCGGGCTCCGGGTGCCCCGAGAACGCGACACCGCTCATTTCCATGACTTCACGCTCGTGCCAGCCAAGGAGCGGACTGATTGCAGCGAGGCTTGGCACGGAGTGCCCCCTCACCGGAACACGCCAGCCAGTGAACGTCTCCTGACCCGGCAAGGTAGCGACGTATCGGAGTTCTGCGTCCGACGCGGGCGGGAACCACGCATACACGCCCTGAAAGCGTCCACCTGCTGCGACCAGCGCCTGCGCACGCCCTACAAGCTCGTCTGTCGACAGCGTCACGTACTCGCAGTTCGTCATCGCGCGCCTCCGCCCAGATCTGCCGCGACGATACCGAAATAGCGCCACAGCTCCTGCGGCCACCAGATCCCAAGCACGAATACGGGTACAAGCGCCATCCACATTGGCAGCGTCATCCATGGGCTGACCTCGACGCCGTTGGCGACAGATGCGACGGCGGCATCCGGAGTCCGATTGTCGAAATACATGGACCGAAAATGATTCAGAAATCCGATGAAAATCACGATCAGAAGCAGCAGCAGAACGATCACGGCCCACGCATTGGTCGTCGCGAACCCCGCGCGCATCAGCGCCAGTTCGCTCAGAAAGAGACCGAAGGGTGGCGCCCCCGTGATCGCTACTGCCCCTGCGATCCACAGCGCCCCGGTCACCGGAAAGCGTGACCAGACGCCCCGTATGGCATCCATGTCCTTCGTTCCATAAACACGCATCACATTGCCTGCGCCGAAGAACATGAGCGACTTGTTCAGAGAGTGGTTGAGCATGTGATACAGGACCGCGGCGATGGCAAGCGAACCGCCGAATCCAAAGCCGAGAGCCAGCACGCCCATATGCTCGACACTCGAATACGCCATGAGCCGCTTTATGCCCTGCTGCCGCACGATGAACAACGCGGCGACGAACAGCGAGAAAGCGCCGAAGGCGACGAGAACAGTCCGCGGGAGCATCGATCCGCTCGCCGCATCTGTAATGGTCAGAAAGCGCGCGACGCCGAGCATCGCCGTGTTCAGCAGCGCCCCTGACAACATGGCCGATACGGGCGCCGGACCCTCGCTATGTGCGTCAGGCAACCAGGTGTGCATGGGCGCGAGCCCTGCTTTCGTCCCGTAACCGACAAGCACCAGAAGAAAGGCCATCTGCGTGAGCGCGGGGCTCATGCGCGGTGCGGCGCGACGCAAGGCATCCCACGTCATGTCATAGGTCGGGCCGAGGACCAGACTGCCCGCCCAGTAAAACAGCACAGTCCCGAGTAGCGCGAGGCTGATGCCGGCGGAGACGACGATGATGTATTTCCACGCCGCCTCGATGGCTTCCTGACCGCGCTCGAAGCCCACCAGAAACGTGCTTACCAGCGTCGTCAGTTCGATGGCGATCCAGTAGACGCCGATGTTGTTCATCAACGGGCCGCAGATCATCGTCGCGGCAAACAACGC
>Ga0335083_10011442_pt1 | contig 10649 bp, 5 predicted proteins | sample Lox_Sample_42_FD_206716 | JGI IMG/M metagenome (GOLD analysis project Ga0335083, IMG submission 206716) | Soil microbial communities from Loxahatchee National Wildlife Refuge, Florida, United States - Lox_Sample_4.2 | ecosystem: Environmental > Terrestrial > Soil > Wetlands | place: USA: Florida... | reverse complement strand
CGTCCTGGCGCATCGCGATGCGCGGACCGACCAGCTCATCCTGATCAATGATTATTCGCCCGATGCGCAGATGGCCGGGATGCTGGCCGCCTACCGCAACGTGGCGAACGTGATCCTGCTGGAGAATGCGCAGAATCTCGGCTTTGTCGGCACCGTCAATCGCGGCATGGCGCTGGCCAGGGGCCTTGATGTGCTGCTGCTCAATTCCGATACGGTGCTGCATGCGGGCGGGCTGGATGAGCTGATCCGCGTGGCCTATGCGCATCCCGAAATCGGCACGGTGACCGCGATGTCGAACAACGCCACCATCTTCTCCTATCCCAGCGCGGAGCTGCGCGAGGCGGCGCTGCCTGATATCAGCTGGCCCGCCTTGGCCGCGCTGGCCCTGACCGAGAATGCGGGAGCCTGCGAGGATGTGCCGACCGGCCATGGGTTCTGCATGCTGATCAAGAATGAGGTGATCAGCCGCATCGGCATGCTGGATGAGGCCTTCGGGCGCGGCTATGGCGAGGAGAATGATTTCTGCGCCCGCACCGCCGCGCTGGGCTACCGCAACGTGGCGGCGGGGGGCGTGCTGGTGGAGCACAAGGAGAGCATCTCCTTCGGCCATGAGCGCGCCAGCCTGCTGGCGCAGAACCAGCCGAGGCTGAACGCGCTCTACCCCGAATACACACCGCTGATCATGGCCTTCGAGGAGCGCGATGGCCTGCGCCGGATGCGCTGGGCGCTGGACCGCGCCCGCCTCGCCCGCGCCCGCGAGGCCGGAACCAGCTTCGCGCTCGTCATCTCCAACGCGCTGGAGGGCGGCACGCCCAAGGCGATCCGCGATATCGAGCGGCAGGTCGGCTATGGCAAAGCCACCCGCCTCTCGCTCAGCGTGACAGAGGGCGGGCTGATCGAGCTGAGCTGCGCGGCGCCGCTGCTCTGTGCGCGTTTCAGCAAAACCGAGGCGGCCGAGCTGTTCGCCACGCTGGACATGGCGGCGCCCGCGCTGGTGCTGGCCCATCAGCTTCTCGGCTTCCCGGCCCCGGTTCTCACCGCGCTGCGCGACTGGCTGGACGAAACTGCCCAAGGTCGCGTGGATGCGCAGCGCCCATGGAATGGCACCGGAGGGGGACGCCACAGCCTGTACTGGGCGCATGATTTCTATCCGCTCTGCCCACGCGTGACGATGATCGACGCGATCGGCCGGTTCTGCGGCGCGGCGGATGCCGGCACGTGCGGGCGCTGCGTGGAAATGGGCGGGGCGCATGAAACCTCGGCGCTGAACGATCTCACGCCAGCGCAACATCGCGCGCTCTTTGCCGGGCTGCTGCAGGCCTTCACCCATGTGATCGCGCCGTCTGAAAATGCGGCGCGCCATCTGGCCAGGATCTTCCCGCAGATCCGCTTCGAGACCGTGCCGCACCCCGAGCCCGCCAAGGATGCCCCCGCCGCCGCACGCGCGGGCAGCGATGACGAGATCGTGCTGCTGGGCGCCATCGGCCCGCATAAGGGCTCGCAGAAGCTGCTGGAGATCGCGCAGCGGGCAAGGCTGACACATCCGCATCTGCGCTTGCGGGTGATCGGCTACACCAATATCGACCGGGCGCTGAAAGCCGTCGGCAATGTCACCATCACCGGGAAATATACGCCGGAGGACTTGCCGAACTTGCTGGCGGAAACCAAAGGGCGGCTCGCGCTCTTTCTGCCCGCCTGGCCGGAGACCTATTCCTACACGCTCTCGGAGCTGGTGAAGCATGGCTTCATTCCGCTGGCGCCGGATATCGGCGCCCCGGCGGACCGCATCCGCAAAACCGGCTTTGGCGTCCTCTTCCCCTTCCCGGCCGAGGCCGAGGCGGTGCTGAAGCTGATCGACGAGATCGCCGCCGGAACCGTGGCGCCGGTGGCCAAGGGGGCGCAGCCCGCCGGATTCTTCTCAAGGCCGGAGGATCTGGAGCGGCTGGCGGATATGATTCTACCCCGCCTCGTCCCACAGGCCGTGGCCCAGGCCCCCGAGCCCGGCCCGGCCGAGCCCAAGCCTGCCAAAAAACCCGCAAGGCGCAAGGCCGATGCCGGCGCGGCCTGACCCGGCCGGCGCGGTCAATAGCGCGCTACGGCATGTTCCGCAGGGCGGCGGCGTCTATGCGCTTGCGGTGGCGCAGATGGTGGGTTTTGTAGGCGGCGAAGCAGGCTGAGGCCACGGCGCGCCCCAGCGCCCGCTGGTCCAGCAGCGCCAGGCCGGGCGGCAGCCCCGCCGTGATGCCGCGCGTGGCCAAATGCTGCGCCAGCGCCCGGGTGAGCAGGCCGGGGCCCGAGAGCAGCCAGGGACTCTCATTGTCGCCGCGGTTGAGCGCCGCCACCACCGCGCGCAAGGCCGCCTGCAGCACCGGATGGCCGGGGGCGGCCGCCAGGAAATGATTATCCGCGCAGCCGAACGCCGCCTGCGCCAGCACCAGGCTGGCGCCGGGGGGCAGCAGCGTGTCCAGCGGGCGCAGGCAGCGGTCATCCGCGTCCACATACACCCCGCCTTCGGCCACCAGCAGCGCCAGCCGGAAAATGTCCGCCTTCTGCGGTTTCTCCCGCACGCGCTGATAGGCCTGCAGGACCGGGCCGGGGAATTTGGCGGCGAGATAGTCGCGCGCCTGCGCCTCATCGAAGCGGCGCCACGCATAGCCCGGGTTGCGGGCCTGCCAGCTCTGCATCAGCGCCGCGATATCGGCGGGCAGCGCCGGCCTGTCCCAGAAGGCGTTGATGACACGCGGGATCGGCGCGGCGCCTTCTGGCTGGGGGATGAACTCCAGCATGTCCGCCTGGCGCAAGGCCAGCAGCAGGCTGGCGGCGGGGGCGGTGCTGTCCGGCGCCTCGCGCACCAGGGCGGCCAGGGCGTCCAGCCGCGCCTGGGCCGGCTGCGCGCTCAGCGCGGCAAGGGGGTGGGCAAGCGCCTCATCCAGCGCATATTCGTCGATCATCTGCCCGAGCAGGGATTGCGAGATGTTCAGTGACTCCCCGCGCAGCCGGCGCTCGGCCGCCATCAGCTCGTAGTGGCGGCGCAGATGCGCGCGCGCGCCGGCAAGGTCAAAGCGCATCAGCTTCACGCGGGTCAGGGCCTCCTGCAGGGTGATGTCATTGGGGTTCAGCGCCGCCGCCGCCTCGTAATGCGCCAGGGCGCTGTCCATCTGCCACAGGCTTTCGGCCAGCGCGCCGACGCAGCGCCGCCGGATGGCGCGCTCCGCCCTGGTGGCGGCGGGGATGGCGAACAGGCATGCCTGCAGCATCGCATCCGTGCCGGCCAGAAGCTCGGTCTGGAAGCGCTCGACCCAAAGCCAGAACTGCTGCGGCGCGGCGGCGGTGGCCGCACGGGCGGCGCGCAAGGCCTCGTCCATCTGCCCGGTGCGGCGCAGCAGCGTGATCCGCCAGCTTTGCAGCTGCGCGGTGACGCCGTGTTCCAGCTCCATGGCCTGCAGCCCGGCCAGCGCCTCCTGAAACCGGCCCTGCCAGGCCAGCGTGTCGAGCATGCCGAAGCGGAAAGCGAGTTCCGCCGGGCGGCGCTGCGCCGCTTCGCGGTAGATCTCGAAGGCCTGGGCGGCGTCGCCCACCGTCAGCGCCTGGCTGGCGAGCTGGGTGATCGCGTCGGCATGGCCGGGCTCCAGCGCCAGCGCGCGGGTCAGATGCCCGTTGCTCTCCTGCTGGCGCCCCAGCCGGAATTCCTGCCGGGCCAGCTCGGCCAGCAAAGTGGGGTTGTCAGGCTCCAGCGCCAGCGCCTCGGCGAAGCGCCGGGCGGCTTCCTCCTGCTGGCCGGCCTGGCGCTCGGTATAGGCGAGGCTGAGCAGCAGCGGCATGTGGGCGGGATGTTCGGCGAGCAGGGCCAGGGCGGCGTGGCGCGCCTCCTCCAGCGCGCCGGCATCGCGCAGCTCCTCGATCAGCCCGAGGCGCGGCGCCAGCTCCGTGGGGGCGAGGCGCGAAGCCGCCTCGAAATGCAGCCGCGCGGCCTCGTGCTCGGCCTGGGCGCGGGCGCAATAGCCCAGCCCCAGCTCCACCGCCCAGAACGCCGGTGCGGCTTGCGCCGCGCGGGCCAGGGCGGCTTTCGCCTCTTCCACCCGGCTGAGGGCGCGCAGCGCCTCCGCCACATCCAGCCAGCGCCAGACGTCGCCGGGCGCCAGCCGGGCCGCTTGCTCAAACCAGTCCAGCGCCGCCACGCGGTCGCCCGAATCCCGGGCCAAATGGCCGAGCGCGACATGGGCATGCCAGAATTTCGGCTGGTCCGCGCACAGCGCCCGCAGCACGGACACCGCCGCCTGCGGCTGCGCGGCGGCCCGCAGCGCCTCGGCCAAGGCCATGGCGTGCCAGGGCTCTTCCGGCGCCAGCCTGGCCGCCGCGCGCAAGGCGGCCAGTGTCTCCTCGCCTTCCGCCCCGGCGGCAAACGCCGCCAGCCGGGCCGCCAGCGCCGCCGGGGCGAAGCTGAGCGGGTTGGCCAAAGCCGCACCCGATGCGGCCTCGCGCGCGGAGATCACGATCTCTTGCGCCGCGCCCAGCGCCGGCAGGGACAACTTCCAGGTGAAGCCGTAATGGCCATCGCCATGCCCGGCCTGCGCCACATCCTCGCGATAGGTTCCGGCAATGGCGCTGCCCGCCACGACGCCGTTGACGAGAAACTCGATCTCCAGCCGCTGCGCCGGCGCGGCGGCGCACCAGGCCCACCCCCGGACATTCAGCCCTTCGCCCAGATGATCGATATAGCCCGCCACCGGGCCGGTTGTGGCCTGACGTCTATCCGTGACCTCGTGTTCCGGCATGCCTCGAATCTTCTATTTTTGATGGGATCGTATCAATTCTTAAACCTCTGCAATCGTATCATTACCCTGCAATTTCAGGATGATCTCGAAACATATCTCTCCCGTTTGCGTATTGGTAAATTTGGAAATCTCATACTACCTAAGCGCCGCAATAACGGGATTGTGATGATGGACTTCGATCTCTTCGTGATTGGCGGCGGCTCTGGCGGTGTGCGTTGCGCGCGCATCGCTGCGGGGCATGGGGCGCGCGTGGGTGTGGCGGAGGCCCGCTTCTGGGGCGGAACCTGCGTGAATGTCGGCTGCGTGCCCAAGAAGTTCATGGTGATGGCGGCCGAATACGGCGCCGCCGCCGAGGATGCGCGCGGCTTTGGCTGGGATATCCGGCGCAACGGCCATGACTGGCCGGCGCTGATCGCCGCCAAGGACAAGGAGATCTCCCGCCTCAACGGCATCTACCGCCGCCTGCTGGACAATGCCGGGGCGAAAATTTTCGATGCCAGGGCAAGTTTCATCGACGCGCATACGCTCGATGTCGGCGGCCAGCGCATCACGGCGGAGCGGATCGTCATCGCCACGGGCGGGCATCCGACCGGGCTCGATATTCCCGGCGCCGAACATGCCATCGTCTCCGATGACATCTTCGTGATGAACGAGATGCCCAAGCGCGTGGCGGTGGTGGGCAGCGGCTATATCGCGGTGGAGTTCGCGGGCGTGTTCGCGGGGCTGGGGGCAGAGACGCATCTGGTCTACCGCCAGCCTTTGCCGCTGCGCGGGTTCGATGCGGATCTGCGTGAGGGCCTGGCCGAGGCGCTGGCGCAGAACGGGGTGCGGCTGCACCCGGGCACCATGCCCGCCGCCATCTCCATGGACGGCGCGGGCAAGCATCTGGTGCTCTCCGATGGCGAGGTGCTGGGGGTGGACATGGTGTTCTTCGCCACTGGCCGGGCGGCGAATACCAAGGGGCTGAACCTGGAGGCGGCCGGCGTGAAGACCGGGGCCAAGGGCGAGATTCCCGTGGGCGCGGATTTTGCCACCAATGTCGCGCATATCTACGCGCTGGGCGATGTGACGGACCGGCTGAACCTCACCCCCGTCGCCACCGCCGAGGGGCATGCGCTGGCGGATACGCTCTATGGCAACAAGCCGCGCGGGGTGAGCCTGGAGAATGTGCCGACGGCGGTGTTTTCCATCCCGCCCATCGCCACGGTGGGGCTGACGGAAGAGGAAGCGGCGAAGCGCCCGGACGGCGCGAAAATCTTCGTCTCCAAATTCACGCCCATGCGCCACACCATCACCGGCCGGGCCCGCAAGACCCTGATGAAGCTGGTGGTGGACGCCAAGACCGACAAGGTTCTGGGCGCGCATATGCTGGGCGAGGATGCGCCGGAGATTGTCCAGGGGCTGGCGGTGGCGATCATCGCCGGGGCGAGCAAGGCGGATTTCGACCGCACCATCGGCATCCACCCCACGGCGGCGGAAGAATTCGTAACACTCAGGACACAGACCAGGGTTGCCGGGCCGGTACAGGCCGGCGAGTAGCCTTTCTTGTTGAATCGCGCTTAATTGGGGCGATAAGGAACGCCTCCTGGAGACGATATGGACACGATCACCCCAGCCGAGATGAAATCCGGCTGGACCCCGCAAAGCTGGCGCACCTGCCCGATCAAGCAGGTGCCGAGCTATCCCAACCCGGACAAGCTGGCCGCGATGGAAGCGCGCCTGGCGAAGTTTCCGCCGCTCGTCTTCGCGGGCGAGGCACGCAACCTGAAGGCCCAGCTCGCCCGCGCCGCGTCCGGCCAGGCCTTCGTGCTGCAGGGGGGTGATTGCGCCGAGAGCTTTGGGGATTTCACCGCCAATGTCATCCGCGACACCTTCCGGGTGCTGCTGCAGATGGCGGTGGTGCTGACCTTCGGCGGCGCCATGCCGGTGGTGAAGCTGGGGCGCATGGCCGGGCAGTTCGCCAAGCCGCGCTCCTCCGACACCGAGACCATTGGCGGTGAGACCCTGCCCTCCTACCGGGGCGACATCATCAACGGGCCGGAATTCACCGCGAGCGCGCGCATTCCCGACCCCACCCGCATGGAGTTCGGCTATTTCCAGTCCGCCGGCACGCTGAACCTGCTGCGCGCCTTTGCCTCGGGCGGCTATGCGGACCTGCATGAGGTGCATCGCTGGAACCTGGATTTTGTCGAAAAATCCCCGCTGGCGGCGAAATACCGGGATCTTTCCGTGCGCATCGACGAGACTTTGCGCTTCATGGCCGCCTGCGGCCTGACCAGCGCGGAGACGCCGCAGATCCGCGAGACGGATTTCTACACCAGCCATGAGGCGCTGCTGCTGCCTTATGAGCAGGCGCTGACCCGCGTGGATTCCACCACCGGCGATTACTATGCCTGCTCGGCGCATTTCCTGTGGATCGGCGACCGCACCCGCCAGCTCGACGGCGCGCATGTGGATTTTATGCGCGGCATCAAGAATCCCATCGGCATGAAGGTCGGCCCCTCGATGGAGGTGGACGATTTGCTGCGGATCATGGACGTGCTCGACCCGCATAACGAGCCGGGGCGGCTGACGCTGATCACCCGCATGGGGGCGGGCAAGGTGGCCGATAAGCTGCCGCCGCTGCTGCGCGCGGTGAAGCAGGCCGGGCGCAAGCCGGTATGGCTGTGCGATGCGATGCATGGCAACGGCATCACCACCGCCGCCAAGGTGAAGACCCGGCGCTTCGACGATATCGTGACGGAGCTGCGCGGCTTCTTCGATGCGCATCAGGCCGAGGGCACCATCGCCGGCGGGGCGCATCTGGAAATGACCGGGCAGAACGTGACCGAATGCGTGGGCGGGGCGCGCGGGTTGTCCGAGGATGATCTGGGCGAGCGCTATGAGACCTTCTGCGACCCCCGGCTGAATGCCGAGCAGGCGCTGGAGGTGGCGTTCTATCTGGCCGATGAGCTGAAATCCCGCCGTGCCTCGAAAGCCGCTGCGTGACTCCGGCGCCGCTGTCGGACGGCGAAATCGCCGCGCGGACTGACGCCTATTTCAACCGGACCCGTGACATCGTCGCCAAATTCGGCGACGCCACGGTGACCTACGCCATCTTCCTGCGCCGCCCGGTGGTCTGCGCCCCGGCGATCATGGTGGAATGGCTGAAGGCCGTGGGCCGCGCGCGGGGGCAGGCGTTCAGGATCGAGCTGCCGCACAAGGAAGGCGAATGGGTGGGGGCGGGCGAGCCGCTGGCCTATGTCACCGGCAGCTTCGTGGCCCTTTCGGACCTGGAGACGCTGGCGCTGCAGAAAATCGGCGCCGCCTGTGTTGCCGCGCATAATGCCTTTCAGATGGCCGCGGCTTTGCCCAGGGCCGCGTTTCTGGCCATGGAAGCCCGGCATTGCGCCGGCGCGGAGATGCAGGAGATCATGGCCTATGGCTGCGCCGTCGGCTCGCGCGCGGCGCAGGCCGAGGGGGCGAAGGGCTTTATCGGCAACGCCAATGACTGGACGGCGCATTATTTCGGCGCGCCGAAGGGCTATGGCACGATGCCGCATGCGCTGATCGGCTATGCCAACTCCACGCTGCGCGCGGCCCAGATGTTCCACGAGACCTTCCCCGGCGAGCCGCTGACGGTGCTGGTGGATTATTTCGGCCGGGAGATCACCGATGGGCTGGAGGTCTGCCGCCATTTTCCTGAAATGGCCGAAGCCGGGCGGCTTTCCGTGCGGCTGGATACGCATGGCGGGCGCTATCTGGAAGGGCTGGGGCCGCAGGAGAGCTACGCGGTGCTGGAGCGCAACGCCCCGGGCGCACTGCGGCGCTACCGCAGCCAGCGGGAGCTGTCCTATCTGATCGGCACCGGGGTTTCCGCCGCCGCCATCTGGAAGATGCGCGAGGCGCTGAACGAGGCCGGGTTCCCGGCGGTGAAGATCGTCGCCTCCTCGGGCTTCGGGGTGGAGAAATGCTCCGTTATGGCGGACGCGAAGGCGCCGATCGACGTGGTGGGCACGGGCAGCTTCATTCCCGAGAGCTGGAGCGAGACCTATGCCACGGCGGATATCGTCGCCTATGACGGCGTGCCGCGGGTAAAAATCGGGCGCGAGTTCCTGCTGCGTCACGACACAGTGTAAGCGCCGTCGAACGATTGGGCCGAAGATGACCGAGACGCTGAACATCGCCATCGCGCAGATCAATCTGCATCTGGGCGCCATCGACAAGAACCTCGCCAAAATCCGCGCCGCGCGGGCGCAGGCCGCCCGGCTGGGGGCGGATCTGGTGGTGACACCGGAGCTGTCCATCGCCGGCTATCCGCCGGAGGATCTGGTGCTCAAGCCCGCCTTTGTCGCCGCCTGCGAGGCGGCGGCGGAGGAGCTGGCGAAGGAGACCGCCGATGGCGGGCCGGGGCTGATCGTGGGCCTGCCCTGGCGCGAGGGCAGCAAGCTCTACAACGCCGCCTTCCTGCTGGAGGGCGGGCGCATCGCCGCGCGGCGCACCAAGGTGGAGCTGCCCAATTACGGCGTGTTCGACGAGAAGCGCGTGTTCGACCAGGGGCTGCCCGCCGGGCCGGTGCCCTTCCGGGGGTTCCGCATCGGGCTGATGATCTGCGAGGATTGGTGGCTGGCGCATGTGTCGGAAACACTGGCCGAGACGGGCGCGGAGCTGCTGCTCTCCATCAATGGCTCGCCCTATGAGGACGGCAAGCAGAGCGTGCGCGTGACACTGGCGGTGGAGCGGGTGGTGGAGACCGGGCTGCCCTTCATCTTCGCCGCCCAGGTGTGCGGGCAGGATGAGGTGGTGTTCGACGGCGCCTCCTTCGTGCTGAACGCCGACCGCAGCCTGGCGGTGCAGATGCCCTATTTCGAGGAGGCCATCACCCTCACCAGCTGGCGCCGGGGCAATCACGGGCTGGTCTGCGCGGCGCAGCCTCTGGCGCCGGAGCCGGAGCGTTTCGCGCTGATCTACCAGGCGATGATGTGGGGCCTGCGCGATTATGTGAACAAGAACGGGTTTCCCGGCGTGGTGCTGGGGCTCTCGGGCGGGATTGATTCCGCCATCTCCGCCGCCGTGGCCGCCGATGCGCTGGGGCCAGAGCGCGTGCGCGCGGTGATGCTGCCCAGCCCCTATACCTCCGCCCATAGCCTGGAAGACGCCGAGGCCTGCGCGAAAATGCTCGGCATTCCCTACGAGACCATCCCCATCTCCGGCGCCATGGCGGCGTTTTCCGCCGCCCTGGCCCCGGCCTTCGCGGGCAAGGCGCCGGATATCACGGAGGAGAACATCCAGTCGCGCTCGCGCGGGCTGATCCTGATGGCGATCTCCAACAAATTCGGGCCGATGCTGCTGACCACGGGCAACAAGTCGGAAATGTCGGTGGGCTATGCCACGCTCTATGGCGACATGTGCGGCGGCTATTCGGTGCTGAAGGACATCTACAAGACCACGGTGTTCGAGCTGTCGCGCTGGCGCAACGCCAACCACCCGCAAGGCGCGCTGACCCGGCCCGGCCCGGCCATGCCCGAGCGGATCATCACCAAGCCGCCTTCCGCCGAATTGCGCGAAAACCAGACCGACCAGGACTCCCTGCCGCCTTATGAGGTGCTGGATGCGATTTTGGCGCATCTGATCGAGGGTGAGCGCTCGGCCGAGGAGATCGTGGCGCAAGGCTTTGAGCACGCGACGGTGCTGAAGGTGATCCGGCTGCTGGACCGCGCCGAGTATAAGCGCCGCCAGGCCCCGCCGGGGGTGAAGATCACCGCGAAGGCCTTCGGGCGGGACCGGCGCTACCCGCTGACCAACGGATTTACCAATCTTATCAAATAGGGCCAAGCGGCATCTACGCCGATTGGCCACGCGCACGCCAGGGATACCAGCCGCCCGCACGATTCA
>Ga0335083_10011441_pt1 | contig 10650 bp, 11 predicted proteins | sample Lox_Sample_42_FD_206716 | JGI IMG/M metagenome (GOLD analysis project Ga0335083, IMG submission 206716) | Soil microbial communities from Loxahatchee National Wildlife Refuge, Florida, United States - Lox_Sample_4.2 | ecosystem: Environmental > Terrestrial > Soil > Wetlands | place: USA... | reverse complement strand
CGCCGTATGCGGCGGGAAAGGTGGCGGGGGAGATCTACCTGAACACCTTCCGGCACCTGTACGGCCTGGACTGGTCGGCCATCGCACCGGCCAACGTCTACGGCCCCCGGCAGGATCCGCACGGTGAGGCCGGCGTGGTGGCGATCTTCGCCCAGGCGCTGCTGTCGGGTAGGCCGACAAAGGTGTTCGGCGACGGCACCAACACCCGCGACTACGTGTTCGTCGACGACGTGGTGGACGCCTTCGTGAAGGCGTCGGGTGATGCGGGCGGCGGGCAGCGGTTCAACATCGGCACCGGCATCGAGACGTCGGACCGCCAATTGCACACCGTGGTGGCCGCGGCCGTCGGGGGCCCCGACGACCCGGAGTTCTATCCGCCGCGCCTCGGCGACCTCAGGCGCTCCTGCCTCGACAACGGTTTAGCCGAACGGGTTTTGGGCTGGCGCCCGCAGGTTGGGCTGGACGACGGTGTGCGCCGCACGGTCGAGTACTTCCGGCATCTGCGCGGGGGCTGACTCGCCGAACGTGCTTTGGTGGTCAAATTCCGGCGATTTTTTCGCCCTGAGAGCACACGGGGCGCGCGGGCTGCGCCGAGGCGCCGGGCACCGGCAGCGGTCAGTGCTCCTCCGGCACCTGCGCGCCCTCGAGGGCGACGGCGCGGGCCAGTCGCGCGTAACGCAACTCCAAGTCCTTGAACCGCATGTAGGTGCTCAGCGTGGTGAAGCTGAACGCCATGACCAGCGCGTAGAGCATCAGGTCGGTGCCGCGCCCGATCCCGAACCAGTGCGCGACGACCGTGGTGTCGCCGGGCCGCAGCACGGCGTAGATCCCGGCGAGCACGAACAAGACATAACCGACCTTGACCCAGGCCCGGGACCGAGCATTACGCCGGGACCGCAGTAGGTAGACCAGCAGCGCAACGATCGACCCGATCAAGAGCAGCTGGATCCAGTTCATCGTTGGGGTTCTTTCATCGCGGCATCCTCCCTCGCAGAAACCCGTCGAAAATGATGTTCACGCCGTTGAGCAGGGGCTGGCCCTTCGACTTCGAGTATTCGGTGTACAGCACTTCGACCGGCTCCTCAACTACGCGCCAATTGTGCTCGGCGATCAACATGACGAACTCGTTGGCGTGACTCATCCCGCTCATGGTGATGTCCAGGCCGTCGGCCACCGTCTTGTTGAACACCCGCAGGCCGTTGTTGGTGTCGGTCAGGCCCAGCCGGCGGCCGCGCCGGCTCAACCGTGCGGCGGTCCGCAACACGATGCGCTTGAAGAACGGCGGCTTGGCGGAGTCGGGGCTGGCGAACCGGGTCCCGATCACGACGTCGACATCGCCGGCCAGCAGCCGCTCGACCATCGCGGCCAGGTCCTTGACGCGGTGCTGGCCGTCGGCGTCGAACGTGGCGAACACGCGGGCACCGGGGCGCGCGCGGGCATACTCCACGCCGGTCTGGATCGCCGCGCCCTGGCCCACGTTGATCGGATGCCGCACCAGGTGGGCTCCGGCGCGCAGGGCGATGTCACCGGTCTCGTCGGTGCTGCCGTCGTCCACACAGACGACATGGTCGAACACGGCGCGCAGATCAGCGATGACCTCGCCGATCACAGCAGCTTCATTGAATGCGGGAACGACGATCCAGACGTCGGGGTAATGCCTATCAGAGTCCATCGGCGTTTTTGAGTCCATTGATGCACCACAAGGTACACGCCAATACAGCCCGAATCAGCGCGTAACGCGGCCTACCCGGGCGAGTGCTATCAGATGGACGCCGATGCCCACCAACGGCCCGCACAACAGGGCCACGACGGTGCGGGTTTGCAACGGGAGGGGGAGCAGCAGCAACATTCCCGACGCGACCGTCGCCCCCACCCAGCCCAATGAATAGGCCCGGTGCAGGGCGGCCGCAACCGTTGCCGAGCCGGTGAGGGTCAGCATTGCGATCGCCACCGCGGCCGCGGTCAGCCACGCCAGCAGCGCGCTGCTGGCCAGGTATTGCGGCCCGAACGCGACGCGCAGCAACCACGGGCCCACCAGACCCGCCGCCAGTACCCCGACCGCACCGATGCCGCCGACGATCGCCGCCGGCGCGACCAGCGCCCGCAGCCGGTTGGTGCGCTCGTCGACGAAATGGGCGATCAGGTTGCCCTGCATGGCCGTCAGCGGCACCAGCAGCGGCGCGCGGGTCAGCGTGACGGCCAGGATGACGACGCCGCCCTGCGCCCCCAGTTCGTTGCTGGTCAGCTTCAGCAGCACCGGAAATCCCATCACCAGAATCGCGCTGGCGCCGGCCGCGGTGATCGAATGGGCGGCGCCGCGCAGGAAGGTCGCGGTGGTCCCGGGCGTCAGCAGGCGCGCCGCCGCGCGTGTCGACGGCGAGGCCGCCAGCATGACCAGCCAGGCCACCGCGCCGCCGACGGTGGCCCACAGAAACCCGATCAGGCCCCAGCCGATCACGAACGTCGCCGCGGCGATGCTGACCCGGATGACGGCGTCGGTGACCATCAGGGCGCCGTACTGCGTCCAGCGGTTGCTGCCGGCCAGCATGCCGAGCAACGTGGCGTGCACACAGAACCCGGCAAGACCGACGCTGAGCAGCCCCACCGACAGCCAGCGTGCCTCGACGAACACCCGTCCGCTCCACAGCGGCGAACTCCCGGCGATCACGACGGCAGCGGTCACACCGACCATCCCGGCGATCCGCAGCGGATGGGTACGCTGCCCGGCGGGGTCGGGCAAGGCATCCAGGTGGAGCGTCGAGCGCACCTCCCGGGTGGTTTCCTGCAGTAGCCCATTGGCTGCGCCGGTCACCAGGCCGAAGGCCCCCCAGAAAACCCCGAACACCGAGAAGCCGCCGGGAGCCAGGTCGCGGGCGGCCAGATAGATCACCGCGTAGCCGCACAGCGCCGTCAGCGCGGTCGCGGTGCCGACCCGGGCCACGCTGCTGCGCGTGACCGGGCCGGGAGCGGCCGCGGGGGCTGGGCCACCGCCAATCTCGGTCACCGTTTGAAAATACTAAGTGCGGGTCGCCAAAGGCCCGATCTGCGATCGAGCGTCGCTAATGTGGATTGCTGTCGGAAGGATCCATGACCACATTCCGCACCTTCGCCACCTCGCTGATACTGACCGTCCTGGCACTTGTCGCCGGATATCTGCACGGCGGGCTCAATGCGCTGTTTTTGCTGGTGGTGCTGGCCGCTCTCGAGGTGTCGCTGTCGTTCGACAACGCGATCATCAACGCCGCGATCCTGCGCCGGATGAGCCTGTTCTGGCAGCGGATGTTCCTGACGATCGGGATTCTCATCGCTGTCTTCGGGATGCGGCTAGTCTTCCCGCTGATCATCGTCTGGGCGACCGCGGGCCTAGATCCGGTCCGCGCGATGGAGCTGGCACTGCAGCCGCCGCCACACGGCGCGCTCGAATTCGCGGACGGCTCGCCCAGCTACCAGAAGCTGATGATCCAAGCCCATCCCCAGATCGCGGCGTTCGGCGGCACGTTCCTGCTGATGCTGTTCCTGGACTTCATCGTCAACGACCGAGACATCAAGTGGCTCAAGTGGATTGAGGCTCCGTTCGCCCGCATCGGGCGGCTTGGTCAGGTGTCGGTGGTGTTCGCGGTGGTGGCGCTGGTGCTGTCCGGCACGCTGTTGACGCACTCCGGCGAGGAGCGTGCGACGGTGCTGACGGCCGGCCTGGTGGGCCTGGTGACGTATCTGGTCGTCAACGGTTTGAGCCGGGCTTTCCGGCCCTCGGACGACGGCGCTACGACGGGAGCTGCCGTGCGGGCGGTCGGTAAGGCCGGACTGTTCCTGTTCCTCTACCTGGAAGTTCTTGACGCCGCCTTTTCGTTCGATGGGGTCACCGGCGCCTTCGCGATCACGTCGGACCCGGTCATCATGGCGCTGGGTCTGGGACTGGTGGGCTCGGTGTTCGTCCGGTCGATCACCGTCCACCTGGTCCGCCAGGCCACCCTGGAGCGTTACGTGTACTTGGAGCACGGCGCGCACTGGGCGATCGGCGTGCTGGCCGTCATCATGCTGGTCTCCATCGAGCGGCGAATCCACATCCCCGATGTGCTCACCGCGTTGGTGGGGGTGGTGTTCATCGCGGCGGCATTCGCCTGGAGTCTGCGGCGTAATCGGCGCCAGGCGCAGGCCCCGCGGGCCGCGGGGACCGCGGGGGACGCAGCACTGGTCAGTGCTCGGCGGCCTTGAACCGCTCTACCGAGCGCAGCACCTCGGCTTCGGCTTCCTCGCGGCCAACCCAGTCCGCGGCCTCGACGAACTTGCCCGGTTCCAGGTCCTTGTAGTGGACAAAGAAATGCTTGATCGCGTCCAGTTCGAACGCCGGAACGTCGTCGATGTCCTGGATGTGGTCCCAGCGGTGGTCGCCGGCCGGCACACAGAGCACCTTGTCGTCGCCGCCATGCTCGTCGACCATCTTGAACATTCCCACCGGACGGGCTTCCACCAGCACCCCGGGGAACAACGGCTGCGGCAGTAGCACCAGCGCGTCCAGCGGGTCTCCGTCTTCCCCGAGGGTGTCCTCGATGAAGCCGTAGTCGGTGGGGTACGCCATCGGCGTGTACAGGTAGCGGTCCAGACGCACGCGCCCCGTCTCGTGGTCGACTTCGTACTTGTTGCGCTGCCCTTTCGGAATTTCGATGGTCACGTCGAATTGCACCGTCACAGCTCCTTGCCTGGGGTAGGTCAGTTGCGTCGCGGATCACCCTAGTCGAGCATCCGGCCGTTGGTTCGGCAGAATGGGACGAGACAGTCAGGAGAGTGATGGGTCCTACTCGCTGGCGGAAATCCACCTACGCGATCGTCTCGGTGGCCGTGGTGGTGTTTATTGCCGCCGTGGTGGCGGCTGCGGCGTACTTCACCACTGGTCACGGGGGCATTGGCGCGCATCCCCCGGTGCCGCCGCCGCACCCGCCGACGGTCAAACCGGGAATGGTTCCGGTGACCGACGCCGCCGCGGTCCCGAGTGCCGGTGGGCTGGCGGCCACGTTGGCGCCCATCGCGGCCGACCCCAATCTGGGCAGGTTGGGGGGCCGGATCACCGATGCCATGACCGCCAAAGAGCTCTGGCAGGTCGGTGCCGACGTGCCGTTGGTTCCGGCGTCGACCAATAAGGTGCTGACCGCGGCAGCGGCGCTGCTCACCCTGGATCGTCAGGCCCGGATCAGCACGCGGGTGGTCGCCGGCAGCCAGAACGCGCAGGGCCCGGTGGTGCTGGTGGGCGCCGGGGATCCGACGTTGTCGGCCGCGCCGGCCGGTGTGGACACCTGGTACCGGGGTTCGGCGCGGATCAGCGACCTCGTCGAGCAGATCAAGCGCAGCGGCGTGACGCCGACGTCGGTCCAGGTGGACATCCACGTATTCAGCGGCCCGACGATGGCGCCGGGCTGGGACCCGGCAGACGTCGGCAACGGCGACATCGCGCCGATCGAGGCGGTGATGATCGACGCCGGGCGGATCCAGCCGACCACCGTCAACTCGCGACGGTCGTCCACCCCGGCTCTGGACGCCGGCCGGGAGCTGGCCAAGGCGCTGGGCCTCGATCCCAACGCGGTCACGCTGACCACGGCACCGACCGGCGCCAAGCAGCTGGCCGTGGTCCAGTCGGCACCGTTGATCCAGCGGCTGTCCCAGATGATGGACCACTCCGACAACGTGATGGCCGAATGCATTGCCCGCGAGGTGGCGGCCGCGATCAACCGGCCGCAGAGCTTCGCCGGCGCGGTCGACGCGGTGACCAATCGGTTGAGCACCGCCCACGTCGACATCGGCGGCGCCGCGCTGGTTGATTCCAGCGGGTTGTCGGTCGACGACCGGCTGACGGCGAAGACGCTCGACGGCGTGGTCCAGGCGGCGGCGGGTCCGGATCAGCCGTCGTTGCGGGCGCTGCTGGATCTGCTGCCCATCGCCGGCGGTAGCGGCACGCTGTCCGAACGGTTTCTCGACCCGGCCACCAATCTGGGCCCGGCCGGCTGGCTGCGTGCCAAGACCGGTTCGCTGACCGCCATCAACTCGCTGGTCGGGGTGCTGACCGACAGCAGCGGGCGGGTACTGACCTTTGCGTTCATCTCCAACAGCGCCGGTCCCAACGGCCGCAACGTGATGGACGCGCTGGCCACCAAGCTATGGACGTGTGGGTGCGCATGACTTCATCTTCAGACCTGACCATCGGTACCGCCGTCGACTGGCGATTCGCCGCGACCGTCGGCCAGCGGCTGGCCCGGCCCGGCCCACCGTCCACCGACTACACCCGCCGCCAGGTCATCGAGGAGTTGACCAGTGCGGCCGCGAAAGCCGAACCTCCGGTGCGCGACGTCACCGGTCTGGTCACCAACGGGAAAGTGCCGGCGGCCCGCATCGTCGACCGTTCGGAGTGGGTGGGGGCAGCCGCCGAGTCGATGCGGGTGATGACCAACGGAACCGAGAAGCCACGGGGGTTCTGGACCGGGCGGATCACCGGTGCGCAGACGGGCGCCGTGCTGGCGTTCGTGTCCTCGGGGATCCTCGGTCAGTACGACCCGTTCGCGGCCGAACACGGCTGTCTGCTGCTGGTGTATCCGAATGTCATCGCCGTCGAGCGTCAACTGCGCATCGAGCCGTCCGACTTCCGGCTGTGGGTGTGCCTGCATGAGGTGACCCACCGCGTGCAGTTCACCGCCAACCCGTGGCTGGCCGGCTACATGTCGCAGGCGCTGGGGATGGTGACCCAGGACGCCGGTGAGGACATCGGGCAGGTGGTCAGCCGCCTGGCCGAGTTCGTCCGCAACCGCGGCTCCGGGCCTTCGGGGGTCGCTGACCCCGGCGCGCCGGGGATCCTCGGCCTGGTGCGCGCGGTGCAGTCCGAGCCGCAGCGCAACGCCCTGGACCAGCTACTGGTGCTGGGCACGCTGCTGGAAGGCCACGCCGACCACGTGATGGACGCCGTCGGGCCGCTGGTGGTGCCGTCGGTGGCCACCATCCGGCGCCGATTCGACGAGCGTCGGCAACGCAAGCAGCCGCCGTTGCAGCGACTGCTGCGCGCGCTGCTGGGCATCGACGCCAAGCTGAGCCAATACACCCGTGGCAAAGCGTTCGTCGACCACGTGGTGGACCGCGTCGGGATGGAACGGTTCAACACGGTCTGGTCGGGTCCCGAGACGCTGCCGCTGCCCGCCGAGATCGAAGAGCCGCAGCGATGGATCGACCGGGTGCTGTAGGGCAGCTGCGGACGGCTGTCGAGGCGTTCGCCAGCACCTATCTGGCCCCGGCCGAACCGTGGTGCGTGGGGCTGTCCGGCGGGCCGGACTCGTTGGCTCTCACCGCGGTCGCGGCCCAGCTGCGACCTACCACCGCCCTGATCGTCGACCACGGCTTGCAGCCCGATTCGGCCGCCGTGGCCGAAACCGCACGCACCCAAGCCCTGGCATTGGGATGCGTTGACGCACAGGTGGTTTGCGTGCGGGTAGGCAACGAAGGGGGCCCGGAGGCGGCGGCCCGCGCCGCCCGCTACGCCGCCCTGAACGCCTGGCGGGGCGGGCCGGTGCTGCTGGCCCACACGCTCGACGACCAGGCCGAGACGGTCCTGTTGGGCCTGGGCAGGGGTTCGGGGCCGCGCTCGATCGCCGGGATGCGTCCGCACGATCCGCCGTGGTGTCGCCCGTTGCTGGGGGTGCGGCGCAGCGTCACCCACGCCGCCTGCCAGGAGCTGGGCCTGACCGTGTGGCAGGACCCGCACAACACCGACCGTCGCTTCACCCGGACCAGGCTGCGCTCCGAGGTGCTGCCGCTGCTCGAAGACGTGCTGGGCGGCGGGGTTGCCGAGGCGCTGGCCCGCACCGCGACGGCGTTGCGCGAGGACACCGAGCTGATCGACAAGCTGGCCGCAGAGGCGTTGCCGTCGATCAGGACCGGGCACGCCGACGACGGACTCCGGACCAGCGCGCTGGCCACGCTGCCCGACCCGGTGCGCCGCCGGGTGATCCGTGGCTGGTTGCTGGCCGGCGGCGCGACGGGGCTGACCGACAAGCAGATCCGTGGGGTGGACACGTTGGTCACAGCGTGGCGCGGCCAGGGCGGAGTGGCCGTCGGCTCGCCGTTGCGCGGTCAGCGATTGGTCGCCGGGCGGCACGACGGCATCCTGACTTTGCGGTGCGAGCCCGTCTAGAGCCCGAAAATCGGGATTCGCGTTGGTTGTTCGCCCGTTGACGTGGCACTCTGTGGTCGTGGCCCAGATCTCCTCGGCGATCACCCCCGGACCGACCCCGGAGCTGTATCCGGGAGATATCAAGTCCGTACTGCTCACCGAGGGGCAAATTCAGGAGCGCATCGCCGAGCTCGGCGCCCAGATCGGCAACGACTACCGCGACCTGGCCGCCGAGACCGGGCAGGATCTGCTGCTGATCACCGTGCTCAAGGGTGCGGTGATCTTCGTCACGGACCTGGCGCGGGCGATTCCAATGCCGACCCAGTTCGAATTCATGGCCGTCAGCTCCTACGGGTCGTCGACGTCCTCGTCGGGCGTGGTGCGGATCCTCAAGGACCTCGACCGCGATATCCACGACCGCGACGTGCTGATCGTCGAGGACGTCGTCGACTCGGGCCTGACCCTGTCGTGGCTGTTGCGGAACCTGACCACCCGGCATCCGCGCTCGCTGCGCGTGTGCACGCTGCTGCGCAAGCCCGACGCGTTGGGCGCCAACGCCGAAATCAGCTACGTGGGCTTCGACATCCCCAACGACTTCGTCGTGGGCTACGGCCTGGACTACGACGAGCGTTACCGCGACCTGCCCTACATCGGGACGCTGGACCCCAGGGTTTACCAGCTCTAACCGCTGGTCCGCTGCGCCGCGCAGTGCTCGCCTCACTCGGCGTGCGTGGGCGATAGGGACGAAAAATGATCAAGATGCGTGCATATCCGGGGTCGGCTTAGCAATGGAACGAATCTGGGTGTTTTCGCGATCTTGCTTGTGCGGCCCAGCTTTACGAATGCGCGCCGCGCCAGGCTTGCCAGATGTCGGGGTGTAGGCGGCCGCGGTCTGGCACGGCCAGGCCGGTTGAGCGTGCCCATGCGCGCACCTCGGCCGTCGGCGGTGATGCGGCCGCGGGCGCGGTCGCGGTTTCGGTGGCCTCGACTGGAATGCCGACGCGATCAACGATGGCGTGTTCGGTCTCGGCCCAGGCGTGTGCGGCCGCGAGGTAGCGGAAGGTCCATTCCTCGGCGAGCTGGCGGGTCTCGTTGAAGACGATCGGGACGCTGGGCCAACGGATCTGTAGCTCGGCGAGCCCGTCGGCGACGACTGCAGGTCGGACCCAGTCGAGTTTGAAGATCTGCGAGTAGCGGTCTTCGACGACCACAGCTGCGCGGGGCAGGGTCGCGAGGTCGCCGAGGGCGTAGCGCAGCTTGCCGTTGATCAGGCTGGATACGAGATCCGTGACCGACTTGCGCTCCACGGCGGCGACCAGCCGGCCGTCGACGGTGATGCCGTAATCGCCGCACGGCAGAGCGCGTTTGACGGTGGTGGCCCGCTGGGTGGAGAAGCGGTAGGCGTACTGCTCGCGGGTGTCAACAAGGATCTGCAGTTCGGCGATGCCAGCCGCGCGGGCCGTCGGGGTGGTGACGTTCGGGCGCGCTTGCTTGCGGGTGCGCGGTGACTGCCAGAACACCGCGTCGCGGCCGCGTGCGGTGGTAAACACCAACTGGGAGCGATTCTCGCGACCACGGTCGAGGATCAGGTCGATCGCTGCGCCGCGGCGGATGCAGGAGCGAATCGGCGCGCGTTCGACGATGTCCGGGTCGGCTGGCCACTCGTCGGTGGTGACCGGGTAGCAGTACAACGCCTTCGTGCGCGGCCGAGTACCGGAGGTGCGGAACACCATCCCGCCGCCCAGCGGTAAGCGCAGCAGGTAGCCGAGCCTTGAGTCCGCGTCAGGGTTGACCGCGACGAGCATCTCCTCGATCACGTCACGCTCCCGCGCCGTGTCGATGTCGGGGCGGCGCTGTACGACCGCCAGCGCGCGACGGCCCGGTAGATCGTCGAGCGCGTGACCGGGAACAGCTCCTCGAGTTCGCCAATGGTGTGTCCTCCGGCGCGGTAGAGTTCGACGAGGTGCGCCTCCTGCCGCGGACTGAGCTTGGGCTGCTTGCCCCGCGGTCGGCCCTTGGCCCGGGCGACGGCCATGCCCTCCCGAGTCCGGGCGCGGGCAAGGTCGGCCTCAAACTCGGCGATCATGCTGAGAGTGGTGAACAGTAACCCGCCGATCGGGTCTGTCGGGTCGTGCACCGAGCCGCCGATGTTGAGGCGTACGCCGCTGGCGGTGAGTTCGTCAACGATGTCGCGTGCTTCCGGAACGGACCGGGCGAGCCGGTCGAGCTTGGTTACGACGAGCGTGTCGCCGCTGCGGCAGGCGGCGAGCGCTTGGCGTAATCCGGGCCGGTCTCGGTTCGTGCCAGTCACGCCGTGGTCGACATAGATCCGCTTGGGGTCGACGCCGAGCGCCGTGAGCGCCTCCCGCTGCGCGGTGAGATCTTGATCGACCGTCGACACCCGGGCGTAGCCGACCTTCAACTCCGACATGCAAATAGCATGCCGGTAAGCCCCCCTTCACCGGGAATGATCACCGAACCGGTCTTACGGGACGCCGGCACTC